>Ga0255174_1000577_pt1 | contig 13362 bp, 9 predicted proteins | sample Atl_Atl_RepB_8d_FD_189953 | JGI IMG/M metagenome (GOLD analysis project Ga0255174, IMG submission 189953) | Freshwater microbial communities from Altamaha River, Georgia, United States - Atl_Atl_RepB_8d | ecosystem: Environmental > Aquatic > Freshwater > River | place: USA: Georgia | collected...
CTTCAAGGGCTCTTTTGACCCCCGGGGAACTGAAAAACTGGAAGATGTCTACCAGATGGTGGTGCGGGGTTTCCAGAAACCGGTGGTGGCCGGTTTGTATCTGGTGGCCCAGCTAGCCCTGTGCGTGCATTTGTGGCACGGCGCCGGTAGCTGGATGCAAAGCCTTGGGCTGAACCGTGGCAAATTACGCCAAACCAGCCGCCTGATGGGCCCAGCCATCGCCCTCCTGGTTCTGGCTGGCAACACACTCATCGTGCTGGCTTGCCTGCTGGGCATCGTCAGCGTTTGAGCCCGAACACACCGATTTCCAAGCCAACGATCCAACGCATTTCAGGGAGCCCGAACATGACAGTGGAAACCCCCGCCAAGCCCGCGGGAACCCATCCGGCCAACGGGACATCGAATGGCACCACGCACAAGGCGGGCATTGACGCTCGCATCCCTTCCGGCTCTCTGGCCGAGAAATGGACCCGCTTCAAGGCCGACATGAAGCTGGTGAACCCAACCAACAAACGCAAGTTCCGGATCCTGGTGGTGGGTACCGGGTTGGCCGGCGGTTCCGCCGCCGCCAGCTTGGCTGAATTGGGCTACGAGGTGGACAGTTTCTGCTACCAGGACTCCCCGCGTCGGGCACACTCCATCGCCGCCCAGGGCGGAATCAACGCCGCCAAGAATTACCAGAACGATGGCGACAGCATCTGGCGCCTGTTCTACGACACCGTCAAGGGTGGCGATTTCCGCGCCCGTGAGGCCAATGTCTATCGTCTGGCCGAGGTGAGCCGGAACATCATCGACCAGTGCGTGGCCCAGGGTGTGCCATTCGCCCGCGAATATGGCGGCCAGCTCGACAACCGCAGCTTTGGCGGGGCCCAGGTGTCGCGCACCTTCTACTGCCGCGGCCAAACCGGGCAACAACTCACGCTGGGCGCGTACCAGGCACTCAGCCGCCAGGTGAACGCGGGCCGCGTGCGCATGCACTCACGCTGCGTGTTCCAGGATCTGGTGGTGATCGACGGCAAGGCGCGGGGCATCATCACCCGCGATCTGGTGACCGGCAAACTGGAGCGCCACGCGGCCGATGTGGTGGTCTTGGCCACGGGCGGTTACGGCCCGGTTTTCTACCTTTCCACCAACGCGATGGGTTGCAATGTCAGCGCCACCTTTAGGGCCCACAAGCGTGGCGCATGGTTTGCCAACCCTTGCTTCACCCAGATCCACCCCACCTGTATCCCGGTCAGCGGCGACCACCAAAGCAAGCTGACCCTGATGAGCGAATCGCTGCGCAACGACGGGCGGATTTGGGTGCCGCTTAAAAAGGGCGACAAGCGACGCCCCGATGAGATCCCCGACAGCGAGCGGGACTACTTTCTCGAGCGCAAGTACCCCAGTTTCGGCAACCTGGCCCCGCGCGACATCTCCAGCCGCGCCGCCAAGGAAGCCTGCGACGACGGCCGCGGTGTGGGCGAGAGCGGTCTGGCCGTGTATCTCGATTTCCGCGACGCCATCAACCGGTTGGGAAGCGATACCATCGCCAAGCGTTACGGCAACCTGTTCGACATGTACGCCCACATCACGGCGGAGGACCCCTACAAGTCACCCATGCGCATTTATCCCGCGGTGCACTACTGCATGGGTGGATTGTGGGTGGACTACCACCTGATGACCAACATTCCCGGGCTGTTCGCGCTGGGCGAGGCGAACTTCTCCGACCACGGTGCCAACCGGTTGGGTGCCAGCGCCCTGATGCAGGGATTGGCTGACGGTTACTTCGTGGCGCCTTACACCATCACCAACTACCTGGCCAGCAACAAGCTGCAACCGGTGAAGACCGACCACGACGCCTTCAAGGAGGCAGAGGCCACCTCGCGGGAACGGATCGACAAGATCCTGCGCGTGAAGGGCCGAAAGAGCCCCAACCAGTTCCACCGCGAGTTGGGCAAGATCATCTGGGACAAGTGCGGTATGGCACGCTCCAAGCAGGGCCTGGAGGAGGCGCTGAGGCGCCTGCCGGAACTGCGCCAGGAATTCTGGGAAAATGTCAGCGTTCCCGGGTCGGGCGACTCATTCAACACCGCGCTGGACCACGCCACCCGCGTGGCCGATTTCCTGGAATTCGGCGAGCTGATGTGCCACGACGCACTGCAACGCGACGAGAGCTGCGGCGCCCACTTCCGCGTTGAGCACCAGTACGACGACGGCGAGGCCAAACGCAACGATGACCAGTACGCCTATGTCTCCGCCTGGGGCCACCAGGGCGAGGGCAAGGCGCCGGTCCTGAACGCCGAGCCGCTGGTTTACGAAAATGTCCACCTGGCCGTGAGGAGCTACAAGTAAGCCATGAACTTCACACTGCATGTCTGGCGGCAAAAAGACCGCAACGCCCCCGGCAAGATGGAGGCGATCCCCGCGCGGAACATCCTCCCTGACATGTCCTTCCTGGAGATGCTGGACATCGTCAACGATGACCTGATGGCCCAGGGGAAGGATCCGATCGCGTTCGACCACGACTGCCGCGAGGGCATCTGCGGGTCCTGCAGCCTGGTGATCAACGGCAGGCCGCATGGCCCCACCCGCGGCACCACTTGCCAGACCTACATGCGCCACTTCAGGGATGGCGACGCCATCTACATCGAACCATGGCGTGCACGCGCCTTCCCGGTTGTATGCGACCTGGTTACCGACCGTAGCTCCTTCGACCGCATCATCCAGTCGGGCGGCTATGTTTCGGTGAACACGGGTGGCGCTGTTGACGGCAACACCCTGCCGATCGGCAAGGACACCGCCGAGCTGGCGATGGACACCTCGGCCTGCATCGGCTGCGGCGCCTGCGTGGCCGCCTGCAAAAATGCCTCGGCCATGCTGTTCGTGGCCGCCAAGGTATCGCACCTGGGCCTGCTGCCACAGGGCCAGCCGGAGCGCTCCAGCCGCGCCCTGGCGATGGTGAACACCATGGACAAGGAAGGTTTCGGCAACTGCACCAACCAATATGAGTGCGAAGCCGTTTGCCCCAAGGAAATCTCGGCGGACTGGATCGCCCGCCTCAACCGCGACTACATCGCCGCGGCCGGCTCCCCCGGGGAGTGACCGTGTCGGAAAATGAACTGTCGGTGCGGGTGGACCTGGCCGAACGCTCCTACCCGATTCGGATCGGGCGGGGTTCGTCCGGGTTCGCTTCGTTTCTGGCATCGTTGGTAAAGGGGCGGCTTGCCCTGCTGGCCCACGATTCCCGGCTGGGGGTCCAGGCACAAAATCTGTCCGAGCAGTTGATCCACGCCGGTTGGCGCGTGGGCACCTACGCCATTCCCTCGGGCGAGGCATCCAAAAGCGCCCAGCAGTTGCAATCCCTTTGGACCGCCCTCGCCAACCTGCCGGCCGACCGTTCCACCGCCGTTATCGCCTTGGGTGGCGGCGTGGTGGGCGACCTTGCGGGCTTCGCAGCCGCCACCTTCAATCGCGGTCTGCCCTTGGTGATGATCCCCACCACCCTGCTGTCAATGGTGGACAGTTCTGTGGGGGGCAAGACCGGCATCAATCTGCCTGAAGGTAAGAACCTCGTGGGCGCCTTCCACCAACCCAGCGGCGTGTGGATTGATCTGGACCATCTGGCCACTCTTCCCCCCCGCGAGGCCTCCAGCGGGTTGGCCGAGGTGGTGAAATATGGTGTGATTCTCGATCCCTCGCTGCTCGACACGCTGGAGCACCACGCTGATTACCTGCGTTCCAACCTGGCGGCCTGCCCGGCCACGGCGGGGCTGGTCGCCCGTTCCTGCGAGCTGAAGGCCGCCGTGGTCCGGGATGATGAGCGCGAGACCACCGGCCTCAGGGCCGTCCTGAATTACGGTCACACCTTTGCCCATGGGTTTGAGACAGTTCTGGGATACGGGGCATGGCTGCACGGCGAGGCCGTTTCGGCCGGCATGGTCTGCGCGGCCGAACTGGCACACCGGATCGGTTACCTGCGGGAAGATTTCCGCCAGCGGCAAACCGCCCTGCTGGACCGCCTCGGCCTTCCCGTCCGGGTCCCAAAAGGCCCGGTGGAGCCCCTGCTGGCAGTCATGCGCCGTGACAAGAAAAACCTTGGGGGAGCCATGCGCTTTGTGCTGCCCCAAAAGCCTGGCAAGGTGGAACTGGTTGGCACGGTGCCTGAGGCCGAGGCAGCCGGGGTGCTGGCTGATTTGATGACCTAACCGCGCAATCCCTCCGCCGCCTGTTCCGGGGCGACCGTGTTGATCAGCATCCCGGTCCCCCACTCAAAGCCAGCGATGCCATTCAGGCGCGGTAGAACCCGCAGCATCCAGTGACCTTGAGGGGCCAGCCTGTGGAATCGCGGCGCCCCCTGCATCACCAGGTTGTGGGGAAACAGCCCCAGACTTTTTTCCAAACCGGATAGAACCTCCCACAGCAATCGGCCCAATCCACGCAGCAACTCCCCCGGCATCAATTCCCAATGGGGCTGATGGTCAATCGGGCAAATCCACACCTCATGCGGAAACCCGGAGGCGAAAGGGCAAAACGCGATGAGGCCATCCTTTTCAGCCACCAGGCGGATTTTTTGTTCCCGCTCCCAACGGACCTGCTCGCACACAGGGCATCGGCCCAACGATTCGGCCCGCCGCAACATCGCATCAATCCGGTGCGGCACTTCGGGAACGCTGAGGATCTGCATATGGGCGTGGTACAGGCTGGCCCCGGCCGCAGCCCCGGCATTCTTGAAGAGTTGCACCCACGCGTTGCCCGAATCGGCAGAGAGTTCGGCCACCCGATCACGGGCCAATCCGAGCACCGTTTCCAGATGCCCAGGACCGAGACTGGTCACCGTGGGCAGATGGCCGGGACATTCCACCACCACCTCATGTTGCCCAACCGCGTCGAGTAGGCCGGGGCCGAGCACCGCGGGCGGTCCGGGCCTCACCGCGGGATAGCGATTGGGAACGATGCGAACCTTCCATCCGCCACTGTTGGCGGCGCCACCCTCCGGCCGAACCGCAGACAGTTCGGGTGGAGTGAGCGCCTCGTTGCCCAGGCAAAACGGACAGTCTCCCTCATCTGACAAAAAGGCGGATTCATGCGGCATAGGCCGGTAGGCCCGGCCCGGGCTGATCAGAACCCACCGGCCCTCCACAGGATCCTGGCGCATCTCGGGGCGGTCGGGATTCATGCCGAGGCTCCCGCGCGCCACAGACGGCGCAAGTTCCACCAAGCCCCCGCCAGAAACACGCCTGCAAACCCCAGGAGGGCCAGGCACCCCTGCCCCACGGTGGCCATCGAAGGGGTGCTGGCCGGATCGGGATCCAGCAGTTCGCGGTAAGCCAGCAATGCCCAACCCTGTGGTGTGCAGTTGGCAATCCACCGACTGCTCTCAGGGAATAGTTCCGTGGGCAAGACACAACCACCCAACAGCGAAAGCACCAGGGCCGGCAGCGCGCCATACAGCGCCACCTGCAATTCGGTCCGCGCCATGGTGGCGGCCAAAAGGGCCAGACCCGTGGCCGCCAGCGAGACACACAGCACCACCGGCAACAACTGAGCCACCTGCCAAGCCATGGGCATCCCCTCGGGCCCCCAACGCATGCCAAAGACCAGCTTGCCAGCCAACAAAAGCAGTATCCCCTGCACCACACTGATGGCCAGAACAGGCAAACCCTTGCCTACCAGCAGGAGCCCGGGGCTGAGAGGGGCCAGCCGCAACCTTTGCCAGGTTCCCTGCCGCCGTTCGGCCACCACCAGCGACCCAACCAGCATCACCAGAAGGAAGCTGAACAGCACGGTGTAACTGGGAACCAGCAATTGGTATCTGGCGGCTCCACGGTTGAACAGGCCCCTGCCCCCCTCGTCGATATAGTCTGCCTCGGTCGCGCCACCTGTCGCCTGGCTGCGGGTCAGCGTCGCCCATGTTTTCCCCAAAAGGTTGTAGCGTGAAAACTGGGTGCTGATCGATTTCTGCACGCCGGCACCCGCCTTGGCCCTCAGTGACCTTTCCAGGTCCTCATTGCCCGCTGAAGCCATGGCCAGCAACTCGGAAAGCGTGATCACATCCTTGCGCAGCACGATCTTCAGCGCCGGGGGTACTGGCAGGTTCACATTTTTGGCAAGGATATCTATGAAGTCCGGATCACTCAGGCGCTCGAAAGCCTTGCCGATCATGTACGGCAGCACCACGCGCAGAAGACTGACCTGGGCCACCTGCTCCATCACCCCGGCGGTGGCAATCTGGCGCGGATCCTTGATCACCCGCACCCCGACGCGGTCCATGGCCACACCATCCCGCACAAAGGGGTTGATGCCATCGCTCAAAAACGAGCATGCCTGGATTTTCTGGGAGAAGTCGGGCCCGATCACCATCACCGCGGCACGGCGGTGACTGGCGACCAGGCGCTCCGCGGTTTCCAGATCCGGCAGGATTTCCAGCACGATGTCGGAAGTTTGGCGCAGGTCTTCCCGCACCCAGTAGCCCCAGCTTTTCCCGTCAAACCCTTGGGAATCGGCGGGATCAAGGTCCACCACGCTCACGCGGATCCGGTCATCCGCCTTGCGGCCGAAACCCTCGCCCAAAAGCACTCCCAAGACCAGGATGAACACCAGGGGCAACAAAACCAGCAGCAGCAGCGACCGCGAGTCGCGAATCAACAGCCGCCACTCCTTGCTCCAGAGTGCCGAAAGAAGGCGCTCGAAACGGACCGGCTCATTCATCGCGCAGCGCGTTCCCCGTCAGTCCCAGGAATACCTGTTGCAAATCGGCCGGCCGTGTCTCCAGGCGGCGCACCCGGCAACCAGCCTGCTCGGCAAGCCGAACCAGTTCGGGGGCTATCCGGTCTGGTTCCTGGCAACTCCAACTGGCCCAACCATCCTGGATTCCCAGCGGAATCAATCCAAGCCGGCCGGGCAGATCCGCCGCAATCTCGCCCTCCAACAGGGCACGAAGGGTTCCCCTTTCCCGGGCCAACAAGGTTTCCACACGGTCACAGGCCACAACCTGGCCATGATCCATGATGGCGATGCGCGGGCAAAGCTCGCGCACCTCCTCCATGTAGTGGCTGATGTACACGATGGTGAGGCCGCCCGAGTTCCAACCACGGATCTGCTCAAAAAGCAGGTTGCGGGAATGCGGATCCACACCTACCGTGGGTTCGTCCAAAAAGAGGATCGCCGGGTCGCTCACCAGCGCCAGGGCCATGTTCAACCGGCGTTGCATTCCGCCGGAGTAGGTGTTGGCCAGCCTGCCGGCCGAATCGGCAAGGCCAACGCTTGCAAGCAAACGCTCCACGCGGTCACGGAGGGCCGCCCCCGCCAGACCGTAGAGCTGGCCGGCGAATTCCAGATTTTCCCGACCAGTCAGGTTGCCATAAAATGCCAGATCCTGGGGTGCCAAACCCACTCGCCCAGGGTGGGTTTGGGCCAACGGCTTCCCCTCGAGCCATACCTCACCAGAACCCGGAACCTCCAAGCCGCTCAACACGGACAACAGCGAGGTCTTGCCGGCCCCGTTGGGCCCCAGCAGGCCAAACAGTTCACCCGAGGCCACCTGAAGGCTGACATCACGCACCACCTGGCGGCGGCCGGGCCCCGCCCCCCTCCAAACACCCACCTTGTCCGCCACCAACAGTGCCATGAAAACAATCACACCCCCAAACGCACAGGACTACTCCATGTCATCCTAGCGAACCTGCGGTGAAACCCTTTTCCCGTGAAGTTTCTAGCGGTTTAAAGGTGACGGATTTTAGCTGACAACAAACGGATTACTCATTGTCCCCAAACCCCTTATCTGGTACACCCAAGGAGCGTGTTTTTAGCTCCTCTCCTGCTTTGCATTGAGGTGAATCATGCTGGCATTCAATTGGCGTCGTCTCCTAATGACCGGGTGCGCGTTTTGGCTTGTCACGGGAGCCACTGCCACCCTGCAGGCCCAGGAACCCAAAGATCAACCAAAGGACCAACGGAAGGATGGGCCACGGGACAACCCGGAAGCCCGTGAGCGCCAGGCTCGGTCAGAGAAGGAGCGTGCCGACCGGGAGCGCGCCCAAGCCCGTGAAAGGGAAGAACGCCAACGCATGGAGGAAAAAGAGCGCGCCCAAGCCCGTGAAAGGGAAGAACGCCAACGCATGGAGGAGGAAAAAGAGCGCGCCGGGCGCGACAAGAGGCGTGAGGCTGTGGAAAACGAATTGCGCGAGATCCAGGAACAATTGATGCGCCGGGAACGCGAATCCCAAGAATTGCGCCAACGAGCCGAAAAACTGCGCGCCTCCATGGGGCCATCCGGCCCTGGAGACCGTCGGCGGGAAGAGCGCAGGGAAATGCGCGTGGAGGTCCGCAAGGCCGAGGGACCGGGTGGCGAAACCCGCATGGAGGGATTTTTCATCGGTCCTGATGGGAAGCGTCAGGAGATCCGTGGCATGGGTGGAGCCGGCGGCTTTGGCCCCGGCGGACCCAATGTCATGGTCTTCGGCCAACCGGGAATGGGTGGCCCCGGCGGTCCGATGGGGCCCGGCGGTCCGCCCGCCATGCGGGGCTTGGAAGAACGGCTCAGCAAGCTGGAGCGGAATGTGGAAAGGCTGATCGATCAGTTGGAAAAACAGAATCGCCCCGGTGACAAGCGACGCGATTGATAACCAAGCCTGGATTTTCACCGGCGTCCCTCCCACCACGGGAGGGACGCCGGTTTTTCCTTTTCCGGCCTACTTCTTTTTCTCCATGGGCTTTGCAGGTTTTGCCTCTTCCTTGGCCATCGGCTTGGCAGGTGGCAGATGCACCCATGGTTCCATCACCTGCAATCCTGGATAGCTTGATCCGGCCCAAACCTGTTTTTCGGGAATGTCATCAACGCTTGCAAACAGCTTCACCGGTCCCGAAAAGGCCCGGGTGTTATTGTCGGCACCCAAGATGATTTTCACAGGCTTGGTGGCATCCTTGTCTGGTTCAGCCCTCCATGGCATGCCCTCCGGCAAACCCTCCAAACGAAAACGAGGCGGGCCGGACAGCCCGCCGGTCCGGTTGAGGGACACTGTCATCACGCCGGGTTTTCCCGCCTCGGCCACCACCGTCTCGGCGCCCAACATAGGATTGAAATCCGGTTTGATTTCCCCCAAGGTCACCAGGCAAACCCGACGGTCTCCCGCTATCCCATGGGCCTCCCGAATTTCCAGCAGATACTGCCCGTCCACAGCGGCCTGAAGGATGGTGTCCAGATCCTCGTGCAACCCCTTGGGCTCGAAGGTGTTCACCACTTTTCCGGCCGGGTCCATCAGCCGGATGCTGGGAAACATGGTCAGCCCCAACCCGCTGGAGCGGGCTTGCAAGCGGTATTGCTTGCCTTTGGCCAATACCACCCGGATTTGGGCGGCATCCTTTCCAAGCGCCTCGGCGGATATCGACAGGGGCAAAGGCCGGGTAGCCATTGTTTCTGGTTGCCAAAGGCCCGATTCACCCGGCACCAAAACCACCGGAACCCAATTGGCCCACCTGTCCGACCAAACCAATCCCTGGCCCGACGGACTTTTGGCAATCACTTTTCCATCCGCTGAATCACCCCCGATATTCCATCCCACCACATGGGCGGTTGCCTGCGCTTTCCCCACTGACAAGGGCCAGGCATGACGGGCGAAAGCCCCGGTGGTGAGCGTCAACCTGTAAATGTAGGAATCCCCGCCCGCGAAACGAATGGATGAATCGGGGGCGCTGGGAAAGGCGAACAGGCGAACAATATACGCCCCCGCCGTTTCCGCCCGAAACACGATTTCCGGGTCAAGGCTCACGGCATCGTTGTTCTGTGCCAGGACAATTCCCGTCGGGCTAACCACCTGCATCACCGCGTCCATCGGGCTTCCCAACAGGTGGTTGGCCATCAGGGACGCCACCAGGGTTTGCCCCGCCTTCAATTCCACCGTGAAGCAGTCGACATCTCCGCTTTTTTCCAGTTTCCCTTCCACCACCGCGGGAATGGTCACAGGCAAGGCCGAGGAGGGTTCGTTGTCCGGTTCCCTGGCGGTTACTCCGGGTAGATGCCCCACCACGAACGGCCTGGAGTTCCCAGGGCCGGAATCGTCCAGCGCCCGGATGAGGCAAGGGCCCGGCGTGGCGTTGGCCGCCACCTGGATGGATAGCTTGCCTTTGTCCTTCAGCGGGCTGACCTTGACCCCGGGATGATTGCAGACAAACTTTGCGGGCCACTGGTCGAACTTGCCGCCCGCCGTGACCTCGACAGTGCCGCCCCGGCTCGCCCCGGCGGGGAAAAGCCAATCCATGGCAGGGGCCGCGCCCGCCTCTGAACTGCTGGAAAGCCCGAGGACAAGCGCCAGCAGCAAGCCGGAAACTCGCGTCATCCCATCAATTCCCGGATGGGGGTCGGGTCGCTGACAATGAGGTTGGGCCGCCCGTTGGGCGCGTACAGGATATGGTCCGGGTTGATTCCCAGCTTGCGGTAGATCGTGCTGGCGAAGTTTTCCGGTGACAGCACCCGCTCCAGCGCCGCGAAACCTTTCTTGTCGGTGCTGCCGATCACCTGGCCACCGGGAGTTTTCCCACCGGCCCACAACACGCTCATGGCGTTGGACCAGTGGTCGCGACCACCGTCCTTGTTGACCTGCGGCGTGCGCCCGAACTCCCCCAAGGCGATCACCAGGGTGCTGTCCAGCAGGCCGCGCTGTTCCAGGTCGCTGATCAAGGCGGCGACAGTCTGGTCCCACGGGGGCAGCCGCTTGTTCAGCGCGTCAAACAACTTGGTGTGATGATCCCATCCCCCGTCGTTGATGGTGATGAACGGCACCCCTGCCTCCACCAGCCGCCTGGCCAGCAAGGCACGCTGGCCGAATGAATTGCGGCCGTACAGTTCACGCACCCGCACCGGTTCGCGCGACAGGTCAAAGGCCGCCTGCGCCCGCTCCGAATGCATCAGGTCCGCGGCCTGTTGATAGTGTTGGTCCAGGGCCACGGCGGGGTCGGCGGCCGCCTTGTCCAAATCACGCCTGAAGGTGTCGATTTCCTTGCGGAAATTCTCGCGGCGGTCATGGCGGGCTGAAACCAATCCCGCGGGAAGCTGCACATCCCGCACCCTGAAACCGGCGCTGTTGGGGTCGCCGTTGACCACAAACGGGGCGTGGCTTTCCCCCAGAAAATTCGGCCCGCCGGAACGGGCCATCCCGGCCAGGCTGAAGTAGGGCGGCACACCGGGAGGGGCGCCCAACTCATGCGACACCACCGAACCGAGGCTGGGATGGAAGCTGACAAAGGCGCCGCACCCGACCGGAATGCGGGGTGGTGCTCCGGTCATCATGTAGTGGTTGCCGGCGCCGTGGTTGCCTTGGTCGTGACGGATGGAACGGATCACCGACAGCCTGTTGAACATGGCCGCCAGTTTTTTCATGTGCTCGGAGAAAAACACCCCGGGCGTACCGGTCGCCACCGTCTTGAATTCTCCCCGGTACTCGGCCGGGGCATCCGGCTTGGGATCGAATGTCTCGTAATGCGTTGGACCGCCATCCATCCAGATAAGGATGCAGGCCTTGGCCACGCCTGGCACGCGGTCTGTCCCCGAACCGGAAGCGCGCAGGGCGGTGGCAAGCCCTCCCCCCAACAAGGCGGTCAATCCAAGTTGCAGGCTGTCGCGCCGGCTGGGGCCCAGACAACGGGTCTGTTTCCGGGTTTTCATGACGACACCCCTCAGTCCTTGAACAGGAATTCCGGCGAGTTGAGCAGGGACCACATCATGTCCTCCACCCACTCACGCCGGTTCAGCTTGGCTTTTTCAATGCTGGCAAGGAGGCGCAGGCTTTTGGCCGTCTCCTCCGTGGACGGAAAACGGCCGTAGGCCCGCAAGTACAGTTCCCGCACCACATCCTCGGGTTTCTTTTGGCCACGGGCCACCGCGTCGGATAGCGTCCGGGCCCTGCCCCGATCGTCGCTCACCTTGCGCTCGATGTTCGGAGAATTCATCAGGTGAAGCGCCTGAACCACCGTGGTTTGTCCCAGCCTCTCGCAGGGAGGGTCCTGGTTCGGGTCGGGGCGGCCAAAGGCATCCAGAAATTGCGATTCAAAACGCACCGTCCACGCCTGTATGGCGCGGGATCCGGGCGGCATGGCGTCAAACTGTTCGGGAATTCCCGTCACATCGCTCACCGCGTCCAGCAAAACCTCGGCCCGGAGGCGCTGCCGGTAATGGCGGGCGAAATTCCGGCTGTCCAGCCGGTTGCCAGGTTCGGGCCTCGAGGAGAGCGCGTAAGTATGGCTGGCGCAAATATGACGGATCAGTTTTTTGATGTCGTGGCCACCGCTGCGGAACACCTCGGCCAAATGATCCAGGAGGGGGCCGTTGGTGGGCGGATTAGTCGCCCGTAGGTCGTCCACCGGCTCCACCACCCCCCGGCCCATCAGGTCCGCCCAGACGCGGTTGGCCATGACCCGGGCGAAATTCGCGTTCCCCGGCGCGGTCACCCAGGTAGCGAAAGCCTCCCGCAAATCGGCCCCGGGCTGAACCTCGGGCGCCTTGCCGTATAGCGCCACCGGTCGCATTTCCTTGCCAGTGATCGGGTGCTTCACCGAACCGGAGGAGGCGACAAGGATGGTTTCCTCGCCCCCGGAGATGGGTGCCGATATCCCAACACCCTTGCGACCGATTCGGCTGAAAAAAGCCGCCATCGAGTAAAAGTCGTCCTGCCCATAGACCTCGAAAGGATGGTGGTGGCATTTGGCACAGTCGAGGCGGATACCCAAAAACAACTGGCAGGCCATCGTGGTCAGTTCGTCCGGTTCCCGGCGATTCCGGTAAAAAACGGTGGCCCCGTCCTCGAATGTGCTGCCCTTGGCGGTCAGCAGGTCTCGGACGAACTGGTCGTAGGGCCGGTTGCGGCGGAATTGTTCCCTCAGCCAGGCGTCGTGATTCATCACCGCCTTGATGCCGACATGGTACGGGTTGGGGCGAAGCAGATCCGCCCATTTGTTGGCCCAAAAATCCGCATATTCCGGCCGGTCCAGCAGCCGTTCCACCAACCGTGCCCGCTTGTCCGGAGAGTTGTCGGCGAGGAATGCCTCCACCTCGGCGGGGGCAGGGAGCGTGCCGATGATGTCCAGATGGGCCCTTCTCAGGAATGTGGCGTCGGTGCAGCCCGCGCTGGGAACCAACCCCAGCTGATCCAGCTTGCCCCGGACCAGGGTATCCACCGGATTGTTTTCACGCCAACCGGTTGGATTTCCCGCACCCGACCCTGCGCCATCCTTGGGTTGGGGAATCAGGATCGGGCAAACCGCGAACTGGTCCATGAAACGGGCCATGATGGCCGCCTCGCCTGGCAAGGGGCCGGCCTTCACCAATCCTTGGGAATCCACCGCTGCGATCGCGCTTTCACTCGAGGAAAAAAGCGCCAGGGAAGTCAC
>Ga0255174_1000603_pt1 | contig 12694 bp, 16 predicted proteins | sample Atl_Atl_RepB_8d_FD_189953 | JGI IMG/M metagenome (GOLD analysis project Ga0255174, IMG submission 189953) | Freshwater microbial communities from Altamaha River, Georgia, United States - Atl_Atl_RepB_8d | ecosystem: Environmental > Aquatic > Freshwater > River | place: USA: Georgia | collected...
TTCGTCTACTACATCAGCTTCAGTCGAGAACTTCGAATCGGCTGCATTAGTAGGTTCAGAATAGACTCGTGAATAGGCTTGGGATTTTAAATCAATCAGCTTGCCGATCCATCCCTCATTTCTAAGTCTCTTGAAAACAAGATTTTCAACTGAGAACTCTCCGCCCTTATGCGCTAACTGTTCATCACGTGATCTAGATATTCTCTTCTTTAGAACTGATGCTCTTTCCATAATGTCCTTTGCTTGTTCAGGATCAGCATCTTTAATCTCATCCATCATTTGCTTTATTGCCTCAATGTATCGATCAGATTTTACCTGTACGTCCATTGGATCTACTGTTGGTGGATTGAAACTTGGTTTTCTGAGCCATTCGCCCTTTAGTAAAGAATAAAGGCCTGATGCCAAGTGTAATTGATTAATGTCCTGAGCATAGAGTTCAACATCGTAACCGTTTATGCTGACTGGGTGTCTTTGATTCCAAACGGTTTTTAATCCCTCCATTGCGATTTTAACTAACTCAACATCGTCGTTTATCTTTGAGAGATCCATTATGACGTGAACGTCAAAGTCAGAATATTCAGTCCAGTTATAGTTGGCCAAGGACCCAGTTAATTGGATGTCCTCAATTGGCGCGCTGATTTTTAGGTCAGCATAAAAGTCGTGTGCTATTTGCAGGAGTTTAGTTCTGATCTCGGGATTAATTTCTTCTCCCTGCCAGACAATTGGATTCAATTCGTCTTGATAGAATTGTCCCTCCGTTAAGAATTCGTTGAATTTAAACAGTTTCATCAAGATTATTTATCTCACGAACCTGATTTCTCTACGTAAGATTCTGCGTACTTTTCCCAAAGATCGGGCGGAAAAAGGTCTTTATTTTTTAATAGGAACTCATAGTACTTGGAGTACACTTCCGTGATGCTTGTAACTCCGCAACGATCTAGCGGTTTGGTTGAAACATCTGTCGATCTTTCTTTATGGTTTTCGAAATTACTTGGGTTATCGATGTCTCCGCTCTGCTTATGACCCGCCATGTCAGAAGGATCCGACCAGTTAAAGCAGTATGACGGAACGTATCTTTTATTATGCTCGTCCAATTCTCTATCGTCCCGGAGTTTAGTATACCAGCTCAGACCCTCGTATCCGGTCAAGTCGGTTCTAAACCCAATCTCCTTGATCTTTTCCATTTTAACAATGACCGAAGCTTCAAGAGTATTTCTAACAAGTTCAAGCTTGTATGGAGTAGCGAACATGCTCTGTTCTGGTTTCCATGCAGCTTTACCATTCTCCATGATTCCGTAAACTGCCTGTCTTGCATGCCATGGCAAATAAATGTCGTCATCGTCCATTAGCATGAAGAGTTCTCCAGTTGAATGAGTCACTGCGTCCCTACATATTGCTCCTCGATTCGTGTAAGGTAACCCAGTCTCGTAGTCAATCGAGTTATTTACCAATACAATTGGAGCTTTGTACTTTTCGCAGAATTCAAGTAAACTTTCAGATAGACTCATTGGAATCTCAGAGTCAGTGTTAAAGATGACTAACTCTTTATTGAAGTAGTCTTGTTGCAAAAACTGTTCGATTATTCGCTCAATGCATCTGTATCTTCGGTAGGTGGTGCAGATTAAACTAACTTTCATTATTCAATTACATTTCTTTTTTATGTTTATGTTGCTTACTGTATTGAGTTACTCGGTGATCTGAACAATTCTCAAGATAATAAACTTCCTCTTCTGGTAAATTGTTAATGTCAAGATACCATGGAACGTGTTTGCAGGTAAAATCGCCAGCAATTCGGTAGCTGTCGAATTGATCAACCTTTTGTATTAAACAGAACGTTGTATCAGTGTCAGCCTTATAAATTCCAGGCTCAACCTCTTCAGTCCACCACCTAGCTTCATTACGCAAAACCTGATTCTTTAACCAATAATGGTCTGGTAAATCTTGAATGCTTAGAGCAAGGCCAAGCTTCCTGGTATTTAGTCTAAGAGCGGTGTCCAACATGATCTCTTGATAGTTTGCGGGCATGTTAGGATTTAGCTCAATATCTGAATCTGTGTAAAAGCACCAGTCTTCCTTAACCATGTTTATGACACCAGTTGAAAATAGTGCAAGATGACCAGCATTGTGTTGCTTCAAGACGGTTACCTCAGATGGAGCTTTATCGTACCACTCAAGCAACGGAGGATACGTTGAGCCGTTATCGATTATCCAAATTTCCTGGGTGTTTCTAGCCAATAGATCTTCAACTAATTTTTTGGTGGTTGAGAGTCTATTGATATTGTTTAGTATGACTTTAAAATTCATAGTTAATGAAGTATCCGTATTTTTCGTCAGAATACAATTTTTTTAGACCGTACCTTTGAATGACTAATTCTTCAGTTAGATCAGGTTGATAGTGTATTTCATGGACGTTTCCAAACTCCTCGCCCTGTTCGAATAGGAATGGAACCGCTACCAAGTATTTCTTGTCCTTGACCGAGTCTAGTACTCGCGTTGCGTCCTCAACAGTTAAATGCTCAATGACATCTCCAAAAATGATGTAATCGTATTCGGCCATGTCGAATTCCCGAACGTCTCCAATTATTAAGTTAGAATACTTGGTCGAAAGATTGAACATCCTAACGTAAGGTTCGAATATCTCGAGAGCGTCCATTTGATAGGAATCTCCCAACAATTCAAAGTATGAACCTGAACCCGGTCCAACATCTAAAATTTTAGCGGAAGGTTCTAAGACAGAAAGAATATGTTCCCGAACCTCTCTTTTGTACTTGCTATATGAATACGGCATCGATTAGACAGACTTTATTTTATCTATCTTGTCCAGTAAACTTCTGAGTCTACTAGCGCTTTTACGATGGTCTCATCCTTTGCAATTGAATTGATGTAAGCCCTTGGATTCTTTACGTTATTATAGATTCTTTGAGAACTGTCCGAATAAATTACGGTCACTGTGTATCCGCCGGGTCTAAGACTTAACTCGTTTGTTCTAAATCTTTCGTGTACTACGATTGTTTTTGCCATATTATTTGTTGCTAATTAATTTTCTAAGTTCTGAGACTATTGTGATGAATACCGTTACTGGCCAAGTAATCACAATGACAGCCTTTGCTTTAAGGCTTCTAGGTCTTTTCGACTCTGATTTTCTGGTCTCAAGAATGCCGAGCACAAAGAGCCATAGCACGCCAACCAAGACGTACTTAATTAAATTTTGAATGAATTCGTTAGTTTGCATAGAGTATTGTTGGATTGTCTTTATGAACGTCCACGTGTGGAAGTTCGCTCTTAAATTTTTGAAGGTTAAAAGGTCTGCAGATTAGGTGCAGTCCATTCTTGCTGGGAATTGTGTAAACAGTATCGTCTCTACCGGTTTCAAAGATTAGACCTTGAACTCGAGAAATGATTTGATTGATCTCAGCATCATGGTCTCCCGACAGATCCTTGTAATCAATGTCAACTATCCAGGTTTTGTCGGGGTCCGAGTGATATGTTCCAGCTGCTGAATCGAATGCTTTTCTAACGGAACTGTATTGGCCAGCCTCAATGTACTCAGCTGTTAGGCGTAGAGCACGAAGCGCAGTCTTTTGATAGCTTCGTTTGTTTAGTCTAAAGTAGGCTCTAGCATTGTTGTCCTGACACTGCTTAATTATTTGCGGAACTAGCTTATCGAAGTGCTCTAACGATTTCACACAGTAGTTCGCAAGAACAATCATGTCCTTATCCATGTCAGGATTGTCCTTACGTCTTTTAAATATTTGTAGAAAATAAAAAGTATCAGAGCTCGGAAAATTCAAAAGACTCCGAATTCTGTCAGTATTGTTTACCATACTGACTATTATACTCTAAAACCTAAAAAGGTTAATTGGTTTGTGCTGGACCTGAACCTTCAATCATTGAAAGAATTTGGTCCTTTGCTGCAAGAATCGCGTGTACCTTTGCTCTGGTTACAGGATTTTCCCAAGTGTCCTTTGATCTCTCCATTAATTCAAGTCCACGTTTGGTCTTTGCTAGAATTGCCTCCTTATCCGCCTCAGAAATGGCTGAACCTGGAATTATCTTATTGTACATTTTGGCAGCAAAGATTGAAAGAACTCCGAATTGTTTAAAGGTTTCAAAAATGTCTGGATACTTGAATCGACCCTCTTCTCCCAATTCCTGATCAACGACCGCGATGATTTCACGCTCAGCGTATTTTGCAAGCTCAGGATCTGCGATCTGTAGTTTATGGCCAGCCGTCATGATTGTACCCAATACTTTCTTTGGATCCTTTTCTGAATTTGCGTCTAACACTTCCTTAACTGCGCATTCTGCTTGTAGAGGTTTAACGATTGCCTCAACCACTTCGGGCGGATAACCTAAACCTTCGAAGTGTTGAGCTGGATCCTGGGATTTTTGAATGTGACGATCATTGATGTCATGAGAGGTTCTAACCTTACCTGAATAATAAATCGTTGTTCCAGTAATGTGCAATGGATCGGTAGACGGAACTCCAAAGTCGAAGATGTTTATTTGAACTGCACCGTTTGAGTATTGCTTCCATGCCCATTGGTTAATACACCAGTTAGCAGCGGAACACAGAGCCTTTTGTGCAGCTTCAGTTCTAATCGAAAGTACCACGTAGCGATCATCATCGTACAGTACGTTAACGCTCGGAGCCAGGGCTTGAGCCTCAGCTGCAAGTTTATCAGCACTGTTATCGCTGTAGGAATCAGCGAATTCGGTTGCGTATTTAATGAAGTCTTCGATCGTTCTGTATCGACTAACCTTTCGCATGAGACGAGTTTTAATCTCTTCGCCCTCATCCGCGATTTTTCCACCAAGACGTAGCAAAACCTGTTGCTGATCTTGAGGTAGGGCTCTGGCCTGTTGTTTTAGATTGCTAGGCAATTCGTTTATGATCCACTTACCCTTTCTTGCGAATTCAATTTGATCGAACGCGTCCATTAGAGCTTCGAAACCTGAAACGGTTGACGTCTGATCTGGATTACCTTTTGAATAAACATCGATAGTATGAGGTAATGAGTTAATGAATTCTCTATTCTGTAAGATTCGATTAAGTAGAAGTTTAAGTCTGTCTAATGGAACTCTCTGTAGAAATACGAAGTTCGTGAATGCTCCCGTGTAACCACGATTAGCATCACCAAGTAGATCAATAACCTCCTTGAACTTTGGATCGTTTAGTGCAGCTTGCTGTTCCTCAGGAGTCAGCTCATTGACCTGCTTTCTGAGACGATCAGCTGCTCTCTTGAGCATGAATGTCTTTGCAGCCTGGGTGTTTTCGTCAATCATTGAAACGGTTGACTCCAACCAGCTTTCGAATATCTTTAGGTGTTTCATCATCTTACTTTTATTTATTATCTTGGGCTCAGCCATTCAATTCCATGTTTATTGACGAGCTCAGTTATTTTATCCTTACCTGAAGTCCAGTCTCTCACCTGATTCGGTAGATCATTGATGTTTCGATCGATCCCGTATACATTAATGTAGTACACTGATTTTATACCAGCCTCTGCTAATTTAGCAAGAACTCGATCTAGACTTTCAAGAGCGGTCATTGGATTTAAGGTGGTTTTTGCATTAATTGAAATTGACCTAGCAATACGGCCAGTCAGGGGTAATAGGTTAAAATTGTCAAGATTGGTTATATGACCATCAAAACTAAATTGCATGTTATCATCCCACTTAAGCTTGAGTCTAGGTTTTGAAAGAACGGTTATTTCATCTTGACCTAAGCTGTGAACTCCGCTTATTGTGAGAGTCGAGGTACCTCCGCTAAAGTACTTGGTTAGCGCAGAGGTTGCTGCTCTTTTGGAACTTGCATAACCCCCGCCAATTGAATAGTAAACGTTGATCTTGGTTTGAGATTGGGTTCTGCCGCTAATGTCCGCAAGGCTCTCCTCAACCAGTTGGTCAACCAATTCTCTCAATTGCTCGTCTGCTTGATTTCTCTTAGCTGTAGCACTTACCGTTTTCTTAGATGAGAAGGCTCGGTCAGTGAAGTCAACTGCTTCAATCGTCCATGCCATTGCGCGCTTAAAGAATTCCAATTCATTTAATCCAAGATCATCGAAGCGCTTCATGATGATGTCCATGTCTCTCGTGCCAGTCTTAGGCACAAGTCGTCTTACCACCTGAATGCTACCGAAGAAACCAATTGCAAATTCCGTCTTTGTGTTTCGGTTGGTTCCGCCGCGAGCGAAGACTAGCGTATGATTCAACAATTGCGTGTACGATGAGGCTAGGCTGACACCCTTTTCAACGAGAGCCGCGTATTCCGGAGTCGCAACTACGTCCATTAACCACCTAAGTTCAGGTGAGGTTCGTAGATCGTCGAACCATGCAGCAGAGTAAGGTGGGTTCTGGGAACCCGTTTTTAATTTACTTTTAGTATAGAGATTTAATCTTGATCTGATACCTGCGAGTTGAGTACGGTATTCTTCGTCTGACAGAACTCCAAGTTCTCGCATGTCCTCGATGTCCTGCTTCTTCTGTAATAGATCATCGACGCTCTGTTCTTCGAATAGTTTTAAATATTTCATCTTAGGTTCCAGACGTACCGGCTGTACCTGACGTGCCTGAGCCAGCAATTTTTTTATTGAAGTCGTCCATCAATTTTTTTATGTCAGCTTCATTTTTGGTCCAGTCAGCAGTGTCCTTTTTACCGGTTCTAGCTAATGTGGTTGATTTTTCAAGAGCGTCCTTGAATTTCTGACCTAGATCCGGATCCTTTATTATCTGTTGTTGTGCTGCTGAGTAACCGTTGATTAGTCGCATGAAAGCTTCAGTAGTTTTAAAACCTGAGTCTTTCATCATTTTGTCGTACTGGTCTTCTAACTGCTTGCCCAACAGACCTGCAGTACCTGAAGTACCTGCTGAACCGGAGGTTCCGCTTGATCCAACGTAGGTTCCATTAAGCACGCTACCTATCGTTTCAAGCTTGGAAATGTCAGCTGGTTTAATTGCATAGGCTACTTGGCCCTTGTAATTGTAGTTCGGATTTCCATTATAAGTGCCATCTTGCTGATTGGTTCTAATTCCACCTTGCTGTGTTAAGTTGTTGAGTACTAACGAATCTGCTGAATTTGTAGTTGCAAAGAAATTTATGGACTTAGCTTCAACATCGGCAGCTTTAGTCAATCCCCAAAGACGGCCCAACGAAAATTCAGCAAAATAGAGATCATCTGAATATTTTTGCCATCTAACTGTCGTAGATGAATAGGTATTGGGATTCAATACGTAGAGATTCGTCGCTTCGTTAATGAAAGCTTCGTATAGCTTAATGTACTTTGGCATGCAAGGTTAGTTATTTCAGAGTTATTTATTTGGGCTGGATTCCACAGGATTCTCCCAAAAAATACTATACTGAAAACTAAGCAGCGGATTTGATGACGTCGGCTAGAGTATTTGCCCTATTTCCAACCTGCTTGCTCCAGGAAGAATTTAACATCTCGGTTGCGGCCTTTGAGTATTGGTTCTTGGCCAGATGGGCTAGAAAATTATTGAATTCAGATAGACCCTTTTTGCCCAAATTGAAGATCATTTCGGTCAGTACGCCCTGTACGTCAAGCGGTAGTCTCTGCCAGACCGTCGAAAGGTTTGTCTTGCCATCAGCTGAGACGAGAGTCTGCGCTCCCTGCTTTGCAGCCTTTAGATCAGTTCGAAGTAGAGCCTTGATCTGAGCATCTGTGAGCTCGGCTTTACCTGACTTAATTTTAACTGGATTTGCTCCAACCTTTTTCAGGAGCTCAGATGAATCTGCTCGATTTAGATTGAAACCGACACCTACCGTTGGATTACCCTTTGAGTCAATGTAGACCTTTGGTTTATAACCCTCATGCTTAATTACTCTAGGCTCGATTTTCGTGATTACTGGATCTCCTACTGGTGGAGCTGTGTATGCTGAAAGATAATTCTCTCCCTTGATTTTCTTAATGTGAGAGTCTATTTGGTCCTTATAAGTCTGATCGAAATAGCCAAGCTCTCCATTGATTGCATCGCCAACGCTACGATAGGTCCAGCCCTTTTGTTCTGCACCGGTTTTCATGGAACGGTTAACGTTTGCCAATGATTGGACGTCGGGTATCTGCTTAATGGCTTTAACCAGCCCATCTTCATCAGTACCTGATCCACCGACTGCAGTCTCAATATTTGCTGCAATCTGGTCAGCTGTTAATCCCTCATTGACCCATGCTTCAAATAGTTTAACGTACGGCATTCTCTAATAATTTACTTAATCTTTCAACCTCTGCGAAATCTCTGCGATCCAACGCCTGATCAATCATGTCCTGAATCTCGGCTCTTGAAGGTTCGCTTGATCTAGAAGGAGCAATATCAAAGTCAGCCTGACCGGGTTCTTCGTATTCTGAACCGTATGGCTCTTCTTGAGAAGCTTCCCAATCTGAGAGTTCTTGTAGAATGAGGTCAATTATGTCTTGAACCTTCTTTCTTGCAATTGGATAGGCTTTTCGTGCAGCATCAATCTCGTTTTGGGTGTATTCAGGTTCTCCAGCTTTTAGAGTACGATACTCTGGAGCTGATGTAAATATCATGTTCATTAGATTCAAGAACTCAGAATCATTTAGCACGCTTGCATCGATCATCTTACCCCAAACATATTCTCGACCGTTCTCAATATCATTGAGTTCCGGAAAACTTTGAATGAAGTCTCTAAGATCAGCGGCTGTTAACTTGGCACGTTTAAGGTCTTGAGCCTCGTCCCTTGCTGTGTCAGCATTCATGAAGACCTTTGCGATCGTCTCATCGTCAAGGTGAGCAAGTCCGCCTTGGTTGATTAAGCCGTAAATTGCTTTCACAGCTTCGTGAAAGAGCATGGCTTGATCCATTCCCAGGATTATTAGCTTTGCTGTATCAGTTGAATGATCTTCTTCAGATCCTTCCTCGTCATTCTGGGTCTCTTCTGAGTCATCCGATTTGGGTTCATTAGGTTTCCATTCAATCTTGGAAACACCGCTTAGCGAGCCTCCCTGTTCAATCATTGATGCTGCGACCTCTTCAGGTATTCTCCAGTCTCTTGCATTACAGATGTCCGTGATCTTTATCAGAAGGTCTGCCATTTTCTCAGCTGACTCCTTGCCTAATAGTTCAGTGAGGCCGTCCATGTTCGTATCGCTGAGCAGCATCTTCTTTGAGTTAATGGCCTCGCCCTGTGCGATCATGTTTAGGATCTTACGCTTATGAATAGCGGTTTTAGTATCTTCATCCTCAATCTCTTTGAAAGACGGCATGTCCTGCTCCTCTGGCTTTTCTTGATCCATCTTCTGTTTCATCTCACGAGGATTGGTAGGAATTCTGATGTCCAACTCAGTCTCTCCCAGTATTGAACCGTACTGTTCTTCTATTACTTTACGAGTTAGAGCCTCAATCTGTTTCTCCTTACCTCTTTGCATTGACTGAACCTCCATCACGAACCTCATTAAGTTCATCATGTCACGTCCGTACTTCTGTTCTATTTCTCTAGCACTGGCCTCTGCTCTTTTGTTCAGGGATGCTAGATATTCTGGTGAAACCGCTGGATTACCCTTAATATCGGCCTCATTCATAAATTGCTTAAACGATTTCATGTTCAGGATCTAGTTCTTTTAGGCGGTTTATAACGTCTTCAGCTTGGGCCTTAGCTGGCTCAGGTTGCTTGAACGGTTTTTTGGTTGGGATCGGACCTGGTTTTGGTCTAGTTGCTGGTCGAGTTGGAGCGATTGTCGGAGCTGGCTTGGTTGCCGGCTCTGCTGCATAGAATTCTCCAATGAACTGTTCGAATAACTTAATGTGTTTCATTTCGATTGTGCTGAGTTAATTTTATCAGGTTTATTTATTTGACTTCTTACCCAACAAAAAAGGATCCGAATTGGATCCTTATACGTATTGAACTCGGCCTATCATATCTTCGAACCTGCGCTTACGATAACCGTTCTTTTCAGCAAAGCCCTTTAACTTACGGCTCAAGTACAGCTGTGCAAGCTTCTTTCGGTTCTCTACCCAGCTGGGGCTTTTCTCCATCGACTCAGCAACGTCCTTGAACTTCTCTCCGCCTATCACAGTTCTTTCGAAAACTTCAACCGTTAGGGGTCCGAACTTGTGTAACAGCATGTTACGCACGTGTTCCCTGAACGAGAACTTACCATCAGTAAAGGTCTCAATCATTTCGCAGGTAGGTTCCGTTACCTTAGGAACGAAGTCCGGGTCTGCATCCTTTGGAATGAGCTGACTCTCAGTAACTACAAGGTTCTTTTGATTTTGCTTTAATACTTCACACCAACCCCAATAGCAGCATCTCATCATGTAATTGACCATGTGGACCTCGTTCTCGAATTCAATCGCTCTGTCTCTGGCTGAGACTAGGTATCTAATCGCCCGATACACCGAACCGTCTAGGTCCTCTTCGTCCTTTATGAATCCGCCCCATCTCTTGATGGATTGAACTGCGAAGCCTTTGCCTTTTCCAAAGAATTCTGATATTACTGCATCTGTTATCTTCATTTAATTAAAATGCAAAGTTATGATACCTAAAATTGGCATGAATGGAATCGTAGGTTTCGATTCGAAGAATCACTGGCGCAGGCTTGATCTCAACCTTGGTCTTTTTACTTCGCTTGGTTGGAAGCTCGTCCTCTTCGTTTCCGTAAGGCTGAACCTTAATGGTGTCAAACGACATCACTTCTAGAATTTCGCCGAAGTAGTCTCCATTCAATTGAATTGAGCACCCAACTGAATCCTCGTCAAACGCCCTTGGATAAATTTTTATACCCTTAGCCAATTGAGTCTCAATTACTTGGCCGAAATCGTCCTTCTTATCTGACACAACGTAAACTGAGTACTTACCGGTAATCTTACGAACATTGAAGATGTCCATGAATTCTTTTGGACTCTCATTGTGAATATTGATCTCCTCGATTATTGATTTCACGACATCAATCGTAATGACCTCAAGATTTGAGATGGCATAGATTGCCTCCTCCTTGAATTTTGGATGCACGAGCACGTCATCAACGATTTCCTCAATCACGTCAGGCGCAAGATCCTTAAAGGTCTTATGATACCTGATTCGACTCGGTCTCTGCAGCAAGTTATCATTGATGTAGGTGTTATTGGTCGTCAATAGGAAAATCTTGCGTGAGGTCGAGCTCAACACTCCGTCCATCACGGTCAACAGATCAGCCTCTTGACCGAACACCTTTTCGTACTCATCAATGAAGACGATTACGTCCTGTTCAATTTCATTTAGGAACTCTGGAATTCCACCACCGTCCGGGTTCTCTCCAATCAGGATGACCGGTAGATTGAGCTCATTGCAGATTACTTTAGAGGTAACGGTTTTGCCAGTACCCTTCAGCCCATTCAGTAGGATTCCCAAGTTCTTGTTGGTCTCTCGCCAAGTCTTAATAACTCGGTCGATTAGAGATCTTTCAAGTCCGTACAGCTTGTGATTGAACTCAAAACGATCCTCTATCTTCTCAAGATAAAAGCCGAACATACTTTTGTTTAGTGTGTAAACAGCCGTCGGTAACTTATCACGTTGTTTACTGGTGTCGCCAATCGTGTAGATCGCGCCATCTTCTTTCCACTTTTTCATTACTTATTATTGATTGTTAATGTTTCTAAATCAATTACTGAATACGGACTCCTCTTACCGATCTTCCAAGATCCATCGGGTTTAAAGATTACGACCGCATTGTCCAGCTTGGGAGAGCTCTCATTCTCGAAGCGAGCGTCCATTTCAAACAGCACAAACACTTCCTCACCGATTTCCTGGGCTAGACTAGCCAAGGTTTCGCGATCCTTCGTTAGATCAAGATCACCGAACCATTGCTTGCCCTCAAGCGTGCACACGTTTGCGTTAAAGATCGCTAGGTGATTTGGGTACCTATCGCGGTAGCCGCTCTTTGAACCGGAAATCATTCGACCGGACATACCGAGTCGTTCGCTAAAAATTGTCATGTTGTGTTTACTTTAGAATAATATACAACAAAAGCCGATCGATGGATCGGCTTCTTTTTAAAAAAATTATCGGTGCTTAGAAATTACCGCTAGCGATCATGTACTCTAAGAAACCAATCTCATCTAGCGAAAAATCATTTGCGATTTGACCTTGTATCTCTTCCCAATCCGCCTGGTCCTGATCGTAATCGATCCACTTATCTAGAATCTCATTGGTCTTTCTCTTTAGTATGTCCAGTGCTTGACTGACCTCTGGATCTGAGCTCCATTCGTCGGTCATTGCTTGAAATCGTTGATTGAACTCCATGTCAGGTAGTTCGCTGAAGCCCATGTTTCTGAGCTCTTCTCTGTCGTCGTTGGACTCAAGCACAAATTTTTTAAAGTCAGTTAGCTTTGTCATTTGATCAATTACTTTTTAACACCCCAAATTTTTGCGAACTCGTATGAGAGCTGTTTGTCCTGATCCGTCGCGCGATTGATTGCTTCGCGTTCCATGCGACGCATGAACTGCGGAAAACGCTTGCCCATCTCTATGCACTTGGTCGCCCATAGCTTGGGATCGTATTCTCTCTTCTTTTCATAGTACTCTCTAGCGATATCGCCAGAAGTATCGTCATCAAGATAAACAGTATCCTCACCCAACTTAAAGCTCGCTGAGCAATTAGGATACTCTTCCATTGAGAGTTCCCATTGAATCGAGGTTCCATTCTCTAGCTTGACCCAGCACTTGACGGACTTGGGTCCC
>Ga0255174_1000609_pt1 | contig 12537 bp, 9 predicted proteins | sample Atl_Atl_RepB_8d_FD_189953 | JGI IMG/M metagenome (GOLD analysis project Ga0255174, IMG submission 189953) | Freshwater microbial communities from Altamaha River, Georgia, United States - Atl_Atl_RepB_8d | ecosystem: Environmental > Aquatic > Freshwater > River | place: USA: Georgia | collected...
TCCAACACAAGAGGCCCCGCCAAAACCAGGGTCTCCTTGTTGGCCACCGCCACATCCTTGCCCGCCTCCAGCGCGGCCCAGGTGCTGTCGAGTCCAGCCGCACCCACAATCGCCGAAACCACAAGGTCATGGCCGGGGCCGCCCACTTTTCGCGCCAGGGCGTCAGGCCCTACCACCAATTCGCACCCTGCTGGCAGGCCCGACCGGTCGAGGGCTCCCCCGGCGACCTCATCGGTAATGGCCACCCAATCCGGCCGGTGGATGCGGGCTTGTTCCACCAAAAGCGCGGTGTTGGCATGCCCGGAAATGCCGGCCACTTGGATGTGGTCGGGAAGGTGTTTGGCCACATCCAGAGTGTTCACCCCGATCGTGCCGGTGGATCCCACGATGGCGATGCGCCTTGGCTTGGCAGGGGAATTGGCTCGGGCGGACGGGGGTTCGGGGACCGCGGCCGGGATGGGTGCGCTGGAATCCACTGCTTCTTGAAACCCCGACCGTGAAATCGCGGCAGGGCGGTTCCGTCCGCCATGGGCCGATCAAGCCACGATCTTAGTCCCGGCGGGACAACGCCAGCAAGCTGGAAAGGGGGGCGGGTTGTGCCTGTCGGGCCGGTGGCGACCGGTTCTTGCCTGCGGGTGGGGCTATGACATACTGAAGGAGAATTGAATCAGGACCGACTTCCGGCCGATTCGACCTTGGCGGGATTGTTTTGTCTTTCCCGCGATTGGCAGGCGGTTTCGAGTCATTTTTCCGGGTTTTTCCGATTCATTTCGGCTACCGGACATCAGGAGGCCGGGTTCATGGCAAAGGCCCAGGGCGACTTCACCGATCTGCTGGTGCGCGACAAGATCCTCAGCCCCGACCAGCTGGAAGAAGCCCGCTCCATGCAGGAGCAATCCGGCGCGAAATTGCAGGAAGTCCTGGTGAAACTGGGCTACTGCTCCATCGACCAGGCCATGAGGGCCTTCGCCGAGTTCAACAAGCTCGATTACATCGACCTGACAGACAAGACCATACCCGGCTCGGTGGTGGAGCTGGTTCCCGAGTCGATCGCCCGCGAGAACATCATTTTCCCGGTGGAAATGGACGGTTCGTCGCTGAAAATCGTGATGAGCGACCCCACCAACTACGAGACCATCACCAAGCTTCAGTTCATCCTCAACAAGGACATCCTCGCGGCCGTGGCGGCGCGCGAGCAGATCATCGACGCCATCAACCGCCATTACGGCCAGACGGAAACCGAGTCGGTCGACTCCATGCTGGCGGAGTTCACCGACACCGCCATCGACTTCACCGACACCGAGCAGACCGCCGGCCGGGGTAACTCGGCGGACGCCAACGAAGGCGACGCCCCCATCATCCGCCTGGTGAACCTGATCATCCAGGAGGCTGTGAACGCCCGGGCTTCCGATATCCATATCGAGCCGTTCGCAGAACGCATTCGGGTGCGGTACCGCATCGACGGGGTGCTGGTCGAGCGCGACAATCCGCCACGCCGCCTGCTGGCCCCGCTCCTCTCCCGCCTCAAGATCATGGCCAACATGGATATCGCCGAGAAGCGGCGTTGCCAGGACGGGCGCATCAAGCTCTCCCTGTCGGGCAGGCATTACGACATGCGGGTCAGCATGCTACCCACCTGCCACGGTCAATCGTGCGTGATGCGCATCCTCGACCGCGGCAACATCAATGTCAGCATCAAGGATCTTGGCTTCAGCGAGCAGGACTACGCCCGTTTCAACAACATCATCAAGCGCCCCAACGGCATTTTCCTGGTGACCGGCCCCACCGGCTCGGGCAAGACCACCACGCTCTACTCCGCGCTCAACGAGATGAACCGGCCGGACAAAAAGATCATCACCGCCGAGGACCCGGTGGAATACTACCTGCCCGGCATCAACCAGGTGGAGGTGAAGCACCAGATCGGCCTGGATTTCGCCCGCATCATCCGCGCCATGTTGCGCCAGGCCCCCAACATCATCTTGGTGGGCGAGATCCGCGACCCGGAGACCGCCGAGATCGCCGTGCAGGCGTCACTCACCGGCCACTTGGTTTTTAGCACGCTGCACACCAACGACGCTCCCAGCGCCATCACGCGCCTGGTCGATATCGGCGTGCAACCGTTCCTGGTCGCCAGCTCGGTCATCGCCATCATGGCCCAGCGCCTGGTGCGTATCGTCTGCACCAAGTGCAAAGCCCCCTATGAACCGCCAGCCAAGGAAATCCGGGCCGCCTCCATCACAGCCGAGCAACTCAAGACCGCCAATTTCATGATGGGCAAGGGCTGCTCCAACTGCAACAACAAGGGTTATCGCGGTCGACGCGGCATCTTCGAAATGATGCGCATGAACGGGCCCCTGCGCGAGATGACCTTCAGGCGCGAGCCCACCCAGGCCATCCGCCGCGTGGCCCTCGCCAGCGGCATGACCAACCTGCTGTCCGATGGCATCAGCAAGGCGCTGCGGGGGCTCACCACCCTCGACGAGGTGCTCAGCACCTGCCATCACGACCCGTCGCACGATGCCCCGCCCCCCGAACAGCCCAAAAAGGACGCCAAGGAGCCGGCCAAGGCCGGAAAATAGCGGGTTGCGGCGCGGTTTTCTGTTGCTGGGCGCATCAAGTTGCCCATAATTTCAGGTAAGCCCGGCCCCTTGGCGAATCGTCAGGGCCGGCGAAGCAAGGACAAAGGGGAAGGGCGCCGGGGCCCTTCCGGGTGTTTTTTCCCTCAACCGACGGGTCAGGCGAAACATGGGTGTCAACGGCACCGTTCTCATCGACAAGCTCCTGCACACGGTCATCCAGCTCAAGGCATCCGACCTGCACATCTCGGTCGGGCAGACCCCCCTGGTCCGCAAGTCGGGACGGATGCGGAAACTGGATGTCAAGGAACTTGATTCCGACGACACCATGGCGCTGATGAAGTCGATCACGCCCGACCGCAACCAGCAGGAGCTACAGGAGCACGGCGGCACCGACTTCGCCATCGAGTTCGTCGACGGTTACCGGTTCCGCGTGGCGGTGTTCAAGCAGCGCGGCTCGGTGGGCATGGTGCTGCGGCGCATCCCCAGCCAGTTCCTCACCTTCGAGCAGATCGGCATGCCCGAGGCCATCAAGCGGTTGATCACCCGCCCGCGCGGCCTGCTGCTGGTGACCGGCCCCACCGGGTCGGGCAAGACCACCTCGCTGGCCAGCATGCTCAACTTCATCAACGACAACTACGACCGCCATGTCATCACGCTGGAAGACCCCATCGAATACTTCCACAAGAACAAGAAGAGTCTGTTCAACCAGCGCGAGATCGGCGTGGATGTGGGCAGCTTCAAGGAGGGCATCCGCCGGGCACTGCGTATGGACCCCGACATGATCCTCGTGGGTGAAATGCGCGACCTCGAGACCATTCACGCCGCCATCGAGGCGGCGGAAACCGGTCACATCGTCTTCGGCACACTGCACACCAACTCGGCCAGCTCCACCATCAACCGTATCATCGACGTGTTCCCACAGGAGGCGCAGGACCAGATCCGCACCCAGCTATCCACCGCGCTCATCGGCGTGCTGTCGCAAACCCTCATGCCCAAGAAGCCTGAGGGGGTGGTGGCCGCCTACGAGATGATGGTGGTCACACCCGCCATCGCCAACCTGATCCGCGAAAACAAGACCTACCGCATCGACTCGTCCATCCAGACCGGGCGCAAGGACGGCATGTTCCTGATGGACGAAAGCCTGTTCAACCTGTGGAAGAACGGCATGTGCGACAAGGAAGAATGCCTCCTCAAGGCCCAAAAACCCTCCGAACTGGCGGCCCGCATCGCCATGGCGGAGAAAGGCCTCTTCGAGGATGAGGACGACGAAGTCACCGACTTCGAGGACGATGAGGACGACGACGATTGATCCAACTCAAGGCCGCATGGTCCCCCCAACCGGGCCATGCGGCCTTTCCCTTGGGAAAACCAAACAAATGGCGACCGGTTGAACCGGCCGCGGGTCGATGGAAGATGCAGGGCCCCTGCGCCCGGGAAAAGGCACCATGGCTGAACCGAACAATCCGCAAAACCCGCAGCAACCGCCCAGGCCGGCAGGTGCCGCCGGCCAGCCTGTCCAGCCCGGAGCCCCACGGCCAGTGCAACCTGCTGCCCCTAGGCCAGCAGGCGCCGCACCAGCCCAGCCCGGCGCTCCCCGGCCGGCCCAACCCGGCCAACCCGCCCAGCCCGGTGTGAAACCCGTCGCCCCGGGGCCCAAGCCTGCCGCCCCCCAGGGGGTGAAGCCGCCCGGTCCAGCCGCGCCTGGCGCTCCCGCGGCCCCAAGGCCCACCCAACCCGGTCAAGCCGCTCAACCCGGCGTGAAGCCTGTCGCCCCGGGTCCCAAGCCGGCCGCCCCCCAAGGGGTGAAACCGGTCGCCCCAGGGCCCAAGCCCGCGGCTCCCCAGGGGGTGAAGCCCGCCGCCAAACCTGCCCAGACCGTTCTGGCCCCCACCAAGGCAGAAACGGTGGCCGAACGCGGCAAGCGCAAGCTGGGCCAGGTGCTCATCGACTTGGGCTTTATCGATGAGGACCAGCTCTGGGAACTGCTGGAGGAGGCGAAACAGCAGGGCAAGCAGATCGGCCAGGCGGTGGTGGACCGCGGCCTGATCAATTCGGAGCAACTGCTCCAGGCCCTGTCCGAGCAGCACGGCCTGAAGCTGGCTAATCTCAGCGAAACCAAGCCAACGCCCGAGGCGATGGCCATCGTCCCGGAGACCATGGCCAACATCTACAAGATTCTCCCCCTAGCCTTCAAGGACCGCGTCCTCACCATCGTGGTCTCCGATCCGGCCAACGCCACCGCGGCCGACGATCTCCGCAACCTGCTTTCCCTCAACGAAGTCCAGGTGCAACTCGCCTCCCCTGAGGCGATGCAGGAGGCCCAAGCCAAGGCCTACAACACCACCAAGGAAGAAAGCGTCATCGATGTCATCAAGGAGCTGGAGACCTCCGGCCAGTGGCAGGGCGGCGGTCGCGAGGCCAGCATCGACCTGGAAAGCGCGCTGGAAATGGCCGACAGCGCCCCGGTGCGCAAGCTCATCAACATGATCTTCCTGATGGGCATCCGCGACCGCGCCTCCGACATCCACTTCGAGCCGTTCGAGGAGGAATACCGCGTCCGCATGAAGGCGGACGGGGTGCTCTACGAGCTGGTTCCCCCGCCACGCCAATATGCCACCGCCATCTCCAGCCGTATCAAGGTCATGTCGAACCTCGACATCACCGAGAGGCGTCTGCCCCAGGACGGCCGCATCGAGCTGAATGTGGGCGGCAACCAGGTGGACATGCGCGTCTCGGTGCTGCCCACCATGTTCGGCGAGAGCATCGTCATCCGGATCCTCGACCGCACCTCGGTGAAGCTGGAACTCGACAAGATCGGCATGGCCCCCGAGATCCTCGAGCCCTTCAAGGAAGTCATCGAGAAACCCAACGGAATTATTCTGGTCACCGGGCCCACCGGTTCGGGCAAGACCACCACCCTCTACTCCGCCCTCAGCTACCTCAACAAGGTGGAGGACAAGATCATCACCACCGAGGACCCGGTGGAATACGAGATCGAGGGGCTCATCCAGTGCCCAATCAACCACGAGATCGGCCTCACCTTCGCCAGCGCCCTCCGCGCCATCCTGCGGCAAGACCCCGACCGGATCCTGGTGGGTGAGATCCGCGACCTGGAGACCGCCCAGATCGCCGTGCAGGCCTCCCTGACCGGACACACGGTTTTCAGCACGCTGCACACCAACGATGCCCCCAGCACCATCACCCGCATGCGCGACATGGGCCTCGAGCCGTTCCTCATCACCGCCACGGTGGAAGCCGTTCTGGCGCAACGACTTGTGCGCACCATCTGCCAGAACTGCCGGGAGGAGTTCCGCCCCTCGGCCGAGATGCTGATCGAGCTCAACCTCACCCCCGAGCAGGTGGAGGGCAAGCCGTTCTTTTTCGGCAAGGGTTGCGACAAGTGCAACAACACGGGCTACAAGGGCCGCATGGGCCTGCACGAATTGATCATCGTCGATGACGACATCCGCGACGCCATCTCGGGCAGCCTGTCCACCGACGACCTGCGCGCGGTCTGCGAGAAAAAGGGCATGATTTCGCTGCGCGAATCGGGCATGCGGGCCATCCACAAGGGCAAGACCACCATCGACGAAGTGGTCCGCGAGACGGTGCTGGAGTCCAACTGACCGGGCGGGCCGGAAACGGGTAAAGGAGCCGGCCCGGTGCCGGAAACCATTGCCCCGCTGGCCCCCAACAGGCTACAAGACATAGACTTAGAGAGCTTTAGACGGGAGATTTCGGGCCATGCCAACCTACAAATACGAGGCGATGAACACCTCGGGCGGCGAGGTCAAGGACTCCATCGAGGCTGGCTCCGAGGAGGAAGCCCAGCAGAAAATCCGTCAAATGGGCTACTTTGTCACCAAGCTGACGGAGGTGGCCCAGAAGAAACAAAAGGGCAAGAAGGGCGCCAAGGCAGGCGGCAAGAAAAAGACCTTCACCCTGGGTGGCGTTTCCAGCAAGGCCCTGTGCACCTTCACCCGGCAGTTCTCCACCCTGCAAGACGCCGGCCTCCCGGTGCTGCGCAGCCTGAAGATCCTTGAGGGGCAGATGAAGCCCGGCGCGCTGAAGAACGCCCTCATGGATGTGGTGGAGGATGTCGAGTCGGGCACCACGCTGAGCGACGCCTTCGGCAAGCACCCCAAGGCCTTTGACCGGCTATATGTGAACATGGTGAAGGCCGGCGAGGCCGGCGGCGCGCTGGAAGTTATCCTGCAGCGCCTCGCTGATTTCAAGGAAAAATCGCAGGGCCTGCAACGCCGTATCACGGGCGCCATGGTCTACCCCGTGGTGGTCATCACCGTGGCGGTGGCCATCCTCAGCTTCATCATGATCTACATCATCCCGAAGTTCGAGAAGATCTTCCGGGATTTCCAGATGCCGCTGCCGGAACTGACCAAGTTCCTGATGAACACCTCGGCCTGGTTTGCCAAGTACTGGCTGGTGTTGCCCCTCATCCCGCTGGGCATCTACCTCACGCTGAAGCTGATCCGCCTCAACCGCATCGGCAATTACATCCTCGACCGGATGTACCTGTGGATCCCCATCATCGGTCCACTGATCGAGAAGACGGCCATCGCCCGCACCATGCGCACGCTGGGCACCCTGGTCAGCTCGGGTGTGCCCATCCTCGAGGCGCTGTCCATCGTGCGCGAGACCTGCACCAACGCGGTCTTCGAGCGGATGTACCAGCGCATCTACGAGTCGATCCGCGAGGGTGAGACCATCGCCCAGCCGCTCCGCGAAAGCCGGATGGTGGACGACATGGTCACCAACATGATCGATGTGGGCGAGGAGACCGGCGACCTCGATAGCATGCTGTACAAGATCGCCGACATCTACGACGCCGAAGTGGATGTGATGGTGGAGGCCCTGCTTAGCCTGCTCGAGCCCATCATGATCGTGGTGCTGGGCGGTATCGTGGGCCTGATCGTCATCGCGTTGTTCATGCCGCTGCTCAGCCTGCTCGACAAACTGTCCGGCTAGGTTGCCACTCGGGGGAAAGCACCGGCACCGGCCGGTCTGAGTTCAAACAGGGTAGGGAAGGGGCCTGGCGTCCACGGGCCGCGCGAAGGGGGAGAACCAATTATGGCGCGCCTGCAAACCAAAACCCGGGTAAAGAGGGGGCGTGGCGGCTTCACTTTGGTGGAGTTGCTGATTGCCATTCTGATCATTGGCGTTCTGGCGACGCTAGTCACGCTTGGCGTCAGCAAGGCAATGAGCTACGCCAGGCAAGTTGCCACCAAAACCGAGATGGGCCAGATTGAGCAGGCGTTGGGAGTGGCTGCAATTGAAATGGGCCGGGTGCCCTTTATCCCCAGCTACTTGATCCTTTTTCCAACCCCTGCGGCCTACGACTCCTACTCTGGTGCGGACAAGGCGTTTGCCGATATGTCTCGGAGAATTCTCATCCAGATGTTTCCCAAATGGGCTGCCGGGGTGAAGCCAGCCACTTGGGGAACGGCAAAACTGGGGGCTGACCAAGCATTCGTTTTCCTCCTGCGCGGCAAGGATGGCAACGGGTTTTCCGCCTCGGATGGAGACCCTTGTGCTCAGGGCGGCAAGCGATTTGGCCCTTACTACGAGTTCAAGGCAGAAAGGTTGAATATGGGTGCCAATGGTTTCCCCCAATACCGGGATTATTGGGACAATCCAGGCAAGCACCTGGTGGTCTACAGCCAGATGATGGTTGGACAATCAGCCTCCCCGGCCGGGGAAGTTCCCGCAGGTAGCCCAGGTAGGCAATTCCAGGCAGCCAACAAATATTTCATGCCCAAGGGTTATCAGATTCTTTCCGCTGGCAAGGATGGCAAGTGGGGTACTTACCCGGCCATTTTCGCCGGCAATCTGGTGGGTGATGGTGAGGACGACCAATCCAACTTTGCCGATGAACCCCATGGCAAACCCGTCGCGGATTGAGGTGTGCCTTGATACTTAGCGCGCAAAAGCGAGCGGAACGGAAGGGATTCAGCCTCACCGAGTTGATGGTGGTGGTGGCCGTGATCGTTATTTTGGCCGGGTTGGTTGCCGGTGTGGTTGTGAAAGCCATTGACGCCTCACGCACCTCAACCAGCCTCACCACCATGGAAGTGATCCAGTCGGGCCTAACCAGGCAACTGCAACAGGTCATCGACGGGGCCAAAAAGGGTGGGAGAAGTCCTGAGGAGATTTATGCGGTAGTACGGCAAGCCTTCCCGATGAACCTCAACGAAGCCCGGGTAGGGGTGCAAAATTTAACCACTCCTTATCCTCCTTACCAAAAATCGATAGGCGCGGCCCATCAGGCTTTGGATGGACAGGCCCAAAAAAGCGCTTTGTTGCGACTTGTCCTCGAAAAGGGCCCCTTTTCCAAAGTTGAGACAGACCAGTTGCCCAAGGGAGCCTTGGGACAGGCCGGCGGTATCGACATTATCCGGGACGCCTGGGGTGACCCGATTGGGTTGGAGGTTCAGTACCAGGGTACCAACGCCACCAACACCAAGCCAAAATTTATCCTCTCCAGTCCAAATACCGCCAAGGGTGGAAATTGAAATTAAGGGAAGGGGGTAGATCCATGCGGTTGAATAATCCCAAGCGTGGAGCCTTCACCCTGGTGGAATTGCTGGTCGCAGCAGGCATCATTGCCATGCTGTTGGGCCTGGTTGCGATCAGCTATCCCAGCATCAATGAGCGCGAGCAACTCACCCGCGCGGTGGACAAACTGCGCACCGGTTTCCTGACAGCCCGGCTTTGGGCCAGAAGGGACCAAGTGGTCACGGGGTTGAGATGGAATACCGATGCGACTCCGTCCGCCGGTGGAGCGACCGGCTTGTTCTACATCCAGCAGCCCCTTGAAAATTATGATGGAAATCTCGAACCCGTCGATCCGTCGACATTCACCATGGTGGCCTCATCCACAAGAAATGTGGTGAATGTCAAAATCACACGCCCCGCCATTCCCGCCTCGGGTACCAGACCGGACCCATTCTCTAGGATCAAAATTCCGGGCGCGAACGGATGGTCTTCCGGCGATTATTTGGTGATTGAATCAGATGTGCCCCACAAAATTGTCGGCGCTAGCCCCACGGCTCCATGGCAAGGCACCATAACCCTGGCTTCGGATATTTCGATCAATCCGGTTTTCGGCCATTTGTGCCGAATCGTTCGTTCCGCCGAGGATATTCCACTGCAGGAAGAAACCCTCTTTGGGGACAACATCAAGGTTTTGGCGCCTTCCAGTGAGCCGATCCTTTTCCTGCCAACCGGTCAGGTGTTCAACAGTCGATCCAACCAGGTTGTTTTCCAATTGGTCCAAACCAAACCGGATGGCTCCACCGAAACCGCCGATGTGACACTGGATTGTCTATCGGGGACCACCAGGTACCAGAACCCCTAACCCTGAACGGAGTGTGAAATCATGCTGAATTCCGCTCCGCGCAAGGGGCTAACCCTTCTCGAAGTCTTGATCACCATTTTCGTGATGGCCATCGGATTTCTTTCGGTGCTTACCCTGTTTCCACTGGCAGCCCGGAAATTGGCCCGCGCTATCGACAGTGATCGTGCCACACTGATGGCCGGAAATGCGGCAGCTTCCGCCACCATCCTCGGCTTCAGGGATATGGCCCAGGTTGCATTGAATTCTGAACTGGCTCCCTTGCCACCACAGGACCCACGACGGCTTCAACCAAGCACAGTGGTACATCTGGATCCGGCAGGGGTTTTTTCTGGAGCCGGCACCTTTGCTGGCAGTTTCCTTTTGCCAGCCGGCCTGAATCAATTGCCTGCCAACTGGCGCGAATGGGTTGTCAGTCAGGATGAGATGCGTTTCGAGTCGAACGGTTTGCCGGAAGCCGGTTTCCGAAGGGGAGAGCGATACAGCGCGTCCTACCTCTTCCGCAGGCGGCAGTTGAACGATCCGGATTCGTTGGAATGCCTGATCCTGGTTTTCACCGGCAGGCCGATCGAATTTGGCAACAACGCCTTTATCCCCCTGAACCTGATTAATGATCCGACCAACATTGGTGGGATCACAATCACCGAACCGGGCACAAATGGTGCACCAGGCCCCTCCGGCCCGGACCGTGTTCTGGGGCGAAGTTCGTGGATCATGGATTTGTCACAGGATGGTCCCAAGCCACGGTGGAAGAAGTTTTATCAGGTTCAATCCGCCGAGTTGACCGGCGTGAATCAGTTGTCCCTCACCTTCGACCGAACACCCGAGGCTCCCATCACCAATGCGGTATGGGTTGATTTCCTTTTCGACTGGTTTGACAGGGGGACCCTGCCATGAGGTACCAGGCCCCTTTTCAGCCTTCCAGACGGCTGGGTTTCACCATCGTTGAACTTCTGGTCGCATTGGCGCTGGTCTTGTTCATCATGTCGATCATTTCGCAGGTGTTCGTGGATTCCAGCGAGGCGTTTCGCAGCCAGCGGGCCAAGGCGGAACTTTCCGAGAAATTGCGCTTCCTCACCCAGACCCTTCGCGCCGATTTGCGTTCCAACCATTTCGAGGCTGGTCGCAGGTTGTCCGACAGTGATTTCTGGTCCGATGGCCCGCCCCAAGTTGGATACTTCAGACTGGAGCAAACCAATTTGCCCTTTCCTGTTACGAACCTGTCAGGAAGTGAGACCCTATACACTTTTCCGAATCCAGCAATCGCCCAAAATCAGGTTCAAAGCCAACTGCTTGCCTTCACCTCCTTTTTGGGTGGCAAGGATCCAAGGGGTTTCCACTCCGCATCGATTCCAAGTCCCCAGTTTGATCTGTTGAAGCAATGGAAAATGGTCAATCTGGCACCGGGTGATACCCGTTACGAGGAATCCTTGGACACCTACCAAAGCCCCGATGCCGAGGTGGCTTGGTTCCTAGGTCCCACTAGCGATTATCAGGAATTCTTGCTGCAGGACGAGCCGTCCAACTTGGATGGAACCCCCCAAAGCGTCAAGTTATTCAAGCTTTACCGGCGGGTTTGGTTAATGCTTCCGCAGGAACTGGGCTCCAATACCTCGACCTTGCCACTTGGAGCGGCATCCGGGATTTTGCCTTCGAAAATCAGCATGGTTAACCCTCTGTTGGCAACTTTGAATCCAGGCATCCAATTGAATGGCGACACCTCGCTTCAAGACCCAAACTGTGATGTTCCAATGCGCAGGGCGCTTGGCAATTTTCACCTCAGATCCGCGACTATCGCTCAAGTGGCGGACATCAACTCATGGCGCCAACCATGTTTTGATGTCCGGAACGCGGCTCAAACAGGCCAGGACGCCCTTTTGGCGGACAATGTCCTGAGCTTCAGCGTGGAAGTTTGCCCCGAGGGCAGCACGCAATTCATGCCGCTTGCGAACGCCCTTGCCCTTCCCCCCACGGCCAACGGCGCGGCGGTCTTCGACACTTGGTCTAACCGTGGCCCGAACCCGGCCAAGGGTATCACAGCCGATTTTTCCGGCTGGAATATCCCCAACAGTCCAGGTGCCATTCCCATGCCTTTGATTCCCGGCCAACTGGGGGAGGCGCCTAGACCGAGGCGTCTGGTTGCAATCCGCGTCACCATCCGGCTATTTGACACGAATAATGCATTGAGCCCCAGCAAGACCACCTGGCAAGCCACCGTGGTCGAGCCGCTCTGAAAACACTTCCCCAGCGGTCTATCGAGCCGCCAGAACGAGGAATACAGCCATGCGCGCGACATCGCTTGCAGCCGGCAAAAACAGGGAAGGTGTGATCTTACTGGTCGTTTTGGCCATGATCACCCTCCTGACCATCCTCGGCATCACTTTCGTGCTGTACTCCGACGCGTCGGAAGCCACCGCCCGCATCAACATGGAGGGAGAAAAGACCTCCTTCCAGTTAAATCCGGCAGATTGGTCGGCCGGAGAGCTGATGCAGATGGCCTTCGGACAGTTGGTCTACGATGTCGAGGATGACGAGGCGGGCCAACGGTCCGGGCTGCGGGGCCACAGCCTATCCCGCGACATGTAC
>Ga0255174_1000616_pt1 | contig 12336 bp, 18 predicted proteins | sample Atl_Atl_RepB_8d_FD_189953 | JGI IMG/M metagenome (GOLD analysis project Ga0255174, IMG submission 189953) | Freshwater microbial communities from Altamaha River, Georgia, United States - Atl_Atl_RepB_8d | ecosystem: Environmental > Aquatic > Freshwater > River | place: USA: Georgia | collected...
ACTAGCGGCCGCATGGGCGAACGCTCGACGCGTCTCCGCGGTCGGCGCACTCAACTCGGCCGTTACCTGGAAAGAGTTCTCGTCGGATCCGTCGAAACTTCAACTCGTCGAGTCACGCCAGTTTCAGGCGCTCGAACTGTCACGCCAGACCGGCATCCCGGCGTACCTGCTGGGGATCGGCGTTCCCGGATCGTTCACATACTCGAACGCCCAGCAGGCTCGACAAGACCTCTACCTGTTCGGCGCAAAATGGATCCTCGACGTCATCGCCGAAACGCTCTCAATGGTTCTCCCTCGCGGCCGTTTCGTCGAGTTCGATCTCGATGACTTCCTCGCCGAGAACGCGATGATCGAGGACATCGCCACCGAAGATCCGGCGTCGATGCGCGCACCTGCTCCAGGACCGTCGCCGCGTATGACACCGCCATCCGCTCCCGACATGGAGGACTCATGATCCGCCTATCCGCTCAACTCGTCACGCTCGACGCCGCGGCCCCCGACGGCGAACCGAAACGGACGATCACCGGTCTCGCCGTCCCGTGGGACACAACCGCCACCCTGTCAGGCGGCGAGGTCGTTCAGTTCCTCAAAGGATCGATCGCAGAGGATGCGTCATCGGTGAAACTTTTAGAGTTCCATGACGACACGCGCGTCATCGGAAAAGTGACCGCGCTCGCCTCCACCGACGAAGGTCTCATGTTCGAGGCGAAAATCGCTCCGACACGCGCCGGCGACGACGCTCTCGCACTACTCGCGATGGGCGCTCTCGACTCGGTGTCCGTCGGTGCGATCCCTGTCCGATACAAGACCGCCGCCGATGGAACGATGCTCGTCTCCGAGGCTCGAATGGTCGAGTTATCGGTCGTCACAGTCCCGGCATACGCCGAGGCTCAGGTCTACTCGGTCGCCGCGTCCGCCACCGAGGAAACAGTCGAAGAGGACGCGACCCAACCCAACCCAACCCAAGACTCCGAGGAGGAGAAAATGGACATCCAGGAAACCCCCGTCGAGGCCGCCATCGCGACGACCCCGATCTACGCGACCGCCAAGCGCGAGTTCAAGTTGCCGACGGCCGCCGAATACATCGCGAAGTTCGTCGCCGGAGGCGGCGAGTTCGCCGAGTTCAACGCGCGCATCAAGGCCGCCGCTCCCGAAGTGGTTCTCTCGGACCTGCCGGGAACCCTTCCGACCCCAATCGTTCAGCCGTACTTCGATTCGCTGAACCCCATCAGGCCCCTCGTCACGGCGATCGGGACTCGCGCGATGCCCTCCACCGGAGCCACGTTCCGTCGGCCGGTGTTGACCACTCGTCCCGTCGCGGACGTTCAGGCAAACGATGGTGACACGCTGAACGCGTCGACCGTCGTCATCTCGAACAACAACGTCGACAAGGTGACCGTGGGGACATACGCGAATCTGACCGAACAGACGATCGACTGGTCCGATCCGTCGTCGATCGACATCGTTCTCCGCCAGATGGCCATCGCCTACGGTCAGGCGACCGACCTGTACGCCTGCTCCGAACTCGAAGGCGGCGTGTCGCAGACCGAGGACTGGAACTCGACCGACGCCGCGGCGACGATCGCCGGCATCTACCTCGCGGCCGCGACCATCTCCGGAAACGGGAACTACCTCCCGACTCACGCCTTCACGGCCCCCGACGTCTGGGCGAAGTTGGGCGGTCTCTGCGACGACTCAGGTCGTCCGGTGTTCCCGTCGCTCGCACCGATGAACGCCGCCGGCGTTTCGTCGGCCGCCACCTGGAACGGCAACCCTCTCGGACTGGAACTGGTGGTCGACAAGAACCTGACCGCCGGATCCTTCATCATCGGTCACGCCGCCGGTCCGGCCGCTGGTTTCGAGATCTACGAAAACAACCGCGGCGCCGTGTCGATCGACCTTCCGTCGACCCTCCAGCGCCAGGTGGCCTACCGTGGTTTCATCGCGACCTTCATGGCGGACGCCACCATGTTCGTCAAGATGGAAGATCAAGCCTGATCGACGCGAGCATCGGGAGTCTGGATCATGGCAACTTTCACCGTCATCGAGCATATGAGGCTCGACGATTACGCCGTGGTCCAGACTCTCGAAACGACTGACATCGCGATCGGACAGTCGATAACCCTGTCCGGTCTCGGACACGGCCTGAACGGAACACACATCGTTTTTGCCGTACCGATCCACCTGTTCATCGGCGTCGACGACTACGGAGATCTCCTCTATAACCCTGAGGTCATCATCCCGAATCAACTCCTGTTCTACGACGCCGGCGACAAACTGGAAAGGTCCGCCGCGATTCCGAACGGGACGCTCACCTGGACTCAGACCTGTACCTGGATCACGTCCGCGGACGTTCAAGTGTTCCTAGGGATCACATCGGCCACCGCGAACGACACCGCGTTCCTCGCTCAGGCCGTGAACGCCTCGAACGCCTGGTGTTTCGCTCGACGTGTTCAGGCCGGCTACCACGACTCCCTGACAACCGTCCCGTCGGACGCCGTGAAAATGGGCGCAATCCTCTACGCCGCCGGTCTTTACCGTGAACGCGGATCGATCGACTCCTTCCAGTCATTCGAGGGGATGGGAACCGCCGGACCTGTCATGACGATGGGCCGCGTGAACCAACTGCTCGGAATCAAACGGAGTCAGGTGGCATGAGATGGCCTCCGGAATCTTCGTCGACGCGACGACCGCTCTCAAAAACGCGATCACCGCTCTCGGATACGTTCCCGTCACCGACGCGCGGAACGCTCGACCGCTCACCGTGTTCATCGAGCCGCCGTCATTCACCGCGTTCAACGCTGGGATCATCAACTCCGTCGCCGACATCACGTTCACTATCCGAATCCTGGCATCGCCACCCGGCAACCAGGACGCGACGGACTACATCCTGACCGTCATGGACGACATCTACAACTCGACCATCGTCGTCGTTGACGGCAGACCATCAGTCACCGTCATCGGATCGCAGGACATCCCGTCCTACGACCTCACAGTAAGAATGAGCGCGCGCCGCTCCTAACCAGAAAGAGAACAATGGCCACCACCACCTTCCTCGGAAACGCGACGATCAACCTGACCGTCGGCGTGACCACCACCGATCTCTCGGACAACTGCTCCAAGTGCGAGATCAGCCTCACGAAAGAGGCGCTCGAAACCACCGCCTTCGGCGGAACGGCGCGAGTGTTCACCGCCGGCCTCGAAAACAATGAGGTCACCCTCACCCTGTTCAACTCGTACGGAGCCGGCGAAATCGAGGCGATCCTCTACTCCGCCTGGGGGACCGCGGCGACGCTCGTCATCTCCCCGTCCGGAACCTCGGAATCGGCCACCAACCCCGAATACACCATCGCGAACTGCTACCTGGAGAAGATCACCCCGATCAACTCGGCCGTCGGCGAACTCTCCGTCGTCGAGGCCGTGTTCAAGGGCGGCACATCCGCGCGCGACATCACTCCCTGACCTATCCTGACCCCGGACAACTAGGAGGTCACGGATGAAACTCACGCTCAAGGTCAACACCGGCGACGGCGACTATCAGGTAACGACGAACCTGTTCGTCATCGTCACCTGGGAGCGGAAGTTCAAGAGGAAGGCGTCCGACCTGTCAACGTCCGGGATCGGGATGGAGGATCTCGCGTTCATGGCCTATGAGGCCACGAAACAACAGGGGATCACCGTTCCGGCGATGTTCGACGATTTCATCAAGAAGATCGTCACGCTCGAAGTGTTGGAGGCCGACGGCCAAAACCCTACCGAGGAGGTTTCAGACGCCAGTTAGCGGAAGTATGTGCCGCGACTGGATTCTGGCCTCCCGACATCCCGTTCGACATAGATGACCTCGCGACCGTAGTGGACGCGATCAACAACGACAGAAAAGGAGGACAACGATGACCGCGACGATCGGCCTGGAATACTACGGTCTGAAAGAGGCTCTTCGTGACCTCCAGAAAACCTCTCCGGCGCTCCGCAAAGACCTATCGAAACGGATGCTCAGTACGGTCCGCGAAACGATGGTCGCACCGATCCAGGACACCATCCCGGCGACCTCACCTCTGAGCGGCATGGACCACTCGGCGCGCACAGGGTGGAATCGAGACTCCCAAACGAAAGGCGTGATCGCGAAAATCGACACGCGGAAGGCTCGACGCCGAAACCTTCAACAGGGCGCTCAATGGGAGTCCGTCGGAACTGTTGTCGTCCGAACGAAAACGGCGGCGCTCGCGATCGCCGACATGGCCGGCCGCGGACCGAACCAGACACGGAACTCGAATCCGAAAATGGCTCGACCAGATTTCGAGAAGTACCTGACGAACAAACTGTCGCGCGGACCGTCGCGATTCATCTGGTTCGGCGGCGAACGAAACGTCGACACAACTGAACGCCGGCTCACGCCGATCATCGAGGAGATCATCGCTCAGGCCATCCCGAACGCGGTGAGGCGCTAATGGCCATCTCACTCCCGATCGTCTCCGAATGGAATCCCGGCGGAATCAACAAGGCGATCGCCGACTTCAAGAAACTGGAAACGAACGGCGAAAAGGCCGCGTTCGCGATCAAGAAGGCCGCACTACCGGCCGCCGCCGCTCTCGCCGGCCTCGGTGTCGTCGCCGTCGACGCCGTGAAGGCGTTCGTCGAGGATGACGCCGCCGCCCAGAAACTGGCCACGACACTCCAGAACGTCACGAACGCGACCGACGCTCAGGTCGCCGCCGTCGAGGACTACATCACGAAAACGTCGATCGCGGCCGCCGTGTCAGACGACGACCTTCGACCTGCTCTCGACTCTCTGGTTCGAGGAACTGGCGACGTCGCTCAGGCTCAAGACCTCCTCGGTCTCGCGCTCGACATTTCGGCCGGAACTGGCAAGGATCTCGGGACTGTCGCCGACGCGCTCTCGAAGGCGTACAACGGGAACTTCAAGGCGCTCAAGGCGCTCGATCCGGCTCTTGCCGGCATCATCGCCGAAGGCGCAGATGCGGACACGATCTTCGGCCGGTTGGCCGGCACGTTCCAGAACCAGGCGTCGAAACAGGCCGGAACCGCTCAAGGCAAGTTCAAGTCGATGTCGATCGCGCTCCAGGAGACGAAGGAGTCGATCGGCGCGGCCCTTCTCCCGATCGTCGAGAAACTGCTCCCGAAACTCCAGTCGCTCGGAAACTTTGTTCGCGACAACACCGGACTCATCGTCACGCTCGGAGTCGTCATCGGGACGCTCGCCGCCGCGATCCTCGCCATTAACGCTGGACTCACGATCTACAACACGATCCAGGCGCTAACGGCCGCACTCAACACGGCGCTCACCGCATCGTTCTCGGCGCTCTGGGTAGCGACCGGCGCGGTCGTCATTCTCGCCGTCGTTGCGGCGCTGGTCGCGCTACAAGTCAAGTTCGACATTTTCGGAAAGACCATCAACTTCCTCAAAGAGGCGTTCAATCTTTGGTGGCAGACCGTCAAGACCGTGTTCAACTCGGTCAAAGACGTCGCGTCGACCGTGTTCACCGCGATCGGTAGCGCCGTCGGAAGTTGGTATGAGAAGGTTCGAGGGTACATCGACGCGATCTATAGCGCGTTCAAGACCGTGTTCAACGGCGTCGCGAGCATCTGGAACAACACGGTCGGAAAACTGTCGTTCAAAGTTCCCGGTTGGGTTCCTTTGATCGGCGGTAAAGGTTTCGACGTACCAGATATCCCGATGCTCGCCGAGGGTGGCATCGTCACCGGTCCGACAGTCGCGATGATCGGCGAGGCCGGCCCTGAGGCCGTCATCCCGTTATCGAAGGCCGGCATCATGGGGAACACCATCAACATCACGGTCACCTCCGCCGATCCGAACGCCGTCGTCGCCGCGCTCCAGCAGTACGTCCGTCTGAACAATCGTCTCCCGGCGAACGCGATCGGATAATCCGATGGCGCGCATCAACTGGAGTACGACAGTCGGAACGACATCGTTCACGTCGATCACTCAGTCACTCTCATTCAACGTCGGTCGCGCGTCATACTTCGACACCTGGTCGGGAAACACGGTCACGTTCACAGTCCGGAACAACACCGGACAGGCCGCCAACATCAACCAGGGCGACCTCATCACCATCGAGAACGACATCTCCGGCATCGACCTCTACTTCTACGTCGTCGAGGTCACCTTCCAGGATGAGATCTCCGCCGCCGAAAACACGGCCACCATCACCGGCCGTGACGCGATCGGTCAGATCCTCCAGTTCCCGATCTCCGGCGAACCTGGCACATACACAAACGCGCTCGACCAAGTTTCGGCGCTCATGAACCAACTCGCGCCGTTCAACCCTCCCTATCCGGATCCGAGTCCTGTCGCCGGCCGCGCCATCGTCGAAACATCGTTCGGCGAAACGACGATCGGTCAACGAATCGTCGACCTGATCCTCACCGAAAACTCGACCTTCTACTACGACGGTCAGACTCTCGTATTCCGGCCGTCGGCCGCTCCCGGCTCGATCGCCTGGTTTTTCGGACCGTCATCCGTTCCCGGATCGGTGATCTACGACACTCTCGTCCGGAAGTATCCGAACGCGAACTATCCGAACAACGTCCGCGTCACCTCGACAACGAACGGAACGAAAACGGCGACCGCCACCGGTATCTATCGGCGGAACTACGAACGGAACGTCCTCCTCACCGGCTCCGCCCAACAACAGGCGCAGGCGGACTATTACGCGAACACGCTCTCCGACGATAACCAGTTGTATCTCGATCTTCGGATGACCGACTCGGGAAACACTTCCGCGAAGTGTCAGGCCGTTCTCAACGACATTGCGTCAATGGTCGGGAAACGCGTCGAGGTGGCTTACACCCCTCCCGGTAGTGCGATCACGTCGGGTTACTTCGTGATCGAAGGCGTGACCGTCAACGCGGTCCCCGGACAGACGACGATGACGTTCTCAATGTCGCCTCAGGCGATCTACGACCTGTTTACTCTGGACTCGTCAACCTTCGGTATTCTCAACACAAACAGACTCGGATGGTGAACTAATGGCAACTCAATGGACGGCCGGAACGACATCGGGACAGGTACTCACGGCGGCGACCCTGAACACGATCGGCGCCGCATGGGAAACGTGGACTCCCACATTGAGCGGATCGGTCACAAACCCAAACCTTGGCACAACTGGAACGCGAGATGGCAAATACTGCCGGATCAACAAAACAATCATCGCCACCGCCAATTTCACGTTTAATGGCGTCGGGATCGCCGCCGGCTCAGGCTTCTACAAATGTTCGTTGCCATTCACCGCTATCGCCGCCGCACCGACAGCCGGATCAGTCGTTGCAATTGACGTAAGTTCGTTCGCCTCAACCATTAACGTCGTCGGACTCGACACCACGACTTTGATGATCGGCTACGGAACCGGCGGGGCAAGCCTTGCGGCGTCGATCCAAGCGACGACCTACCCCTGGGCCGCCGGTGACCTTCTACGGTGGTTCTTCATTTACGAGGCGGCATGACATGACACTTAATCTTGCAACACCATTTGACCCTGAAAAAGTGCCGAACGAATGGTGGTCGGAACGTATGCGACTCCATCGAGACCGGCTCCTCGCCGAATCCGACTGGACTCAACTACCAGACGCTCCCGTTGAACGCGCCGCATGGGCGACTTATCGACAGGCTCTCCGCGACTTCCCGGTAACATGGAAACCCGGTCCGACCGTCACGTTCCCTGATACGCCGTGAAACTGCCCATCGTCATCGTCGCGGCCGCCGCCGCACTCATCTGGTGGATCTTCGCATGAAAATCGTGAACCCTCCGAAGGCGCTCATTCTGCTCGTCGCGCTCATCTGCGTAACTGTGCTAATGGCCGTCGGAAGAGTCGATCAGACCGCCGGACTCCCAATAGTTAGCGCCGTCATTTTTTACGGCATCGGTAACGGAGTCCAAGCCAGATCGGGAACGCCGTCGTCACCGATCATCGGACCGAAAGACCAAAGTTGACTGAGGCCACCAGTTTCGTCTCCTGGAACCGAGGTCGAACTCCAGGCGCGCCGTACGACAAGGCGTCGCCGAACCTCCTCCTCCTCGCCGGCGAACTCCGATCGAGATGGAACCTCAAGAATCTCGGGATCTACAACGTCCGACCAGTCCGAGGCGGAACCGCCTGGAGCAGTCACGCGTTCGGCGCGGCGCTCGACGCCGGCTACGGCCTCGGCCCTGCTCGACATAACGGTCCCGGCATCGAGGTCGTAGAACGCGACATCCTCCCCTGGCTCATCGACAACTCCGCCGAACTCGGAATCCAAAGGATCCACCAGTATCAGAGGACGCGCTACTGGGAGGCCGGCCGAGGATGGATCCCAAAATCGCCGGGAGCCGGAAACGACTGGCTCCACATCGAGACCCATCCTGACCGATGGGCCGACACCACACCGATCGCTGAAAGGCTCCTAAAAGGCTCTCAGACCGCCTCCGGCGCGTCGAGCGCACCAACACCGCCCAAATACCCCGGACGGCCTCTACAGAAAGGCTCCAAGGGGATCAACGTGAAACAAATCCAACTCCGCCTCGGACTGGTCGCCGACGGGAACTTCGGTCCCGTAACCGACGCGGCCGTCCGCCAATACCAACTCGACCATCACCTCGGCCTCGCAGACGGCATCGTAGGACCGGTCACCTGGAGATCCCTGTTTCGGTGATCCACCGATCAGAGACGCGAATCCGGTAGACCGTCGGCGACCACCGGCCGACCTCTGGAGGAACCATGAAACACCGACTCACCGATCTCGCCGTTCTCGGCGTCATGCTCATCTCGACCATGATCGCCGGAAACGAAATCCTGGCAAGAATCACCAAACCATCGCCACAGACCGCGCCGGCCGTCATCGGCGAACCGATCTACTCGACCGTCGTCATCACACCGATCGCGCCGCCGACCACCACCAGCACCATGCCGGCAACATCCACGACCACCGCCCACGATGCGCTCCAGGAGGACCTCGCGATCCTCAACCTCGATCCGTCGGTCCCTTGCCAGGAATGGGCGACACTCGCGCTCGACGTCGGATGGCCTGTCGAGGAACTCCAGAACCTCCTGGAGGAAATCTGGTCCGAGTCCCGTTGTCAGTCCGGAGTCGTCAACCCGACGTCACCGGATAACGGCCTCCTCCAACTCAACGAAGTGTGGCGCGACGAGTTCGAGCGATACTTCGGTCCGTGGTCTCAGGTGCTAGATCCTCGTCTGAATCTCGCGATGGGACTAGAAATCTGGAGATGGCATCAGGAACACAGAGGATGCGGATGGGAGCCGTGGAGCCGGTCATGTTGAACGTCGACGCGCCGTCCTGGATGGAACGCGCCGACTGCCAGAACCTTCCGACCGCCATGTTTTTTCCTCAACCAGGCAAAGGTGGCGCGGCCGACTCGAAAACGGCGATTCGGATCTGTCAAGGATGTCCGGTCCGCGAGGAATGTCTCGCCTATGCGATGTCGTTCCCAGATCGGAGCCTTCCCGGCATCTGGGGTGGTACGACCGAACGTGAACGCTCTCGACTCCACCACTCCACCACACCGATCCGCTACCGTCTGGGAAAACCCGACTAGAGAGGATTATCCGATGACCGACGACATCGAAAGAGTAACGCGAGAGGCCGGCGAGGCGATGGATAAGGCCGCGGCCTACATCACCGCCCAGGCGAACGTGATCGAGCGTCTCCGCCAGGAACGCGCCGAACTCCGTCGAGCGCTCTACGAGTGCGCGTACTGTCTCAACAGTCTCGACGTCGCACCTTCGGCGATGACGAAAACGACTGCGGACACGATCGTCCAACTGAACCTCGGCGGATTCAATGATTGACCGACCGCGCCTCCAGAAACCGACCGCCGGCGCGTGTTGTCGATGCGGCCGCGGTCTCGCCGGCGACGACATTTTCCATTGGTCGCCGGGATCATGGTCCGTCTGGTGTTTCAAGTGTTACAAGGCCGAACACTTCCAGAACCTCGTCCGCCTCCAACAGGAGGATCCCGATGGCGTTTGACCTGTCCCAGTACGCGACCGTCGAGGAACGCCTCGTCCTGTTTTGGGCGGCGAACCCGGACGGCCGCATAACGACCGACATCGTTCGCATTGACGACCATGCCGTCCTGTTCCGCGCCGAGGTTTACCGTCATCGAGACGACACTCAACCGGCCGCCGTCGGACACGCCTACGAAGAGAAAACGGATCGAGGCGTGAACGCGACCAGTCACGTCGAGAACTGTGAAACGTCGGCGATCGGCCGCGCATTAGCGAACTGGACCTATCAGGCCGGTAAACGGCCGTCACGCGAAGAGATGGCGAAAGTCGAGCGTATGGGAGGCGCGCCGGCCCCATCCGGCGACGGCCCTTCGGATGCACAGTTACGCCTCCTCCGTTCGTTGAAGTATCAAGGAGATCCGCGCGCGCTCTCGAAACGTGAGGCGTCCGCCGAAATCGACCGCCTGAAACAGGAGGCCGTTTCGGAGCATCCGTTCTAATGATCGTCTATTCGCTCACGAACGAAACGCTCCAGGTGGCGCTCAACGCGGCCCCGAAGTTCGCCAACCGAAACGACTGGAATCTCATGTCCGGCCCCATCGGCGAATGGGCGGCCATCAAATACCTGACCGACAACGGACAACGACTCCACACTCCCGGAGGAGACCGGCACGATCTAGAGATCTACCTTCCTCATTCTCAGATCGACGTCGAGGTGAAAACACGGTCCGCCGGACGAACACCGCCACGGTCCGACTCTTACGTCTCCGCGCCGGCTCGACGAGTATTCCGTCAATCCGCCGAATCCGATCTATTCATTTTCGCCTGGAGATGGATCGACGGCCACCAACATTTAGTCGCGCTCGTCGGATGGGAATACGCTCGCCAGGTGAGACGATGGCCCCTCAAAGAGAAGGGGACTCGATGGGCGGACGCCGATGACGTCGTGAAGTATGACGTTCTCCGGCAACAGATCAGTCAACTCCGACCGCTGGACGAACTGATCGAGAAACTGGATGACGAGACGCTATGACCGAATCCGAGTTTCAATCTCAGATCATCGAGATCGCATCCCTCCGAGGATGGAAGATCGCACACTTCCGGCCGGCTCAGATCCGTCCCGGACGATGGGCGACACCGATCCAAGGCGACGCCGGATTCCCCGACCTGGTACTCGCTCGACCTAAGTTCGGCGACCTGATTTTCGCTGAACTAAAACGCGAACGCGGCCGCCTGTCCGCCGGCCAGATCGCATGGATCAGAACCCTCATCGCGTCCGGCGCTGAGGCGTACGTCTGGTTCCCTTCCGACCTTCCCGACATCATCAACCGACTATCAAGGAGTAACTCATGATCCATCCCTGGCAACAACCGATCAGACCGCTCGAGGTCTATCCGACACCGCTCGAACTGTGGCGACCCGTCCTGTTCATCCGACCGCGCACCGACGGAGGATGGGAAGTCATGACCGCCGCCGGCTCAACATGGACCAACAATGACTCGACCATCCGCGAGGTCCAACCATGATCCGCCGTTCACCGCGTCCCGAGTCAAACTGGACGGTCATCCGGAATGAGGTGATCGCGGACGGCCGGATCTCATTCAAGGCGACCGGAATCCTGATCTACATCCTCTCCAAGCCGGACAACTGGCGCACCTCGACCGCTCAACTGGCGACCGTGAAGAAGGAAGGTCTCGACGCCGTGAGGACGGCGCTCACCGAACTCACGATCGCCGGCTATGTCAGGACACGCCGCTATCAGGACGAACGCGGTCGCTGGCAGTACGAGACCGAAGTGTTCGACGTCGCGCGACCTGTGGAGAACCCTGTGGGAACTGTGGACAGTTGTCCACCACCTCATCAGGAAAAACCCCACGGGGAAAATGCCCCTGTATTAGTAAAGACTCAAAGAACAAAGACTCAAAGAAAGTTGGCATCTAATCAGATACAACGCATCCGCCTCTGTGGAAACTGCTCAGGTCAAGGCAAAGTCATCGAGGACAGTTACATCGTGACCTGCTCCACCTGTAACGGCGACGGGATCGGCTAATGGCCGGAAACCCCATCTACAGCACCCCACGATGGAAAGCCATCCGAAAGCAGGTCATTGAGGCCATGCCCATCTGCCATTGGTGCGGCATCAAGCCCAGCACTCAGGCCGACCACCTGATCGAGGTCGACAGGTGCGACGACCCCTACGACATCACCCTCATCGTCGGATCCTGCGCCTCCTGTAACGCCTCCCGAGGCGCTCGATACGTCAACCGAAAAACCGCCCAAAGGATCCAAGCCAGAAACCCCTATCTAGCAGGCGAAACGTCAACGATTTTTTCTGACGACCCAACAAATCAC
>Ga0255174_1000618_pt1 | contig 12284 bp, 13 predicted proteins | sample Atl_Atl_RepB_8d_FD_189953 | JGI IMG/M metagenome (GOLD analysis project Ga0255174, IMG submission 189953) | Freshwater microbial communities from Altamaha River, Georgia, United States - Atl_Atl_RepB_8d | ecosystem: Environmental > Aquatic > Freshwater > River | place: USA: Georgia | collected...
CGTGCACGAATTGTAGGATATAGTGTCTGGAACAATATCATATGCAAAAGGCGCTTGTGCTGTTGCGCTATCAATTTTTGTGGAAAAAGATGTGGAAGAACCTAATATCCCACCACCCTCTGGAGCACATGAAAGTATGGTCATAATGACAGAAAATGCTACTCCAGCAAAAAATCTTTTGCGTGACCACTTTAGAATGGCATCATTGGCTTTTATTATGATCACTCTGTTGCCCCTGTATTGTTCAATAATAGACTAATCCCCGCAATAATAGACTAACACGTCTTGTTACCTATCTCATTCACACTCAACTTCTTGTTTCATTATGATATATTTTTTCTATGAAAACATCTCAACTTACGACTTTTGTCTTAATCTTTTTTATCTTTCTAGCAAAAGGTTGGTCATATATTCTTCCTTTAGATTTTGTACTTAAGCAAACCACTCAAAAAACTGGACGATCGTTGATATCAGTTGATTATGAAGTGTTGTTTAAAAACGAAAAAGAACAAATAAAAGTTTTTGAAAATTGGTTCATTGATGGTGACCGTAATTTAAAAGTCATTGCAACTGGTGCCGATTTACATCAACAAAACATTCGCATCAGCTCATTATTTAATTCAAAAAATAAATTTCAGGTCACGGGTAAAGTTCGAAATACTTATCAACTATCTACTGAATTCTTTCAAAAAGCAGCCTTCATTCGAGATCCCAACGATCTTTTAGAGTTCATAAAACAAAATAAAATTGTTTTATCCTCTAAATTATCAAGAGCTGATGGACGTATTTGTATCGCTGTTGGTGAATCATCATCTGAAAATAGTACCCACCCAATGATTTGGTTTGATCAGGATGACTTTCTGATTAGAAAAATACGCCTACCTAATGATGTCGAAGTTTCTTTTTCAGATTACTTTAAAGTTTCAGAAGATTTTTGGCTTGCCAAAAAACAGATTGTTGTGTGGGGTAAAAACACTGCCACTATTAACCTCAAAGGTTATGCAACTAAACTCAATAATCGAACCTCGCATTTTTCGATCCAAGATTTTAGCCAACCCTCTGAAATCGGTTTTCCAGAAAGCACGGCTCTTACTCAAGCTGTCGATGAATTTTATAAGAGGTTTAGATGACCCATCATGAGGAGTTTCTGGTTACGAACTCCAATCATGAGATTCAACTTGTTAAAGTCGCCGTTGATGCCCCATTTTTGGAACCACTGACCTACGTTCAAAACCCAGAGTTCTCTGTTTCTCGAGGCGATATTGTTAACGTCTCTCTGGGGACACGAAACGTTAAAGGGTTTGTTCTTTCCACGTATGAAAAAACAAAAGAAGAACTTTTAAATGATTTTGGTAAAGAAGTTCGTTTAAAAAATATTTTATCAATTGATCCCTCATGGCCGAAATTATGTGACCCATTTCTTAAATGGCTCGAATGGGTTGCTGAATACTATATTCATCCCATAGGGCCAACATTGCATTTAGCGTTCCCCCCACTGCCAAAACAGATCAAAACTCGAAAATCAAATCGTGCACCTGTTATCCCTAACATTGAACAAAAGCCCAAGCCAATCTTAACTGTCGAACAAAAAAATTGCTTGGATAATATTGATATAAATTCTGGATTTAAAACTCATCTTGTCTTTGGCGTTACGGGATCAGGCAAAACTGAAATCTATCTGCGACTTTTTGAAGAGTGTTTAGCAAAAAATAAAAAAGGGCTATTTTTGCTACCTGAAATTTCTTTGACTCCTCAACTTGTAAACCGCTTTGTTGAAAGATTTGGAAATCAAGTCGCCGTCTTACACTCACAACTTACAGATCGAGAGCGAACGAATCAATGGTGGGAAATTATTGAGGGCGAAAAAAATATTCTCATCGGAGCTCGATCCGCTTTATTTTGCCCAGTCGACAATGTTGGGTTAATTGTTGTTGATGAAGAGCACGAAACAAGTTTTAAACAAGATGAAAAACTCAAGTATAATGGACGCGACTCGGCAATTATGTTAGGTAAATTTACAAATTGTCCTGTCATTTTAGGTTCGGCAACACCCAGTCTTGAGTCATGGAAAAATGCTACTGATAAGCGCTATACACTGCATACGCTTCAATCGCGCGTAGGCGCGAGGCCTCTTCCTGACATGCACATTGTTGATATGAGACTTGAAAAAGACAATCCTGAGAGAAAAAGCTCTACGCCCTTTTGGTTATCAACCGATCTGCAAAACCGCATGATCGCTGCTCTCAATCAAAACCAACAAGTTGCCTTGCTTTTAAACCGTCGTGGTTTCGCGCAAGTTGTATTTTGTCAGAGCTGTGGTTATACGGCAGACTGTCCAAATTGTGACATCAGTTTAACATTACATGCTAAGCATCACCTTGTTTGTCACTATTGTGATTATCACCAGAATTATAATTCTAAGTGCCCCGATTGTGCCGAAGGAGAACTTGTACCCCTTGGCCTTGGAACTGAGAGAGTCGAAGAAGATCTCAAAGTTTTATTTCCTGATAAAAAAATAGCACGTGCCGATCGTGACGAAATAACAACTCGCTTAGACATGGAAAATCTTATCAAAGATATGGAAAACCAAGAGATCGACATTTTGATCGGAACTCAAATGATTGCAAAAGGCTTAGATTTTCCACACTTAAAGCTTGTCGGCTTGTTGCTTGCAGATGTCGGCTTTAATTTGCCTGATTTTCGTTCGTCAGAAAAAAGCTTTCAACTGATCACCCAAATGAGCGGTCGAGCCGGTCGACATGTTCGCGCTGATGAAAACCCTGGTGCTGTTGTTATTCAAGCATACAACACAGAACACGAATCATTAATATTTGCTCAAAAACATGATTACGAAGGCTTTGCACAAAATGAACTTAACAATCGCAGCCCGCTCAACTATCCCCCTTTTCAAAAAATGATTTCTTTTCGAATACAATCCTTAGATGCTGATAAAGCACAAACAACGGCCCGACTTATTCTTGCGCGCGGACAAGCTCTCAAAGATAAATTCACTGCTGTTTATCAAAATATCGAAATTCTAGGACCGGCAGCCTCACCATTGTCTAGATTAAAAAATCAATTTCGCTATCATCTTGTCATTAAAGGGTCACGCTCCGCTGAGCTCAACAAATTTGCTCGACAAATTTTAGCCGACGAAAAATGGATACCCAAACAGGTTAAGGTCTTGGTTGATGTTGACCCTATGAGCTTGTTGTAAAATACTATATTCAGTGTCAGACGAAAAGCCCGAAAAAAAACAACGTAGTCTATTGCCCAGTCAACTTGTTGCTATTGAAAAAGCAAAAGAAAATCGACGTATTAAAATGTGGAATATGCGTAATTCGTTTATTATTCAAGGACACCAGTGTTTACAAAGAAAATTTTTTGCTGAAGCCGTCATCTGTTTTGAAAAATATATCCGAACGCTTGAAATCATCTTCGGTGTAAATTCTGGTGAGTTATCTCCCGACCACTTTAAAGAGGCTTCACAAACAGCCGAATTGTCTATAGTGGCCGGCGTTTACTGGGAGCTTGTAAAAATATATGACTCTTCAGAAAAGTATGCAGAACGCCAAATCAGAGCAGCTACACAACTTGCTAAATTTGCACACTTGACACCGCTACACTCAGAACTCGTCAGACAAGCTGAGATTTTTTTAAAAACTGCTAAACAGCCGCAAAATGTAAAAGTCTTTATTTCAGGCGGTCGTCGACCTTCGCGCTGTTTCATCGCAACATCGGCCTTTAATTCTGACAGCGCCTATGAAGTGCTTATTCTTAGAGATTTTCGTGATCAAAAACTTAAGTCAAATTTTTGGGGCCGAAAATTTATTTATTTTTATTACCTAGTTTCACCACGAATAGCATGCATTCTTGATCGGCATACATACTTGAAAAAGCCCACCAGATGGGCTTTAAGAACTCTGATTAAATGCGTTAGTTTAATTTAGTCATCTTTTTTGTTGCAACATAGCCAAACATTTTTGATCGTAATAGATATGCACATCTACGACTATATCATCATCGGAAGCGGCTTAACGGGCCAAACAATTGCCACTCAAATTTCTCAAGAAACACAAAATGTTTTGCTTCTTGAGGCCGAGCCATTCACAGGCGGATCTAACAGACCAACTTTATTTCAAAACCAAACAATCGATGCTGGGTTAAGATTTTTTCCATCAACAGAATTGTCTTTAAAAGCAATCCATCAAATGGAAAACTTATTGGGTTTAAAATTAATTAAAAATGAAATTGATAATCATCCAGAAACTTACGAAGCGTCTGGGTTTAAGTCTTTTGTTGGTTTTGGTTCAAACCCGCCATCGTTTTATGATCAGTTCTCTTATTTTTTAAATTCAAAAGAATTAGAATTAACTTTACCTGTTTACAAAATCGTTGAATTACTTAAAGAAAAATACCAAGGTGAAACTCTGACAAGATCACATGTGACTAAGTTTGGTTTTTCAGGACCTGAAGAAGGATCAAAGTCAGATCCACAACTGACTCACGTTGTTGTGAATGGCAATAAAGAGTTTCATGCGAAAAATTTTATCTTCGCTGGTAACGTTCGCGACTTAGCTCTGATTCTACCAGATAATATTTTAAATATTCGCGCCAAAGCCAAGCTTAAAAAAGATTCTTACTGGCTGGCAGTTTGTTTGGATTTATATCATGAAGGTGAAACAACCGATAAGTCTAACTTGTTTGTTTTAGATGGCACAACTGATGATACGATTGGCCCATGTGTTGGTCGCTTTTTAACAGCGACAGCAGCCGACGTATCAACAACGCAAAAAGCTCACCAGATTTCCCAATGGATTGGATTTATTGACTTAAGCTCATCAGAAGAAACTGAAAATATTGGTGAAGTTTTAAAGAAAATGAAACGTCAGATTAAACGTGCGTTTCCTGAAATGGGCGAAGCTATTAAAAACGAAAGAATCTTTGTTTCATCGCCCTTATCAGGTGGCGAACTTAAAATGAATTCAAATGGAACTCTTCATAAAGTGAATAACCTATGGATCGCCTCTGCGCAGATGTCTCGATTTGCAAATTTACTTGGATCAACATTACAAGCTCAAATGACTTTGGCGGCTTTAGGTTTCGTACCCGCAATCGCTGAACCACAAGCGAACAATATTGCTGCACACGCTGACGATGAAGAAGAACTTATGCCAGCACCACAAGCTGATGAGTCTTCAAATATGTTTGCCGCAATCGCTGCTGAAGCTACAGCCGGAAAACCAGCGAAAGCTTCTAAGAAAGTTCGTAAATCGAAAAATAAAGAACAATCAGCCGAAGTGTAATGCGCTTGGGCTGTAAAGTTTGTTTTTAAATTCCTCAGAATGAGGCATATCAATGTCGATGTTTTTTACAGTTGAAAAAGTTCTTACGCCGAGATCAGTTTAATCAAAACTATTCTTGTTTATAGCAAATTACAATCGGTACGCATCATGCATCTACTGTATCCATAAAACCAAGGAGATTTTATTTATGAAAACACTTATAGCGACATTACTATTAACTCTAGTTTCAATCCATTCTTTTGCCTCTTCAGAGCCAACAGAGGTGACTGGTAAACTTATAATCAATCGTGATATTCCCGCCCAGGAAATCATTTTAAATGATATCTGTGGTATCATAGCTGAAGATGTTTCTGGATATGAAGCTCAAAAAATTAGTTTAAATAAAGGTACAACACTAAATGTTGAGGGCTACGCCTCTGATCGCGTAAAAAGGAAAAATTCTGATAGTTTTAACTATTCAATTAGTTCTGGATTAATGCTTAACTCGAAGCTTAATGATAAAGATATTAGAGTCAGTATTTATTGCGCCGACACAGCTATGATTCCTGCTCTTTCAGATGTGCCGAGTTTGAAAGAAGTATTAAAACTTGCGAGCCCATACATTCGCTTTGATTTAAATTAATTTTCTTATTTTAAGGTCTAGTTCGTTAAAGACTAGACCTCTTTTTTTTCCAAAAAATAGTTTATCCTTATGAAATGAAAAATTATTTTATTTTTTTAATTTCGATTATTTTTGCACAGACTTCATTCGCCATCAGAACCAACGAAGATCTTGTGAAATATTGGGTTAAAATTAACTACAACTCTTGCCCAGAAGGCGCTCCTGAGTCTACTGCGAAAAGAGCGACTTTTATGCTCGCCCCGCTACTTTTCAACCAGTGTTCAGGTCAAAATCTAAAATCAGATGATAAAAATAACGATTGCTATCGTGCCATAACCAAAATTATGCAGAGCACTCAAAACAATCCTCTACGCGATTGTGAATCTAAAAATTATAACAGTGACCCACTAAAGCCAAACTTGGCTCAATCAACGCTAGCAGCAAGTTCTAACACCGTAGAAAAGCCAACTTACGATGCCAACACAGCCTGCAAAGCTGTTTCAAAACCCTATTTCAAGTTCACTCCTGAGAAAATCTCAGACACAATGTATACTTGCAAATCAACATTTAATTGTTCTGGCCATTTCAAATTTGGCTCTAAGGTTGTTCAAAACAATTCGAGTTATGACTATGATTTTTACTGTGGACAATACCCCAAAAAGCCAACAGCAGAACTTTGCGATAATCAAAACCTAAATAACTGCAGCCCAGCGCTTGGTTATCAAAAGTTGGGGACCTTTAGAGACGATCCGCCAGTATTCTTGGTTGAGTTCGATCGCTTAGGCGGCCTAAAAGTAAAAAAATCGGATGGCTCTGTTGTTAGCCCAGGCTCTGGCAAATCAGGACGCTAGTTTTTTAACCTAAACTACTCTCGTTTTTTCAAATTCCCCCAGTCTAGAGCCTATTTCAAGCTTGCCAGCGGCAGTAGGCCTGTGATAATTCTGGTCCTCACTAAAACACACGGGTGTGTAATAACTGGTCTGGTGCTTAATTTGGTTGCACTGGAAATACCTAAGAGATTTCGGTCGTTCTTGACCTCTTTCAACTTGGGCTCTGCTACCCGGAGGATATAACCAGAAAAGAAAGGCTTATCACATGGCACAAGTTACCATGAAAGAAATGTTAGACGCTGGCGTACACTTTGGTCACCAAACACAACGCTGGAACCCAAAAATGAAACCTTATGTTTATACTGCTCGTGGCGGTATTCACATTATCGATCTTCAAAAAACAGTTGTTCGCGCTAACCAAGCTGCTGATTTCGTAAAAGATATCGCTGCTCAAGGCGGAACAATGATTATGGTTGGTACTAAAAAACAAGCTATCGAACCAGTTCAAGAAGCAGCTAAAAAATCTGGCCAATACTTTGTTACAAAACGTTGGTTAGGTGGAATGTTAACAAACTTTGAAACAATCAAAGCTTCTATCGATCGTTTACGTAAAATTGACAAAATGAAAGAAAGCGGCGACTTCAATCTTTTAACTAAAAAAGAACGCGCTGGTTTAGATAACGAATACATCAGATTGACTGAGTACTTAGAAGGTATCCGCGAAATGAAAACATTGCCTTCTGTAATGTTCGTTGTTGATCTTCCTAAAGAGCACATCGCTGTTTTAGAAGCCAAAAAATTAGGTATCAAAGTTGTTGCTATCGCTGATACGAATTCAAACCCTGAATTAGTTGATTTCCCAATTCCAGGTAATGACGACGCAATCAGATCTATTAAATTATTTTCTAATTTAATCGCTGATGCCTACATGGAAGGTGCTAAAGTTTGGGAGCAAAAAGCTCGCACATTAACTGACAAAGCATCTGATAACAAAGAAGCTACTACTGAAACTGCCGCTCCTGCTAAAAAAGGTGCTCGTGGACCTGCTGCTAAAGGCAAAGAGGACACTAAAAAAGCTGGACCTTCAGTTGTTAAATCAAGCAAATCTCGCAAGTTAGTTGCTGCTGGAACTGCTGATCTCGTTGAGATCGAAGCGGAACTTAACGAAGAGAAAAAAGACGATTCAGCTGAGTAGTCTTTGAAAACAAAAGGCTCAGCCAAACGGTTCGAGCCTTTTTTTATGTCTTTTTAATATTTACATTTATAATTAATACACTCAAAAAACAGGAGAATATATGTCTATCTCTGCTTCAATGGTTAAAGAATTACGCGAAAAAACAAGCGCGGGTATGATGGATTGCAAAAAAGCTTTAGAAGAATCAAACGGTAATTTCGACGCTGCTGTTGAATGGTTACGCGTTAAAGGTTTATCTGCTGCTGCTAAAAAAGCTGATCGCGTTGCTGCTGAAGGTGCTGTTTACGCTATCACTCAAGGCAACACTGCTGCTGTCGTCGAAGTTAACTCTGAAACTGACTTCGTTGCTCGTAATGATAATTTTAAAAATTTCGTATCTGATGTTGCAGCTCACGTTTTAACAGCTGCTACAACTGAAAATATTCTTGAGCAAAATTACTCTAAAAAACCATCTGTTAAAGTTGGCGATGCTTTAAAAGAAGCTATCGCAACTATCGGCGAAAACTTAGTTATCCGCCGTGCTGAAAAATACACAGTGACAGGTAACGGTTTAGTTCACACCTACATCCACGGTGAAGGTAAAATTGGTGTTATGATTGAAGTTGCAACTTCTACGCCTGCAGCTGCAACTTCTGCTGATGCAAAAACTTTTGCTTCTGATGTTTGCTTGCATATTGCTGCGATGAACCCAATGGCTTTATCACAAGCTGACGTTAGCGCTGACGTTGTGGCTAAAGAAAAAGAAATCTTAAAACAAAAAAATCTTGAGTCTGGAAAAAAACCAGAAATGATTGAAAAAATCGTAGAAGGTCAAATCCGTAAGTTTTTAGCTGAAAACTGTTTATTAGATCAACCTTTCGTTAAAAACCCAGATTTAACGATCTCTGCATACGGAAAAGAAGCTTCTAAAAAAGCTGGTGGCGATTTAACAATTAAACGTTTCGTACGTTTTGAGTTAGGCGCAGGAATCGAGAAAAAAGTTGTCGATTTCGCGGCAGAAGTTGCTGCACAAACTAAAGGTCACTAATTGACTTCAAAAGGCTCTCGAAAGAGGGCCTTTTTTTTTGGGTAATTGCGCACTATCATTTATCCTGTTACGCTTACAAAGCTACATTTTAACATAAATTTATCATCTTCGGAGGCCACATATGAAAAGCCCAGTTTATAAACGAATTCTTTTAAAGTTGAGCGGTGAAGCTTTAGCCGGAACACAAGGTCACGGGATTAACACTGCCGTTATCAAACAAATTGCTGAAGATGTTAAAGTCACTCACGAAACAGGTGTTCAAATTGGTCTAGTTATAGGTGGCGGTAATATTTTTCGTGGGGTAGCTGCTTCTGCACAAGGTATGGACCGTGCAAGTTCTGACTACATGGGAATGCTTGCAACTTGTATCAATGCACTTGCTTTACAAGACGCTTTAGAAAAAGTTGGTGTTCCTACGCGTGTTCAATCGGCAATCGAAATGGCAGAAATTGCTGAGCCTTATATTCGCAGACGTGCTATCCGCCACTTAGAAAAAGGACGTATTGTTATTTTTGGCGCTGGTACAGGAAATCCCTATTTTACAACAGATACAGCTGCCGCATTGAGAGCTATGGAAATCAATGCCGAAGTTCTTATGAAAGCCACTAAAGTTGATGCTATTTATGACAAGGATCCAACAAAATACACTGATGCTAAAAAATATGACAAAATTAGCTATATCGATGTTCTTAAACAAGGTTTGCAAGTTATGGATTCTACAGCTATTAGTCTTTGCATGGACAATAAGTTGCCAATTATGACTTTTGATCTTGCTAAACCAGGCAATATTTTAAAAGCCGTTTTAGGCGAAAACATCGGAACTTTAGTTCACTAACAGACAACAAATTGCTATAATAAATATTTTTTAACGGAGAATTTGTATGATCGAGAATTCAAAAAATGCTGCCAAAGCTAAAATGGAAAAAACAATCGCTGCACTTATCGAAGATTTCAAAAAAGTCAGAACTGGTAAAGCTCAGGTTTCAATGCTTGATGCTATACGCGTTAATTACTACGGACAATTAGCGCCACTTAATCAAGTCGCTTCTGTGTCAACTCCAGATGCTAAAACATTTTTAATCGCCCCGTGGGAAGCCTCTGTTTTAAAAGATATCGAACAAGCTCTAGTAAAATCAGATATTGGTATGGCTCCAATTAACGACGGTAAAGTTATTCGTTTAAAAGTTCCTGACCTAACTGAAGAGCGCCGTAAGGATCTTGCTAAACAAGTTAAAAAAATCGCAGAAGATGCTCGCGTTGCTGTTCGTTTAGCAAGACGTGATGCAAACGAAGAAGTTAAAAAATTATCTAAAGACAAAGCTATTAGTGAAGATGAAGCTAAAAAAGCTGAAACTGATATTCAAAAATTAACTGATGATTATATTAAAAAAGTTGATCAGGCCGCTGACGAAAAAGAAAAATCAATTTTAACGATCTAGTTCGTGCGAGCTACCTACAGTGTCACAACTTAAACATGTCGCAATCATAATGGATGGTAATGGCCGCTGGGCTCAGCTCAGAGGTCGTCCGCGCACATATGGACATGTTAAAGGCGCAAAAGTTGCTAAAAAAATTATTACTCATGCTTCTAAGCTTGGCCTGCAAAACTTAACACTTTATGCATTTAGCACCGAAAATTGGTTTAGACCTCAAGAAGAAGTTTCTGTCTTAATGCGTATTCTTGAAAAATATCTCATTCGCGAAACTGATAATTTAATTAAAGAGAATATCCGATTTTTCACAATCGGTGATACTTCGAAATTACCTGAAAAAACCCAAAAACTCATCGAAGAGGCTAAACAAAAAACAGCTCATTGCTCTGGATTAAAAGTTAATTTCGCCATTAGCTATGGCTCTCGCCAGGAAATTATTGCGGCTGTTCAAGCTTTAGCGATAGACGTTGCCCAAGGCAAAATGACTGCTTCTGAAATTAATGAAGATATGATTTCTAAAAAAATGATGACGGCACACTGCCCGGACCCTGATCTTATTATTCGTACAAGTGGTGAATCGCGATTGTCGAATTTTTTAATGTGGCAAGCTTCGTACAGTGAACTTTATTTTACAAATACACTTTGGCCAGACTACAAAGAAAACGATTTTAACAATGCTATAACTGATTTTAAGAATCGAAACAGACGCTTTGGTAAAGTTGAAAACGCCATCAAGTCTCTTTTTAAATCGAAAGAAAATAAATCTAAAAATGACGAACTTAACTTCTAGAATTTTATCTGCGATAGCGGCCATTATTATCCTCACACTCGTCATCTACAACTTTAAAGCTGTCGGGGTTTATGGGTTAATTACTTTTGTTGTTATTCGTGGATCCCATGAGTTTGCACGAATGGTTTTTAAAAATAACTTTTCCAAAAAGTTAATATATTTTTATGTGTTTTTTAACTCTTTGCTATTCTTGTTACTCACACACGACGGTTTAAAACCACTCTCTATTCTATTAATTATCACGAGTTTTTCAGTCAGTGTTTTGTATGGTGTTTTACTTCACAAACAATTTGCTGACTTGCAATCAATTTTAAATTTTGTTTCTTTATTTTGTCTCGGCTCAATTTATACAGCTTTAATACCTGCAACGGTTGCGTGGTTAGTATTAACGCCAGACAATGGATTACAGTGGTTTTTCTGCTTACTCACCGTCGTATTTGCAGGAGATATTGGTGCTTATGTGTTTGGTGTGACTATGGGTAAAACTAAAATTGCACCTAGTTTATCGCCAAATAAAAGTGTTCAAGGAGCTATTGGCGGATTGATTTTTTCTATGATCGCCGCTCTTAGTTTTTCTTATGCATTACCAGGCACACCCCTTTGGTTATTGGCTATTTGCGGCATTTTTGGAGGGTTTTTAGGCCAAGTCGGCGATTTCTTTGAGTCTTTAATTAAACGTGTATCTGGCGTCAAAGACTCAGGGTCAATTATGCCTGGCCACGGTGGATTGCTTGATCGATTAGATGGCATTCTAATGGCAGCTCCTCTGTTTTATTATGCTGCAAATCTCTATAGTCTTTAGTCTTAAATCACGACAGGCCCTTAACGTCAGTTCGGTAGTATGCTAGACTATTTCGAACTGTAGAAAGAGGCCATCCATGTCTATTTTTAACCTAATTTACGAAAACCTTGTTCCCTTTACAATTTTGCTAGGTATTCTCGTTTTTGTTCATGAGCTTGGGCATTTTTTAGTGGCTCGCGCATGTGGTGTACGTGTTGAAGTTTTCTCTCTCGGTTTTGGGAAAAAACTCATCAGCTACAAAAAAGGTGATACAGTTTATTGTCTCTCACTTATACCTCTTGGTGGTTATGTTAAAATGTT
>Ga0255174_1000620_pt1 | contig 12219 bp, 11 predicted proteins | sample Atl_Atl_RepB_8d_FD_189953 | JGI IMG/M metagenome (GOLD analysis project Ga0255174, IMG submission 189953) | Freshwater microbial communities from Altamaha River, Georgia, United States - Atl_Atl_RepB_8d | ecosystem: Environmental > Aquatic > Freshwater > River | place: USA: Georgia | collected...
CTTTGGTGGTCTTAAAACAAAACTCAACAGAGACTTCTGAAGAAGTAAACAAGCTTCGAAATCAAATCGTTACTTTACTGTGGGAAAAACAGTCCGAGTATCGCGTAGGCTCATAGTTTTCCTGGTCTGGAAAAGACTGGGAATTAAAAGCATTAGGTAACTAATGCGATTTGTTGCAACGACGCAACAAATAAAAGGGAGGAATAAAACGTTGAACAAAAAACGTTTATTGACTTCACTTCTTGCAATTGCATCTAGCACTGTATTAATTGCTGGTTGCAGTTCAAGTGGAACAAGTGAAGAAGCAGCACCAGCTGAAGAAAGTGCTGTTTATCAAGGTCCAGTTGGCGATACCCCAGGCACAATTAATATTTTGGCTTGGCCAGGTTATGCCGAAGATGGTTCAACTGATCCAGCAGTGGATTGGGTAACACCATTTGAAAAAGAATCTGGATGCGAAGTAAATGTAAAAACTTACGGAACATCTGATGAAGCTGTGCAATTAATGCAAAGCGGCGGATATGACGTAATTTCTGCATCAGGAGATGCTTCACTTCGTTTGATTTATGGTGGAGATCTTCAACCAGTTAATTTGGATTTAATTCCAAATTACGCAGATATTTTTGATAACCTCAAAGACCGTCCATGGAACACTGTTGATGGATTAAATTACGGTGTGCCTCATGGTCGTGGTGCAAACGTTCTGCAATACACAATTGGAAAAGTTGATCCAGCTCCAGATTCATGGAGTTTAGTTTGGGAAGCAAATTCACCAGTAGCAGGAAAAATCACTGCTTATGACTCTGCTATTTATATTGCAGATGCTGCTGTTTATTTGATGTCAACTAAACCAGAATTGGGTATTACTGATCCTTATGCACTTGATCAAACTCAATTTGATGCTGCCATGGAATTGTTGAAACAACAAAAACCATTGGTTGGCGAATACTGGGCTGATTACACCAAGTACATCGAAGCAGTTCAAAGCGGATCAATCGTTGCTGGAACTTCTTGGCAAGTTATTGCCAACGTTCTAAACGGTGAAAAAGAAACTGTTGGAGCAGTTAAACCTAAAGAAGGTGCAACTGGTTGGTCAGATACTTGGATGATTTCTAAGAACGTTGAAGCAGTTGATTGCGCATACAAATGGTTGAACTGGATTATCAAACCAGAAGTAAACGCTCAAGCTGCTGAATGGTTTGGTGAAGCACCAGCAAATTCCAAAGCATGTGCACTAACTGCAAATAAAGATCATTGCAAGTTGTATCACGCTGAAGAAACTGATTACTGGAGCAATGTCTACTACTGGAAGACCCCAACTGAAACCTGTCTAGATGGTCGCACCGATGTTAAGTGTGTTCCATACTCAGAATGGGTTAAAGCTTGGTCAAGCTTCCGTAGCGCATAACTCACGCTAAATATTTAAGGCGCCAATTAATTTTGGCGCCTTAAATAAAAAATTATGAGCACAAATTCATTAGCTAAAGTTCAGCAATACTTACATAAAAATATAAAAGCAAGAATTACTGCTCTCTTGCTTTTGCCAATGACTTGGCTCGTTGTTATTTATTTAGGTTCCTTAGCAGCATTATTTATTACCTCAATTTGGACAGTTGATGATTTTACTAACAAAGTTATTAGAACTTTTACCTTAGAAAACTTTATTGAAATTCTTTCTGATCGTGCTTATTTAAATGTAACAATTAGAACCCTATTAATTGCAGCAAGTGTCACTATTTTATGTGCACTGATTGCTATTCCGATGTCATTTTTTATGGCTCGAGTAGTTTCTCCAAAATTAAGACCTGTCTTAATTGCTTTAGCAATAACTCCTTTATGGGCATCTTATTTAGTAAAAATTTATGCCTGGAGAACCATGATGAGTCCAGAATCTGGCTTTTTAACTTGGCTACTTTCACCTTTTGGAATAAAAAGTCCAGGATATGGATTAGTTTCAGTTGTTTTAGCACTTACTTATTTATGGCTTCCCTACATGATTATTCCAATTTATGCAGGCATGGAAAGACTGCCTAATTCAATTCTTGATGCTTCAAGTGATCTTGGAGCAAAACCATTTAAAACTTTTTTTAAAGTCGTTTTACCTTTAACATATCCCGCAATTATTGCTGGCTCAATTTTTACTTTCAGTTTAAGTATGGGTGACTACATTGCAGTTCAAATTGTGGGTGGAACATTCCAAATGCTAGGAAATGTGGTTTATCAAAACTTTGCTCTTGATTTACCATTTTCTGCAGCAGTTGCTTTAATTCCTGTAATTGTGATGGTTTTATATTTAACTTTAATTAGAAAAAGTGGAGCGTTGGAAAACTTATGATTCTTTCCAAAAATGCCAAAATTGTTTTAACAATTTTTATGATTTTAGGTATGACTTTTATTTACCTGCCACTTTTTATTGTGGTGCTAAATTCATTTAATTCAAGTATTAGTTTTTCTTTCCCACCTGAAGGATTTACCACTAGTTGGTGGTCAAAAGCTGCACAAAATTCTGGAGTTAAACAAGCAATTATTACTTCTGTTTACACAGCCCTTGGAGCAACTGCAATTTCATTAGTTTTAGGAACTTTAGCAGCAAGTGCTATCGCTAGATATAAATTCTTTGGTAGAGATACTTTGTCATTATTAATTGTTTTACCTATTGCTCTTCCTGGAATTGTTACAGGAATTGCCCTAAATAACGTTTTTACTAATTATTTTGGTGGCCTAACTTATTTCACCATCATTATTGGGCATGCCACTTTTTGTATTGTGGTGGTTTTTAATAATGTGGCTGCACGCTATAGAAGAATGGGATCTTCTTTTGAAGAGGCAAGCATGGATTTAGGTGCTAATAGAATTATGACTTTTAGATTAATTACTTTTCCTCTACTTCGAAGTGCCCTTCTAGCAGGAGGAATGTTAGCTTTTGCTCTTTCCTTTGATGAAATTATTGTGACTACTTTTACAGCTGGAGCTGGTCAAAATACTTTGCCCATTTGGATTTTTCAAAATCTTTTCAGACCAAACCAAGCACCAGTAGTTAACGTGGTAGCTGCTGCTTTAATTTTATTGTCTCTAATCCCAATATATTTAGCACAAAGAATTATCAATGCCCCAAACAATAATTAAAAAGAACTTATATGGTTTTTAATCTTGGTCATAAAACTTCCCTTATTACTGGAGCAGGCTCTAGTTCTGGAATAGGTTTTGCTTCAGCAAAATTCTTACAATCAATGGGTGCAAAAGTTTTTATCACAGGTAAAAGTGAGCGTATAAAAGATAGAGCAAAAGAATTAAATTGCCCATATTTTATTGCTGATTTAACCAAAGAAGAAGAAGTTAGAAATCTAATAAGTGAAGTAAAAAAGGAATTTGGATCACTAGATGTATTAGTAAATAATGCTGGTATGACATCAATTGTTGATACTCCAGGTGCAGAATCTGGAAATATTGAAAACACTAGCCTTCAAAAATTTATTTCTTCAGTTGAAAGAAATTTAGTTTCAGCATTCTTAGTTACAAAAGAATCTCTTGAATTATTAAAGAAATCAAAAAGCGCACGAGTAATCATGATTACTTCAATTACAGGTTCATTCATGGCTATGAAAAATGAAGTTAGTTATGCCTCAAGTAAAGCTGGTTTAGCAGGATTAACTAGATCTTTAGCACTTGATTTTGCTAAAGATAATATTTTGGTAAATGCCATTGCTCCAGGATGGATTCAAACAGAATCTCAAACTGAAAATGAAAAAGAAGCTGGATTAAATACTCCATTAAAAAGATCTGCCAAACCAGAAGAAATTGCTTCTTTGGTTGGATATTTAGCCAGTGATGAAGCAGGTTATATGACTGGTCAAGTTATTGCTGTTGATGGTGGAAATTTAATTCAGGAAGAAAGATAGGTTTACTCTTTTAACATCTTTAACAAATAATGGGGTTGTTTACCTATTGTTAACCAAGAGTTCTTAAGGATTAAACCGTTTAGTCAAACCAAGGAAATCCGTTTCCTAAATGATAAGAACGTGGTCGAGACACAAGAAATTACTAATAAATCTCACCCTGAACCTATAAGACTAGGCAGGGAAAAAAGTCGTACCCCTTCAGATAAAGCTTTCTCAGGCACCATAGTGATTGCCGCTTTATCGTCCCTAGCGATACTTGTGGCAATCCTTATTTATCTAGCCTCTTCTTCTTGGCCAGTTTTACAAAAAGAAGGATTCGATTTCATCACTGGAAGCACTTGGATAAATAGTTCAGCTAATCCAGACGAACAAACATTTCAAATTTGGCCAATGCTTTATGGAACATTTCTTAATTCCATGTTGGCCTTAGTTATTGCTGTACCTGTTTCAATTTTGTTAGCAATATTTATTGTCTTTATTGCTCCAGATAGATTATCTAGAACTTTAACTGTTTTAGTAGATGTATTGGCTGCAATTCCATCAGGAATTATTGGTTTGTGGGGCTTCCTAGTTTTCACCCCAGTTGCTGAAGGTTGGTCAAAATTACTAAATCAATATTTCTTTTTAATTCCATTTTTTAGAAATGATCAAGATCAATTTGCCAGATCTCCATTTATTGCAGGCTGGGTTCTTGCAATCATGATTACCCCAATTATCACTGTTGTTGCTAGAGAAGTTTTATCTCAAACACCTCAAGAATTATTAGATGCAGCTCGTGGTTTAGGTGGATCTTTATGGGGTGCTGTGAAATTTGTTGCACTTCCACATGCTCGAGGTGGAATTGTCGGTGGAGTAATGCTTGGTTTAGGAAGAGCATTAGGTGAAACAATTGCAATTTATTTCGTACTCAATTTGATTTTTGAAAAAGTAAATTATTTCCAAATCTTAAATCCACAAGGTGGAGCAATCGCATCAATGATTGTAGCCAAATTTGGTGAAGCAACTCCCGATGAAATTAGAGCATTACTTGGTGCAGGTCTGGTTCTTTTCTTAATGACTTTAGTTGTGAATTTAATTGCGAACTGGATTGTCGCAAGAAGTGTGAGAGAAAAAATAGCATGAACACTCAAACTTTAGATACTTCAACAATGAAACCACAATATCCTTGGAAAAAATCTAGACCAACAGTTGTCATTGCAAATTCATTAATTGTTGTAATACCAATGAGCGTGTACGCTTTCTTCTTTTTTTTCACAGATCTTCCAGGGGCATTAATATTTATTGCAATCTTTTTACCGATTCAAATAGCCATGGCAGTAATAATGACAATTTTTGCTTTAGGTAAAAGAAGAGTTGGTGATGCAGTTTTATCAGTACTTTCTGTGACAGCTTTTTCACTAGTTTTGGCCCTTTTAGGTTCGGTTTTGTTATCTGTTGCAGCAAGAGGTTTACCTGCGATGAGATTTTCATTTTTAACTCAAAACAATATTTATATTTCACCAACCACTGAATTAACTTACGGTGGAGTTGGCCATGCACTGCTTGGAACTTTGACAGTTGTTGCAATTGGAACAGTTATAGCAGTCCCTCTTGGAATTGCAAGTGCCATTTATATCACTGATATGAAAGGAAGACTTGCAGGTTTTGTCAGATTTATCGTGCAAGCAATGAGTGGTGTGCCATCAATTGTGGCTGGTTTGTTTATTTTAGCTGCATTTATCTTGACTGATTTTGTTGGTTTTTCTGCTCTTACCGGTGGTCTTGCTTATGCAATTTTAATGCTTCCAACAGTGGCTAGAACTAGTGAAGAAGTTTTAAAACTTGTGCCAAAAGAATTAAGAGATGCCGCAACTGCACTTGGTTCAAGTAGAGCAAGAGTAATTATGAGAATTGTTTTACCTACTGCAAAAGCTGGAATTATTACTGCAGTAATTCTTGGTGTAGCAAGAGTTGTAGGAGAAACTGCACCACTTTTATTAACAACTTCGAATACAAACGGTACAAATTTAAATCCATTTAAAGATCCTGTGGCAACAATTCCTGTTTATATTTTCCAATTCTTAGGTTCAGGTTATGAATCAAGTATTCAAAGAGCATGGGGAGCAGCTTTTGTATTAATGATCGTAGTTGCAATTCTGTTTGCTTTAACAAGAGTTTTCTCACCGAAAGGAAAGGCTAGATAAATGACAGCTCTACAAGTAGATCCGACGATGAAAGGAAATCAAGTGAACATATCAATAGTGGAGGATCATCAAAGATTAAAACTTGTTGATTCAGTAGCACACCTTGAGACCCAAGGACTTTATGTCTGGTTTGGTAACAGAATGATTCTTGCCGATATCAACTTGGCATTTCCTGAAAACTCAGTCACAGCATTAATTGGGCCATCTGGTTGCGGTAAGTCAACCTTCATCAGAGTGCTAAACCGAATGCACGAATTTATTCCAGGAGCAGCTTTAGCTGGAAAAGTGTTCTATGAAGGAAGAGACATCTATGAACAAGATGTTGATCCTGTAGATATTAGAACTCAAGTTGGCATGGTTTTTCAAAAACCAAATCCTTTCCCAACCATGAGTATTAAAGACAATGTTTTATCTGGTTTAAGACTTGCCCAAATTCCTTTTTCTAACCCAGATGAAATCGTGGAAACTTGTTTGAAAAAAGCCAGTCTTTGGAATGAAACCAAAGATCGTTTAGATGCTTCTGCTCAATCTTTATCAGGTGGTCAACAACAAAGATTATGTATTGCAAGAGCTTTAGCTGTTAATCCAAAAGTTCTATTAATGGATGAACCATGTTCAGCACTTGATCCTGGTTCAACCAGACATATTGAAGAAACTATTAGAGATATCAGTAAAGACATGACTGTTGTCATTGTTACTCACAACATGCAACAAGCTTTGAGAGTTTCTGACTACACCGCATTTTTCTTAGCTCTAGATGGAAATCCTGGACAAATCGTTGAAGCAGGTTTAACTAAAGATGTCTTCAAGAATGCTAAAGACTCGAGAACTCACGATTATGTAAACGGATTGTTTGGTTAACAAGAAACAAATGATACTTGAGTTCACCAAAAATTAACTTAAATGTCAGAAAAAAGAACAGTGATTGTCAATCTGTTGTTAACAAGACGTATTTACATTGTTAATGGTAAGGCTTAAGTGAGAAAAACTCTCACTTATTAATAAGGGAGAAAAGTAAATATGTCACGTACCAAACGTGGTCTTTTAAGCATCGCAGTTGCACTCGGGGTAGTTGCAACAGGTGCGGTATCAGCAAATGCTGAAAGCATTACTGGTGGTGGAGCATCTTTCCAAGGAACATTCCAAGCAGCATGTTCTGCTTCATACAGTGATCACACCGTTGCTTACGTTGCAAGTTCTTCAGGAACTGGCCGTAATCAATTCGCCGTAGGAAACTTCGACTTTGCAGGATCAGATGCAGCTTTTGGCAGCAAGGAATACACCGGACGTGAAGGTGGATTTAACTTTGCTCCAATCGTTGCAGCTCCAATTGTTGTTGCTTACAACGTTAAAGGTTTAACTAGCCTAAAACTTGATGATCCAACACTTGGTGGAATTTTTGCCGGAACAATTACCAAATGGAATGATCCAGCGATTGCAAAATTAAACAAGGGTGCAAAATTACCTGATAAATCAATCGTGGTTATTTATCGCTCTTCAAACTCTGGAACAACCGATAATTTCTCAGGTTATCTAGTTAACAGAAAAGTTGCACCATGGAAGAGAAATGGCGTATTCACTTCTGCTAACGGATCTGGCGCACCTGCAGGATCCCTGGGTTTTGTTTCAAACCAACAATTAACAACAGCTATCAAAGACACAGCAAACTCAATTGGTTATGCAGATCTTGCTGATTTGAAAGCTCAAGGAGTTAAAACATATGCAAGTTTGAAGAACGCAAATGGAGAATATGTTCTTCCAACAACTGCATCAGCAGGTAAATTCATTTCAAAACAAACCAACTTACAACCTTCAGGTCTTGTTGGTCTTGATTGGAGTGCAAAGATTAAAGGTGCCTACAACTTGGTTGCAGTTACCTACATCATCGGACCAAATGCACAAACAGATTCAAAAGCAAAAGCTGTTGAAGATTATGCAAAATATCTAATCAATAGCTGTGGTCCAAAGCAAGCAGGAAAACTTGGTTATATCCCTATGTCAGGCAAAATGCTTGATTTGGCCAAGTCACAAATAGAAAAATTCTCTAACTAGATCTCGACCATTTAGTTAAGGGAAATTTTTCCCGAGTAGAGGCTTGATGTCTTTCCTCTACTCGGGAAAATCATTTATAGGAGAGGATAAGTAAATGATCAAAAAATCAGTGCTAATTTCTTTACTTAGTTTTGCCCTTTTTTCTACAGCCTGCACACCTCCAATTCCACCTGATGTTTTAGCAAGTTATGCAGAACAAGAAGTTTTATGTGCAAATGGCCCAGTGGTGGTAAAAGGATCTGAAAATACTCAAAACGTTTTACAGTCGGGAATAGATTTATATCTAACTTCGTGCCCTGAATCTCAAGTAAGTATTGATAATGAAGCAACCGAGCCGAATATTGTGGTGACAGATAATTCAGCTGCTGAACCTGAGATGTGTAATGCAACTGTTCTTAAAACTTCATTAATGAATCAGTTTTCAACTGTAGTTTATTACGGTGAAGGACTTGATGGAATTGTGTTAAGTCCGAATGCAGTTGCCGGCTTACTGACTGGCGGAATCAGCAACTGGAATGATCCTTTAATTGCTGAAACTAATCCTGAATTTGAACTACCAAACATTCCAGTTACTTTTATCGAAGTAGAAAAACTTCATGCAAGTGATAAAGCATTTATTGATTGGATTTCAACAATCACTGGAAAAACGATAGAAATTAAACCTGCAAAAGTTGTACCAGATTTTCAAACCCTATTACAAGATTTTGGTACTTTAAATGGTGTTATGTCTTTACTTCCAAGTAACATCATCTATGACAATGCATTAACTTATGCAAATTTAAAGATAAATGATTTAGATTTTCTCTTTGAATCATCCTCTTTTGCCTCTGCTGCCTCCCAAGTATTTATAAAAGAAGAAAATGGCAATGTTTTAGGTTTCCTTGATCCAGAAGTTCAACCAGCTACTGATATAGGAACTTCAGAAACATCTAATTCCTGGCATGGCATTTCTTATTATGATTTTGGTCTTTGTACAGATGATCAAAATAATTCAGCGAGAACTTTTATGAGATTTTTGACAAGACTAGATGCCCAAGGCCAATTTGAAACTTTTGGATATTTTCCATTAGCAGAACCTTTAAGAGTCAAAGTTGCTGGAAAAATAGGAGAAAAACTTCCAACGCCAAGTTTTAATCCTGAGGATTTAACTCAAAATTAGAACTCAGACATTTGCATTAGATTTATGCGAATTACTTTGCCGTTAAATCTATAAATTACCCAGGCTTCCCCTGGTTCTAATTCATCTTTAAATTTTTTAGCCCACTTCTTACCGACCATTTTTTTAAAATATTTAGTTAAAAATGGATTATGACCACAAATCAAAACTTGTTTATTTTGATTGAATTGGTGTAAAACGTAATCTATAGATCTGTGTTTATCTTTTGTGAACACATATTCGCTTAATTCTGTTGCAACAATTGGTGTTAAATCAAGTTTTTTAGCCAACGGTTCAACGGTTTTTAAGCACCTAAAAGCATCTGAGGTGTGTATTTCTTTTAAACCAAAATACTGATATAACTCAACTATTTTTTCAGCTTGTTTATCACCTAATTCACTTAAAGGTCTATCAGTATCATCACCAATAAAATCATGTCTTTTTATAGCTTTTGCATGCCTTAATAAAATAATCGGAATATTTTGATCTCGTCCAGTTGCAATATAGCGAAAAAAATCACTTAATAGATTCATAGCATTTTCTCTTTTCTGATATTTAGTAACTCTTCTTGATAGTCTTTTAAAGGATTTCCCGCATCGTCTTTATGAACTCTTTTCCACTTACCACCTTCAAGTAAATGCCAGGATGAAGTATTGTCATCAAATGCCAAACTGAGAATTCTATTTAGATATTTCCTATGTTTTTTATCTTTTATGGAGACTAAACTTTCAACTCTTCGATTTAAGTTTCTATTCATTAGATCAGCACTACCAATGAAAAATTCATCTTCTTCGTTATTTTTAAAGTGATAAACTCTGGAATGTTCTAAAAATCTACCTAAAATTGACCTGACTATTAAATTAGCCTTATCTTCCACTTGGCTTAAATCAATACCACAAATTCCTCGAACCAATACTTCAACTTTTACTCCCGCATTAGCTGCCAAGTACAGATTTTCTATTATTTCTTCATCTATTAAAGAATTAAGTTTAAATCTGATACCACTTGGCTTATTACTTCTATGATTTGCAATTTCTCTATCGATTCTTTCTAGCAAGCCTTTTCGTAAAGATTGTGGTGCAACTAAAAGTCTTTTATATGTTGCATCGGGAGCAAAGCCAGATAACTGATTAAATAACTTGGTTACATCTTCTGCTAATTCTTGATCGGCACTTAATATTCCAAGATCTTCATAAACTCTTGCCGTTTTCGGGTTGTAATTTCCTGTCCCCACATGGCAATAGCGAACGATGTTTGAATCTTCTTCTCTGACTACTAAAGATAATTTGGCATGAGTTTTAAAACCCATTAGTCCATAAACAACATGGACTCCTGCATCTTCAAGTTTTCTTGCCCATCTCACATTTGCTAATTCATCAAATCGTGCTCTTAATTCCACAACTGCCACAACTTGTTTACCAAGTTCTGCAGCTTCTATCAAAGCATGAACGATTGGTGAATCTCCAGAAGTTCTGTAAAGAGTTTGTTTTATAGCTAAAACTTTTGGATCTTGAGCTGCTCTTTGTAAAAATGAAACTACAGATGAAGAAAATGTGTCATAAGGATGATGCAGTCCTAATTCTCTTTCTTTTAATATTTGGAAAATATCTCTTTTACCCTCTTGAGCATCTTTAAAAGGTTTAGGTATAAAACTTTTATATGGAGGATATTTCAAAGATGGAATTTTAAGATCTGCTATTTGATAAAGAGCAGTTAAATCTAGAGGTTCTTTATATTTAATAACTTCATCCTCAGGAATCTCTAATTCATAAGCCAAAGTTTTTAATAATTCAGGTTCAATTTCTTCATCAACTTCCAGTCGAACAGCTGGACCAAATCTTCTTTTGTGAAGTTCTTGTTCTAAGGATTCAAGTAAATCTTGGGTATCATCATCTAAATCTAAATCTTGATTTCTAGTTAATCTGAAAGTGTAATGATCTTTAATCTTTACTCCTGGAAATAATTCAGAAAGATGCTCAACTATTAGTTTTTCTAGTGTTATAAATCTGACATTTTGATCAGGTGAGGTGGAGATAAATCTTGGCAGATTTGGCGGAATTTTGATACGGGCAAAAAACTTTTCTTTCTTTTTATGCCCTTTTAAGTTAACTGCCAAATTAAGAGACAAACCAGAAATATATGGGAAAGGATGTGTTGGGTCTACGGCTAATGGAGTAAGGATTGGAAAAATTTTGGTTTGAAAAATATCGCTTAAATAATCTTTTTCAAAATCTGAAAGATCTTTCCAATTGACAAATTCGATGCCATTATTTTTTAATTCTGGTAATAGCACTTCATGAAATAAATCTGATTGCCTTTTTGTTAAAGCCCTAGTTCTCTCAGAAATTTCCTTCATTAATTCTTTTGGTTTTAATTGGGATGGATTATGAATTTCTGCATTGGTTTCTAATGCGGTTCTTAAATTTGCAACTCGCACCATAAAGAACTCATCTAGATTGGATGAAAAAATTGCTAAAAATCTGATTCGTTCCAATAAGAGAGTATTTGGATCTTCTGCAAGCTCAAGTACTCTCTTATTGAAATCAAGCCAGCTGAGTTCCCGATCAATAAACCGAGCCTTAGTCGTCAGTAGCATCTGGAAAGTATGTCTTAAGTCAGTAAACAAAAAGTTAACAAACTATCCACAAGTTATTGTCATAAAGATTAAATCTTTTTAAAAAACTTGATTTCCTCACAAATTATCTAAAATTCACCCTTGCTCTTAGTGGAGTTAACCAAGTGTTCACTTTCCATTTTTAAGGTTGAGGAAGAAAAAAGGTTAATAAAAACCAAAATCGGGTTAAACCCAACGAGGGCCTAACTCTAGAAAGTAGTTAAAAAGTGACCACTTCATACGCTATGGATATGGCTGAATTAGAGAATTCTGGATTAAGAAATCTCATCAACCTTCTACCTGGCATTGTGGTTT
>Ga0255174_1000623_pt1 | contig 12203 bp, 8 predicted proteins | sample Atl_Atl_RepB_8d_FD_189953 | JGI IMG/M metagenome (GOLD analysis project Ga0255174, IMG submission 189953) | Freshwater microbial communities from Altamaha River, Georgia, United States - Atl_Atl_RepB_8d | ecosystem: Environmental > Aquatic > Freshwater > River | place: USA: Georgia | collected...
CTCAAGGCCAGTGGCGGGCGTGAGATTTCGGCCCAGCTTTATGCCCGTCGTCTGGGCTCTAGCGATGTGACCGGTGCGCGCCTGATCCTGCATTTCATTGATCTGACCGACCAGAAGAATCTGGAAGCGCGCTTTGCCCAGTCGCAGAAGATGCAGGCCATCGGCCAGCTGGCCGGCGGTGTAGCACACGACTTCAACAATCTGCTCACCGCCATGATCGGCTTTTGTGACCTGTTGCTACTGCGTCATCGTGCGGGGGATCCGTCGTTTGCTGACATCATGCAGATCAAGCAGAACGCCAACCGTGCGGCGGGTCTGGTACGTCAGCTGCTGGCATTCTCGCGTCAGCAGACCCTGCAGCCCAAGGTGCTGAACCTTACCGATGTGCTGGTCGATCTCTCCAACCTGCTGCGCCGCCTGATTGGCGAGAACATCCAGCTCAGCCTGTTGCATGGCCGTGAGCTGGGCATGGTCAAGGCCGATCAAGGCCAGATCGAACAGGTCATCATCAATATGGCGGTGAATGCCCGTGATGCCATGCCGCAAGGTGGCAGCCTGAGCATTACCACCAGCAATATGTCGCTGCGCGCGCCGCTGCGCCGCGAGCATGAGGAAGTGCCGGCTGGGGACTGGGTAGTGATTGAGATTGCCGATAATGGCACCGGTATTCCGCCTGAGATTGTTGGCCGTATTTTCGACCCGTTCTTTTCGACCAAGGAAGTGGGCAAGGGGACGGGCCTGGGTCTGTCCACTTGTTACGGCATCGTCAAGCAGACTGGCGGTTATATTTTTGTCGATACCGAAGTGGGCCGGGGCACCAAGTTCAGCATCTATCTGCCGCGCCATGTGCGCTCGGCCGCCGAGCAGGCCGAAGTGCAGAAGCAGGAAGCGGCCGAGAAGGTGGCGCCTGATCTGACCGGCGCTGGCGTCATCATGCTGATTGAAGATGAAGATGCCGTGCGCATGTTTGCCACCCGTGCCCTCAAGAACAAGGGCTATACGGTGGTCGAGGCCCGCTCGGGCGATCATGCGCTAGAAGTGCTCAAGACCTATACTGGCAAGATTGACCTGATCGTGTCGGACGTGATGATGCCGGGTATGGATGGCCCCACAGCCATGCGCGAGATCAAGAAGCAGCTGCCCAGCATCAAGGCCATTTTCATCTCCGGCTATTCGGAAGACAAGCTGCGCGAGAACTTTGAAAGCGGAGAGGAAGTCCACTTCCTGCCCAAGCCGTTCAGCCTCAAACAGCTGGCCGAAAAGGTAAAGGATGTGCTGCAATCCTGACGCAGACGATGACGGGTTGATAAAAAGGGCTCCCACCGGGGGCCCTTTTTTATGGGCGCGCTAAGGCTGAAAGAGAACTGTAATATAACTGAGATTGCTGGGGCAGTTCACGCTTGAGGCGTTGAACGGTGGATAAAGCAGCTGATAATTGACGTTAGTGGTGGATGCAATCTGCACACTGATGACGTTTGATGTATCGCGATCAAGTGCAAACAGCTTGCGCACCAGCTGATTGCACTCGGCAATGGTCATATTGGTCGCCACTACGGGTGAGCTGGGGCCGAAAATGGCAATCCCCAGCGCCGGGCAGCTGCCCGCCCAGCACACCATGAATACACGGAAATTGGCGCCTGACGGGCCGCTGGCAATCTGGGTGGAGGTGTTAATCGCATAATCACCGGGCAGGACACCGGCCTTGCTGAGCGTATTGGTGATGTAGGTCGAAGTGGGGGCTGTAGTCGGGTAATTGCTGATGGGGATCAGGCGGCGGGTATTGCTGGCAATTTGCAGATAGGCGCTGGCCATATCATTGATTTTGCGGGCTTGTGTGATGCTGGAGGTGGCGATCCAGATACCGCCCAGCACCAAGCCGATAATGCCGAGCACAATAGCCGCCTCAATCAGGCTAAAGCCTATATGCCGGACGGCCGATTTGGGCGTTATATCAGTGAGTTCGCGTTTGGGCAGCATGATCAAGCTATAGGCTGATTTTGCTGTTTTGCAAGCCAGCGCGAGCGGCGAAAGGGAGAGGCCTTGAATTAGCCAAGTCCTGCCGCTAGCTTGTGGGCATAATAAAGAACAAGTCGGGCTGGGATCAAGATCATGGGCAAGTCACGTAATCAAAAAGATACAGCGCTTGGGCTGGCCGGGCTCTCGCCGTTGTTGCTTGATATGGCTGAGGTGATTGAGCCGGTTGAGGTGTGGGCAGATATTGCGCGCGCTTATCTGGATGAACGCTATCAACGTGACCCTTTCCAGATTTTGCATTACGCCGATCTGAAGACCAGCGGCTATGACGCGCAGGATATGCGCAAGGACAATCCGCTGGCCGAGTTCAAGCGCGACTTTGCCCGCTGGCTGGTGCTCGACCATCTGGATGGTGTGGGCGAGTTGGCTGCGCGTCAGCAGGCCCTGTTTCAGGAAGCAGCGCAAATCAAATATGATTCCAGCTTTACCTTGGCGCTGGCCCGCGCCGGAGCTGATCTGCTCAATACGCGTTTGGGCGACCGGCAGGATAGTGTGCTGATGCGCGCGGCTACCGTCGCACAACCCGCCGAGTTGCTGGAACTTTTGGGGTATATTCCAGCTGAGCAGCGCGCGGCACATGTAAATCTGCGTAATCAGGTCGGTGTGAGCGCGGTGCATATGTTGGCGCTGGAGAGCGAGGCGCCAGCTGCTAATGTGGCCGTGCTGCAGGCCGCCGGGGCTGACCTGAGCGCTGTAGTTTTTCATAAAACCGGAACCTCTGCCCGTCTGCAGGCACTTAATGTGGCGCAGCTGGCAGTGATGATGGGACGGCCCGCGCTGACCGCAGCCCTGATGGCGCAGGACCGTAGCCTGTTTGTGTCAGCTGCAGCCACGCCCGCGCCAGACCAGATTGGCGAAAAGCTGGTCAGCCGGATGATTGAGGCTACGCATTTGCGCCGCCAACCGCCCGCTTTGGTTTTTAATTATTTTGCCGCGCCAACAGCGTCCTTTACCGCAGATGAAAATGACGGTCTGGTGTTTACCATTCCGCCTGAGCTGGACGATGTCAAAATCGCCACTAATCTGGCCGCCATGGCGCTGGATCGGCAGACACTTCCCTACGGCGATGTGCAGGCCCGCACCTCGCAAATGGCGCGTTTGGCAGCACCTGTTGTGCAGAATGTGCGAATTCTGCTTAATTAGCGGGCATGATGTTGTGACGCAGTTACTATCCGCACACCGCACTTGCAAAAATCGTTAACAACATCCACCTTATACTTTATGAGCGGTGATTCTGTCCCTCCGCTTTCATGGTGAATTATGGTCGATCTGCCCAAAGGTGTTCTGTTTCCCGTTCTGCCGCTGCGCGACATTGTGGTGTTTCCCCACATGATCGTGCCGCTGTTCGTTGGCCGCGAAAAGTCGGTCAAGGCGCTTGAGGACGTGATGAAGGAAGACAAGCAGATCCTGCTGGTCTGCCAGAAGAATGCCGGTCAGGACGACCCGTCACCGGCGGATATGTATTCCATCGGTACGCTGGGCACGGTGCTGCAGCTGCTCAAGCTGCCGGACGGCACCGTCAAGGTGCTGGTTGAAGGCCAGCAGCGCGCCAAGGTGCTGCGCTTTGCCGATAATCCTGACTTCTATCAGGCCTATGCCGAGCTGGTCAGTGAAGATGACAGCGAGAACGAAGAGATTGAAGCGCTGGTGCGTGCCGTCACCTCGCAGTTTGAGCAATATGTAAAGCTCAACAAGAAGATCCCGCCTGAAGTGCTGGTCTCCATCAACCAGATCGACAGTGCCAGCAAGCTGGCCGATACGGTGGCCAGCCATCTCGCGCTCAAGCTGCCGGAAAAGCAGGCCCTGCTGGAGCTGCCCACTGTCACTGAGCGTCTTGAAAAGATTTATGGCCACATGGAGGGCGAAATCAGCGTCCTGCAGGTGGAAAAGCGCATCCGCAACCGCGTGAAGCGCCAGATGGAAAAGACCCAGCGCGAATATTATCTAAATGAGCAGATGAAGGCCATTCAGAAGGAATTGGGCGAGGGTGAGGACGGCAAGGACGAACTGGCCGAACTTGAAGAGCGCATCAACAAGACCAAGCTGTCCAAGGAAGCCAAGGAAAAGGCGCTGGGCGAGCTCAAGAAGCTGCGCAATATGAGCCCGATGAGCGCCGAGGCCACCGTTGTACGCAATTACATCGACTGGCTGGTCAGCATTCCGTGGAAGAAGCGCAGCGCGCTCAAGCATGACATTGCCTATGCCGAGAAGGTGCTGAACGAAGACCATTACGGCCTTGAGAAGGTCAAGGAACGTATCCTTGAATATCTCTCGGTGCAGACCCGTACCGACAAGGTCAAAGGCCCCATTCTGTGTCTGGTCGGCCCGCCCGGTGTGGGTAAAACCTCGCTCGGCAAGAGCATTGCCCGCGCCACTGGCCGCAACTTTGTACGCATGGCGCTGGGCGGCGTGCGTGATGAAGCTGAAATCCGTGGTCATCGCCGCACCTATATCGGCTCCATGCCCGGTAAGGTCATTCAGGGCATGAAAAAGGCCAAGACCAGCAATCCGCTGTTCCTGCTTGATGAGATCGACAAGCTCGGTCAGGATTATCGTGGCGATCCGTCCTCAGCGCTGCTGGAAGTCCTCGACCCCGAGCAGAACAGCACCTTTGCCGATCACTATCTGGAGGTTGATTACGACCTGTCGGATACGCTGTTCATCTGCACGTCCAACTCGCTCAATATGCCGGGCCCGCTGCTCGACCGTATGGAGATCATTCGCCTGTCCGGTTATACCGAAGACGAAAAGGTGGAAATCGCCAAACGCCATCTACTCGACAAGCAGATCAAGGCCAACGGCCTGAAGGTGGGCGAGTTTGAGGTAACGGAAGCCGCGCTGCGTGATGTGATCCGCTATTACACGCGTGAAGCCGGTGTGCGTAACCTTGAGCGTGAAATAGCTACGCTGGCCCGCAAGGCCATCAAGGAGATCGTGGGCAAGCAGGCCGAGAAAGTTGTGGTGACCCCCGATAATCTTGAAAAGTACCTGTCGGTGCGCAAGTTCCGTTATGGCGAGATTGAGGATACCGATCTGGTCGGTGTCACCACCGGTCTGGCCTGGACTGAAGTAGGCGGCGACATCCTGCAGATCGAAGCTGTTGCGCTGCCCGGCAAGGGCCGCGTGGTGGCGACTGGTAAGCTCGGTGACGTGATGAAGGAATCTGTCCAGGCGGCAGAAAGCTTCGTGAAGTCGCGGGCCCCGGTTTACGGCATCAAGCCCACCTATTTTGGCCGTCGTGATATTCACGTCCACGTGCCGGAAGGGGCGACCCCCAAGGACGGCCCGTCGGCGGGTGTGGCCATGGTGACCTCGATCGTGTCGGTTATGACAGGAATTCCGGTGCGCAAGGATGTGGCCATGACGGGCGAAATCAGCTTGCGTGGCCGTGTACTGCCCATCGGCGGCCTGAAGGAAAAGCTGCTGGCGGCGCTGCGCGCTGGCATCAAGACGGTGCTGATCCCGAAGGAGAACGAGAAAGATCTGGCCGAAATCCCCAACAATGTGAAAGAGGGGATGGAGATTGTGCCGGTGACTACTGCCGACGAAGTATTGGCGCGGGCGCTGGCCAAGCCAATGGTGCCGATCGAGTGGAGCGAGAAGGACGAACTGGCTGAACTCGCCCGCCTGAAGGATGGTGGTGCCGACGAAGTACGCGCCCACTAATCTCATCATCTATAACAAACGAAAGGCCGGGTTTATCCCCGGCCTTTTTGTTGGGCGCTGTATTAGCGGTCGATCGGCTCAAGCTGATAGATGGTGATATAGCCGGTTTCATACGCCGGGACTGGCTGGTAGCCAGCCGCGCGGATGACGGCGGGCAGGTCCGGCGTTTGCCAATTATGAGGCAGCATGGCCCATGCGCTGGTATCAGCGGCTTTGGCAATCACCAGCGAGAGGCTGCCATAATCCGGGCGGCAGCGGTTTTGTGCATACATCTCGGTAACCCACGGGGTTTTCAGGCCCACCAGATCAGTCAGGTGAAAACGGGTGCCAGTCGCCAGCGGAAAGTAACCGGCATCAATCAGCAGCACGCCGCTGCCTTCAGGAATATGCGTGTTGGCCCAGTTGGCGGCATCCACCAGCGCGTTATAGTTATCAACCAACCGGACTTGGGCGGCGGTCAGGCTCAGGCTCAGGCCCAGCGCCGCGGTCAGCAGGGCTAGGGGTTTGAGGGGTGATAACCGGTGCGCACGCATGAATAGCAGCAGCGCAAAAGCCCAAGCAGGCAGCAGCAGATGAATATAGCGGCCCGCGCCATTTTCAACCGAGAAGGCAGACGGCATGTAAAAGCCATAGGCCGCCAGAAATGCGACTGTGAAAAGGACGATACAGCCATAAGCGCGCTGGCGGGTGGGCAGGAACAGGCCCAGCGAGACTGGCAGCAGCATGAACAGGGCAAGGCTGGCGTTGTGGCTCAGCTCCATCAGGCGGGCGGAGAGGGGCACGCAGGTCTCGGCATAAAACAGTTCTTTGGCGCGCCAGGTTTGCGGTAGCCAGCTGCCCATCTGCGCATGTACCAGCAGTAATAGCGGCGTGGCTGCCAGTATCGACATCAGCCCCATCAGCAGCGGCACCGGCAGGCCCAGTGCGCGGGCGCGGCGTAAATCCCATAGGCGCAAGGCAAGGACGGGCAGGGCTAGTGCCAGCAGCTCGGTGCGGACATGCAGGCTCAGCCCCACCAGCAGGGCTGTGATTAATCCGCTGCGGACGGATGTTGCGCTCAGCAGATTTAAAAACGCCAGCACCAGCGCCATGGCCAGCGCGGTATCCAGCCCATTGAACAGGTGAAGCGGGGTAAAGCCCGCCAGCATCAGGAGGGCAAAGCCCCAGATTGCATATCGGCCCAATTGCAGGCGCTGGCAGGTTAGCCAGGCTAAAGCCGCATAGAGCCACGCGCAGAGCAGCATGACCACAAAGCCTGCTTTTGCTGGAGAGAGCAGCAGCGTGAATGGCGCAATCAAAAGCGTGTGTAACGTGCTGGTCGAGCCCGTCAGCGCAGGTGCGTTATAGGCGCTATCCATCTGGCCGTGTGCCAGCAGCCAGGCATTGCGGGCTGTAATATAACTATCATCAAATGAAAAGACGGCCGGAATGGCCCCGAGCAGCGTCAGTATAATTGCCAGCAGCGCGATCCCGGCAATCAGCAATTGGGCGGGTTGGCGGCGGGCGGCAAGAGTGAGGCGGACGGTCATGTTCATGCGGCTAACGGTCTAACATAGCTGCCAACGCTTGGGCAGATCTCGCCCTGATTTAGCCCATTAGATTGGGGGCAGTCAAAAGCGCGGCAGGAAAGCCACATTAACACTAACGTCTTGAGGTTAATGGAAAAATGGCAAGTCCGCTGTTGACGTGCAATGGTGTGCATGCCAGCATCGCTCCAAGAAAACAGGCAGGGATATAAGGAGTATGCCATGAATAAAAATGAGCTGATTGAACAGGTCGCAGGCAAAATCGGGCTGACCAAGAGCGCCGCAACCGACGTGGTTGAAGCTGTATTAGAAGCGATTACCGGCACGCTGGTGGGCGGCGAGGAAGTGCGCCTGACTGGCTTTGGTTCTTTCCGTATCAGTGAGCGCAAGGCCAGCGAAGGCCGCAATCCGCGCACCGGTGAGACCATCAAGATTGAAGCTGCCAAAAACATCAAATTCCGTCAGGGGACAGACCTGAAGGAACGCGTGAACAGCCGCCGCTCGGCCTGATTAGCTGGGATTTTAGCAATTTAAAGCTGTCTGATGCATGTCAGGCAGCTTTTTGCTTTTTGTTAGGGCTTGCGTCCTACCCTGATCGCGCTAGCCTGAAGGCAATTTCAGGTTTGTACTGATTTGCGGGGAACTGGCATGTCCTTACAACTGCCGCGTGGTGGCAATACGGCGCTGGCCTCCGTTCTGGGGGCTGGTGAGCTGCGCTTGCGCCTGTGGCTGGAATGGGGCGGCGATTCACCGGCCCGGCCAGCGGTTGATGCGCTGTTGTTTATGCTCACCGCCTCCGGTCAGGTGCGCGGTGATGCCGACATGGTGTTTTATAACCAGATGTCCTCGGCTGATGGCGCGGTGTTGCTGCATAAGCCCGAGCTGACTGACGCGCTGAACCGGCAGGCGTTTGACCTTGATTTATCCCGGCTTGATCCGGCGATTGAGAAGCTGGCGATTTGTCTCTCCATTCATCACGAACTGGGCGGCGTCACGGCAATCAGCCAGCTCAGCCCGCTACAAACCTGCGTTGAGAGCGTGAGCGGAGCGCGGGTGCTGCAGGCCGGTCTGGCGCTACCGGCTTCAGATGAAACTGCCATCATCATGGCCGAGATTTACAAGCGTAATGGCGAATGGAAGATCAAGTCGGTCGGGCAGGGTTTTGCCGCCGGGCTGAGCGCGCTGGCGCAGAGCTATGGCATTGTGGTGGCTGAAGAGGCACAGGCTGTTCCCAGCAGTGCGCCGGTGCAAACGCCGGTCACGCCGGGCCTGTCCATTGCCCCAGCCGCTTTATACAAACCGCCCCATGATGGCTTTGGCGAGATCTTGGTGAACCTCAATTGGGGCGGAAAAGCCGCACCAGCACCGCCGCCTGCCAAGGCCGGGTTACTCGGTGGCTTGCTGGGGGCTAAACCCAAACCACCCGGTCAGCTCGATCTGGATTTATGCGCGCTGTATGAGCTCAGTGACGGCTATCGCGGTATTGTCCAGTCACTCGGTGGGGCTATGGGCGCCTATAATACGGCGCCTTATATGCAGCTGCTGGGCGATGCGCGCGGGGGTGGGCAAGAGGCCTATCAGGGTGAGACTATCCGTATCAATGGCCGTTTCTGGGGTGAAATTCGCCGTATTCTGCTGTATGCCATGATCTTTGAAGGGCAGCCTAATTGGGCGATTGCCCAAGGCCATGCCCAAATCCGGGTGAAGGATGAATTGCCGGTTGGGGTGCGCCTCAATCAAAATACCAATGCGCACCGGGCCTGCTCGATTGCGCTGATTGAAAATGTGGATGGTAAAATGGCTATTCACAAACGGGTCGAAACCTTCAAGAATCCGAAGGAGCTCGATCAACATTATGGATGGGGTCTGCGCTGGACCGCAGGTGCCAAAGATTAGTCTCTCAGGAAGGAAGCAATATGCCCGTCGCACTCAGTAAAGGTGAAAATGTCAGTCTGACCCGTGAAGATCCCGGTTTAACCCAGATCCAGATTGGTCTGGGCTGGCAGACCCGCGAGACTGATGGCGATGACTTTGACCTCGATGCCTCGGCCTTCCTGCTCGATGCCGATGGCAAAGTGACCGGGGATGCCGATTTTGTTTTTTATAATAATCTGGTATCGCCCTGCGGCTCGCTGGTGCATGCGGGCGATAACCTGACCGGTGCTGAAGGCGGCACGGTGCAGGATGCAGAAACCGTCAAGCTCAATATTACCATGCTGCCGTCGGTGATTGAGCGGGTGGCCATTTGCGTGTCCATTCATATGGCCGAAATTCGCCAGCAGAATTTTGGCATGGTGGGCGGGGCGTATATCCGCGTCATCAATGAAAAGACCGGGCATGAGATTGCCCGCTTTGACTTGTCCGAAGATGCCTCGGTTGAAACCGCCATGATCTTTGGTGAGATTTACCGCTATGGCGGTGAGTGGAAGTTCCGTGCAACGGCGCAGGGCTTCCCCGGTGGCCTTGGTGAACTGGCCCGCTATTTTGGCGTGAATGTCGAATAAGCGATATTAAATCTGGACATAAAAAAACCGCGGCGGGTTTCCCAGCCGCGGTTTTCTTTTCAGCTTCAGCTTAGTGGCTGGCCTGCTCGCGATAGCGGGCAAATTCACCATGTTGTGAATCATCCAGACCTGCCGATTCTTCTTCTTCCGACACGCGGAGCTTGATGAAGAAACCAACAAACTTGATCAGCACAAACGTCATCAGCGCCGCATAGGCGATGGTGCAGGCTGTGGCAATCAGGTTGGTCGAGAGCAGCTCGGTGGTGTGGTCAATCAGGAAGCCCTGATTAGGGATTGCCGGGTTGACCGACTTGCTGGCAAACAGACCGGTGAGGATGGCGCCGCAGATGCCGCCAACACCGTGGCAACCAAACACGTCCAACGCATCGTCCAGACGGGTAGCTTTCTTGACCACGCGCGAGGCGAAGTTGCAAACTACGCCGCCAATCAGGCCCATCAGCATGGCAACCGGAATGGTGACATAGCCAGCCGCCGGGGTGATGACGACCAGACCGGCAACCAGACCAACCGCCGAGCCAACGGCCGAGGGCTTACCTGCAACGATCCAGTCATAGAACATCCAGCCCAGGAACGCCGTCGCAGCCGCCATGAAGGTGGTGGCAAAAGCCTGCACAGCAAGCCCATCTGCCGCAAGGGCTGAACCTGCGTTAAAGCCAAACCAGCCGAACCATAGCAGGGCCGCACCGAGCAGCACCATGCTCACGTCGTTGGGACGGGCGGGTTCGTTGGCAGTCACGCGGCGACCGAAGATGAGCGCAGCAACCAGTGCCGACACACCCGAACACACGTGCACGACCAGACCACCAGCAAAGTCGAGACCGCCCTGTGTGACGATCCAGCCGCCTTCACCCCATACCCAGTGAGCAACCGGGGCATAAACCAGCAGGCTCCACATTGCCATGATGATCAGCCAGGCCTTGAAGTTGATGCGCTCAACCAGCGAGCCGATGATCAGCGCCGGCGTGATGATCGCAAACATCATCTGGAACAGCACATAAAGCAGCTCGGGAATGGTGTAGGTTGATCCATTGAGGGTAAAGCCCTTATCAACCGCAATGTTGTTGAGCATGAAGTGGGTCTTCCAGTCACCCACAAAGCCGCTGCCCGGCGCAAAGCTCAGGCTATAGCCCACCACGGTCCACAGCACGCCAACCACGGCCAGCGCCGCAAAGTTCTTGAACAGGGTGGACACCACATTCTTGCGGCGCACCATGCCGGCATAGAAGAAGGCCAGACCCGGGGTCATCAGCATGACCAAGGCGCTGGACACCAGCACCCATGCAGTATTGGCCTTGTCGATCGGCAGATCAGCCGCCGCGTCCTGAGCATGAGCGAGCAGGGGTGTCATGCACATCCCAAGCATCGCAGCAATAAATGGTAACTTACGCATTGATTTAAGCCTCCTGGCGGTTGGTGATTGGTTTGTGTACCAACAATTAAGTGCCCACAAACTAAGAAGACAGGGTTAATTGCTGGTTAATCTTTGATGCAGATCAAACCAGATTCGCTCGGCTGGCAAGCAAAGTTAGAGAGCGAGAGCTTACAGATCGGTTAGGCAGCGGAGTCGGGCTGCTGAATGATCACACCTGTCCAGCCCAGGCCGTCATATTCCTGATAGCCGAGCGTGCGGGCAAAGGCGATAATCTGGCCGTTGCTGTCGGTGTAATAGCCCTTGTTTTTGCCGTCGGTCTTGAGGTGGAAGGTAGAGAGCATGTCCTTGCCGTCTGAGGCGGCGATGATGCGACTCTTGGCGTCGAGTAGCAGCACACGGCTACGCTTCCATTCTTCTTCGCTGAGGTTGGGCTCATTGCGGACAATGATTTTGGCCTGTTCCGGCCAGTCAAAGAAAACACCAATCGCGCCCAGAACTTCGCCATGCACTTCGCCGCCCTTGCGCACAGCCGTGGCATAGACGCAGACGGGCTGGTTGTCGTGCAGTGGGTCGTTATAGATATCATCTACCACATATTCATCACCGCTGCGGGTAGACATGGCACCGCGATACCAGTGCAGGCCCGCCATATTAGCGCCCATGACACGCGGGTAGCGGTTGGGTTGCGAGCAGGCAATGACGCGGCCGGCCTTATCAACCAGCACCAAATTCATGTAAACTGAGTAGAAACGGTTGATCAGCCCCAGCCGCTTGATGGCGTACTGAATGCTGGCATCATCCAGCTGTTCCATACATTTATAAAAGGCATCGTCGGTGGCCCACCAGCGGACGTCAGCAGTGCGCTCATACAGGTTGCGCACAATCAGCTGCACCAAAGTCTGGGACATTTCCGACAGGCGCTGACAATCGCGCGAGACAAACTGGTCGGCCAGCTGGCTGGTCTGCTGCATAATGCCAGCCAGCACGCGCGTGCGCAGATCCTTTGAATTTTTAGCGGCTTGAGAGGCGAGGGATTTTACCTCATGCGCCACCACGGCAAAGCCTTTGCCCAGCTCACCT
>Ga0255174_1000626_pt1 | contig 12194 bp, 8 predicted proteins | sample Atl_Atl_RepB_8d_FD_189953 | JGI IMG/M metagenome (GOLD analysis project Ga0255174, IMG submission 189953) | Freshwater microbial communities from Altamaha River, Georgia, United States - Atl_Atl_RepB_8d | ecosystem: Environmental > Aquatic > Freshwater > River | place: USA: Georgia | collected...
ACCGGCCTGCTGGCAGTGCCCCTGAATGCCTCGGGATACGTGGACATGGTTTCCTACCAGCACGGAACGGTCTTCCTGAAGGAGGAGGTTCCTTCTCTCAGCTTCGATACGGGCAATATTGGGTACGCGGGAGCCTTTGAGGGGCGTCTGGCGGTGGCGGCTTTCGGTGGCCAGGGCAATGCGGTGATCGCGGCCGATTATTTTGGCATGGGCGAAACCTCGGAGCCCGAGGGCTTCACGGTGAAGACCGGTCACCAGCAGGCCTGCCTGGACCTCTACCGGGCGGCCGGCAGGTTTTTGGAGGCCAGCGGTCTGCAAATTGGCACGCTCAATTTGTCGGGCTGGTCGCAGGGCGGTCTGGTGACTACCCAATTCCAGGAAAAGCTGGAAGAGCTGGGGGTGGAATTGGGCAAGGTCGGCGCCGCCGCACCGCCATCCGCCACACTCGCCGCCACGCTCCGGATCCTTTTCAATCAAAGGACCGGCTCCACCACCGAGGTGCCTGACGCCCAATGGCTGTCGCTGTTGTTTGTGCTGACACCGTTGAGCTATGAGAACTACTTCAAGAAACCCGGTTTTGCCCGGTCGTTCATCGACCCGCAATACCATCAGGCGGCAATGGAACTCTATGAGCGAAAGGGCGATCTGCGGGCCAACCTTGCCAAGCTGCCACCCAGGTTCATCGATATTTTCCGTCCCGAATACCGGGACCAGGCGTCCTTCTCCAACTCCGAGTTGGCTGACTGCTACCGTCAGGTGTCCGCCTGGGAGTTTGTCATGAAGACGCCGTTCCGGGCCTATGGCGGCACGCAGGACCAGGATTTCCCGCTTTCGGTGACCCGGCTGCCCGTCCAATTCCAGGATGTCTTTAATCCGGGCAAGGCGCAGTTCATTGAGGTGCCGGCGGCATCCCATGCCGGCACCTTCCTGACGGCGGTCGCCGACCAGGTGGAATGGTTTGCCGGCAGGCAGGATGCCTGATGCCGAAGGGGGTTTCACTCCCCGGGTTTTTTCCAGTTTTCCCAGATGTTGCCGGAGGTGCGGGGGGACTGGTTGACCGGGGGGGGCAGTTTCGACAACCCCAACAATCCTTCGAGGAGGGCATCCCCCGGGCTAAAGTCCGGCTCGGGTGCGGCGGCGGGTTCGATGGGCGGGGGCATGAATTCCGGTTCAGGCGGTTGCTGTTGGCGCAGGGCCAGTTCCTCATCCAGCCGCCGCAGTTCCTCCATCCCCTTGTCGTGAATGCTTTGCGTTTCTCGCAGGCTATCAGCTATCTCATCGGCCGAATTCACAATGGACTGCTTGACCTCTTCCATTTCCTTGGGCAATTCGTTTGCAAGAAGCTCACGCTGTTTCTTGATCTCCTCAAGGATTTGACCCAACGGCTCGCCAAGTCCGGGCTCGGAAAAATCGCTGATGATCTTTTCCATGGAGCTCGCCAGCAGATCCATGGTTTCCACCAATGGGCCGGTATCCACCGAGATCTTGCGGGCATTCTCGGATATCGCGCGAGCATATTCGTTCAGAAGCATTGGGTGATTTCCGCGAGATGCTAGGGCGATTATTGTTTATTTTGATATAATGCGGCTTTAGAAGTTTTTAATGCCTTGCAAATGAGTTCCAGAAGGGTGCATTCTGCCTTGAAGGTGGCATCGGCTTTGAAATTGATGGCTGTTCCTTCCGCCTTGATTTCTTGCATAGCGATGGAAATCGAGTTTGAGCCAGACGCAATTTTTGCCTCGTTGTCATTGAGCTTGATTGAACTGTTGCCGGAAATAAGGTCTATCCCTTCTTTCCCTTTGAAGGATATTTTTTTATCAGTTTCCAAGCTGATTCCGTTTTGGTCAAGCACAATTTTGCTGCCGTGGAAATTGATGACAACAGAATCAGATTTTACTTGGATAACCCCGGTGGCGGCTTTCGTTAAATTTTGAACATCGTCCACAGGGCCCCCATAAAGGCCGATGTCATTTTTATCCATAAAAAACGACGTATTAAAAGTTTTTTCCAAATTATTATTTTTTAATCCTGGCCGAATATTTGTGCTTAGAACAATGCGGGAGGTATCGCCGTTCTTCGAGGTATTAATTTCCAGACTGGGACCGCCTGCATCTTTTCCACAATCCAGGGCAATGGCTCCCGGCGTCAAAGCGAATCGACTTCGTAATGGGTTATCACCCTTACTCCCGTTCCTGAACGTGATCCGTTTTGGATCTTCATAGTCGAGTGAAAAGCCATCATTTTTCAGTATCAACTCGCAATCTGTAGAAGGGCCGCCTTTTCCTTGGTCCTCTTGGATCATGAAATGAAATTTATCTGGATTATGGAGAAATGCGCTGTCAAATTCTGCAGTTTGATCTCCTGCATAAATCTTTGGATTGACATTAAATTTAAACGATTCTCCAGCTCCCCATTCAAAGTAGCTTGGATTTATTGTTGATACGGGTGCGTTTGAACGAACTATTTCTCTGCTATCTTGCTGACCTTCCTTTGAGTCATCACTAGGTAAAGATAGTAGCTGGCCTACATTCTTACCAGTTTTCTTGCTTTCTTCTAAAAGATCATCGCTTTCGTCTTTTAATAATTGCTCGAATTGTTTTCTAACAGGAATTAGGACAAATGAGTTTCTAGAGTTTTCCGAAAGCCGTAAATCGCCCTGAGCAAGATCAACTGCTTCTAGGGCATTTTTTTCGATTTTAGCAACAATTTTTTTGAAATGATTTTTTTCTTTGTAAACTTCATCGTGCAAAAACCATAAGACTTCAGCAAGCTTTAATCCTGCCATCAACCTGATGCCGAGATTTTTTTGGCCTTCAATCAGGTGGCCAGCCAGGGCTTTTCTTGCTGCTGTTTCAATTTCATTTTTTGTGTCTACGCCAAGTCCCATGTACAACAATCGGATAGACAGGATAAATCCGATTTGTGCGACAACGTAAGTGGCAATCAATCCCATAACAATTTTTAGGCCCTTCGCTTGCTTACCATCCACTTTTTTGCCACTGTAGTCGATTTTCAAAGCGGGTTCGTGCTTGCGGGTGAAGTTGAAATCTTGAAGGCCGTAATTGAAAAGGTTTTTGTTGCCTAAAATGAAGTCAGTAGAGCCTCCCTGACCGAATAAGACCGCGAAAAACCCGTCTGTCCATTTTTGGCCGCTGATTTTTTGCTTGTGCTTTATCCCCTCAGCGCCCCAATCAATCAATGTCGTCCAGTCAATGACGCTTTTAATATCCGGGCCCAGCACAAAGGCCTGTCGACCAAAACCGATGACCGAGTTTGCCGTATCTCCAAATACGATATCGTACTTGGAGTTATACCATTTTTCACGCTCGCCAGTACGGACGTTGAAGCCTTGGCTTTCGAATGCGTGGTGCCAGAGAGCTTCAGCACCCCATGTTAATAAATCAAACAAGACTCACCCCGTGATGTTGACATCGAGTTTGGGCCGGATTTGAACCGAATCCTTTTCCTGGGTGTTGACTATCCAGCCTTCGGAATGGATCGACAGTACCGGTGGGTTCCCGGCGTCCTGGAAAACAATGTGGCTGAAGTTGTCCTGCGGGTTGCCGTCCTTGCTGCAACTTTTGATGCCATTGGCATAGCAGTGTATCGGCAGTTTGTAGGGCGGCATGTTTTTGGAGTTGTAAACGCTGCCCACAATCAGGGGCCGATCCGGGTCGCCCCCTTCAAAAATCACCACCACTTCATGACCCACCCGCGGCCAGAACATGGCTCCCCAGCCGTTGCCGGCCCAGATTTGAGCCACGCGCACCCAGGTCCCCGCTGATCCATCGTCGCGGTCCCACGGGAATTGCACGCGCACCCGGCCGTACTGGTCCAAGTTCATCTCCTGGCCCGGCAGGCCGCCCAACACCTCTGCGGTGTGAACGCCACCCACATTCGGCTTGGGGATGGGGGGCCAAGGTGCCTGCGCCACCATCTGCGGCGCCGCTTCCACCCGCGTCTCCAGTGCCAACGCGCTCTCTTCGCCCGCGTAATAGCGCCCTTGCATCTCCACGCGGTGCTCCACCCGTGTGGCCACATACGGGCCGTTCTGGTCGCCACATTCGGTGAGGATGAATCCCAGGCCGGGGGCCACCAGCGGGCAGTAGCCCGAACCTTGCGACCGCACGCATTGGCCCACCGCCCCCTCCGCCAGGCGCCCTGCGGCCGAGCGTTGCATCTCGTCGAGCACCCCCGCGATGGGGGGAATGAGCGAGGGCAATCCTGAAGCTGCCACCCCGTCGATGAAACGAGCCTGTGAGTGGTTGTCTTCCTCCCACGGGCCGGGCGCATCGGGAAAGCGCAGCGGCTGCCCGCCGCCGAACAGCACCGACGGGGCACCCGCCTTGCCCGACAGGGGCATGCCAGCCAACTGGAAGTGGCTGTCGCGGACCTCCACCTGGGTGGGACATAACTCCTGGTTGAAACCCCAGGCCGTGAAGCGGGCGCCATCGTTCTTGGTGCCACCACCCAACGGGTCGAACGGGATCGTCATCGCCGGCACGGTCAGTTTGGTGTTGTCGGTCAGCACCAGCGTGGAGACCAGCGGCAGGTGCAGCCAGTAGAAGGTGATCCCCTCCTCGGAGCACAGTCGCAAAAAGAATTCCAGGTCGGTCTCGCGGTACTGCGCGCAATAGGCGCGCGGCGGTACCAGGCGGGTGATCAGGTTCTGCGAGCCGCCCACCGGCCCCAGCAGCTTGTTGATGATGTCCAGGGCGGACATGTCCTGGAACAGCCGGGTCCGCTTGGTGTGGCCCAGGCGATCGAGCTCCGGTCGCAACACCACGGTGTAGTAGTCGAAGTCGTTGTCGGCGCGCTCCTTGCGCATCGACCAGATGACGCCGGAAAAAAACCGGTCCACACCGCCCGCTACCTTTGCCTGCACCGTGCCCGGCTGGCCCAGCAGCAGGCCGAAGGGAATGGGGGTGCCCTTCTTCGCCAGCGCCCCCACGGTGAAACAGTAGCCCTTGCCCAACTCCTCCCAACCGGTCAACCGGGTGGCCAGCAGCGTGTCGGGCGGCAGCGGCAGCGTGATCTGCAGGGGCGAGTTGTTTTGTGAGAAGTCGACCAACGTATGCTCCTCGCGGGCCTTTTGATGAGGTTAACTGTTCAAGCAGCCTTTGCAAGGATCCGTTTTTGCCCGGGTTGCCTTGTGGGGGCAACCGGTTTGCACCGGTCAGGATGGAGTCCGGCTTTGGCCAGCCCCAGCCAAACCAATGCCACCTCTTGCCGGGCCGGGGAAAACATCCGAATCACCCATCAGTCGGACTGTTTCGCTCTCAGCGGTCTGCCTGATTGGGCCGGGAGTGGGCGGTCCGAGAAGCGCAAACGCCTTGGGAAGAAATATTCCGAGCCCCAAGCTGCGCAACCGGTTTTTTATGGCCAAGAAAACAACCCTTACCCAGCTTTGCCAATTGATAACTCCAATCTGGTTGGCAATAATAGCGCAACTGGTTTCTGAAGATCAGGGCAGTTTGCATATGGTTTTATATTGCTATAAAAATTAATTGTTTGTTTATTATTTGCTGATTTTTTTAAGGTGTTGCCATGCGTGGAATTTTGGAATGGCTGAACCGATTTTCAAAAGCCAAAAACCTGCTTGCCCGCCACCATTCTGATGGAAAGGCTGACAGGCGGGTTTTGGTGCTGGAAGCGCTGGAAAATAGGCTGACCCCGTCTGCCTACACCGACAACCAGGTGACCAACCTGTACCGGATCTTGCTGGAGCGTTTGCCGGAGGCTCCAGCCCTTTCAGCGTGGAGTAGGGCGCTGGAGTCGCGCCGCATCAGTGTGGGGCAGATGGCGGAAAGGCTTGTGCATTCGCCGGAATACACCGGGCGGTTGGCGACGGAATCGTACCAGTGGTACCTGGACCGCGAGCCGGATCCGGCGGGGCTGGCCGCGCATGCTGGGGCGTTGCGGCGGGGGGTGAGCCAGGAGCGGGTGGATGCCGCCATCCTCGGGTCGGAGGAGTATTTCGCCCGGCAGGGATCCGAAAACACGCAGTTTGTGCGTGGCCTGTACAGGGATGTTCTGGAGCGTGAGGCCGACACGCCCGGGCTGGAGGCGCATCAGGCGGCCCTGGCCGGTGGCGCGACGCGCACCGAGGTGGCCTACGGTTTTTTGACCAGCGTTGAGCGCGGCAGGCAGGTGGCTGAAAACGCCTACCAGCGGTTGCTGGGCCGCCAGGGAACGGACGCCGAGCTGGGAGATTGGGCCGGTGTGCTGGTGCGATCGGCGGGCGAGCCAGCGGGCGGTTTGGCGACGGTGCTGGCCAGGGTGGCAGGTTCGCCGGAGGGAGGCCGGAACCTGGCCAGGCCGATGGCGCTGGCGGGCCAGCCTGGCGCCCAGGAGCCCTGGGTAGTGAAGAACCTGAAAGTGACGCCAGTGGACACAGGCAAGGTCAACTTGAGTTGGTCGCCTTTGGCGGGGGCGACGAGCTACACCATCAAGGCGACCGGGAAGCCCGACAGCAAGCTTGAAAGGGGCAACGCGATTGATTTCAGTAACCTGAGCCCTACGGACAAGGTCACATTCACCGTGGTGCCGAACAAGCCGGGGGGAGGCGGGCCGGAGGCAAGGGTTGAGTTTGGGGCCCCGCGTGTGGGGCTGATTCCGAGCTATAAAGAAGGGCCGATGGTTGTCGCCGATGGGGACATTTGGGTCGCCATCAACGATAATAAAAAGGGGTACCTCCAAAGGATAGAGAACCAAGGCGGTATTTGGCAAACGCAAGGGGCCAAAATTGATGTGGATGGCATGATAACATCCATGGCCACCGGTCCGGATGGGTCGATCTGGGTCGCGTGCGATATCAAGTCTGGCTTTGTCCGAAGAATCGCCAGGGGTAACACGGGGCATGGAGCCTTGTCGAGTCGATCCCGGTTTATATTCAGCCTGTCGCGCTGACAACCGGCAAGGATGGCACCATTTGGGTTGCCAGCGCCTGGGAGAACACCCTCCAGCGCATTGTGAACGAGGGTGGGAAATGGAAGGTTAGGCCCGAATACATCAATGTCAACAAATCCCCATCGGCATTGGCCACCGGCCTGGATGGGTCGATCTGGGTCGCCAGCAAGGATTCCGGCACCGTCCAGCGCATCGTGAACGAGAATGGGACTTGGCGTGTGAAGGGGCCCGCCATCCCCGTGGGTAAATCCCCTTGGGTCTTGTCAACCGCCCCGGACGGGGCAATCTGGGTGGCAAGTGGAGAGGCTAGCACCGTCCAGCGCATTGTGAAAGACAAAGACAAAGACACATGGGCGGTGGAAGGTGGGGCCATATCAGTGGACGCCCGGCCGTATATGACTGCCGCGCTGGATGGGTCGGTATGGGTTGGTAGCAGTGCCTTGCATACCTACCAGCACATCGTGAACGAGGGAGGAAATTGGAAGGTGAAGGGTGATGCAATCCGGGGAATACGAGGTGCCCGCGCCATGGCGACCGGCCCGGATGGTTCGATCTGGGTCAACACCAACGGCGACACTCTCCAGCAGCTCTGGACCAACCCGAATGCCCCGGACGCCTCAATAAGCCATTACGACCGTGAAAAAGGCCGCGTGACACTGACGGTCAAGGCGCCCGAGTTTAACGGCGGCACGCCGGTCTGCTACTACAAGGCCACAGTCTGGAAGGGCGACAACACCAGCCAAACGATTACCACCACCGGCAATTCTTTCGTCTTCAGCGGCATCGATCCCAAAAAGGACCAGGTCCGCTTCACGGTGACCGCCACCAACTTCGCCGGAAGCAGCCCCGTCAAAGAGCTGCGGTTGGGGTCCGGCCTGTAACCGATCGAAACCTGCACCCCACCACCGGCATCGCCACCGACGCACCTGGTGGTTTGCCAACGAACTCGCCTGCACCAAAGATTGGTTGAAAACTTGCGTTCGTTTGACCAGCGATGGTTCAGCCCGCATATTTTTCACCGGCAAGCCCGAAAAAACAAATGCGCGCAGGTGTGTCAAGCCGTCGGCCTTGTGCCGATAACAAAGGCCTGCCCTGCGGGGCAGTGCTTTGTTGAGGGGGGGATGTGGATCATCAGGCTGCGGTTTTGGTTGCCGCCGGCTGGTTGGCCTTTTGAAGCCTGCGCCGCCACCAGGCACCGCCACCCCCACAAGCCGCGGCGATGCCGCCGAGCAGCAGCGTGCCGGGTTCGGGAACCATGACAACGGAGCCTTTGATTTGGTAGGCCTCGGCAACCCACGCACTCAAGCCTTGTTGGGATGCGGCGTTCAGGGTTGGGGAGCCCGGACCATTGATAAAAACCTCAATGTAATTGGAAGCATCCAAAGTGGATGTCAGGTTGGAGGTATCCAGGACGGCAAAAAAAGTTTGGCCAGAGGTCAATGTCGAGGTGGGGGAAAAACCGGTGAATGATATTTGACTTTCAGAAGTGGTGATAGTGGCGGCATTAAAAATGTTTGAGGAAGCCAATTCGCTTGCTGTGTTTGGGGTGTAATTGCCTGAACCGTTTGCGCTTGCGTAAACTTTAACTAATAGATCTCCTGTGACTGTTCCTGTTTTCTTGAGGAAAAAATTGACACTGGAGACGGCAACTGTTCCAGCGGTGTTGGTAAAGGCCTGCCCGTATTTTTCCGCAAATGAATCTAAAAGGTAAGCTGAATTTGTCTGCGTTTGCTCAAACACCACCACATCCGCGCGGCTGATCGCCGGCGCAAGGCAGAGCCCCAAAACCATCCAAAGCGCGCGCATGGGATTTCATTCCAGGAAAGAGGCGGACGGTATCTTGTAGTCATACTCTCCGCTGCGAATTGGCCGCACAAGTACAAATCGTTTGGTTGTTGGCATTCGGGGTTCGTTTCCAAACGATCAACCTGGGGGCCACCGCGGTCAACCGGGCGCGGAACGGCCGGGTATTCATGCTGATCTACACCCATGGTTCGGTGAAAAACTGGACGCAGTCGATCATCGATTGGGCCAGCCCGCAGAACTTCCCCGGCGAGACTAAAATCCCAAGTCCGGCCTATCGCAAACAGGCCGACGCCCCCGGGGACAAGCAGCCGGATTGACTGTACCTGTACAGCCACGCCATTCCCGCGGGCAACCCATTGGAATCCATTATCCCGTTCAAGATCGACGCGAATGTAAGGATTCTTGCAAACCAGACAGGCAAGTGACGGTGTGTTGGCCAGGCCGGCCAATTGGCTACCTTGTGTCGGCCGGGTACGGCAGCGCCCGGTCCGCTGGCGCGGAAATGGATCAAATTCTGATTCAAAAAACATGCGGGCCACCCCGCTGCGTTTTTGTCTACCGATGCGAGCAAAAGACTAAAAATTTTGGCGAATTGATTTTAGTGGAGTGAACACAACTCATCCGGCGTGGCACAGCCCGGTTCAGCCCGGGGGCCGGTTCCCTTCCTCCTCGGGAAACTCCTCGCTGGACGGGGTTTCTGAGGGTGCTTGCCACTGGGCCCAGTCTTCCCAGATGTTGCCGATCCGCTTGGGCTGGCGGTTGGGGGGCGACGTTGCGGCCGGGGTGGAGGCCAGGAAGTCGCGCAACACATCGCCCGCTGACAATTCCAGGGGAACTGCTTTTTCCGGCAGCATTTGCTTGGGCCTTGGCACCGTCAAGGACGGTTTTTTTGAAGCCTCGTCCATTTTTCGGTCAGCCAGGGCAATCGCCTCGTCTGCCTGGCGCGCCAGGCTATCCATCGACAACAGCAATTCGTCCTTGCGGCGAAGCAGCACCTCCACTTGTTTTCGGTTTTCATCCATTTGCCGTCCAGCCATCTCAATGAAGGACGGGGCAAACGCTTCAAATCGTTCCCGATGGGAGCGCAATTCGGAGGACAACGCCTCCAGCGCCTCCCTTTGGCCGGACGCGAGGGGCAGTTTGGCGGCTTTTTTCGCCTCCTCCTGTACTTGGGCCACCGCCTCCAAAAAGGGCCCGAGCATTTGGGAGGAATTCAATTCCACGGTGGCACTCCGCAAAAAAAACTATGGCTTTCCGTCAGTTGATGTTGGTCACCGGGGATTCTTGGGAAGACACGGTTTCCGCGGCGTGGGTCAGCGTGGCGGCACTCACCTCGGCGGCCGCCTCGAACTCGCCCGAGCTGGTCGGCCCGGTGGCGGTGACACCGGTCACACCCACGCTCATGGCCACCTCGGCGGCAGACAAGGCGTGACCCTCAGCGGTGATCGACCGGCAGACTTCCGCAACCGACTCATTGATCCCTTGGGGACCCATGCTGACCTTGGTTTCCTCACAGGATGACTCGATCAGCGGCGCCTTCGACACGATTCCTGCCGGCGTGAGGGCGAACTGGGTCTCGCCCACTTTTAGCAGGATCGATTCCGCCGTCATCTGGATCAGGGCCCCGGTTTCCGGCGGGCCCACCGAAAGAGTGAGGCCGGTGCCGGTGAGGCCAACCGAGGCCAGGGTCTCTGGCAGCCCAAAGGTCAGGGCAATTCCCGTGGGTGTTACCAACACGCTGGATCCCGCCGCATCGGTGGGGGTTTCCAGGCTGATGCAGGCGGATTCACCCGTCGCGGAGTGGATGATGGAACCGCCAGTTTCTGAGTTCAGCACCTGCAGGTAGGCCCCGCCGGTGTTGATGTTGACCCCGCCCGCCTGGATGTCGATGGAGGCCAGGTCCCCCTCGGCCATCAGGCTCATGTATCCGTCCGTGGCGGTGACAAGAAACTGCGAGTAAGTCAGGATCTCGGCGAATCCGCTGGCGCTCAAGTTAGGCACGCTGGGCCCCTCCGGGGAATTTCTGGTTTAAGGAATTAGTCCGGCTGCGGAAAATCCGGCAGACTTTTTTATCACTGATTCGATAACTTTGGCCGAGGTTTTGGCGTATTGCGCTTCAAGTTCTGCCTTCTTCTGGGTTAGCACCTTGATATTTTCAGTCTCAATTATCAGTTGGCTTTTCGCACTGGCAACACGTTCCCGATGCATTGGAATTAAATCCAATTCACATGAACCCATCCAAAGGGTGTTATTCTTGATTGAAGCGGTCAATTCCTTGACCTTGCTTTCAGCGGATGTCAATCTTGCACTGATGTCTCTTAGCTGGCTGGCCATCGCGGAGTTTTCCGCCTTTGCCTGAGTCTCGGCGGCGTTTAGTGGAATGACGGTGGATCCCAGAAATTCCAGCGCCTTCACCACCCACAGCCATCGTGTCTCCAGCGCGGGGATCAGGCTGATGGCCAGCTTCTCCGTGGTGGACTCGGTATCCTCCTCGCCCAGACCCAACTTGTATTTCAACTGCAGCACGAGCGCCCCGGTGAACAGGGCCAGGCAGCCAAGCGCCACCGCGTAGACAGGCGCGTTGTAGACACTGGGGGACAGCCCGCCGAGGCCCAGAGTCGTCAGGTCGCCGGAATCATACTTGCACTCGATATTGTGACGGCCCCGAATCGCGGAAAAGTCATCGCCCAGGTAGGAAAATGTATTCCGGTTTCCCACCACCATGGAAGTATCGCCGCCAATTCCAAACAGCAGTCCCCCCAGGATGCCCTTGAGGGAAGTCATCGGGCCCAGGTGCAGGAAGTGTTCCAGGATGGACTCCCAGTCAATAACCAGGGTCGTGTTGGTGCCCAGGATATTGGTGGTGTATCCACCACCCATGGTGAAATAGATGTAGTCACCGATGACGCTGCCGTAGGAGGAGTTGGTGAAGCCCCAATCGTCCCACTCCGCAAGATTTCCGATGACATCCCAGATGGCCATTGTTGGATTTCCTTGGAATCAACCCTGAAAGGACATATCCAGGTTGGGGCGCATGGTCACCTGACGGCTTTCCTGGTGGGCGATGAGCGTCTTCTCGGCGTGTATGTGCACCACCTCGCCTCCCTTCTCGTCGGACATCAGGATCTGGTGGAAGTTCTTGGAGGGGTCCCCCTCCTGGGTGAGGCTCTTCCACCCGGCGATATAACGGTTTTCCGGTAGCGGGAACGGCGGCATGTTGGCCGAGTTGTAGACGCTGCCCACCACGATGGGCCGGTCGGGGTCACCGTTCTCGAAGGCCACCACCACCTCGTGCCCGACCCGCGGCCAGAAGCACGCCCCCCAGCCATTGCCCGCCCAGGACTGCGCCACCCGCATCCAGCAGGAGGCCGACGGTGTTTCCCGGTCCCACCAGAATCGCACCTGCACCCGGCCGTACCGGTCGAGGTGCATCTCGCTACCCGGCGGGCCGATCACCTCCCCGGTGAGCACCCCCGCGA
>Ga0255174_1000644_pt1 | contig 11952 bp, 11 predicted proteins | sample Atl_Atl_RepB_8d_FD_189953 | JGI IMG/M metagenome (GOLD analysis project Ga0255174, IMG submission 189953) | Freshwater microbial communities from Altamaha River, Georgia, United States - Atl_Atl_RepB_8d | ecosystem: Environmental > Aquatic > Freshwater > River | place: USA: Georgia | collected...
CGCAGACTTTCTTCCGAAGAAGCTAAAGCTGCAGTCGCCGACTCTGTGCGGCGCATTCGCACCATCGCCTTGGTGCATGAGACGCTGTCGCGTGAGCCGGGCGAAGACATTGCCTTCGTCGAGATCGTGCGCCCGCTGATTCAGCTGACTCAGGAAAGCTTGCAGTCGAGCGATCGCCCAGTGCGCTTTGAGGTGCGTGGTGATGCTGGTCGGCTGCCAGCAACCATTGCGACGCCGCTCAGTGTTGTCATTCTCGAACTTTTGCAGAACGTGGTCGATCACGCATTTGGTCACGAGCGTCGTGACGGCACCGTTCGGGTATTCATGCAGCGAGATGTCGAAGATGACGCTCTGCACCTGCGGGTGATTGACAACGGCAAGGGTGTTGCGACGGGCTTTGATTTAGGCACCGCTACGGGGCTTGGCTTATCGATTGTCCGCACGCTGGTGACCACCGAGTTGGGTGGCACGATCACGATGCGACCGGCAACATCAAGCGAGTTGCGCGACGCCGGATTCGACGTGGGCGACACGCCGGGCGGCACCGTCGTCGACTTGCGGATTCCCGTCGAGTAGCGCGGCAGTTTCGGGCTGACGCCGAGCGCCAGGCCACGCGAGTAGGCCGGCGCACATGCACGACAAGCTGATGATGACCAAGTGCCGCGGATAATAGGAGCCCAACTCGAATTTCAGCATCGGGAGCGCATATGCAACTGGCAGCAACAGGGTCAGCGTGCGCCATCGCTGAAACATCCCAAACCGCACCCGCTGTGCGAGCGAAACAAGCCAGATCAGCTGCGAGCCCCAGAAGACGAGGGCCCAATTCCAGTTGACTGGCCAGACCCAATAGAAGATGGCTCCCACTTGTGTCCAGACGATGTGGATAGCTGCGAAGAAAGAGTTATCGGCAAACAGTTTTGTCCACTCAAATTGCACATTGATTGAAGCGTTGGCCGCAAAGGGCACAAATGATTCACCGTAATAGAGATTGTGTAAGAGCGCGAGCGAGATGATGATGGAGAAAGCGGCGGTCATTCGGAGAGCACGAGAGAACCATTGTACGCGACTCGTGCGCGAGACGACCAGGAGCAACATTACGAAGAACACAATCACTCCACCAATCTGATTTGGCCGCATCGGAGCCATGTACGCAACCAAGGCAGAAAGACCAACGAGTAGCCATGTGCGCGTTTCTTCCTTTGCCGTCAGCAAGTAGCCAGTCAGGGTGAAGAGCACAATCCATGTCGGGTGTTCGCTCGAGCCGACGAATCCGAACCCCGCAAACATGTCATCAGCTTGAAAGACGAGTCCGACAATTAGCACAAGCCACGTGATAGCAATTGCGACTCGGTCGTGCTGCAGCAGAGCGAGGCGCGAGAAGAGAAAAAACACTGCCAAGAAGCCAGCAGTTACCATCAGCAGCCCGATCAGGACATCCTGCTCACCCAGTAGTACCTGAGTGAAGAACGACCAGTAACGAGGTCCTGCCTGAAACCAGAAGACAGCATGACCTCCCTGCAATGAGCCATCATTAAAAATCGTGCGAGCAAACCCGCGGGTCGCGTACCAGTCGGAGTCTCGCGACCAGTAGAGCAATCGACCCCACCATCTGACGCCCTGGCTGAAATGGAATCTTCGTAAATTATCGAATACCTCGTAGTGTGCGAGTACCACTGCGAGCGGGATATAGATAAACGTGGGCCGTGAACGAAGCCATCGCATTACACCAACCAGGGCAGTGGTTAGAACAATAAAGGGAATCAAAAACTCGATTCCAAGAATCGGTGGGAAAAGATTCCCAAGGCCATAGACGCTGATCCAACCGGCCAGGCCCAGGCCTGCAGCGACAAGAACATTTTGCCCAAGCGATCGCAGCACCAACCAGAGCAGAGCTAGAAAGACGAGCGCACTAAAGGTCTCGACGAAAAGTGCTAACGCATCGAAACGGAATCCGTAGTCGCGACGCCCATCGGGTTCGTAAGCCACAATCGAGTCACGAGACGCATCGAGCCAAGCCGAAAAGCCAGCTTGAACTGATGAATTGACCGCGACCACAGTTTGTGGTCCGTCTGGTACGAGGCGAGTTCCTGTCGTTATTGAACCAATTGCTACCCAGTTACCCGCGAAGTTGGCTCGAAGCGTGAGTCCATCGCCGAGCAAAGCCGATGCTGGCACTTCGAACTTGAATCCACTATTCACGATCGAAGGTTTCTTGAAGTATGCGGCAACATCCGGTCGCTCGCTCATCATCGTGCGAGCGATCTCATCACCATTGGTGTCAAATGCTGCAACCGCTGTTGGCACCGTGCCCAGCGACTGACTGAACGCCCACCCGCGCATCTGAACTTTGGCGTACGAAAGAATTTCTTCAGTGCGCTGGGGTTTGCCGACTTTTAGCGTTGCATACGGTCCGCGACTCACTGGGGCTTCATCGGGCGGTATCGCATTTTCGTCATCTCGGAAGGTGTAGTCAATGACCAATTCTGAAGTACCTCGTGGAATTCGGATGAGGTAGAGCCGTGGAAATTCGTAGATGCCAGCTTGGACGAGATCCTGGTTGACGAGTTGCTGCAAGCCGAGGGCGACCTTGAGTTCTCCGTTGCCGAGAATTGGCAGAAAGTATTCGTCGCCGTTCGGCTTCGTTACGCGAGCACCAAACTTTGCTGAGAAGGGGAATCGCGTTAACCACTGTTGCCCTAGCCGTTCGTATTCATTCATGAACGGCAAGCTCCAGTCGAACTGGTGAACGCCGAAGTCGACAGTGCGGTCGATGCGAGACGTGTTCGCTAATCCAAGGTCGCTCTGGCGAAGAAACGGACCCTCGTATGACTTCTCACACGCATACGGGTTTTCTAGCGGGTAATAGAGACTTCTGTAACAAGCATCAAAACCATCTCCGAATGGAGACCACGCAAACGTCAGCACCTTGGCAAAACTGAACATCAACATGATGGGCACTACGACCCCACGCCAAGAAAATCTTTCCCACTTTGTGCGCAGGTACTGCCGCGTGGTGCGTTGCATGAGCACGAGAACGAAGAGCACCAAGGTTGCAAACTCGAGTCGACTGCTCATCGGTATGCCGTTCCATCGCAATTGGCCAGACCCCGGCACGAGCAGGTAGAGAAGAACGACGAACAGCAGAGTCTTCATCAGCGAGCCTTATGAAAGTATTGCCGAAGTCGCGCGGATGTAGCGCGGCGAAACTACGCCAGGCTGGCGCGGCGGGCGGTAGCGTTGCGGCGACGCAAATCGCGACGCTCTTCTTCGCTCGTGCCGCCCCACACACCGCAGTCTTGATTCGTCGTCATCGCGAACTCAAGACACGATGCCTTCACCGTGCAGTCGGCACACACGAGTCGGGCGCGCGACAACATTCGCAAGGCCTCACCCGTGTTGCCGATGGGGAAGAAGAGCTCCGGGTCGGTGTCGCGGCAGTTGGCCTGCGTCCTCCAGGAATAGTCAGCGGAACCGAGGGCGAGGCTTTGAGCAAGGATCGACATAGCGGGCATCACCCTAAGTGGGGTTTGGGCAGTTGGCAAGGGGTTTCTGCACTACTTTTTCAGGTGGATTCAGCGTCACTCGCGCACAAAGTCCAGACTCGCCATGCACCAGCCGCGCACCACCCAGATCATGGCTCATCGCGGAGCTTCGAGAGCCGAGCGACCGAACACCGTGGCGGCATTCGCCCGCGCGAGAGAGATGGGTTCTCATGCGGTTGAGCTCGACGTGCGACAGTGTCGTAGTGGCGAGTTGGTCGTGCATCACGACCCGCAGCTCGCAGACGGTCGCATCATCGCGCAGTTGAGCAAAGATCAACTGCCGAGTTTCATTCCCACGCTCGATGAAGTGCTTGATGCATGCGGCGAGATGTGGGTGAACGTGGAGATCAAGAACCATCGCACCGAGCCAGACTTCGACACCGACGACCATCGCACCGATGCAGTGATAGATGTGTTGCGTCGACGTGTCGCCCGCCACGGCGACCCGCGCAGATATCTCGTGTCGTGCTTTCGTCGTGCCACGGTCGACCATGCGGTGAAGAAGTGGCCCGAGTTGCCGACCGCTTGGCTGACGATCTCGGTATCAAACGCTGATGAACTCGCGCGCGACCTGAAAGACAGCGGGCACGTAGCGGTGCATCCTGAGGTTGGTCAGGTGTCGCAGCAGATGATCGACACGTTTCATCGACACGGTCTCGCCGTCAACACCTGGACCTGTGATGATCCGGCCAACATGGCCACTCTCATCGACTGGGGCATCGACGGCATTTGCACGAATGTGCCCGATGTTGCGTTGCGTGTGCTCGCCGAGCGCAGCGCAAAGAAGTAGGCGGGCGAACTCAGCTGATCAGAATTCGACGAGCATCGGCTTGATCAGCTGTAGCGCTTCGTCTCGATGGCGAATCGTGAGCGTGTTCGTCTCGTCGATGTAGTCGCCGTCGAGTTGGTAACCGAATGGTGCGGGATAATCAAACACGACTTCATCCACGCCTTCGATGATCTCGAGACCGCGGCGCGCAGTCGCGCCACCTTTGCGCACTGCACTCCACAGAGTCGACACCATGAGCGGCGTCGAAAGTCGTCGAAACACCAACACGACCAACCGCTTCTCTAACGATGCCGCGCGCGACAGTTCGATCGGGCGCTTACCGACGTAGGTGTAGGGGTTCGTGTTCAGTACGACTGCAGAAAATCCGTTCGGTATTCGTCGACCGTCGATGCTCACCGAGAAGTGGGGAAACTTGCGGTCGTAATCGACGAACCACGACTTGAGTGCCGCGTAAGCAAAGAGTGGTTGACCGACGACGCGCTTAAAGCTGAACGTGCGCTCAACTTGCCGCACAACCTCGGCATCGAAGCCGACTCCCGCATGAAAGGTGAAAAAGCGACCGTTGGCTTCGCCGAGCGAGATCGGGGTGACGAGACCGCCGTCTAACCCGGCAGTGAGTTGTGTGACAGCGAGCAGCGGGTCATTCGCCATGCCGAGCGAACGGGCGAACACGTTGGTCGAGCCGCCGGGCAGCACGCCGAGCGCAACCGAACTGCCGGCGAGTCCGGTCGCCACCTCGTTGAGGGTGCCATCGCCACCAAAGGCGATAACGGCGTCGAGTCCGCGGGTGACGGCGTCGGTAGCAAAGCGTGTGGCGTGGCCACGTTCACTGGTTTCGACGACCTGCACATCGTGGTGACGCGCCAGATACTGATGCACCTGCACCGTGTTGCGCGGGTTCACCGACGTGGCGAACGAATTGACGACCAGCAGCAATCGCACGAGTGATTCACGGTATCTGGGGTGAGTCGCGGGCGAGCCCAGGTGCGGTGGCCCGCGTTCGCCGCTGGCCCAGTCGCGCCGTGGCCCGCGTGCGCCGCGGTTGCCCGAACCGAGCCGCCGTCGGCGCGCTTGACCAAGGTCACAGATGCGGCATCACCATTGGCTTCGGCGGATTCTTCGGCGAGGTTTCCGAGCGGTAACAATGAAGGGCATGAAAATTGTGGTGTGCGTCAAGCAGATTCCTGATCCTGCGACGCCAGGTTCACTCGATACTTCTACCCATGCGCTGAAGCGTGACGGCAAGTTGATTCTTGACGACTCCGACGCCTACGGCGTGGAGATGGCGTTGCAATTGGCGGCGAGTGCCGGTGGCGGAGAAGTGAGCATCGTCTCCATGGCGCCGAATGGTGAAATGTCAGGTATGCGCACCGCATTGGCGATGGGGGCCGTGCGCGGCGTGCTCGTTTCTGATCCCGCACTCGCAGGTTCGGATGCGCTGACCACCGCCAAGGTGTTGGCTGGTGCCGTGCAGAAAATTGGCATGCCCGATTTGGTGATTGCCGCAACGGAATCGACCGATGGTTACACCGGCACGGTTCCCGAGCAGCTTGCCGAAGTGCTCGGTCTGCCATCGGTGACGTTTGCCAAGAAGGTGAAGATCGAGGGCGCCGCCGTGAAGATCGAGCGCCAGACCGAGTCGGGTTATGACGAAGTCGAGTGCTCTCTGCCGGTGCTCGTCAGCGTGACAGCTGGCGTGGTTGAACCTCGCTATCCAAGCTTCAAGGGAATCATGGATGCGAAGAAGAAAGAAATCGTCACGGTGACCGCCGCTGACCTCGGTGTGTCGCCGGTGGGCTGGTCGGGTGCCGGACAGAAGGTGTCGTCGGTAACGCAGGCCGAGGCACGCAAGGCCGGACAAGTCATTGAAGACGACGGCGAGGCGCATGCCAAGATCGTTGCCTTCTTGGAAAACCTGAAAGTGATCTGAGGACATCATGGCTGTGAACAACATTTGGGTTTTTGCGCAAGGTGCGAACGGAGCCGCGACCACCTTCACGCTTGAACTGCTCACCAAGGCTCGCTCGCTGGCATCGAACGTCTCGGCGTTCGTCGCAGGTGACGGTGCGTCGTTGGCTGGCGAGCTCGGCAAGTACGGTGCCACCAAGGTGTATTCGACGGGCGATCTCGGTGGTCGACTTGTTGGCGTCGCTGCCTCAGCGGCAATGAAGGCGCTGATTGACGGTGGCGACAAGCCAGACCTCATCTTGTTTCCGCAGAACTACGACGGTCGCGACACTCTCGCGCGTTTGTCAGTGAAGCTCAACTCGACGGTGCTCACCAACAACATTGACATTTCGGTCAACGGCGATGAGGTGGTGGCGACGACACCGATCTTCGGTGGCAACGTATTGTTTGCAACTGCATTTACGGGAGCCGGCCCGCACCTCGCGTCGTTCCGCCCGAAGAGCTTTGCAGCCGAGCCGTCAAACGGCGCAGCCGCCCAGGTGGTGGCCGTTGCGGTGCCCGATACGGGTGTGACCGGTGCAGCAAAAGTCACCGCAGTGCACGTTGAAGAGTCGACGGGGCCGAAACTCGACGAAGCCAACATCGTCGTTTCAGGTGGTCGCGGCCTCGGAGAGTCGAAGAACTACGGGCTTGTCGAAGAACTCGCCAAACTGCTGCACGGTGCACCGGGTGCCTCGCGCGCCATCGTCGACGCCGGCTGGGTGCCATATTCCTATCAAGTCGGCCAGACCGGCAAGGTCGTGAAGCCGAGCGTGTACATCGCAGCTGGCATCTCCGGTGCCACGCAACACATGGTGGGCATGAAGGGTTCAAAGAACATCATCGCGATCAACAAAGACAAAGAAGCACCGATCTTTGCGGTTGCCGACCTTGGCATCGTGGGTGACGTGCACAAGGTCTTGCCGAAGTTGATCGAAGCGCTGAAGGCCCGCGGCTAGCACGGGGTCGAGCGCGGGCTAACGCAGAGAGTCAGCGCGCAGAATTACACGAGCGGCCAGGGATACCGTCGCCCCGTCGGGTCGACAGGCAGACGACGATGTTCGAGCAACCACGCGGCGCGCTCACCCAATGCGACAACTTCGTCATCATCGAGCAGCGACGACACGTCGAGCGGCAACGAACCAGCAACTCGTTCGACGGCAGCGATCAGCGAGTCGTCGATCTCCTCACCACCGAATTCCCAGATCACCGTACGCAGTTTGAAGTCGGCAGAGAAGCACAAGCCATGATCGATTCCCCAGATGTTGTCGTCGGTATCGATTAATACGTGACCCGATTTTCGATCGGTGTTGTTGGCAAGAATGTCGAACACCGCCACTTCCCGCAACTTGGGGTGCAAGTCGGGTCGTTGCTCGTGCAGTGTGAAATAGTGCTGTTCGAAGTCGGCGTCGATCAGTAGTTGCAACGAGCCTTCGCCAATGGGTCCGTCACGAAGCAAGGTGATGGGAACGAACCCGAGCCCCATCGCCGTGGCGAGTCGATAGGCCGCGACCTCGCGACGGTGCAAACCGGGCGCGAAATCCCACAACGGGCGCTCGCCACGTAGTGGCTTGTAGATCGCTCGCAAGCTCTGCTCACCAGCCGTAACGCGCACGAGAAACGTCGCATTGCTGCTGTAAGGCATGCGCATTTCAACATTGATCTCGCCCGTGGCGAGTATCTCGGCTGCCGTCAGTTCATTCGCGGGCATGCATGACCATCGCGGTTGACCGGCAGACCGCAGTAGATACACGGCGGGCGACCGGCGCGCACGAGTCGATCGGCAGTGTCGCAGAACGCCACAGCCTGTGCACGCGTGATACGGATGCGCACCTTGCTCGCATCGAAGTCACTGTCATCGTCGGGTGAAAGCTCTTCGAACTGCAAGATGACCCGATCGTCGCCGCGGTCATACGCCAGCCCAACGCTGCCGAGCGCGAACGTGGCCTCGTCTGGCTCAATGATTTGCGGGCTCTCGCGCAGAGGATCGGTGACCGACGGTGCGTCATCCAACATCTTGCGCAAGAAGGCCGAGAGCGCCACCACCTGTTCTTTCTCGCACTTGATGGATAGCGCTTCGTTCTCACCGCGCACCTGCAGATAAAACGTGCGCGCGCCAGGCAACCCAATCGCTCCGGCAGCAAAGGCGTCAGTTGAGTCGAATTCACGAAATACGGTCATGACGGCCGCAGATCCTTGAGCGATGTGCCCGTCGAGTTGACGGTGAGCACGATGGGCGCGCCGTCACCAACGAGTACGGCAGTGACCGAACAGGTGGAGATCACAATGCGCTGGAACAGGTCAAGCGGCGTGCCCATCGCATGGGCGACGTAGGCCTTAATCGGGTCGGCGTGCGATACGCAGACCACCGTCTTGCCAGGGTGGCGACGTCGAATCGTGTCGACGGCATCAATGATGCGAGTCTGCATCTCCAGGAAACTTTCGCCATCAGGAAACCGAAATGCACTCGGCGTGCGCTGCACGGTTGACCACTCGGGTTTTTTCATCAGCCGCTTGAGCGACGCTCCAGTCCATTGCCCGAAGTCGCATTCGAGCAATCCTCGCTCGATCCGCACGGGTTTGTGCACTGCACGCCCAATCGGTGCGGCGGTCTCGCGTGCACGTTCGAGGGGCGAGGCATACACCGCCTGAACTTTGCCCAGTTCGCCGATGCGCTCGGCGGCTCGCTCGGCTTGTTCTCGTCCGTGATCAGAGAGATGCAGCCCACGTGCACGGCCCGGCAACACCTTGCCGGTGGTCGGTGTGGTGCCATGGCGCACGAGCAACACCAGCGTCGGGGGGCGACTCATGCGTGCTCAACCTATCCGCGAGTCTCGTAGCGTCTGCCACCGTGAACCAGCGACGTCGTGCGACAACTGACACGCTCGTGAAACTGCGCCGGGAGATCGAGTCGTGCCGTGCCTGCCCGCGGCTGGTGCGGTGGCGCGAGGCGGTCGCGCGCGATAAACGTGCGGCGTACCGCGAAGACGTCTATTGGGGTAAACCCATTGCTGGTTTCGGTGATGCCGATGCGCGCATCGTGGTGCTTGGTCTCGCGCCTGGCGCGCATGGCGCCAATCGCACCGGCCGGGTATTCACCGGTGATCGCAGCGGTGATTGGCTGTTTCGCGCCATGCACCGCGCCGGCCTCGCAAATCAAGCCACGTCGCAACAACGCGACGATGGGCTCACGCTGCACGACGCGTTTGTCACTGTCGCGGTGCGATGTGCGCCGCCCGACAACTCGCCGTCACCACTCGAGCGGAAGAAGTGCGCACCGTATCTCGAGCGCGAGATGGCGCTACTTAAGCAGGCGCGTGTGGTGGTGTGCCTCGGCAACTTTGCCTATGTCGCGGCATGCGAGCACTTTGGGGTGACTCGACGACCGAAGTTTGCCCATGGTCTGGTGGTGCCGGTCGCCGGCGATGCGACCGACCGCATGCCAAGGGGTGGGGTACACCTCGTGTGTTCGTATCACCCGAGCCAACAGAACACCTTCACGGGGCGGCTCACTGAGCCGATGCTCGATGCGGTATTCGCGACCGCATTGGGGTTGGCGCGCGAAGCGAACTAACAGTCGCTGCGGCTAGTGCGCGGCAGGTGCTGAGCCGTCAGCCTTCTTCTTTGGTGGCGGCACGCCCACCTTCACGGACTTCTCGGCAAAGTCGGGCCAACGGCGGCGACTCACCACACTGAGCAGCCGCAAGAGCTTCATCGCTTTCTCGTCAGTCTCTGCGGGGCGTGCGACGACCGAGCCGTCTTTGATCATGCGGTTCATCACTTCTTCGCCAAGTTCGGTGCGCACGACGCACAGCGTCCAGTCGTTGTCTTCACCGATGCCACCCGTCGAGATATCGGCGTGCTCAGCGGCAAAGTCGGGGCAGGTCTTGCAGCCCTCGCGAGTCCATTGGTGACATTCCTTCAAGTCGATCTCGTGATACGAACCGTCGCGCATCCAGATTTGGAAGACGCCCTTGATGTTCATCTTCACCATCTCTTCTTTGCGCAGGCCGTATTTGGCGAGGAAGAGCTCTTCGAAGATTGCATCGTCAAAGGTCTTCGAGCACAGCAAACCAATGTTGAAGAGGAACGGCTTGCCGATCTTCCCGGCTTTGCGCTTCCACATCACCGGCAACACTGACGACTGACAACTCATGCCGACGAGCGCGATGCGCTGGTGGCCCTCGGCGACCGCATCACGCAAGGCGAGCGTGTTCGCCGAATAGGTATAACGACTGCCTGACGACGCGAGAACCTCTTCACGGTTGCGGGCGAGGCCGGGCTTGGCCTTCCAGCTCGTACCGTCGCCCTCGAGAAAACTCGTCAGGGCTGCATCGATGTAATCATGCTGCAGCAACCAGATGAGCATGGCTCCGACGAAGCCACCGTCTTGACCCTTCTTGTGGGTCTCGTCATCGGCGGCGCGTACGAGCAGCAACTGTCGATACTGGCCGTACATTTCGTCGTCGTTGCGCGTGCGACCAAAGAGGTGTTGGTCGGCTTCTTGTTCCCAATTGCGAAACCGCGGGCAGGCGCGGGTGCAGGTGGTGCAGCCCTTTTCGCCATGACCGCAATTGGTGGGGCCGAGATCTTCTTCAAGGTGGAAGGGCTTGTATTTGCCTTCTTCGTGCTCGTATCCGATCACGTCGTGCGGGCACGAGATGACGCAGCCGGCACACCCGGTGCACAGCCCCGTATTGATGACCTCTTCGTACAATTCTTTCCACTGCGCTGTCCAGCGGGTGCTGGCGGGCGTCTCAGTGAGTGTCACGCGCCATACTCTACGACCACGAATCGTTGCCGATTCGCTTCGCCCGACAGAATGAAGGCATGTCGACGAGCATCATCACGTATCCACCCGAGGTTGAGAAGTTTCGCGCCGAAGTGCGCTCGTGGTTGGAATCAAACCTGCCGAAAGGTTGGTTCGACGAGGGATTCGAGATGTCGAATGATGAGCGCAAGAAGTTCAACGAAGAGTGGCCGAACAAGTTGTTTCAGGGTGGGTGGATTTGTGCAACATGGCCGAAGGAGTACGGCGGCAAAGGGCTGACCACGCTTGAGGGTGTCGTCTTGACCGAAGAATTCGCGCGTGCTCGTGCGCCGATGCGCGGCGACTTCTTCGGTGACACGCTTGTTGGCCCGACGCTGCTGCAGTGGGGCACCGAAGAGCAGAAGAAAGAATTCTTGCCGCAGATCTTGTCGGGCAAGATGCGCTGGTGTCAGGGCTTCAGCGAACCCAACAGCGGTAGTGACCTCGCGAGTCTGAAGACATCCGCAGAACTCGACGGTGACGAGTGGGTGATCAATGGTCAGAAGGTGTGGACCACTGGTGGCCATCACGCCGACTATTGCTTCTTGCTCACTCGCACCGACGCAACTGCACCGAAACACAAGGGCATCTCGTATCTCTTGGTGCCGATGCGACAGCCCGGTGTTGAAGTGCGCGGCATCACGCAGCCCGATGGCACGGCAGAGTTCTGTGAAGTGTTCTTCACCGACGCTCGTTGCCCGAAAGACAACGTCGTCGGTGGCGTCAACAACGGCTGGCAGGTCGCCAACTCAACGCTCGCCTTTGAGCGCGGCATGAGTGCGACGACGGGTTACCGCCGCTTCGAAGAGGAGTACCGCCTTATGCTTGCTGCCGCGATCGAAAATGGTCGCATTTGTGATCAC
>Ga0255174_1000650_pt1 | contig 11817 bp, 9 predicted proteins | sample Atl_Atl_RepB_8d_FD_189953 | JGI IMG/M metagenome (GOLD analysis project Ga0255174, IMG submission 189953) | Freshwater microbial communities from Altamaha River, Georgia, United States - Atl_Atl_RepB_8d | ecosystem: Environmental > Aquatic > Freshwater > River | place: USA: Georgia | collected...
TTGATCAGTCGCCGCCTGAGCGGTTGGTGTCGGCTCGGATGGCGCGCAGGATCAGCAAGCCCAGGATGACCGAGGCGGCGCAGCCCAAGACGCCCGGCAGGGATGCGCCGAAAAGAACTGGTGGAATCTGTCGGCTCCACAACAGGGACGAGCCCAGGAAGAGGCAACCGGTCAAGATACCGGCGACCAGGCGATTCACCGCCGCCTGGAGGTGGCGGTGATCCATGCGGATCTCGAGCCGACCGGCCCGTAGGCGTCGGAAGAGGCTCTCGAGGTCGCGCGGGGCGCGACCGAGCATCCGCTCCATCTCATGCAGGCCCCGGCGCCACTTGCCCAGCCAGCGACGGGGATTCAACCGGGCCCGGAGCATCCGCCGCTGGAAGGGCTCCATGATCTCCATCAAATTGAAGGCGGGGCTGAGCTCGTTGGCGGACCCGTCGAGCATGATCAGCGTCTTCAGCAACAGGGAAACCTCGGCCGGGAGCAAAAGCTTGTGGCGGCGGATCACATCGGTGAGGCGCTCGAGGGCCTGGGCCAACTGGATATCCTTGACGGACTGGTAGGCATAATCGGCGAAGAAGTCGGCCACATCGGCTCGGAATTTGGATTCCTGGATCTCCTCGGACGATTCGCACAGGTCGAGGAGAACATCACCCAGTTCCTCGGCGTCGCGGCCTGCCACGGCCATCAGCATCTGTTCCAGCGAGTCGCGGAAGCCCTCGCTGATGCGGCCCACCATGCCGAAGTCGATCACTCCGACAACATTGCCGGGCAGCAGGATGTAATTGCCAGGGTGCGGATCGGCATGGTAGAAGCCGTCGCGGAAAATCATGCCCAGGTACATGGCGGCGGCCCGCCGGGAAAATTCTTCCAGGTCGGCACCACACTCGTGCATCCGGCGGGTATCGGAGCCGGGAACGCCGACCAGCATCTCCAGCGTCAGCACGCGGCGGGAGCAGAGGGCGGGGTGAACGGCGGGGATGCGCACCGTTTGGTCGCCGGCAAAATTCCTGGCGAATTCCTGGAGGTTGCGGCGCTCGGAGCCGAAATCGATCTCCCGCATCAGGCTGCGGTGGAAACTGGCTACCAGCTCGACGGGCCGGTAGGGTTTCAGCGCCGGAAAGTAACTGTCGAGGACCTGGGCCAGCGCGGCCATCAGTTCCAGGTCGGGCTGGATCCGGTCGAGGATTCCCCGATGCTGCACCTTGACGACCACCTGGCCGCCATCGGGCAGGGTGGCCCGGTGCACCTGGCCTATGGAGGCGGAGGCGAGGGGCTTGTCCTCGAACTGGTGGAACAGTTCCTCGACAGGGCGGCCCAAATCCTCGCGGATCAGATCCCTGACGGTCTGACTCGGGTCCGCGGGTGTGTCGGCCTGCAGCCTGGATAGTTCCCTGGCCAGTCCGACACCGACCATGTCAGGCCTGGTGCTGAGCAACTGGCCCAGCTTGATGAAGGTGGCACCGAGATCGGTCAATGCCAGGCGGACGCGTTCCTCCCACGGGTGGCCGGCGACAGAAAGGGTTTTGGGGCTGGCCAGGAGGTGCCGGATTTCCGGGGACGGGATGCGGTTGACCCAGTCGGCCAGGCCGTAACGCGCCAAGACGGTGGCCATTTCCCGCAAACGGTTCAGTTGGTTCTGCCGTTTGGCCAGGCCCAGGATATCCATCACAGTGTCCCAGGGGTTTGGGAATGATTCACTTGGCGGCGAGTTTCTTTTCGAGCGCCTCGAGGCGGGCCGTCAATTCTTGGAGCTCGCGGGACCGCGCCACACCCAAGCGCTCCAGGCTGGCGTCCAAACGGCCATCGATCAACTTTTGCAATTCGTCTGACACCGTTCCCGCCGCCCGCTTCACGCCCGCCTTGGCGATGCCCGCCTGGATCAGCGCGCTGTCGATCTGGTGGTCGATCCGGTCCTGCAGGTCCCTTTTGGCCTCCTCGGCCTTCACCACCAGTTCCTCCTTCAACGCGTTGGCCTCTTTCAATCCCAGATTGGCGTTCTTGGCGAACTCTGTCGCCAGATCCTCCAGTTTCTCCTTTGTCAGGCCAACCAGTCCCACGCCCGTGAACATTGCCCGCTTCATCAAATCCAACATGGCGACACCTCCAGCAGGTTCAAATAATTTCGACCCGTGAACCGGCCCGACAGCCAGGCCGTATTGTGCCTGTTCAGTCATCCATCAAACCATCTTACGGCAGAAAAGCCGGTGCCATGCTCTCTCCGTGTCGTATGCTTCAGAATTAATGCGCGCTTTTGGCTGGTAGGCGGCAGCGGCGGGTGAAAGTGATACACGGAATGGGAGCGCAAAATGACCAAACGGATGGTTGCATTCCTCCTTGCCGCCCTCTGTACTTTTCATTCCGGGGGTAATCCCGGCAGGGCGGAAGTCACCCTTCCCCTGGTTTTTGCCAACCACATGGTTCTTCAACGCGACCAGCCGATACCCATCTGGGGTAAGGCGGAGCCCGGGGAAAAAATTACCGTTTCCCTTGGTAAGGACCAGATATCCACTGTTGCGGACCCGGAAGGTCGCTGGTCGGTACGGTTGCCAGCCCGACCGGGCAGCCAGCGACCAGTGGATCTGGCCATCCGGGGCCTGAACACGATCACGGTTTCCGATGTGCTTGTGGGTGATGTCTGGCTTTGTTCGGGGCAGTCGAACATGCATTGGCCGCTCAGGTTGGCCACCGGCGGTGAGGCAGAAATCTCGCAAGCAGCCGACCCCGGCCTTCGCCTGCTGAACCTGGTTGGCAAGCCCCAAACCCAAGGCAGGCAATTTGATGGAGCCGAATTGGATTGTTGCCGGTCCGGGAAGTATCTCACCGGCGGATGGGCCGCCTGCTCACCCGAATCGGCGCGTGACTTTTCGGCGGTTGGTTATTTTTTCGGTCGCGCCATGCGGGAGGATCTTCGCGTGCCGATCGGTCTGATTCACAATGCCGTGGGCGGAACCCCGACGGAGTCCTGGATCGACAGGGAAGCGCTCGCCGCCGATCCGGTCTTAAAGGGCCTGTTGAACGCGAACTGGCTTGAGAACCCATCCATTCATCCCTTTTGCCGTTCACGCGCCATCACGAATATGCCGGGTCTGAAGGAAGAGTTGGGCCGGGGGACAAGGAGGTACCACCACCCTTACGAGCCGGGCTTCATGCACGCCGCCGGTATCGCCCCGCTGGCCCCCTTTGCCCTCCGTGGAGTTCTCTGGTACCAGGGTGAGTCGAACACCCACTCCGCCCAACTGCATGACCGCCTTTTTCCCCTGCTTGTGAAGGGATGGCGCGACCTTTGGGGGCAGGGGGATTTTCCGTTCCTGTTCGTGCAATTGCCGAACCTTAACTCGGCGGAAGATTGGCCAGCCTTCCGCCAAAGCCAGTTGAAGGCGTCCCGCCTCGGCCGCACAGGGATGGCCGTCACGATCGATATTGGAGACCCAAACGATGTCCACCCGCGGGACAAGCGCGAAGTTGGACGCCGTTTGTCGCTTCTGGCGCGAACAATTGCCCACGGCGCGGCAATCGAATCTTCCGGTCCGGTGTTCCAATCATCTAAACGCATGGGGGGTGAACTGCACCTGTCCTTCACCCACTCGGGCGACCGGCTTGGTGTGAAGGGGGATCCCAAACTGTCCGGCTTTGAGGTTCGTGGAACCGGGGGTGACTTTATTCCCGTGCCCGCGCGTGTCCACCAGCGGGAGGTGGTCCTTACCCTGCCGGGACAGACCGCTCCCAAAGCCATACGCTGGGCCCACACCCCCAACCCACCCAGCCATCTGGTCAATCCGGAGGGTTTGCCGGCATCGCCGTTCGAGGTGGAACTGGACTGACCTTCCAGCCATCGAAAGCATGGACTGGTGCCTTTAGCGGTCGCTGTTCTTTGCGTTTTGGGCCAGGGTTTTCGACGGGAGCTCACCGAACATTCTGTGGTACTGGCTGGAGAAACGGCCGAGGTGCCAGAAGCCCAGGCGACCGGCGATGGCGGCGATCTTGGTGCTGCTGGGGTTGGCTTCCAAGAGGATCTGGCGGGCGAGGGTGAGACGGTGGAGGGCGATGTACCGCTGCGGGCCGACCCCGAAGTATTCCAGGCACATGGACCGCAGCGTCCTTTCGGAGACTCCGGCGTTTCGCGCGAGAACCGGCACGGAAGGGCTTTCGGCTTGGTGGTCGTGGATCCCGTCCTGCAGGGATCGGATCACCCGCCCCCGGTCTATCAGGTGCCTGCCGGGCTTGGTTGTTTGGACTAGCCTTGATTGCAGGACCGACCGGCAAGCCGATAGCAGATCGTTTTCCAGGGTCGCCACGGCCAGGGGCTCATGGAGGGTCTCGGGGCTTGTCTCGGCCGTCTGGAAGGCGTCGCAGATGATCCGGCGCAGGGTATCCAGACGGGCGGAATCGGTTTCCATGACCCGGGACCCGGGCCACAGGGATTGCCGCTCGAAGTCGGGGCCCAGCCATTCGATCGCCTTCGTCCGGGGCAGGCGCACCGAGCACCAGGCATGCTCGCCGGGGGAACGGATGACGAACTCGCTGCCCGGCGGGATGACCAACACGGAGCCGGGGCCGAGATCGATCCCGTTGCCGCCCTGTGGGCCGGCCAACGGGATAAACAGCATCAGGTCGCCGTGGTTGGCGGCGCCCTCGGCGATCATGCCGCTGCGCTCGAGGCCCTTCTGCAGGTGGATGCGTCCCACAGACTGGGCCGCGATCTCCCAGTGGGCGACATCGAGGCGCGGGAGCATCAGGCGGACATCGGCGTCACTGACAGCCGCGCCGTAGGCTTCGAATTCGTTGAAGAGGAATGAGGGCATGCCCGGTTTCCCGAACGGCCGGAGGCGGACGGTGGAGGAAGATCAAGGGCGGCCCGAATCCGATGGGATCCGGACCGCCCGCGGGTTTCAGGGGAGCCCGTGTCAGTTGCCGCCCCGTGACAATTAGTTGCCGCCCTGTGGGCGGGTGACCGCTTCCATGACCCGGTCGAGATTGAAGCTGCCGGGCTTCTGGCGCGGGGGGAACTCCTTGAAACTCTGCAGCCACTGCCCCACATAGGCGCCGGCGGGAGCGATCATGAACATGTGCTCCAGGTACCAGCGCTGGTAGTCCATGCCGATGTCATGGGCCAGCTCGAAGGGATCCATGCGCAGGTTGGTCACCATGGGCGCCCTGAGTTGCTCGAACGGCTGCTGCCAGACATGCAGGCCGTGGGCGTTCTGCTTGAGGAAGGTGATCTTCCAGTTCTGGAAACGCAGCGCGGCGACGGAGCCGTCGTCGGTCCAGTAGATGAACTCCTTGCGCGGCCAGGCGGCCTCGCCCTTCAGGGCGGGGATGAGGTTGTAGCCATCGAGGTGGACCTTGTAGGTGCGGTCGCCGATCTGGCGGCCCTTGAGCAAATCCTCTTTTGCGGTGGTGTCGCCGGCGGCGGCCACCAGGGTGGTGAGCATGTCCTCGTGGGCGCAGGTGTCGTTGACGATGGTGCCGGGCTTGATGACGCCGGGCCAGCGGATGGCGCAGGGGACGCGGTAGCCGCCCTCCCACTGGGTGTTCTTCTCGCCGCGGAACATGGTGGTGCCGCCATCGGGCCAGGTGAACGCCTCGGCGCCGTTGTCGGTGGAGTACATGACGATGGTGTTGTCCTCGATGCCGAGCTCCTTCAGCTTGGCCAGAAGCTCGCCGACCTGGCGATCATGCTCGACCATGCCGTCGGCGTAGATGCCCAAGCCGGTCTTGCCGGAGACGCCATCCTTCAGGTGGGTGAAGATGTGCATCTTGGTGGAGTTCCACCAGACGAAGAAGGGCTTGTCGGCCTTCACGGCCTTGTCCATGAAGGCGAAGGTCTTGGTGTTGACCTCCTCGTCGATGGTTTCCATGCGTTTCTTGGTGAGGGGGCCGGTGTCCTGGATGCGGCCATCGGCGAAGCTGTGGATGACGCCGCGGGGCCCGAACTTCTTCTTGAATTCGGGGTTCTTGGGATAGTCGGGGTGCTCGGGTTCTTCCTCGGCGTTGAGGTGGTAGAGGTTGCCGTAGAACTCGTCAAAACCGTGCGCGGTCGGTAGCATCTCGTCGCGGTCGCCGAGGTGGTTCTTGCCGAACTGTCCGGTGACATAACCCTGTGCCCGCAGCAGCGTTGCAAGGGTGGGATCTTCCTTCTTCATGCCCTCTGGGGCGCCGGGCAGGCCCACCTTGGTGAGGCCGGTACGAATGGGAGACTGGCCGGTGATGAATGCGGCGCGGCCGGCGGTGCAACTCTGCTGGCCGTACCAGTCTGTGAAGAGGGCGCCTTCGCGGGCGATACGGTCGATGTTGGGCGTCTTGTAGCCCATCATGCCCATGTTGTAGGCGCTGACATTGAACTGGCCGATGTCATCGCCCCAGATGACGAGGATATTGGGCTTCTTGCCGGACTGGGCGGCGTTGGCCGAAACCAGTTGGTTGTGGTTGTCGAGCGCCTGGGTAGCCGAGCGGGAAAGGCTTCCTTCGCAGCAACCCTGGGCGGGTTGGGCCAGGGTGGAAGGGGCAGAATGGGCCCGGGAGCCGACAACCGCGGCCGCCTCTGCCCTGGGTGTGAAGTTGACCTTGGAGTTGGCGACCACCAATCCCAGGACGACCCCGCCTGCCGCAAACAGCAGCGATTGAAGGAATTGCTTGCGAGACATGGATTACCTCATGAGAAAAAATTGCCAAAAATCCATCGCCAAAGTAGGTACGGGAGACAGCCCCCGTGGATCGCACCAGCCACCTTCCTGGTTGCAGTCAAGGCAACCGGTCCGACAGGGATTATTCCGCGGTCGCATCCCTGCGGCGGCGGACCTGGCCTCGCGTGGCGGGTATCGGTTCCCAGAAACACCTTGGCGACGACATAACGACAGACAGGATAATAGCCCCTCGGGCGCAGCATTTTGGAGGGCATTTGCCCGGAATCAGGCTGGCTGTTGAAATGAGCAAGGTTGCGAGTGGTCGGGTGGTGCCAGGCTAGCCTGCGCAAACCAGAATTTTCAGGCGGTTTGTCATGTCTTTTCAGAATCTGTCACAAAAAAACCAAATTGCCGGAAAAAAATTTTTGTATTGGTGGGTCACCATGATTTTGGTGGCGCTGGCGGCTTTCGCACTGACATATGGTCTGACCGGGTTCATGAACCGGCCCCCGGTTGCTCCCCCGGGGATGGTCCTGATACCGGGTGCATCGTTCGAGATGGGAACGCCAGGAGACACGCCCCAGCGCAACGAGCAGCCGGCCCACACGGTGCGGGTGGACAGCTTTTTTCTGGACGAGCATGAGGTGACCAACCGGCAGTTCACCGCTTTTGTCGAGGCCACCGGTTATGTCACGACGGCGGAGAAAGCACCCGATTGGGAGGAGCTGAAAAAGCAGGTGCCACCGGGCACTCCCAAACCGGGGCCGGACAAACTAATGGCCGGCTCGATGGTGTTCACGCCCCCCGCGGAGGCGGTAGCGACGGATAACGTCACGCGCTGGTGGAGCTGGACGCCGGGAGCCAATTGGCGGCACCCGGATGGGCCCGGGAGCGACTTGGCCGGCAGGGAAGATCACCCGGTGGTACATGTCTCGTGGTTCGACGCGACGGCTTACGCCGAATGGGCTGGGAAGCGTCTACCCACCGAAGCGGAATGGGAATACGCTTGCCGGGGTGGGCTGGCCGGCAAACGGTATCCATGGGGTGACAGGCCGCCCGATGAAACGGAGAAGATGGCCAACATCTGGCAGGGCACCTTCCCACACCGGAACACCCGGCTGGACGGCTGGGAGCGGACCTCGCCGGTGAAGACCTATCCACCTAACGGATATGGGGTATATGACATGGTGGGAAACACCTGGGAATGGTGTTCCGACTGGTACCGCGCGGACTCGTATATCCGGCAGTCGGTGGCCGGAGTGGTTGTCAATCCGCAGGGTCCGGAGGATAGTTGGGATCCGAATGAGCCGCTGGTGCCCAAGCGGGTCACGCGCGGGGGATCCTACTTGTGCCACCTGAGCTATTGCGAGAGTTACCGGCCGGCGGCACGCCGGGGCACCGCGCCTGACACCGGCATGTCGCACATCGGGTTCCGGTGCGCCCAATCCTTGCCGCGTTGACAGTTTCTCGTGCCTCATGGATTCCGGAGGGAAAGCGATGGGGGTGGACAGGCGGATCGTTGTCGCTTGCGGTGCAGCCTCGGCCTGGGCTTTGGGGTGGTTGCTTCCAGTCACCTGCGCCCAGGAAGCCAAGGCCGGGATGGGTCTGCCCTCCTGGAACGAAGGCCCGGCCAAAAAGGCGATTCTGGATTTTGTCAGCCGGGTCACGCGCGCGGGGTCAACCGATTTTCTGCCGGTGGCGGAACGGATCGCGATCTTTGACAACGACGGCACGCTGTGGTGCGAGCAGCCCATGTACATCCAGTTGGCCTTCGCCCTGGACCGGGTGAAGGCGCTGGCTGGTGAACACCCGGAATGGAAGGACCGGGAGCCGTTTCGCTCCGCTCTGGCGGGTGACAGCAAAGGTCTGGCGGTGACCGGGGAAAGGGGGCTGGTGGAACTACTGATGGCAACCCACGCCGGCACCACGCCTGATCAGTTCGCGCGGGTGGTGGAGGAGTGGCTGGCGACGGCCCGACATCCGCGTTTCCACCAGAGGTACACCGAGTGCGTGTACCAGCCCATGGTGGAATTGCTCGCCCTGCTACGGGCGAACGGTTTCAAGACTTTCATCGTTTCGGGCGGTGGCGTTGAGTTCATGAGGGTGTTTGCGGACAAGGTGTACGGCGTGCCGCCCGAGCAGGTAATCGGCTCGACGATCAAAACCCTCTACGAGGAACGGGAGGGGGTGCCCACCCTGATTCGCCTGCCGGAGATTGATTTCATCGATGACAAGGCGGGCAAGCCCGTTGCCATCCAGAAGTTCATTGGCCGGCGGCCCACGATGGCCTTCGGCAACTCCGATGGTGACTTGGAGATGCTGGCCTGGACCACCGCCGGGGCCGGTCCCCGGTTTGGCATGCTGTTGCGCCACACCGACGCGGGGCGGGAATACGCCTATGACCGCGCCTCATCCTTTGGCAAACTGGATCGCGCTTTGGACGAAGCCCCGAAACGGGGTTGGGTGGTGGCCGAAACCGGCCGGGATTTCCGCAAGGTGTTCCACTTTGACCCGTGAGGCCAAACGGAAAGGTTCCAGGCCGTTGGGCCTGGAACCGTGTACTTCCGATTTCCCGATAGGCCCTTAGAACAGCAGTTCCAGTCGGAAACCGGGAATGATGACGGTGTCGAACCGCTGGGTACTGGGGGTGGCGATCTGCAGGTCGGTGGTGAAGCGGCTGGAAGGGCTGATGGCGTAGTTGTAGAAGAGCTCGATGCCGCACTCGTTCTGCTGAGGCAGGATGGGTGAGGCGAGCGCCTTGTACTCGTCGCTTAGGCCGACATAGAAGAAGCCCGCGCCCATGCTGTCGAGCTGGCGGCCGAACATGCCACGCGCTCCGGCGCCCACATTGCAGGTGTAGGCGATCGGGTTGGGGTTGCCGTCGGACAGTCCGAACTGGCCGAACAGGCCCCAGTTGCGCGCGGGGTCGCTCGAGTCCACCCAAACTGACTGGTAGAGGTTAGTGTAGAGGCACCACGAACCGGTCTCATAGGGTAATTGCCGGTCATAGATCAAGAGCGGCAGGGGTATCGCCAGATAGGCCGCCGGGTCGAACGAGCGGTACTTCCTGCTGCTGTAGGTGCCGCCGATGTTCACCAGGCCGGGCCTGTCGAACAGGTTGATGCGCCGGATGAAGTCTGGCACGATCGTCATACCCTCGGCAAACAGGTTCTGCATGCCCTCGGCGGCGCGTTCCTGGGGATCGAACACCGTCAGCGAGAAAACCGGCGCGCCGTCCATGAGGATGGCACCGCCGACACCTGCACCCGAATAGGGGAGCGTGCGGCCCACGATTGGATTGAAGACCAGCGAGGTGTTCATGAAGCCGCTCAGGCCCGGGCGGTCCATCGGGTTGGGGTTGAACATGCCGTAGCGGAGGGGATATTCATCCAGCGTGTTCAGCTTGCCCATGAACAGCACGAAATTCTCGCTGAGGGCCTGGACGAATTTCAAGCCGGTGATGGCGGTGATGCTGGTATCTGGCTCGGGGAACATCATGGCGATGTTGCTGGGGGCCAGCAGGCCATCGATGTTGTTGACCGAGGTGCCGAAGCGGGTTTCGGCATGCATGTTGACGAAGAAGCCCTGCCACAGGCCCAGCTTGTGGCCGTCCATGTTGCCCAGGTAATCGACCTTGCCGCCGTATTCCCAGGCCTGCTCACGGCCGCCGGAGGCGACCCCCTGGTAGAACTGGGTGGCCAGAAAATCGAAGCTGAGGCCCCGTTCAGCCAGACCGGTGCGCGCGCCGCCCCAGTCACCCAGGATGTATTGCCGGGTCCAGAAGTCCCCCTCGAAGGGGTTCACCTGGGCTGGCAGGGGTTCCATTTCCAGTGGTCGTTCCAGACCAGCCACTTCGGCGGGGACATCCTGCAGTGGGGCGGCCACGGGTTCCGTCTTGGGGGCGGGGGTGATGGCCGGCAACCGTTCAACCCGGGCGGGTGGCTCAGCGGGTGGTTTGGGAATCTGTGACAGGGCCTGCGTGAGCACCAGAAGGGTGATGGAGGATGAAAGCATGTCGGACTCCATTCCATGGGCGGATGCTTCCGGTGCCTGGCGTCACAGGTGGAAGAATCGCCCGTTTCCAGCAGTTTGTTTCGACCGTTTCCAGTCCGGTGGCTTGCTTTGGGAGCGAAGGTGAGTTTGAAGGGTGCCCGTCGGTGGTGGAGTGGTGCAGGTTGTGCAGGTTGGGAGGCCGGGTTCCGCCGGGTGGGCCATTGCCGTAAACCCTTGTTGGGCATTGATTTATCCGATTTCGGCAAATACACGGAGGGTCATGGAGGGAGTTACCGAGTGCCCCGCCCGGGGGTGGCGATTGGTTGGTTGGCGGGTTTGCCTTAGTATCCGGGTTCTGGGTGGACGGACATTCCGACCGGGGCCGCCAACCAAGACCGGCCCGTTTCCAAATCAGGAACCGAACATGCAAGTTTCTCTTTCAGGCAAGGTAGCCGTTGTGACAGGGGCAGCCTCGGGGATCGGGCTGGCGATTGTGAAGCAGTACCTGGCCTCCGGCGTTGCCGGCCTGGTGGCCGTGGATTTGGCGGCGGACACGCCGGCTTTTCTGGCGGAGATCGACCACGAGGGCCGGCTGCATTATGTGGGCGGGGATGTGGGGGTGGACGAGACGGCCCGGCGGTTCACCGAAGCGGCCATGAGCCATTTCGGGCGGATCGACATTTTGGTGAACAACGCGGGCACCAATGTGGTGAAGGCCCTGCACCTGCACACTCCGGAGGAGTGGGACCGGGTGATGAACACCAATGTGAAGGCGATGTACTATGCCGGGCGTCATATCCTGCCAATCATGATGGCCCAAAAGGTGGGCGTGATCCTGAACACCGGATCGATCTCCGGCGAGACGGGGATTCCCACCCAGGGTGCGTACGGGCCCTCGAAGGGGGCGGTGCATGAGATGACCCGCCAACTAGCCATCGAATACGCACCCCACGGCATCCGTGTGAACGCCATCGGCTGCGGGACGATCGACACGCCGCTGGTGACGCGGTCGGCCATCGATTCGGGCGATCCGGAGGGGTTCATGGCGATGTTGAAGGACAACCATCCGATCGGGAGGATCGCCTCGCCGGAAGAGGTGGCCGGCTTTTTCACCTACATGGCCAGCGACCTGGCGAGTTTCTTCACCGGGGCGGTGCTGATGATGGACGGCGGGTACTCGGCGAAGTGATCGGGAGAA
>Ga0255174_1000651_pt1 | contig 11770 bp, 10 predicted proteins | sample Atl_Atl_RepB_8d_FD_189953 | JGI IMG/M metagenome (GOLD analysis project Ga0255174, IMG submission 189953) | Freshwater microbial communities from Altamaha River, Georgia, United States - Atl_Atl_RepB_8d | ecosystem: Environmental > Aquatic > Freshwater > River | place: USA: Georgia | collected...
CCTCGATAAAATTAGGTGTTGTTCTTGTTGTGATTTGGGTATTTCTCATGATTACCGCGACAAGTAATGGGGTCAATCTCACCGATGGATTAGATGGCTTGGCCACAGGTGCAGCCGTAATGAGCTTTGGCGCCTTCATCCTCATTGGAGTCTGGGAATTTGGTCAAAGTTGTGCAGTTGCATTAAGTACGAAATGTTACGAGGTGCGTGATCCGCTGGATTTAGCGGTACTCGCCGCCGCGCTAAGCGGCGCCTGTTTTGCTTTTCTCTGGTGGAACGCCAGCCCTGCGAAAATCTTCATGGGTGACACCGGCTCGCTCGCGCTCGGGGGAGCCCTTGCCGGCTTAGCAATCACTTTGCGAACTCAACTCTTGCTCGTACTAATCGGGGGATTATTCGCAGTGATTACGCTCTCGGTAATTCTGCAAGTGACTTACTTCAAGATCTCCCGCGGGAAGAGAATATTTCGAATGGCGCCGTTACAACATCACTTCGAATTACTCGGTTGGGGCGAAGTGACAATCGTCATTCGATTCTGGATCATTGCCGGCATTCTGGTTGCAGCTGGTTTAGGTCTTTTCTATGGCGCTTGGGTCTCTGGTTAGATCATGTCGGACACGTTAATTGCTGGGTTGGGAGTTACTGGTGTCGCTACCGCTCGAGCGCTTCACAAGTTGGGGTATCAGGTAACGGTTTTTGAAGAGCGAGATGATGCAGCCCACCGGGAACTTGCGCAGGAATTGGCGGCGCTAGGTATATCTGTGACCTTTGCCATTCCTGATGATTTCCCACAACAAGTTATCACCTCGCCTGGTTGGAGGCCGGACCATCCGGTATTGCAGAAAGCAACGGATCAAGGCGCACACATCATCAGCGAAGTGGAATTTGCCTATCTTCATTACCTGAAGGAATTTAAAGCTGGTAAAACTCGGAAACGTCATTGGATTGGCATCACCGGTACCAATGGAAAAACGACAACAGTGGGTATGACTGAAGCAATTTTTACATCGGCAGGTCTCCAGGCCATTGCATGTGGAAATGTCGGAACACCAGTGATTGAGATCATCACTGGCGATGTTTTCTACGAGTATCTGATTGTTGAGCTTTCATCTTTTCAACTTCATTGGAGTAGCGCATTGGAGTTAGATGCGGCAGTCCTCCTTAATATCGATGATGATCATCTTGATTGGCACGGTAGCTTCGAGGCCTATCTCAACGCTAAATTGAAAATTTTCGAAGGTGCAAAATGGGCATTGCTAAATGGCGACGACCCAAGACTCCATGACTCGATTGATTCATTGGCGCGCACGCGAGAAATCACAACCTTTACCCTTCAAGTACCGCAATTTGGTGAGTTAGGGTTAGTCGAGGATCTTTTGATCGACCGTGCTTTCACGGGTTCGCAGACAACCGCTATTGAGTTAGCTGAGATATCAGATATCAACCCGCCGGCGCCACATAATGTGGCCAACGCGCTCGCTGCTGCCGGGCTCGCTCGAACTTTCGATATCGCTCCAGGGGCAATCCGAAATGGGTTGCGCCAATTTGCTCCTGACCACCATCGAATTGAAAAAATAGCCGAACGAGATGGGATTAGTTGGGTCAATGATTCGAAGGCGACAAATCCGCATGCAGCCAGCGCAGCATTCACTGCCTTCGAGAAAGTGATTTGGGTAGCAGGTGGGTTGGCAAAGGGCGCCAACATGTCCAAGCTGGTTCAGCGGCGAAAGGGGCAGATCCGCGCTGCGCTCCTCATTGGTACCGATCGCGAGTTGATTCGAATGGCGCTGGCAGAACATGCTCCTGATATCCCAGTAGTGCTGGTTGATGAGGTTGAGGGACTTGCTGGAGCTGAACGGGCCAAACAATTGATGCGCGATGTAGTGCTCACCGCAGGAAAATTCGCGCAACCTGGCGACACAGTCCTACTAGCACCTGCCTGTGCCTCCATGGATCAATTCCAGTCCTATGTGCAACGAGGCGAATTCTTCTCAGATGCAGTACGAGAATTGGTTGGAGAGTGACCATGGCGAGTAAAGAGCAAGAAGGTAAGCGTCCGCTACTTGCTCATCCCACCGCTCCTTTCTATGTCTTGCTCTCTGGAATGGGCGTACTGATTTTTATGGGACTGCTCATGGTGCTTTCTGCGTCCGGGGTTCGTTCTTACGCGAACTCGGGATCTTCATTTGTCATTCTCTTCAGGCAATTGATTTGGTTCAGCGCGGGCTTATGCCTTGGTTATGTAGCTTTCAAAATGCCCACAAAAGGTTGGCGGAAGATCTCACCAATCTTGCTCATTACATCGGCAGCGATGCTTGCGCTGGTCTTTGTCGATGGAATTGGCCTTGAGATTAATGGAAATCGAAATTGGATTCACCTGGGACCGATCACGATTCAACCAAGCGAGTTTTCGAAGATTGCTCTCATCATTTGGGGCGCCTTTATCTTGGCAAAGGTTGAACGCGGTGAATTTCTGCGGAATCAAGGGACTGGAGCGCTCATTACTGGATTTGGCTTCATCGCCATTTTGATTCTTGGTGGGAAAGATATCGGCACAGTTATGGTGCTGACTCTAATTTTGTTGGGCATGCTCTTTATCTCGGGAGAGCGAATCCCCAAGCTACTGCTTATCGGCGGCATCTGCCTGGCAGCAATCATCGCGCTTGCCTTGCTTCGACCCACGCTCCTGCTTCGACTCACCGCATTCCTCGATCCATTCTCTGCAGCTCATTACCGAGGACTTGGATGGCAGCCAGCACACTCCCGAATGGCCCTTGCAACCGGCGGGATTTTCGGAGTTGGGTTAGGTGGTAGCAGGCAGAAGTGGGGCAATTTAGGTCCCGAGGCGCATACCGATTTCATTTTTGCAGTAATCGGTGAAGAGATTGGATTGTTGGGAACAACAATCGTCCTTGCTGCTTTCTTCATGATTGCGTGGGCGGGAATCAAGATTGCAATCTCAACTCGTGATGCATTCTCTCGATACGCAGTTGCTGGAGTGACAATTTGGATCATCGCTCAGGCCTCAATCAACATCGGTTCGGTAACTGGTGTATTCCCGGTCGTGGGCTTGCCATTACCACTAGTTTCATATGGTGGTTCAGCGTTAATCTCGTCGATGGTCGGTTTAGCTTTCATTTTAGGAGTCGCACGGCGCGAGCCTGAGGCAAAGAGATACTTTGATGCTCGTCCGAAAATTTTAGAGTGGCGAAAGCAGTGAAGCGAAAACTCGCGCTCCTTTTTGCCGGCGGCGGAACAGCTGGCCACGTCTTGCCGGCAATGGCTACAACAGAGGCGCTAAGAAGGCAATCATATGACGGGTCGATTTTTGACCTGGAGATTATCTATTTAGCTACTAGAGATGGGGCAGAACGAAAGATTCTCGAGCAGGCAGCTGCGAAATTTCGAATCGTGCCTAAAACCGATCTTCCCCGAAAAATCAGCACCGACCTTGTGACGTTCCCAATCAGACTCGTTCGTGCGCTGCTACTCACCCTCCCATTGGTCCGTCGGGTAGATGTAGTCGTTGGTTTTGGCGGATATGTTGCGCTACCTGCCTACCTCGCCGCGTACATTGCAAAAAAACCGCTAATCATCCATGAAGCAAATGCACTTCCGGGGTTGGCAAATAGATTGGGTCGAAGAATTGCAGATCGGGCACTTGCAAACTTTCCGATACCAGGATGGAGTCCGAGCGATGTGATTGGCTTGCCGATTCGAGAATCGATTTGGCGAATTGGGGGATTAAGTGAAGCCGAACGAACCGCGTTGCAGGAGCGCGCGCGAACGAGCTTTGGCTTAGATTTACACCGGAAGACAATTCTCGTTTTTGGAGGATCGCTCGGTGCTGCTCGAATCAATCAAGCTCTGGGCGGTGCGTTAGATCAACTCCTTAGCCGCGGCTATCAGATTCTGCATAGCACTGGAGCTGGCAAGAATCTCCTAGATGCTCGTCCTGGTTACCATCCCGTTCCATATATTTCTGAGATGGACCAGGCTTACCTTGCAGCCGATCTCGTTATCTCGCGCAGCGGCGCCGGCACCTGTGCTGAAATTGAGGCAACAGGGATACCGGCGATTTTGGTGCCGCTGTCAATCGGCAATGGTGAACAGTTGCTCAATGCAGAACAGGTAGTGCGCAATCGTGCCGATGCAGGCTCAGCGGTAGTGCTTCAAGAAGACAATCTCAGCGTTGCTTCGCTACTGCATTCAATCGAGCAGTTGATCACTCTGCCGTATCTACTCGGCTCTTCCGGAGATTCACCTTCAACGCGGATGGCGCAGATAATCATTGAGGCAGGCGGTTCGAGATGAGCCAAGTAAATATGCTAACTCCGCCAATTCATTTTATTGGCATTGGCGGCGCCGGAATGAGCGGGATTGCACGAATCTGCATCGACCGCGGCTTAGCGGTAAGTGGTTCTGATGCAAAAGCATCGACAACATTAGAAGCTCTTGCATTACAAGGGGCAAAGGTCCATGTGGGTCATGATGCAGCGCATATTGGCCAGGCTAGAACTGTGGTTATCTCAAGCGCGATTCGCGAACAGAATGCTGAGCTGATTGCCGCGCGTGAGCGTGGGCTCCAGATTCGTACTCGAGCACAAGCATTGGCAACGCTCTTAGATGGTTATACCTCGATTGCTGTCGCTGGTACTCATGGCAAGACAACTACTACCTCGATGCTCACCATTACCTTGCAAGGGCTAGGGATGGATCCTTCTTTCGCTATTGGTGGCACCCCGCATGATTCTCGAGCTAATTCACACCATGGCACAGGATCCACATTCGTCGTTGAAGCGGACGAGTCTGATGGCTCCTTCGTTGAGTATCACCCAGATTATGCGATCATCACCAATGTGGAAGTCGACCACGTTGATCACTTTGCCGATGAGAGCGCTATCAATGCCGCTTTTGAAGCCTTGGTGAGAACAGTGAAAGAAGGGGTAATCCTCTGTGGCGATGACCCAGGTAGCGCTCGACTTGCCGCTATCGCACGAGAGCAGGGTTTAGATACTTATATATATGGTGAAGGGGATGCGTCAGATCTTCGCATCACCCATATTCACACCGGCCCCGAAAAATCGTTCTATCGAGCAACTTGGCAGGGGAGCGTCCTGGGCGAGGTGTCGCTGGCTATTCCTGGTTTACACAACGTCCACAATTCAGCGGCCGCTCTCACTATGGCCTTAGTACTCAAAGCCCCAGCGAGCGAGGCGATAAAGCATCTTGGCTCGTTCACCGGAGTCGGGCGACGGTTCGAGCTACGAGGGAGCGCGCGTGGAATCAGGGTCTTTGACGATTACGCTCATCATCCGACAGAGGTTCGTGCCACTATCGCCACCGCTCGTTTAGTTGCTAAGGAGCGCAATGGTCGCGTAATCGCAATCTTTCAACCACATCGCTACTCACGAACAGCGGCATTTAGCGAGCAATTTGCGAGCGAGCTGAAAGCGGCTGACTATGCGCTCTTACTCGATATCTACGGAGCTGGCGAAGAGCCCATACCTGGAGCCAGTAGCGCAGCAATCTCGGCGATGATCACCAAGCTTGGTGGAGTGAGCGATTTTGAACCGAACCTGATGAAAGCCATCGAACGGGCAGTTCACTTTGCACAAGGTAACGACATTATTCTCACCATGGGCGCGGGAGATGTAACTTCGCTCGCCCCTCAGATAATCGCCGCGATCAATGAGCATTAGAGCTAAGCGCCTCCTTGCAGCATTAGCGCTTGTTGCGCTCTTGGGATACCTATTCGGTTGGTCGAGCTTGCTAGAGGTGCGAACGATAAAAGTTATCGGTATCGAAGGATCTAAGACGCTCACCGAAAAGAAGGTAATCAAGAAGAGCGGAATCTCCGTGGGCTCAAAGTTGGCGAGAGTAAATTCTGGGACGGTTGCACGTGCGTTACAACAGTATCCAGAAATCGCCAAGGTAGAGATCAATCGAAGGCCCTTACATACCATCGAGATTGCCCTGCAACTACGAGATATCGATCTCGCCATCGCTACTGGTAAAGGTAAGTACGCTCTCGGTGACAGCTCTGGTGTGACATTTGTCGAGGTCGCTCGCCCACCCCGAGGGATACCGGTGATTACTGGAGATACTCGCTACCTTGGCGACGCAATGATCATCTACGAAGCCTTGCCCACGAAGATTCGAAAACGTGTTGAGCAGATTGCGTTGCCTAGTCGGGCATCTATCACGCTCTCCCTCCGCGGCGGCCTCTCGATTCTCTGGGGAAGTGCGGAAGAACAAGATGCCAAGCTCACTGTGCTCGCTGCTCTGCTCGCTGCTCCTGAGAATAAACGAGCGCGATTTATCGATATCGCCACACCTCTGACGCCCACCGTTAAATAAGCGCGCCGAAGATGCGCAACCTGCTTGCGACACAGAGAAAAAAAATCGCGTTGGTGTTTGTAGCTGCACTGATTTCCCTCTACCTTCTCGCCACGTTTTGAGATATCACTCACTCTCAAGTAGAGAATGAGGGTTATCTCCTGTCGAAAGGCGCAACTGTGGTAACCCCGCAAAATTATCTAGCAGTGATAAAAGTTGTTGGTATTGGTGGCGGCGGGGTTAATGCTGTCAATCGAATGATTGATGTCGGATTAAAGGGCGTTGAATTCATCGCAATCAATACTGATGCGCAAGCGCTGTTGATGAGCGATGCTGATGTGAAACTTGATATTGGACGAGCAGTGACCCGTGGATTAGGTGCAGGCGCCTCTCCTGATGTTGGACGACAAGCTGCGACGGATCACGAAGAAGAAATCAAAGAGGTACTTCGAGGCGCAGATATGGTTTTTGTGACGGCTGGCGAAGGCGGTGGAACCGGCACCGGTGGCGCGCCAATAGTTGCGCGCATCGCTCGCGAAATTGGTGCGTTGACAGTTGGTGTTGTTACTCGACCTTTCACCTTTGAGGGAAAGCGTCGTGCCGCGCAAGCAGAAGAGGGCATCTCTGCGCTGCGCAAAGAGGTTGATACCTTGATTGTGATTCCAAACGATCGCCTCTTATCGATCTCCGATCGAACGATAACTGCGCTCGAAGCATTCAAGAGCGCTGATCAAGTGTTGCTGGCAGGCGTTCAAGGAATCACCGATTTGATCACTACTCCAGGATTGATCAATCTCGATTTCGCCGATGTCCGTTCAGTTATGTATGGCGCTGGTTCTGCACTTATGGGCATTGGCTCTGCCCGTGGCGAGAATCGGGCAACGCGTGCAGCCGAATCAGCGATAGCTAGCCCGCTGTTGGAAGCTTCGATCGACGGCGCACATGGGGTTCTCCTCTCGATTGCCGGCGGCTCTGATTTAGGGCTCTTTGAAATTAGCGAGGCGGCTGAGCTCGTGGCAGCTTCGGCACACCCAGATGCCAACATCATCTATGGCACGGTCATCGATGATGCGCTGGGAGATGAGGTCCGAGTAACGGTCATCGCTGCTGGTTTTGATAGCGGTGAGCCGACCAAGATCGACGTGCCGGTCATTGAAACGCCAGTAGCCCCGGTCCGCGAAAAAAGCGATCCGCTCGAGGTGGCTGCATCAGTGCCCGCGGGAAGCTCACTTGGTGGGGGTGCAACTCGAAAGCGGATCATCTTCGAAGAAGATGGATCGGTTGATGAGCTCGACGTTCCCGACTTTCTCAAGTAAGGCAAGAAGCCTCTCCGGTGGCTAGCAGAGCGCTCTTCACCTCGCGTGCAGGTGGTTGGAGTACTGGAGCTTATAGCTCGCGGAATCTCGGAACCCATGTGGGCGACGATCCTGAAGTCGTCCGTCGAAATCGCGTTCAATTAGCAGAAGAGGTCGGCGTTCGCACCGAGCGACTCTTCTTCATGGAGCAAGTGCACGGTTCGGAAGTAATCGTCGTTGATGACTCCAGCAACCCATCCGAGCTCCGTCGCTGCGATGCGATGATCACAAGAACTCCGGGCACTGCGTTGGTAGTCCTAGTTGCCGATTGTGCACCGTTGCTACTTATCGGTGAACGGACGAGCGCAGCAGTACATGTGGGGTGGCGCGGACTCTTTGCGGGCATCGTCGAGAAAGTTCTCGCTGACATGGAGTCCGAGAGATTCACTGCGCTTATTGGTCCAACTATCTGTTCCTCTTGTTACCAAGTAGGAGCCGATCTCTATGACCAAGCGCTCGAGCGAGGATTTATCGTGGGGAACCAGAGACTTGATATTCCTCGATCCATCATCAAGATTCTCCACGATGTCGCAGGAAAGCGAGTCGAACGGGCAGAGTGGAATGGAATCTGCACCTTGGAAAGTGAGAGCTATTACTCCTACCGAAGAGATCAGCTCACCGGCAGACAAGCGGGAGTGGTGATCCATGACCCGCAAATCTGAGATCGCAGCAAACCTAGAGAAGGTCGAGGTTGAGATTGCCGCTGCTCTTGACCAGGCTGGTCGTAATCGCTCCGAAATCACCCTGATAGCAGTTACAAAGAATTTCCCCCTGAGCGACGTAGAGATCCTCTATCAACTCGGGGTGCGCGATTTTGGTGAGAACCGCGATCAAGAGGCGCGATCGAAAATCTCACTTTTTGATGGCGAAGGTGTGCGCTGGCATTTCCAGGGTCAACTGCAGCGGAACAAATTGGCATCGATTAGCAGTTGGGCAGATTTAGTCCACTCGGTCGACGATGTGAAGTACCTCAAAGGCCTATCCGATGGCGCCCAAAAAAGTGGGCGGAAAGTATCGGCGCTGATTCAAATCTCGCTCGATGAGGAGCCTCGCCCTGGGAGGGCGGGCACTGACCTTGCCGGGGCAAGGCAGATTCTCGCCACCGCAGAACGCGAGGGCGAGAACCTCGCTGGCATCTCACTCGTTGGGGTGATGGGGGTGGCGCCTCTTGGCGGCTCACCGCGACCGGCATTTACCCAACTCCACGAGATATTCCTCGAACTGCGACGGTCAGCTCCTGAGATGACTATTCTCTCTGCGGGGATGAGTGGCGACTTCATCGATGCGCTCCTCTCGGGAGCGACACATCTGAGAATTGGCTCGTCAATACTCGGTTCTCGCCACTAAACCAGCTAAATTTATACATTATGTCGAGCCCCATTCGTAAAGTCGCGCTCTATCTCGGACTCGTCGACGACGGAATCGATGACTCCGTCGCTCCAGAACAACCGATCGCTCCTCGAAGTGCAGCTGCTGCGCAACCCATTTCGAGTACAGGTGCAGGTGCGAGTAAAGGTGGCATGAGCCGATTCTTCTCGCGTTCACATGAGGAGCCCGAGCAATCGAGCGCTCCTGCGCCAGCGGTGACGCCTCGCTTTCGCGCCGTTGAGAGCGTGACGCCGGTTTATCGTGAAGAGCCCGTCCTCGATCGAATCATCACCTTGCATCCGCATAGCTACAACGATGCCCGGTTGATTGGTGAGCACTTCCGCGACCACACTCCAGTAATCATGAATTTAACCGATATGGATGATGCCGATGCGAAGCGTTTGGTTGATTTTGCAGCCGGACTCGTCTTCGGACATCGAGGATCAATTGAACGGGTTACCGCAAAGGTATTCCTTCTCTCTCCACCTAATGTGAAGGTCAGCGCCGAGGATAAGTTCGCCGCCGCCGAAGCAAGTTTCTTCAATCAGAGTTAATATCGCTCTATGAGCGTCTTTGGTTCGTTGCTGGCTACAGTTCTTCAACTCTTCATTTACATTCTCATCGGGCGGCTAATCTTCGATTATGTGCGGATGTTCGCTCGCAACTGGCGCCCGCGAGGAGTCGTCCTTGCTCTGGTCGAATTGATCTACGCGATTACTGATCCGCCCTTGAACTTCGCGCGGAGGTTTATTCCGCCAATCCGGATGGGTGCAGTCAGCTTTGACCTCGCGTACATCGCGGTCTTTCTTCTGGTCTCGCTTCTGATTCCGTTCGTCCGTTTGCTCTAATTACGCCTTCGAAATCTCGAGCGCGAACGGCAGTACCTCGTCGCTGCCTTCGCTCTTAGGCAGGGCCAACGATTCATCTTTGGCAAGGCTAAGCGCGAGAACTTCTTCGCTAATCTCTTTACTGCTCCGGTCGAAGGCTTTGCATACTTCGCTGTCGCCATTCCACTTCACATGAATGCGATCTGCGACGTGGAAACCAGCGCGTTTGCGCTCCTCTTGGATGACCCGGATGATTTCACGGACATAGCCCTCAGTGATGAGTTCGGGTGTTAACGTGAGGTCGAGCGCAACCGATTCTCCATCGTGAGTAGCTACCGCCCATCCAGATTTCGGAGTCTCGGTGATGACTAGGTCATCTGCAGAAATCTCGAACCGGTCGGCCAGAGTGGCAACGCCCGAAGTGCCGCGCACGCGTTGAACCAATTCACCGGCATCAAAGGCTGCGATCAGCGCAGCGACCTCTTGGACTGAGGCCCCATACTTGGCGCCAAGGCTGCGGAAGTTAGCTTTGACGGAATAGGTCACCAGATCCCCGCCTACTTGGGAGATATCTTCGATTCGATGCACATTGAGCTCTTCAGATATCTGCTCTTGAAGTTCGCGATCAAGAAGCGCATAGCCCGCAACGAGCGCTCGGCCAAGTGGTTGCCGAATCTTCACTTGTGATGTAGCGCGGGCTGCTCTACCTAACTCGACGATTCGTCGAGTGGTAGCGACTTTAGTTATCAAGGTGGAATCGATGAGCGCGCTATCCACTTCGGGGAAATCGGCAAGGTGGACCGACTCTGGCAGCGAGTCATCGACTGGGCGAAGCGCCTTCTGCCATACCTGTTCGGTAATAAATGGCACCATCGGAGCCATGAGCAAGGTGAGTTTTTCAATGCAATGGTGGAGCGTTTCTAGAGCTGCGCTCTCACCATCCCAGAATCTCCTCCGTGATCGACGGACATACCAATTCGAAAGATCGTCAATAAATGCAGCGAGAGCTCTACCAGCCTCTTGTGAATCAAAATTGGTGAGTGCATGATCGACGCTCTTTATCGTCTCGTTGAGTTGCGCCACTACCCACTTATCGAGCGAATGGGTCAGGGCTAGCTTTCCCGTTGGAACGAAATTTGCGACGTTCCCATAGAGCGTAAGGAAGGAGACGGTATTCCAATAGGTAAGCAGGGATTTTCGAATCACCTCACTGATGGCATCGTGCCCGACGCGACGAGCTGACCATGGTGAACCGGCAGCGAGCATGAACCAGCGAACGGCATCGGCGCCATGGCGCTCCATAAGTGGAATTGGTTCGAGCACATTTCCCAGATGCTTGCTCATCTTTCGCCCATCCTTATCGAGGATGTGGCCTAGGCAGAGGACGGTCTTGTATGAAGATTTATCAAAGACGAGCGTGCCGATCGTCATTAAGGTGTAGAACCAACCACGCGTTTGATCAATCGCCTCGCAGATGAAATCTGCAGGATAGCTCTGCGCAAACTCCGCTTTCGAACCTGCTTTATGGGGATAACCAAGTTGGGCAAAGGGCATCGCACCTGAGTCATACCAACAGTCGATGACTTCTGGCACGCGTCGCATCGTTCCGGAGCAGCCTTTACAGATAAGAGTGACATCGTCGACAAATGGACGATGGGGATCGAGCGCCGAAAGATCGCGATTAGCGTAAGTTGAGAGTTCGGCGAGTGATTCCACGCAGATCATGTTCTCGGCATGATCATTCTCGCAACGCCAAATTGGCAACGGGGTGCCCCAGTAACGATTGCGAGAGAGCGCCCAGTCAATATTGTTTTCGAGCCAATCTCCGTATCGGCCAGTCTTGATCGTTGCTGGATGCCAATCGGTCTGTTCATTCTCGCG
>Ga0255174_1000662_pt1 | contig 11622 bp, 8 predicted proteins | sample Atl_Atl_RepB_8d_FD_189953 | JGI IMG/M metagenome (GOLD analysis project Ga0255174, IMG submission 189953) | Freshwater microbial communities from Altamaha River, Georgia, United States - Atl_Atl_RepB_8d | ecosystem: Environmental > Aquatic > Freshwater > River | place: USA: Georgia | collected...
CGGAGCTGTCCCAGGCCGTGGCCTCGAGCAGGACATTGCCGGCAGGATCCTTGATTTTGGAGATGGTGCCCTGCTTCAGCGCGGCATGGGTGGAGGAGAAGTCGAAGAATTCGTAGGAAGTGCCATCTTCACGGATGAAAATGAAAATGTTGTTGGTGCTGTCGGTGTACAGCTTGTCGGTTTCCCCATACAGGGGAGGCGGGGGTGGGATTTTACCGCCTAGAGTGCCGGACCCAATGGGGAAGGTGATGATTTCAGAAGGGGACAGAAGGACCCGGCGGTAACCCCCTTCCTCCACGACGGAAGGGGATCCGGCATTGAACCAACCGATGCCAAAATGTTGGCTGTTGGTGTAGCTGAGCTGGTTGGTGTAGCCGAGGAAATCGCCGTAGAGGCCACCTTCCTGACCGGGCCCGGCGAGAGCGATATCGATCTCGGGGCTGCCATCGCCGTAACGGATGGGGTAGCCGGAATACATCCCCGCCCCCGCTTGGGAGGCCGGGGCTGCGGTGTCGGCGTAGGCCTCCCGAATTAGGTTGGGGGTGAGATTGGCCGCATCGTAGGCGCGAGTCTTGGCGGGGGCGGTGGGCGTGGCGATGGCGAAGGCGCCGAGCTTTACGGCACTTCCCACTTCTTGGGTGGAGCCATTGGCGGCGACGCTGTAGCGCTTCAGGGCCCTTTGGCCATTCTGATCGACCAAGGCCAGGATGCGGTCGGCGGCGGGGGAGGCCACCCGGGTGCCGAGTGTGGCCGGGGTGTCGGAGGCCAGGAAGCTGGCCAGGGGCTGGTCCCCGGCGCGGCCGAAGACCCGCACATGGGCGCTGGCGCCGATGCCCGAGCCGGTGAGGATTTCGCTGACCCCATCGTTGTTCAGGTCGGCGGCAGCGAGGTAGACCCCGCCGGTGAATCCGGGCGCGTAGGCGTAGAAGCTGGCCAGGACGGCCCCGGACCGGGCCTCGATGGTCTGGACATGGGGGGAAGCCCCCTGACCGGTGGCGGTGAAGACCGCCGCGTTGCCGTTATCCGCGAAGCCCAGGGCCACTTCCACGGCTCCCCGGTAGGAGTCACCGTAGGGGCGCAGGGTTCGGACCGGTTCACCCGAGGGAGTGAACAAGGCGACCGTGCCGGCCATGCCGCCGCCGGACCCGGCGACGATGCCCCGCGATCCGTTGCCGATGTCGCCGGCGGCGATCGACACGCCGCTGGTGGAGCCCGGAAAGGCCAGGAAGGAGGCGGTCACCGCATGGGTGGCCCCATCGAACACCACGACATGCGGCGAGCCGGAGGCGGCCGAGGCGATGATCTCGGGGGAACCGTCCCGGTCGAGGTCGGCCAGGGTGACGTTGACCCCGCCGGTGTAGGAGGGCTGGAAGGGGCGAATCTGGTCGACCTGGGCCCCGGTGTCGCTGTCGAACAGGCTGATGAGCGGGGCTGACCCGGCGGGGGACCCGATGGCGAACAGATTGGCGGCGGGGGCTACCCGTTCCTCGAGGCGACAGAGGCCTGGGCGGGTGGTGGAAGTCTTACGGTCCGGTGCGCCCGGCTGGATGCGGACCCAGGCAAAGAGCCGACGCAGAGATGAGAACATCGGGACCACTCCAGGGAGCGCAGAGCAATGGGGACTCCGCTCAAGGTCATCCCTGGGAAAACGAATGTCAAGAAAAATTATTCTGTTTGTTATCGGCTATGGGGTTTAACAAAAAGGCTGGAAGCGGAAAGCTCGATGCAGCCTGGCGATAGGCTTGGTTTGAAAGGTTTAGGGGACCTCAATTTTATCAAAATTCCATCGCATCCAATCGCACTCTTCCCGCATGCAGCGGGAAGAGTGTGGCGATCCCGGCCAGGACGCCACCCATCAACAGGCCGGCGATGGTGACCGGCCAGCCCCAGATGGGAAAACGCTCCACCCCCACAGCATTCGCAATGTGCCAGGGCAGCGCGGAGATGGTGAGGCAGCCGAGCAGAAAGGTGAGGCTGATCACCAGGCTGAGGGTGCCGCCGTATCCCACGGCGATGCGGGATGGGTCTTTCTCCTGGAAACTGGGCCAAACCGCGCCGAGGCCGGCGGCCAGGCCGCTGAGGCCACTAGCGAGGTAAATAGCGCTGATCAGGTGGACCACCCACCCACCGGGTGGCAACTCCAGCATGGAATCGCTGAGAGCCACCAAGGGCAGGGCGAAAAGCAGGCAGAGCAGCAGCGAGAAGAAGTATTTGCCTCGCACCCAATGGAGGCGGGAGATGGGTGTGAGGCCGAGCAGCCAGACCCGCCGGCCTTCCAGGCTGACGAGCGGGAAGACAAAGCGCCCGCAGGAGGCGCAGAGCAACATGCCCACCACCGCGAGGTTCAGCAGGCTGAGGCCGTTGCGGAAGGAGAGCGGGATGTCGCCCGGGAACATCCGCCGCAGCGACGAGAAGTAGAACGCGAGCATCACCAGGAACAGCAGACCCTGGCCCCATTGGCGGACATCGCGCCGGAAGGTGCGGAAATCCTTGAGCAGCAGGGCGCGCTCCTGGACGGTCAATCCGGGAACCCACCCCGGCAGGGCGTCGAGCCAACGGAAGCGGGAAATGTTCTGTTTGCGCTCCTGCTGGCTGAGCCGGTCCACTCCAATGCGGTACCAAGATCGCGCCACCAACGCCGACAGGCAAAATGCCATGCACCCGGTGGAAAGGGTGAGGGCGAGATAGCGCAGGGCAGGCTCGAACTGACCGCGGGCAGCTTGCCGCAGACCCTGGGATTGCCAGTGGGTGGGCAGCCAGGCAGCCGATGCGAAGCGCACATGGCCCAGCACCTCGTTGAGCACCTCCTCATCCCCCGAGCGGGCATGGCGGAGGTTGCGGAGGCCCAAACCAATCCATACGAGCGCGCCCAGGGTGATTAGCACTGCCAAGGCTGCGAGCGCCTCCTTGCGCCGCCTTGGAATCCAGCGGACCAGGGTGAGGCAAAGCATGGCCCCGAGGGAACCGGGGAGCAGTGGTATGGACAGGAAATAGGCTGGCAGCAGGAGGTAATAGAGGGGCCCCGCACGGACTGAAAGCCCGTAGGCCAGCAGGAGAGGCAAAGCCAGAAGGATGAGGGCGGCGCTGGAAAAGAGGAGGGCACCGGCGAACTGGTGGGCAAAGACCCGGTCATCGGGCACCGGTTTGGCGAGCAGGAAAGACGCCTCGGGGGAATCGAACAAGCTGCCGAACAGGATGAGGCCGGTGGACAAGCAGAGCAGCGTGGCCAGAGTGAGGAAGAAAAGGTCGAGCAGCAAGCCGACAATGTCGCCCCCCAGAGGGAGCTTCTGTTGGCGCAGGAACGCGAACCCGGCCAGGCTGGTGCCAAAGCCGAAGCCCGCCACCAGCAGGCTTGAAAACGCGATGCTGGCTGGCCGCACCCAGTTCTCGCCCCGGATGCCCCGCAACTGGTTGCGAGTGAGGTGCCATTTCAATCTGGCGAAGACATCCAGGCCCGGAATGGCGTTCATGGCGCTTCCATGCCGGCGGGTTGTTCCTCGGGTTGGGTCAGTTTGAGGAAAACATCCTCGAGGGGGCCGCTGTGGGCGGCCTGGTCGCGGAGTTCGGCGAGGGTGCCGCAGCCAATGAGTTTTCCACCCAGGATGATGCCGATGCGGTCGGCGAGTTGCTCGACCACATCGAGGGAATGGGAGGAAAGGAAGACCGTGTTCCCCTTGGCGGTGTGGGCGCGGAGGATGTCCTTCAGTTGGCGGACACTGCGGGGATCGAGGCCGACGGTGGGTTCATCGGTGATCAGCAGGGCGGGTTCGGGCAGCATGGCGGCGGCGAAGACGGTCCGCTGGCGCATGCCGTGGGAGAATCGCTCTGTCAGTTGGTCGATGAAACGGTCCAGCTCGAACAGGCTGATCACCTCGGCTATGCGCCTGGAGGCGTGGTGCTTGTCCATGCCGTGGAGTTCGGTTGTCAATTCGAGGAACTCACGGGCGGTGAGGTGCTCGTAGCAGTAGGGAAGGTCGGGCACATAGCTCATGCGTGAACGGGCCTGCAGGCCGTGTGTGGCGAGGTTGAAGCCGTCCACCTCGATGGTGCCCTGGGTGGGGCGGAGCAGGCCACACAGCAGCTTGATGGTGGTGGTCTTGCCCGCGCCGTTTGGGCCGAGGAAGGCGAACAACTCGCCGGGCCTGAGTTCGAGATTAAGATCTCGGACGGCCCAATGCTGGCCGTACTGTTTTGCGACGCCTGTGAGGCGGGCGCGCGGTGATGTGGTGGCAGTCATTGCTGCAGCAACTCCTCCCTGACAAGTTCCCACAGGTCCGCGCCGGGGCCGGAACCCAGGCGCACCTGCTGCCGCATCACCTTGCCGGTCTGCACGGCGGACCAGATGGTGATCTCCAGATCCTCCCGTGAGGCGGTGATTTTCCAGCAGGGTAACTCGCCCTCGGTGTCGGGCGGGTTTTCCATTTGCCGGGAGACCTCGCACCCGACCGGTTGACCGCCGTGGGCTTGATTGGAGGCTAGGAGGGAATCGGCGAGGGGATCGATGAGGCGCGCAGTCCAGCGCTGGCCGGCGCGCAGGCCGTTCCAACGCCAGGCGGGGTGGAGGAGAGAGAGTGTGGCGCGGCCTTCACCCAGGGGGAAATCAATGGTTTGACCGGGGAGACGGGTTTCGGGTGAGGCTTCCAAGGTGGCGACTTTGTCGCCCACCATGCGGTTCCCGCGTCGGGCGAGGAGCGTGGCCACCTCGCCGCCGGGGATCTTGATGAGGGAGGAAGCCGCCTGGGGCTGACCGGCCCGATCCACCTCCAGCATGGATTTGGCCGGGAGCCAGCCGGCAGCCAAGACCGTCGGTGACGGGCCGGATTGCTTCACGCCCTGGGCGCTGAACTCGGCGGAGGATCGGAAGGTCTCGGTTGCGGGATCGTGGGTGAGCTGGATGCGGGCCAAGGCGATCTCCCTACCGTTGAGGAAGATGCGAAACCTGGAAGGGGCGGAGGCGGTGGTCTCGTCACTGAGTGAGATGCCTGTGCCGGGAGGATCGCCAGTCCGAATCACCGGCCAGACGACCACGGCGAACTGCCAGCCCAGGGCGGCAAACCAGAACAGAACCAGCGCGATCAATGTGGTGCGGCCGGGCATGCCGACATGGTAGCACAACCTGAGCGACGAGCCTTTCCTAGAATGTTTTGCAGGCAGAAATCAATTTTTTTCCGGGGCGGGCACCATGCAATCCTCCAAGGCGAATCGTTCCATCACCGTGGGGGTGCCCCGCGAAATCAAGACCCATGAGTCGCGGGTGGGGATGATCCCGGTGGGGGTGGAGGAACTGACCCGGCGTGGGCACCAAGTCCTGATCCAGGCTGGCGCGGGGCAGGGCAGCGGGATTTCGGATGAAGATTACAGCCGGCATGGCGCGCGCATTGTACCGGATGCGGAAACCATTTGGTCGCAGGCGGATCTGGTCGTGAAGGTGAAGGAGCCGCTGGAGCAGGAATGGCCCCTGATGAGAAATGGGCAGATGATCTTCACCTATTTCCATTTCGCGGCCAGCGAGGCGCTGGCCCGGGCGGTGCTGGCCTCGGGTGCCACAGCGATCGCCTACGAGACGATCCATGATCCGAAGGGCGGCTTACCCTTGCTGACCCCCATGAGCGAGGTGGCGGGGCGGATGAGCGTGCAGGAGGGGGCCAAGTACCTGGAGCGGCCCTTCGAGGGGCGGGGGATTCTGCTGGGTGGGGTGCCGGGCGTGGCGCCGGCGCATGTGGTGGTGCTGGGTGGCGGGGTTGTGGGATCGAACGCGGCCAAGGTGGCGGCCGGATTGGGTGCCCGGGTGACGCTGCTGGATATCAACCTGGACCGGCTGCGTTATCTGGATGATGTGATGCCCAAAAATGTCGCCACGGTGTTCAGTGACCGGCACAGCATTCTCGACAGTGTGCGCACTGCGGACCTGGTGATCGGGGCGGTGCTGATCCCGGGGGCGCGGGCGCCGCGGTTGCTGCGGCGGGAGGACCTGAAGCTGATGCAGCCGCGGTCGGTGATCATCGATGTGGCGATCGACCAGGGGGGATGCGTGGAGACCTCGCGGCCGACAACGCACGACCATCCGACCTATCTGGTGGATGATGTGGTGCACTACTGCGTGACGAACATGCCGGGGGCGGTGGGGCGCACCAGCACCTACGCGCTGACCAACACCACGCTGCCGTATGTGCTGCAACTGGCGGGGCGTCCGCTGGACGAGGCGCTGGCGCGCAATGCCGGGCTGGCTGCCGGTGTGAACATCCGAGCGGGCCAGGTAACCAACGCGGCGGTGGCGGAGACCTTCGGGCTGCCCTTGCAGAGTTGGGATTTGGGTTGATGCCTAATCCAGTTTCGGCAATGGCTTGATCACCACCATTTTCCTGAATTGGTCGGGTGACAAATTTCCCGAATAGATGCGGGTAACATCGGCCATGGCCAAATTCGGGAAACGATGTTTTGCCGACAGGCTTGGTCTGGTGGGATCGTTGATTTCGAAACTCATGGTGTCGTAGTTCAGATCCCTGGGTTCCATCCAGTGGATTCCCTGACCTGTCGCCTCGACGAGCATGACGGTGGAAGCGGTCGGTCTGCCCAGATCCTTGAAGGAAATCGGCTTGGGCCCCGGGAATAGCGTGTCGTTCCCCACGACCACGAAGTAATTGGTGTGCCAGCGGTTTGGGGAATCTTCTGAGATCTTTTCAGAAGGGCACCTGAAAAAACTGGGCATCAGGCTTTCCAGCTTGCGATTGTTCGGGCTATTCCAGGGCTCATCCAACCGGTAATCCGCGAACAGTTTCGGTTCATCCCACAGCATGAGCAATACCCGCCAACTGTGGGCCGGGGCTCCCGATGCATCGACCTGATAGGCCGGGGGGAAATGTCCGTATTTTTCGTGGTAATTATGCAGGTAAGTTCCGATGCAGCACAGGTGGCCGCTGCAACTCAAAGCGTTGGAAATGTCTGCTATTTTTGCTGTAGCAAATACGACCCAAGCCATGAGGGCGAGGGAAATCGCGGCCCCTGAAATCCACAGGATTTTTTTCATGGTGGAGCCCTCCCGAATTGGCCTACAGTACCCCAGTTTTTCGCGGGTTGCCGGACTTTCGGGAGGGCAGGGCGGATCAGGGTGTGCCGAAGCGGTTGGTGATGCCGCCGTAGGCGTCGATGCGTCGGTCGCGGAGGAAGGGCCAGTTGCGGCGGGTTTCCTCGATGAGGCCGAAGTCGCATTGCTGGATGATGCAGGCGTCGCGGTCGTGCGGGGCGTCGGCGATCAGGCGGGCGTAGGGATCGCTGACGAAGGAGTGGCCCCAGAAGATGAGGCCGGCCTTGGGGTCGCCCTCGTGGCCGAAGCGGTTGACGCCGGCGACATAAACACCCGAGGCCAGGGCGTGGGCGCGCTGGGCCAGCTGCCAAGCTGTCAGCTGATCGTTGCCGAATTGGTCGCGTTCGGCGGGGTGCCAACCGATGGCGGTGGGGTAGAAGAGGATCTGCGCGCCCTGCAGGGCGGTGAGGCGGGCGGCCTCGGGGTACCACTGGTCCCAGCAGACCAGGACGCCAATTTTGCCGAAGGGTGTGTCGATCGCCTTGAAGCCCAGGTCGCCCGGGGTGAAGTAGTACTTCTCGTAAAACAGCGGGTCGTCGGGGATGTGCATCTTGCGGTACATGCCCAGCAGGCCGCCATCGGGGCCGTGGACCAGCGCGGTGTTGTGGTAGAGGCCGGGGGCGCGCTTTTCGAACAAGGACGAGATCAGCACCACCTGGTGTTTTTTGGCGGCCTGGGCCAGTAACTCTGAGGAGTGGCCGGGGATGGGCTCGGCCAGGTCGAACAGGGCCGGATCCTGCTTTTGGCAGAAATAAAGTGAGCCGAACAGTTCGGGCAGGCAAACGATTTGGGCACCCTTTTCCGCGGCCTCGGCGATGCCCTGCAGCGCGCGCTGCAGGTTTTCCTCGCGGGAATCGGTGCAACGCATCTGCACGAGGCCGATGGTGGCACTGGCGGATGATCGGTTTGCCATGTCTTCTCCCTTTCCGGTGGTGGTCATCAACTGGTTTACTGTAGAACATGGAACCCGAAAACCCCATTGAAAACCCGATGGAAAACGGTCCTGGCCGGCCCGGGCTGGACCCCGCCGAGCAAGTGGCCCTGCATGTGGAGTTGTTGCGGTTGGCGGGTGTGCGTTACCTGGCGGGGGATCCGGGCAGGTTGCGGGTATCAGGCCAGGCCGCACCTCATCGGCCGGCATCACCACCCCAGCCATTGCCAGCGGGTTCCACCGATGCCCAACCGGTTGTTGGCACCCGCCTGGCTGATTTGGCCAAGTTGCAGCAGCCCCGGGTGACAGAGCCTGCCCGTTTGGCGGAACCCGTAGCCCCGCCCCGCCCGATTCCTCCACCTGTGCAACAACATCCCAAAGTGGCCGCTCCCCCGGCCCCGGTCCCGACGCCCACGGCGGTACCACCTCCCGTTCGCCCCGCAACGATTCAACCGGTGCCGCCGGCCCTGGTTTCTGGCTCGCTGTTCGCGCTGGAGCAGGCGCCCAGCGAGGTGGCGGGGTTGCCGGACCTGGATTCCACCACCAGGCAAGCCATGCTGGAGGCGCTGAAGGTGGAGGTGGCGGCGTGTCAACGATGCCCCGCTCTGGTTGCCGAACGAACCCAGACGGTTTTCGGTGTGGGGCCGGTGGACGCGGAACTGTGCGTGGTGGGTGAGGCGCCCGGGTTCAATGAGGACAAACTGGGGGAGCCGTTTGTCGGGGAGGCCGGGCAGCTCCTGAACAAGATGCTGGCCGCCTGCGGATTTGAACGGAATCAGGTGTACATCTGCAACATCCTGCGCTGCCGGCCCCCGGCAAACCGCCAGCCGCAGCCGGACGAGGCCCAGGCGTGCCACCCGTTTCTGGTGAGGACGCTGGAGCTGGTGCGCCCGAAATTCCTGTGCCTGATGGGGGCGACGGCCACGCGATACCTGCTGGACCAATCGACCGGCGTGGGGGTTTTGCGCAAAAGGGATCTGATTTGGCGTGGAATCCCGGCGCAGGCGACCTACCACCCGGCGTACCTGCTGCGGTACCCCGACAAGAAGCGGGACGCTTGGGAAGATTTGCAGCGGATGCTTGGCCGGATGGGAAGGAAGCCGCCAGAGGGGGCGTGAGCGGTCAGCCTCCCTGGGGCTGGGAGACTGTTGGCTCGGGATCACCCAAGGATTGAACCGCGGCGGTCAACTGCTTCAGGGTGACCGGTCGCACCAGGGTTTTCACATTGGGGTCTTTCTCGAAGGCGCTGGCGAAAGGCGCCTGCTCCTCGGACAGGATGACCGCGATTCCCAGGCGCTTGTGGGTGCGGGCGGCGTCTTGCAGCAATGAGCGCGTCTGCTGCAGCGAGGATTCGCCCACCGTGCCGGCATCGATGATCGCGGCCTCGAACGGCGTCTGGCGAAAGCGTTCCACGGCGCGGTCGGGATCGATGGCCATCAGCACGCGGTAACCCAACTCGCGGAACTTGGCCCGGAGCACCTCCTGTAGCTTCTCGTCGCGCTCGACGATGAACAGGGTTTGCTGGACCTTTGCGCCCGTGCCCGCCGCTGCGACCTTTTGCAGGGCCGGGTCGATCTGGCGGCGGACCCGCTTGACCGCCTCGAGCAATTGGGCCGGGGTTTGGAACCGATTCTCAGGGAGCAGGGCGGTCATGGTGTTGACGAGGTCCACCACCATGGGGAAGCCGGGCAAGTCTCCCTGGCTGAGTGGTTTCAGCGCGTCGAATCTGGATTTCTGCATGCGGGCGCGCTGGCCACGGGCGAGTTCAAGGGGTTTCATCCCCGTCAGGATCTCGTACATGACGCAACCGAGGAAGAATATGTCGGAGCGTACATCGCCCTGCTTGACATCGGTGGCCTTCTCGAGGCCGGCGTAATCGACGGTGCGCTCGACCCGTTCATCTGCCTCGTCGCGACCGTCGGCCTGGAAGTACTGGGCCAGCCCGAAATCCACCAGCTTGGCCTGGCCGGCGCCACTGATGAGTATGTTGGTGAGCTTGATGTCGCGGTGGGTGTAACCCTTGCCATAGGCGAAGGTGAGACCCTCGACGCAATCCTGCAGGATTTTCATCGCCTCCTGGGGGCTGAACCTCTTGCGGATCTTCATGACCTCGCGCAGGTTGCCACCCTCGACGAATTCCATGACCAGGTAGTATTGGCCGGTGTCCTTGTCCTGGTTGACCGCCAGCACCTCGACGATGCCGGGATGCTTGAGCATGAGGCCGACCTTGCCTTCGCGGTTGAAGAGGTCGATCCGCTGCTTGTCCTCGCTGTGGCGGCGGCGGAGGATCTTGACGGCGACGATGCGCCCGCCGCCTGGCTCCTCGGCGCGGTAGACCCGGCCGAAGCTACCCGAGGAGATTTTGTAGAGCAGCTTGTAGCCGCCCATGATGTAGCCGGTGGTCTCTCCCTTGACCAGTTTGCCAGCCTGCCAGGCGGTGATGGCGGAGGAGCGTTGGAGCTGCTGGGAAGTGGCTTCGACGGAAGGGCTGGCGGTGCCCAGCAACTCGAGGGCCTCACGCACCTGGTCGGAAGTCACCAATCCCAATTTTTGGGCAAGGTTGCACAATTCCCTGCCGTTTTGCAGATCCATGGGGGCCGATCCCACTTTCCCGGAACGGAAGCGCGCGCCAAGAGCCGATGCCTGGGGCGACGCTACCATTTTAGCCCACAAATCGTCCCAAGGTCGGCCCTGCCATTGGGTTTGGGCAAAATGGGGCCTGCCCGACGGGGAAAGGCACCCAGCAGGCCTTCTCCCATGGGGTGAAGGGGTGAGTGCCGGATTGGCAGCCAAAAAAATGGCCAGGCTGAACCCATTAAGGCCTTGCGCCGGGGGACCGATCCAGCGTATTGGCCTGCCCCGAGCGGGGAACCTGTGGTTTCACCGCGAGAACCGCATGGACGCCGACCAGGTGAAGACCGGATGAGAGACTCGCCCAAGCCGGCAATTTCCCGCATGGCGGGCCTGATCTTGCCCCTGCCCCTGATGCTGGGCGGGTGCGCGAGCTTTTGGGATGAGGTGACAAGCAGGGACTTCAGCCTGAAGGAGAAGTTCCAGCCGGCCAAGCCCCCGCTGGAGGTGTTGCAAACCACCACGGACGGGGACAAGCGTGCCAAGGCCCTCGCCCAGTTGAATGAGCCGCTACGGCACGGGGGCACCCAGGAGCAGCAGGACCTGGTGGTGAAGGTGTTGGTGGACGCCGCGACGACCGACCGGCAATCGCTTTGCCGGCTGCGCGCCATTGAAAGCATGAAAAAATTCAAGGATCCGCGCGTGGTGGAGGGATTGAAGGAGGCCTACTACCGGGCCGGCTCGTTCAACCCGGAAATCGCTTCGGTTATCCGCGCCCAGTCGCTGGAGGCACTCGGGGCCACCGGCAACCCGGAGGCGGTGGAACTGCTGGTGAAGGTGGCCAACGAGCCCGCGGTGGTTGGCGCCGAACAGGACCGGCAAATGAAGATCGATGAAAGGACGGCCGCAGCCAGGGCCCTCGGGAATTTCAAGGAGGGAGACGCCTCGGTCGCCCTGTTGAACATCCTGAAGGCTGACAAGGATGTGGCGCTGCGTGACACCGCCCGGAGCAGCCTGCAGAAGATCACCGGACACA
>Ga0255174_1000666_pt1 | contig 11557 bp, 3 predicted proteins | sample Atl_Atl_RepB_8d_FD_189953 | JGI IMG/M metagenome (GOLD analysis project Ga0255174, IMG submission 189953) | Freshwater microbial communities from Altamaha River, Georgia, United States - Atl_Atl_RepB_8d | ecosystem: Environmental > Aquatic > Freshwater > River | place: USA: Georgia | collected...
GGTTGGTGTAACCCGAGTTCATGGTCGTCGGTGGAGCGATGGTGACCACGGGGTTGGTGTAACCCGAGCCGGCGTAGGTGATGGTCAGGCCGGTGACTACCCCGTTGGTGAGGATCGCGGTCGCAGTGGCCCCCGACCCGCTACCGCCATTCGAATCGGTGATGGTCACGGCTGGGTTTGCGGTGTAACCGATGCCCCCATTGGTGATTGTGAGGGCGGCGATGGTACCCGCATTCAGGGTGGCCGAGGCCGAGGCCTGGTTCTGGTTGACCGAGACCCCGGTGATGAACCCATTCTGGTCCAGGGTGACTGTGGCATAGGCACCCGAGCCATAGCTGCCGGCGGAATCGGTGATGGTAACCGTGGGCGCGATGGAAAGCTGATGCCTGGAAATGGTCGCCATGGTGGGGGGATCCATGATGATCACGGGCTTCTTGTACCCTGACCCCTGGGTCTTGATGGTGATGCCGGTGACCACGCCACTGGAATTGATAGTGGCGGTGGCAACCGCGCCCGAACCGGTTCCGGAAGCATCGATGATGGCTACGCTTGGGGCGGCAGCATAATACTGGCCACCGTCGCTGATGGTTGCCGAGCTGATGCCACCTGACGCATTCAAGACCGCCACCGCGCGGGCGGGCTTGTTGTCGGCGATGGTCAGGACCGGCTTGCCGTACCCGGAACCAGGCGTGACCAGATTGATTCCGGAAATTCTACCGGTCGCATCCAGCACCGCCGTGGCGGTGGCCCCGCGCCCGATGAGGGGAAGGGGCGCAAGGGATTTGACCAAGGGAATCATGGACATGCTCACATTGTCGACCGCGGTGTCGCTGTCGGGTCCGCCGGTGCCCTGCCCGGAGATTTTCAGAGTGTGGGTACCCGATTGGAGATAAACCGGATTGGAATTCCAGCTCTGCCAAGCGGTGCTGGTGAGCTGGTTTGCGGCGACAGTGCCGGCGCCCAAATTGTCCACCGTCACTGAAAGCGGGTTGGCGGCGTAACCACTTCGCTGGATCGCCTGGAGGGAGACCTGGTAGTAACCGGGCACCGTCACAGTGAAAGACTGGCTGATGGAGCCATTGGTGGATCCGGAACTTTGGATGTAGGCGGCCTGGGAACCTTCCGGGGCGTTGACCGAAAACCATGGACTGCCATTGCGGGCGATTCCCGAGGAATTGGCGAATGTCCAACTACCGCCCGATGGCTTGGAGGTGTAACCGCCATTCACTTGGACAGGCGTCTCGAAACCGGAGTTGGAGAAAGGGTAGAGTTTTGTCGCGACCCAATTGCCCGCGTTGCCCGAGCCCGAAGAGTCGAGCAAGCCAGCATTGTCCTCCTGATCAGCCTTGTAGTATCCGACCAGCCCGGTTTGGGGGGTGGCGTAGGTGGTGTTCCAGTTGGCCGTAATCTCCGAGTCGGTGAGCGCCCGGCTCCAGAAGCGCAGCTCATCCTGTTGGCCCTGCCAGGCGGGGTCGGTAGACGAGTTACTCTTGCCCCAGTAATTGTTGGCGCGGGCCAGATTGTTGAGTTTGGGCATGGATGCGTAGCTGCCCTGCGACTGACCATTGAGGTAGAGGGTGGCAGTGGTGCCGCTGAAGACGGCGGAGACGTGGTACCAGGTGTTGCTGGACAGAGTCGGCCCGGCCGTGAAGGTGTAGCCGGTCGAGCCGGCGTAGGTCGACACGAACAGTTTCGATCCGGAGATGCCGACGATGATGTTGTCGGATTTCTGGCCGTTGCCCAGGTCGATGATCCGCTGGCCGTTGCTGCCGATGTTCGAAGAATTGAACCAGGCCTGTACGGTGAAGGCGCCGTACTGGCCCAGTTTCAGGTCTGGTATCGACCCGTAGGCCGGGGAGGACGTGGAACTCGCCATCGCGTTGCCGGGGCTGTCGGAAATCGAGACCACAGGCGGGGAGGAGTAGACCCGGTTACCGGCCTTGAAGTCCTGGATGGTCGAGACGAAGCCGTCCTGGTTGAAAGGCTTGGAGCCCGGGCTGACCGTGATGGAACTGACAACGCCCGTGGTTACGGCCGTCGCCGTCGCCTGGGCCTGGCGGTTGGCCGCGGACGCCCCGTTGGTGAAGACCGATGCGTCCAACTGCAGTGAAAACTGTCGCACCGCCGTGACCGCCCCCTTGACCTTCTCGGCGCCGGACAGCGCGAGGCCTGTCACATTCGGGATCTCAGCCTGGTTGATCGCCGAAGCGGTGATCTTGACCGTGGCGCTGCCCGAATTCATGTCGGCATAGCCGACATAGAGCTGCTTGGGGTTGGTGGACAGCCGGTACTGGACGCTGGCCAGCGCGGAATAATCCTGGTATTGGGTGGCCTCGCTCAGGAAGGTGGCCGAGTAGGTGAACCCGGTGTTTTTCAGCACCGTGGCCGAGGCAGTGGAGCCGACCGTGAACACGCCGCCCACCGCGAGGCCGGAGGCGCTGATGGTGCCGGATGGCAGCCAGGAACCGCCTGTAGTGTATTGGACCAGGCCGGCTGTGGTGGAGTTCGTGGATATGGCGCCGGTGGTGGCGATGATCACATCCCGGGTGCTGAAGCCCATGACATAGGTTGCCGCCTGATTCAGCGCGGAAATCCGCGCCGGGGCGAAATCCACGGCGAGCATGGTGGAACCGGTACTGGTGATTTCCATGCTGGTGGCGGCCGCTACCAGGGTGTAGGTCGGGGCGGAGGATGTGCCGCCCATCTGGAACAGCAGTGGCGTGATCCAGCCGGCACCCGTCGTGGTGGCGGTGGCGTACACCTGCATGGCAGTGGGCAGGTTTTGCGCGGCACCCTGGATGGCCGAAAGCTGGTAGGTCTGGGACGGGTTGACCACCACCTGCCCCGTGGCGGTGTCGAGCGAGGACCTGGAGATCACCGGGCTGCCCGCGGTCTGGGAGGCGATGATATCGAGCGAGTAGGCGGGTGCGGCGGTGAAAGCGGCGGCGCTGCCGACATTGGACAGGCTGGTGCCGGTGGAGAGCCAGCCCCCCGCCAGGGTTGTGCCGCTTTGCATGGCCACCAGCCCGGTGGAGGCATTTTTGAAACCGAAAAGGTAGGAGACGCCCGGTGTCAGGTTGCCCAGGTTGGAAAAAGTGACCGGGATCTGGTTGGCACCCGCCTGGATGGGATATTCGGGGTCCAGGCTTCCCGTCGCCGCGACGGTGTAGGTGGACTGGGACGAGGAGGTGGGGTTGTAGCTGAAGAGCATCGGGGTGATCGTCTGGGGAGACGACAGGGTGATGGTGGGGGCCGAAGTATATCCCGTACCGGGGCTGGTGATGGTGATGGCAGTCACCACGCCATTGGAGACCGTCGCGGTGGCGGCGGCCCCGGTGCCCCCGCCATTGGTGATGGTGACTGTTGGCGCGCTGGTGTAGAAGGAGCCCGGGTTGCCCAGCGTGATAGAGGTCAACGCGCCGCCCGAAACGCCCGCGGTCGCCGTGGCTGTGGGCGCCACATTGGAATAGAAGCGAATGGCTGTGGGGACCAGGCCGGTGTTGTAGGCGGCACCGGTGTAGACATAGCTTCCGGCCGAGGCGGTGTCGGTGTTGGGGCGTCCCTGGGAACCCTGGCCGGCCTGAGCCAGGCCCTGGTAGGCAGTGAAGGCGTAGCTACGGCCACCGGACATCCAAGCCCCCGAGGTTCCAAACACGGCGCCAATGTTGACATTGAGCGCCACCGGGGCGGCGACCGTGACCGTGGGTGCCGTGGTGTAGCCGGTTCCCGCATTGGTCACCTTGAAGCCGGTGATCTGCCCGCTGCTGTTGACCGTGGCCGTGGCGGTGGCTGTGGTGTTCACCGGCGGGGCAGAAATCGTGACCGTGGGGGCCGAGGTGTAATTCGAGCCCTGGTTGGTGACGGTGATGGAGGTCACCCCGCCGTTGGAAACCGTCGCGGTGGCGGTGGCCCCCGATCCGCCGCCGCCCGAAAGGGTCACGGTGGGGGCGCTGGTGTAGCCGGTACCGACCGTCTTGACAAGGATCGTGGTCACCTTGCCGGAACTGAAGGAACTGGTGGCGGTGGCGGTGGTGTTGGCAGGCGGTGCCGAGAGGGTCACAGTCGGGGCGGAAGTGTAACCGCTTCCACCGGCGGCCACGCTGATGGAGGAAACAGAACCTACGGCAATCGTGGCGGTTCCGGCCCCGGTGGTGGCGGTGGTCCCAGGGCTGTAAAGCCAGGACCCGGTTCCCGAGGAGAAATCACCCCCGATGGTGCCTGTGTAACTGGCGGTTGTCGCAAGGCTGGAGGCGGTCACGGTCATGGCGCGGTCGGTGAATCCGAGCGCGTAGGTGGCGGTGGAGTCGGGCGTGAAGGCAGGGATCACCAGGCTGGCGGTTTGCAAACCGGCGCGCGTGACCGCAACGGATTGGGCGGCCGCGGCGATGGTGTAAGTGCCGCCGTTCACCTTGAACAGCAGCGGGGTGATGGAATGGTTGATGACATTGGCGTTGAACTGGATAGCCGCCGGAATGGTGGCGGAGGTGTAGGTCGCCCCGCTGTTGATGAAGACCTGGCCGGTGGTGGTGTCGGTGTTGGGAAACGATGATGGGGCGGTTCCCGCGCCGAGCAGGTTCGGTTTGTTCAGGGTGTCGAGCATGCCCTGGAGGCTGCTGAAGGTCGGGTAGCTCGCCTGGCGGGCGGTGAGGGTTTGCGTGAAGAGCTGGACCTTGTCGATGCCGACCAGGGACTGGGAGGCGGATCCAGAGGGGATCTGCCCTTGCAATTTGAGGGAGTGGCTGCCCGCCGCCATGTAGATCGGCTGGCTGGTGAACTGCTGGTAGGCGGAAGACCCGAGGGCCGAACCGGGCAGGCGGTCATAGGTGGTGCCACTCACCTGGAACGAAAGCCTCACACCGTCGATGGTGACCACCGTGTCGCAGGCAGCCGAAGTGGAAGCCTTGGCGGCGAAGAAGGAAAGCTGGTAATAGCCCGCCTCGACATTCTGGAGGGTCTGGCTGATGGAGGGCTTGGGGGTGCTGGTGGAGGTTTGCTCCAGGTAAACCGCCTGGGTGCCATCGGGCGGGGCGGCGGTGAGGTAGTAGCCCTGTGTGGTGATGCCATTGGTAGCCGAGCCGCTGCCATTGAACGACCATTGTGAACCCTGGGGGTTGTTCAACGATGTCACGACAAAGGGTCCCTCAAAACTGCCGTTTTGCAAGGCGACCGAGTAGGTCGGGGTGGCGAAGAAGCCGAGTTGGGTGAAGCCGTTGGCGGCCTGGTTATTGTTGACCCACGAGTTGTCCGGGTCCATCGTGAAGGCGGTGACGGTGGAATCGGTGGCGTAGAACTCGATGAAACCGGGATGGGTAGGTTGCTCGCGGCAGGCCAGGCCGGTGCCGGCCAATTTCTGGTTGAAGTGGAAGGCCACCGGGCCGGCGATGAACGGGCCGGAGGTGTTGACCGCGGGGGAATCGGTGCCGAGGTTGCCCGCGAGGGTGAAAGTCTTGGGGGTGTCTCCGCGGTAGATGGTGAAGGTGGCCCCATATTTGTTCTGGGGCAACTGGCCCTGGATTCGGAAGGTACCGGCGATAGACAGGGGGTTCTGGAAGAGGAGCCCGGCGGAGGTGCCCAATCCGGCGCCCCAGTTGTAACTTTGAGCGATGTTGCTGCTGCTGAACGGCACCTTCTGCCACGAGGTTTTGCTAACCGCGCCGAAGGAGCCGCCCGCGTTGTTCAGCCCGGTGTTGACCAGGGCCGCGGCATCCAGTTGGGCCAGGGCCAGGTAATCGCCGAAATTGGCAGTGGCCCACAGGGGCTGGGAGTAACCGCTTCCGGTCCAGGATTGGCTGTTGGAGGCCAGGCTGAGCGTGGGGGCGGCTAAGCCTGTGGGGAAGGCGTTACCGCCCACTTGGCCGGTGAAGGGCATGCTGGCGCTGACCGTGGTTGAGCCCGAGTTTTGGAACAGGTCGGCGTTGGTCGCAGAGAAATCGGCGGTGTTGGACAGCTTGGAGGTGGTGACAGCGGATGACCCCGTCACGCCGGGGGCGGAAACGCCTGTTCCGGTGTCATACAACACGCTGCTGGCGTTTGCCGTCAGGGTGTAGGCGCCATTGGTGATGCTGCTGTCGAGGTAGCCCAATCCCACGGCCATGGCCAGCCCGGAGAGGTTGGCGGAGGCGTTCCAGCTTCCTGTGACTCCGGTCACCAGAGTGCTTCCTTGGAGGCCGATGGTGAGGTCGAGGACGCCTGTCACGGCGACGGGAAGGGTGCAATTGCCGGTGGGATTGAGGCGCAAACCGGCATCCAGGCCCCCAGTGGAGAAGACGGAGTTGTAGGTCGTCGTTTGGGTCCACTGGATATGGACACCGGGGGTGGAGTAGAGGGTGGCGGCGCTTGCGGTCCTGCCGCCGCCGCTGTTTTGCGGGTCCACGGAAACCATATCAATGGACGAGTTGTTGTTGCCGTCATTACCGCCGGCGATCTTGAGCTGGTAGGTGCCGGGCTTGAGGAAAACGGCGTCGCCGTATGAGAACGCGATCCAGTAGCTGTCGTTGGCCTTCAAGGATTCCCACGCTCCACCCGTGCCGACGGGCGCGCTGTACTTGTCGTTCTTCATGTCCCAGGTGCTGAGGGTGGTGCCGTTCAGCGAGATGATGATCTTGTTGTTGTCCGTGTTGTTCTTGCCGATCGCCTGATAGCTGACCTTGTAGGACCCGCCGGTGGCGATGGTCACATTCTGGTAGATGGTGGCAACACCCTGGATCCACCCCGCCTGTTTCCCCTCGGGGGCGTTCACCGTGATGTAGTCGCTGCCATTGCTGGCGATGCCCGAGTCATCGTCCCCCGACTTGGTGAAAGTCCAGGTCGCCCCGGAGGGCTCCTTGGAATAGGTGCCGTTGCTCAAAGCCGGCGTCTCAAATCCCGAATTGGGAACAGTCACGGAGCTTGCCACCTGGAGGGTGCCCGTCTTGCCGTTTCCCGAGGAATCAGTCAGCGAGGATCCGGATGCCTCATCCGCCTTGTAACAGGCGATCAGGCCGCTTTGGGCAGTGGTGAAACTGATGTTGTAATTGGCGGCGATTTCAGAAGCGGTGAGCGCCCGGCTCCAGAAGCGCAGCTCATCCTGCTGGCCCTGCCAGACGGGGTCGGTGGACCAGTTGCTAAGACCCCAGTAGTTGTTGGCGCGGGCCACATTGTTGAGTTTGGGCATGGAGGAGTAGCTGCCCTGGGACTGACCATTGAGGTAGAGGGTGGCAGTGGTGCCGCTGAAGACGGCGGAGACGTGGTACCAGGTGTTGCTGGACAGAGTCGGCCCGGCCGTGAAGGTGTAGCCGGTCGAGCCGGCGTAGGTGGACAGGAACAACTGGGAGCCGTTGATCCCGACGATGATGTTGTCGGCCCCGTCTCCGTTCCCCAGATCGATGATTCGCTGCCAACTGGAACCGATGTTGCTGGAATTGAACCAGGCCTGCACCGTGAAGCCGGAATATTGAGCTAGTTTAAGGTCTGGGATAGTGCCGTAGGCCGGCACGGAGGTGGAGCTGGTGAGGGCGTTGCCGGCTCCGACCAGGTCCCCCGCGGTGCAGGTGACCGATGTTGTCATGCCGGCGGGGCTTCCGGAAACCAGGGTGTTGGCGATTGTCCAGAGGTCGCTTGCCGAGGGGTTGGGGTAGGTGGTGTCGAACTGGCTCCAGGTGTTGGCGCCGTTGTTGTAGGCGTTCAACCCCAGCACATCGCTTAGCCGGCTTGGAGCCATCTGCCCGAGGGACGAATCCAGGCCGGGTATCCGCGGTAGGGCATCTTCCGCCTGCCGGAGGGACTGGGCGATGGTGGACAAGTTGCCGAAAGAGGGGTTGATGCGGTTTTCAAGCCGTTCAATGGCCAGATGCCGGCTGTGGCGGGGTTTTCCGGGGGAGGACCGTTGCGCGCGGTTGTCCCGGGGGTTGGCAAAGACGGACGCGAGCCTAATTAAAAAATTCATTAAACTACCCCAAAAGTATAATTAATGATCAAAGGTTTCGATCGCGGCGAAAGTTTAAAAAGGTAAATCAGATAATATTACAAGATTACACCAGATTATTCAGCAAATCAAATGAAAATGTTAAAATAGATAATTTAAATTGTTTGGAATAAATAAAAGATATGCCGGAAGACCGTAAAATTAATAACATTACCGAATATATCAAATGAAATTACAAAATATGGTGCGTAGAGGCTGTTTTTGGCCCAGTAAGTTTTCAGGCCGGCGAATTCGTTGAGGCGACTAAGGAGCATGGCGCCGGTGGAGGTGTCGAGGACGGGCACCGGAACGCTAACCTTGGTGAGGAAAGCCCCGCAGGATGGGAATCAGCGGGCAGGATTGGTCAAGGGTTGGTTGAACGAATTTACCTATCATTGAAGGTTGCGGGCTGACAGAAGCGGGGAACCCAGCGGGAGTACGGACGATGATGGCGTGGCCGACGATTGTTTCGGGCGGTTTGATGGTGGCTGTGGGGCTTTTCGGGTTTTTGACCTCGGAGCTGCAGCCGGCGCCGAAGACTGCGCTGATCCCGGCGGGGCTGGGGGTGCTGTTGATCGTGTGCGGGGTGCTGGCCTTCCAGGAGAAGCTGCGCAAGCATGTGATGCATGCGGCAGCCATGGTGGGTGTGATCGGGTTGCTGGGCGGGTTTGCGCCGCTGATCCGGCAGATTGCGAAGGGGGACGGGTTTGACCCGCTCAAGCGATCGGCCATCGCCGGGGAATTGACTGTATTGATCAGCGCGGTGTTCGTGGGGATGTGCGTGAACTCGTTCATCCAGGCGCGGCGGGCGCGGGAGGCTGGGGCGAAGGCGGGGGAGTGACCCGGATTTTGAAATGAGGGTTGCCGGCTGGGGTTATTGCCGGGCGGTCCGCCGCCCGGGGGCCTTTTGGATCCGGTTATGCACATGAAAATTTTGGGAGCTTGCCAGTTTCGGCAGATTTTCAGGTTCTTTTGAGGTTAAGCATGCGTGGGATCTGTCCAGGGTCCTTTCGGCTGCCATATCCCTGAGCCAGACTGATTGTGTGCCAAAGACATCAACGGGGGGAGCAGGAAGGAACCCATTTGCCCACAGACCTGCTGGAAGGTTTGGCCTTGGGTATCAAGTTCCTTTTTTCAGGAAGGCGGCCCATTGTCTGAGCTTGTCGGGATTTTCGGAGAACTGTTCGGTGAACGCGACGGGAGGTTCCGGCGGGATGCCGGTGTTTCGGTTGCCGAAAGTGGACGCAATGGCTGCCTGAAGCACCTTGCCTTCAAACGCAAAAGCGCATGCCAAGAACCAGATATCAAAAAAGTCCTTCATTCGGCTATTCACCATGCCGAGAGTGACCATGGCGTGGGTTTTCTCGGCGATGACGGTTTCCCTTGAGTAGGCCGCCAAAGATGGTGCCGGAAAATCGAGGATGGTGGGAAACCGGACCTCGGTCGGGCCGGGAGTGATGATGTCCCCGAACCCGAAGTCAATCTGCAATCCAATGCGGGCTTGCTCAAGCATAGCCACGCAGCACACCCGGACGCCGTCATGGATATTGTCTTAACGGATCCTTTCCCCGCGAACGGATTCGGTGTCGAACACCAACCCGTCCTCCTCCACTTTTTGGCGGCAAATCAGGCGCACCAGGGACTCGACCCGGGGAATGGAACTCTCGCCCGAGGCGAGGAAATCCAGATCGCGGGTGGGCCGATGCGGATTCTCGCACCATAGGCGGAACAGGTTCGCTCCCTTGCGGGTGATTTCACCGCGTAGGTTGGAATCTCCCAGCCGGCGCAGGAACCGTTCGATGACGAAGCGCGTGAGGAGATTCTGAAATTCCTCACCCCTTTGCCTGGCTAGGTCCGCCAAACGGTAGCGGACGGAGGCGGCTGTTGCGTGGTTTGGTCATGCCAGGGCCTCCAAATAAGGGCGCATCACATTCGCCATGCGGAATTGGGCAGCAATTTTATCCAGCCCGTCCGGGGTCGCGCGTTTTTTGCCCAGACAATCGCGCAGGGCCTCCAGCGCGACGTCGAGCCCGACCTTGTTGCGGAAACGGAAGCAGTCGACCACCGTGCGGGCCGGGTTGGTGACCGGGACCTCCACACCTGCCAGCCGATGCCTGTCCACACCCGAGCGGAAGGCCTGATCCGAGAAACGGAAGATGCGCAGTGGGGGATAAGCGGGTTTCGGCGCCTTGGCCTTGCTGGGAATCCCCAGCCAGATCTCATGGGGGGCCTGCGTTGTGAGGCCGTGGAATCGGAGTGCCGACAGCAGGCACACCACGCCCGAGGGAACCCGTTTGCAGACTTCCCGCAGGCTTTGGTTTTCATCCATCGGGGCTCCGGCCAGGGTGTAAAGACCGCGGCCGACTCGCTGCAGATCGCCCTTTTCGCACAGCCGGATGATATGTTCGCGGGCGATACCATGGGTGGCCAAGTCCCGGGGACGAATGACCCCGAGGTTTCGGACGAGTTGGATCAACTGTTCGTTTCTGCTTGAGGCCATGGGGATGCTTGCATGTTTCAAAAAGTAGTAAAATAATAATAATTATAAACCTACTGTAACATAAGGTTTGCCCATGCCCAACACAACAGCCCCTTTTCTAAAGGGTCTTCCGGGGCTTTGGGCAGATGTGGATTATGTTGGTGGAGTGGGAACCCAACGGATTGGGACGGGGTGTGTCATGGATGGTGTTTTTGCCTGTGCATGCCGTTTTGGCCGGGCTTTTGACGGGACGCTGCCGGGGGGCTGGGTGGGCCGGTTGGGCGCGGCGTTTTTTCTGGCTGGTTGGTTTTGCCAACTGGCTTTCGCGCAATCCGTTCATGAAGTGGCCAAACCCAAACATGGTCCGGTGGTGGGCCATCAGCCCGTGTGCCCGAAGCCGGGTGAGCCGGTGCTGGTGACGGCGCGGCTGGAGGCGAGGGTGGGCCGTGTGTCGCTGCGCCTGCAGGCGGTGGAACCGGGGAATTACATCCGCAAGTCGGATCCGGCCTACGCCAAGGAATGGACCGACCTGGCGATGCGGGATGACGGTCTGGAGGGTGACTTGAAGGCGGGGGACGGGGTCTTCAGTGCGCGGGTGCCGGGGGATTGGCAGCGGCACCGGCGGCTGGTGCGTTACCGCGTGGTGGCTGGCGAAGGGGATGGCAAGCCGGTGGTGTTGCCCGCGGCGGGGGATAGCTGCCCCAACTTCGCCTGGTGGTGCGATGGGGGCCTGGCCGCCTGGACCGGGACGCGGGAGCCGGGCAAGACGGCGCCGTTGGTTTTTTCAAGGGAGTTCTTGAACACCCTGCAACCGCTGACCCTGGTGGCGCGGCAGGAGGATGTGGCGCGCAGCCAATGGGATGGCAACTTCCACAAGCAGAAACAGCAGGGGGCCATCGTCTACCGGGGCGTGGTGTACGACCATATCGAGTTCAGCAACCGGGGGCAGGGCAGCACGCATATCTCCGGCAAGAACAAGTGGGGCCTGAAGTTCAACCAGGGGCATGACCTGCCTTTGGTGGACCATGATGGCAAGCCGTTTCCCTCGGACCTGGGGAGCCTGAACCTGAACCCCGGCGGATCGACGCCGTACCTGCCGATCCTGCGCGGGGTCACGGGTTTGGACGAGGTGTTCT
>Ga0255174_1000675_pt1 | contig 11435 bp, 18 predicted proteins | sample Atl_Atl_RepB_8d_FD_189953 | JGI IMG/M metagenome (GOLD analysis project Ga0255174, IMG submission 189953) | Freshwater microbial communities from Altamaha River, Georgia, United States - Atl_Atl_RepB_8d | ecosystem: Environmental > Aquatic > Freshwater > River | place: USA: Georgia | collected...
CCGCCAACCATGATATGGCTGACCATCAGGATGGTGATCAGTTTCACTTCTCTTCCTTTCCTTTTCCAAATGCGAAGTCGATAAACTCCTCGACTTCATCCCACTTCTCTTGAATGCGCTGCGACCCTTCTGATCTGATCAGCCTTCGCAGCTCGTTGATCTTCGCATACATCTTCGGCACTCGTCTCACACCGTACTTCTCGGTCATTTTTTCAGCAGTCCAAAGTCAAAGAATGGTTTCTTTCCCGGAACCGGAATACCTGCTTTCCGACGCTTTTCGTGATATACCGACGTCACGATGCGCCTGTTTTCCGCGTCTTTCTCCGCCCTGTTGGGCTTCTTGCGGATCAGCTCTTCGCCCTTCCAGTCGTCTTTCACCGGAACAGCGCCTCGATCCGCTTCTGCTCCCGATCCAGAGCCCACCGCTCCAGCGCCTCCGAGCGCATCTTCGGTGGGATGCCGGTCTTGAAGTCGAGCCTGTAGTCCTTGTGGCTCAGGGCGGTGATTGTTTTTGGCGCCATCAGCGTGTGCCTCGGCTGAAAGAGGGACCGCCGGTACTCTGCGATCTCCTCTCCCCACCGGCGGGAGTGAAACTCCCCGATCTGCGCGATCTTGGACATCAGTCGTTCTCCTATGATGCGATCTGAGGGGCATGGATGGACTTGATAACGCCGAATGCGGGGTGCCCGACCCACATGCCTTCGATCCATTGCCACCAGCCGCCTTCGCTGCGCTGGACGGCGCCGTGGTAATGCTGTTCCGCCCGGCGCCAGTGGCCGCGCCGCCAGTGCAGGGCCCTCGGCCTGCCGCCGGACGCCGCCAGAGCCCGTGCCTTGGCACCCTCGCCAATGTTCCACCGAACGATGCTCGGGCCGCTGCTTGACAGCCTTCCTGACCGCGCCATAGCCCGCCGCTGCTGTCGGCTCAGGGCCGGACTGACCGACGTGATATTCGGCTGATTGATCAGGGACATGATCAAAGAACACTTGAAGATCATGATAATAAAAGCATTGGCTAGGTCACTATCTTTAGAAAACTTTTGAGAAATTAGCATATGTTCGCCGGGAACATATGCTCCAATTCCATTTTCAGTACCGTTGATGCTGCTTTGAAAGGCTACAATCGTGTGGGGTCCTCCAATAGGATCAGGATCAGTTCCCCAAAGATGAACAAGGCCGTATTTGCCATCAGAAAGCTCAATGGCAAGAAGCGTTGTATGACCATGCCTCTTTGCATCAAGGGGGACCAAAACTTCACCCCATGTTGATACTCTACCCGTTTCAATCATGCCAATTTCAACCGCAGCATCATGAATTTCGGCACTGACAATGAACATGTGCGTCAAGCCAGCGCCGAAATTTACTTCATAGCTATGAAAAATGCTGAGAAGTTCTTCCCAGTCGTAACTTTTAATTCCCTCAATATGGTCCGCCAAAATCAGAACCCCCACTTACTGGCGCAGATCGGCCCGATGCCCATCTCGATGCTGGTTTGGTTGGTCAGTTCCCGGCCGCAGCAGCTGCACACGCCGGTCTTCCGGCCATAGTCAACTGCTGCCTCCAGAGGGTTCGCGGCGATGCGCTGCAGGCGGGACAGGGTGTCAGCCTTGGTTTCGCGCACGGCCTTGAAGACGGCGCCGTCGATCTTGCCCTGATATGCGTCGTCTTCGATCTCGACGACGTACAGGCAACCGGCGTTCTTGCCGGTGGCAGGTGCCAGAGACAGCTTCAGGCCTTCGGCCCGGTAGATCGGCTTGCGCTGGCCGTTCTCGACGGCGGTGTTGAACATGGCGCGGATCGGGCTCAGGTCGACCGTGCCGCCCTTGGCTTCAGCCTCAGCATTGCGCGCCGCGCGGGCGGCCAGCATCTTCTCGTGGCCACGGTACCACGCGGCGATCTGGTTCTGGGTCAGGGAGCCCCAGCGGGTCAGCGAGGCGTACAGGGAGGCCGTGAAGTCGGTCCGGCAGGCCACGAGGTCGGCCCACATGTCCGGGTGCTCCTCGGCGAACTGCTTGACCTGACGACGGGTCTCTTCGGCCTTGGCCTCGACCTTGGCGCGCGCAGCGGCGCGATGCTTGGCCCGTTCGTCCGGCGAGGTCGTGAAGAAGCCGCGCCCTTGGCAGGCGAGGCACTTGCTGTTGCCGTGGCGATTGGTGCCACCCGACCACTTGCCCGTCCCGGCACACTGGCCGCACGGATACTCATGCGTGACCTTGGCGGTGCGGCGGCCTTCGATCTCGGTCGGCAGGCTGTTGACGAAGTCCTCGAAGCTCATGATCGGTGCTCCCTCTCTCTATGAGAAAAGTCATACCGACAATGTGGGATCAGGTCAACTGTTATCTTTCAGTTTGTACCGCAGGGTTTTTCTTTTGTTGTATCGGTGGATGCTTTCCTCGACTTCAGCGTCGCCATTGTCCACCAGCTTCCGCAGGCATGCCTCGATGTCCTCTTTGCGGTACTGCTTGCCCAGCCTGTTCACGATCACGCCGAGCGTCTCGCCGTCGTCGCCGGAAATCAGCTGCGCCACCTTGGCCATCATGGCCTTGGCCGGGTCATCCTTGGCGTTCTCGTTGCCCACGACCATGCGGATTTTCGTCTCGATGTCGCGCTTGATCAGGGCGAAGGCCCAGCGGACGTGCTCGACCGTCCGGACGCCCTCGGGAACCGCCAGCGTCAAGCTGATCTTGGTCACCTGCTCGTAGCCCCGCTGGGGGATCGCCTCGAGACCGGTGGAGCTTTTCTGATCGTAGGCCATGCGGTCGAAGTATCGTACGATGTTCCGCAGCATCTCCTTGGCCGCAGGCTCGGTCGGGATCACGATCCGCTCGCCATAGTGCTCCACGCGGGCGTCGGCCGGGCGGTTCATGTCGAAGCTGCCGCCCATCGCGATCTGCTGCATGGCGATCTTCAGGTTCTCGGGCAGAGGGTGCTTGACCCAGTCCAGCTTGGTCTGCGGGGCCGTGTCGGTCTCGATGTTCAGGATCGCCCGGCCGATGAAGCCGTTCGCGGCCCCGTCGAAGTCCACCAGCTCGTCGAAATTCTGCCCGGTGGTGTAGCCGCAGAGCGACAGGAACGGCCTGTCCAGCCCGTGGTCGATGGTCGACAGGAGGTGGGCCAGAGCGTCACGCCGGGAAATCAGGTACGGCTTCTCGCCGACGTCGTCGATCTGCTTCTCGAGCTGGGTCAGCTCTTTCCGCAGGGACTGGCGGGTATCTTCCTTCAGGTCGCCGGAAATCAGCAGGCGCCCGTCGGCCTTGGAGTAGACCGACATCAGGAGGCCGATGATGCCCTCCATGTAGATCGCCCCGCCGCGCTTCTGGGCCGACTTGATCTTCTGAAGCAGGAAGCCGATCTCGTCGATCAGGTAGAAGGCGGCCTGATTGCGGGTCAGGTTCCGCATGATCTCCTGCTCGGACTTGATGGTGCCGTGGGTGGCGGCCGCCAGCCCGCATTCCAGCATGATTTCGTTGATCGCGCCGATCAGGGCGTCCTTGCCGGTCGCCGATCCGGCCACGTTGAAGACGAACAGGTTGGTGGTGGCTCGGTCGATGTCGTCCATGTACCGCAGGCCCGCCGCGTTCGACAGGGCGACGATGGCGGCCAGAGAGGCGAGGCGTTCGCGCTTCTTGCGGGTGCGGGTGTTGATCCACTCGGCGACGCGCCCCGCGAGCCCCGGCGGCCGCAGCAGGTCGATACCCTTGACGTCGATCTTCTCGCCTGTGTCTTCGACCGCCGGGGTGAAGTCGAACTCGACGTCGGGGGTGAAGGTGACCGGCTGCTTCCAGCCGCCCTGCTCGGCATAGTGGGCGAGGGTGCCCAGCGTGACCGGGTTGGCGCCCTTGCCGAAGCTGTGCCACTTGTTGGGCATGACGCGGGGATCGTGCTTGCTGGATCGGGCCGACCAGTCTTCCCAGAGGCTGTAGGCGGTGCCGCCGGACGCATGGTGCAGCGCCATGCCGACGCGGACCCACGTCTCATAGTCGACGTCGTCGTTGTCGATGTACCGCAGCATGTCTTCCAGATCGGCGTGGCTGACGTCGACCGTCCTGTTGCCCAGCTCGGCCCGGTGCCGCTCCGGCTTGGTCAGGAGCTTGATCAGCGCCTCTGGGGCATAGTCGATGTCGTCAGGGGTACCAACCGCGACCTCATACCGACGGCCGGAGGCATGGAGCGAGCCGGGGCCGACAACATAGGCCGCGCCGCTCTTGAAGTCGACGCCGGGATAGTCCGGGTGTTTGGTCACCAGCGCGACACCGGGCGGCACCTTGAAGTACAGGTGGCGCGACCCACCGCCAGAACCGGTGTTCACGATCAGCCCGGCACCAGCCACTTCCGGCACATCCCGCAGCAGCTTCTCGAAGCTCTCGAGCCCGCCGTTCCGCGCATCGACGTCAACGACCAGCAGGCCGCGCAGCAGCACGCCGTATCCAGTAGCAAACTGGCCGGTGGCCTCGATGATCTCGAACTGTTCCTCGGACCAATGGGGGGTGTATTGCCAGTTGGAAACCAGCGGGTGCTTCAGCACGGCCTTGCAGTCCGGATCGCCGCACTTGCAGGTTCCGTCGGCATTACTTCCATGTAAGCCGAACACGAGGTATTCGGCCTCCCAAAAGTCTCTGTAATTCATGATCTTCTCAGCCGAAGAGGTAAGAGGCGAGCTTCTCGATGGTGGTCAGGGTCGGCGTGCCACCCTTGCCCTTCGCGAAGTTTCTGACCGTGTTCTCGTGCAGCCCAGTCGCCATTGCGACCTTCGTGAGATTGCGATCAGACAGTGCTTCGCGGATGCGCGCAAGCTGTTTGTCCATCTCCGTCCGGATGGCCTCGGCCGGGCTGGCTTCTTGATCCGACATCAGTAGTGTCTCCTTGGTGACAAAATGCCTGTTGACACTCTCACAATGTGGACCTATCGTCAATCCCGTTGTGAGCAGAGAAAGGAGCGAGAATGAGTGTTCTCGAGCACATCAGCAAACCCAAGAACCGGCCCGTAGTCGCAACCATCATCGGCGATGCGGGCCTTGGCAAGACTTCCCTTGCCGCCACCTTCCCGAAACCCATCTTCATCCGCGCCGAGGACGGCCTGTCGTCCATCCCCGAGGCCAGCCGTCCTGACGCCTTTCCGCGTCTGACGTCGGTCGAAGACCTCTGGGAGCAGATGACCGCGCTGATCAAGGAAGATCACCCGTACGACACGCTGGTGATCGACAGCGTCACGGCGCTTGAAGTACTCTTCGGGGAGCACGTGCTGGAAACCGACCCCAAGAAGCCGAAGGGCCTGCAGCAGGCTCACGGTGGGTACGGCGCCGGTCGCGACATGGTGGCGTCCATGCATCGCCGCGTCCGCAAGGCCGCCGAGATGCTGGTCGAGCGGGGCATGAACGTGGTCTTTGTGGCGCATGCCGACACGACCCGGATCGAGCCGCCGGATGCCGACCCCTACACGAAGTACACGATGCGCCTGCATGAGAAGTCGATGCAGCCCTACGTGGACAACGTCGATCTGGTCGGGTTCCTGCGCCTCGAGACCTTCGTGACCGGCGAAGGCGAGCGCAAGAAGGCGGTGTCCGACGGCACGCGCCAGCTCGTGTGTCACGCGACCGCCTCGAATGTGTCGAAGAACCGCTTCGGCATCTCCGAGCCCATCGAGGTCAAGCAGGGTGAAAACCCGCTTGCCGACTATCTGCCCCAGTTCAAAGCCAAATCGAAAGGGAAGTGATCATGGCCTTTTGGAACCTGTCCGACGGTGAAGACGTCAAGAGCAACAGCACCGGCGAGTACGACGCCGGTGGCGGCCGGATCGAGGTGATCCCCGACAACACGTCGGTGCTGGCAATCATCGACGAGGCGAAGTGGGACCGTACGCAAGACGGCGACCGCTTCATCTCGCTGCGCTGGTCTGTGCTGGCGCCGGAGGAGCTGAAGAACCGCAAGGTCTTCCAGAAGCTCTGGGTGCTGGACGACGAGCCCCGCGCGAAAGACCCGGTGAAGAAGCGCGACAAGGCCAAGCGCATGCTGGCGGCCATCGACACCAACGCGGGCGGCAAGCTGCTCGCCAAGGCCGAAATGCCGACGGACGAAAGCCTGACGGCCTGCCTGACGAACAAGCCGATGGTCATCCGCGTGATGGTCTGGGAGATGGAGGACCGGGCGACCGGGAACATCAATCAGGGCAACTGGGTCGGCGCGGTGTCTCCGAAGAGCGCGCCGCAGACGCCGTCGGACGAGATCGAGCAGAAGTCTGCCCAGATGCAGTCGAAGAAGCAGTCTGGCGGCGGGGGCAGTGGCGGGCGCCGCCGCGACATGGACGATGACAGCATTCCCTTCTGATCAAGGCGGGGGCCTTCGGGCCCCCTCCCACCACCCCTTATCCTATCGGAGATGATGATGTTTTCCTTCCTGAAGAAGCCGAAGGTCACGTACGTCAACAGGCGCGTGACGGTCGGCCTGACCGACGGCCGCGAGATCACGCACAAGGCTACCGACCGCGAGATCAGCCCGACGGGGCGCCTGCACCTGACGTCGAACGGTGTCGTTGTAGCTGATTACCTGCCGGGCACGTGGACCAGTCTAAGCGTCGGGCATCGCGCGATCCGGAGCCTGTGATGGAGCAGCGCAGCGAGGAGTGGTTTGACGCGCGCAAGGGGCGCGTGACGGGCTCAGCTGTCGGCGCGATCCTTGGTCTCGACCCCAATCGGGACCGCAGCGACGTTCTGCGCGACATGGTCCGGTCGTACCACGGGGCTCCGAGGGAGTTCCGAGGCAACATCGCGACCCAGTGGGGCGTGGTGCACGAGGCTGAGGCCCGCGAGGACTTCGAGCGCGACACCGGCCTCGAGGTCCAGACGGCGACCTTCTGCGTTCACCCGAATTTCGACTGGATCGGCGCCAGCCCGGACGGGTTCGTCGGAGACGACGCCCTGCTCGAGATCAAGTGCCCGTTTGGACTTCGGACGCAGCCCGCGCCGGTCGGCTTCAAGACGGCCGCGCAGCAGCCGCACTATGTGGCGCAGATGCAGGTCCAGATGTTCGTGACCGACCGGGCGCGGTGCCACTTCTGGCAGTGGACGCCGAGCGACAGCCGCCTCGAGACCGTCGAATACGACCCGGAGTACATCGCCGAGGTCTTCCCCCAGCTGGAGGCGTTCTACAAGGAGTACCTGCAGGCCGTCTCCGATCCGGGCGACCATCTGGAGGAGAAGCGGAAGGTCATCGACACGCCGCGCGCCATGCAGATGATCGCGGAGTACGACGACCTGACCTCAGCCATTGAGCGGGCCGAGGAGCGCAGGAAGGAGCTGCTGGAGGCCATCGTGAAGATCGCCGACGGCAAGAATGCTGTCTTCGGCGGCCGCAAGCTGACGAAGGTCGAGCGCGCTGGCTCCATCTCCTATGCCTCCGCCATCAAGGTGCTGGCGCCGGGGGCCAATCTAGAACCGTGGCGCGGCAAGCCCACGAGCTACTGGACGCTGAAATGACCGACCCCGAGATCGCACGCCTTCGCAAGCACAACCTGCTCCTGCAGCGCCGCCTCGAGCGTGCCCGCCGGGACGCCCTGCTCTTTGCCGCCAGCCTGTGCGAGGACAACGACTGCGTGTCCTGCGCCGACAAGATCAGGCTGGTGGCAGGGAACATGGCTTCCCCCAGTGTTCACGTGGCCCCTCTGGTCTGGCGGATGGAGGATGGCGCTTTCCGCGCCATCCCGATGGCTGGGTACGACTATCTGGTCGTCAAGAACCCATTCGGCGTCGGCACCATGACCTACTGGAACAAGCACATGATTGCTGTTGTAGACACCGAAGAACAGGCCATGTCCGAGGCACAGAAGCACTTCGCGGGCTGCATCCAGCCTGCACTGGAGGCATCATGAAGCTCCTTGCCCTGCTTGCCCTGCTGGCCACTCCGGTGGCCGCAGACGACACCGACCGCTGCTTCCAGCTGGGGCAGATCGGCGAGAGGATCGCCATCGCGCGTGACGGCGGCTTCAGCATGAAGTCGTCCATGATGGCGATCCCGATGGACATTCCGTCTGACCGTTATCGCTTCTTCATCGACATGGTCGACGTGATCTATGGTCAGTGGCGCTACGAGGCCCCGGTCGACATCGGGGCTGTCATCTTCACCCTGTGCATGAGGGGAGACATCCGATGAGCGACGACGATCTGATCCGGCGCGGGGATGTGCTGCGCGCCATCGTGGAGGCCCGCCATGACTAACCCCAACGACCTCTCGGACGCCGCGCTGCTGGCGCTGGCGGAACGGCTGGAAGACGGATGTCGTGGCGGGCCGGGTTGCGCCTGTTCCCTGAATGACGCCGCCGCCACCCTGCGCGCCATCGTTGCCGCCCGGCAGGCCCCGCAGGATGTGGTGGAGGCGCTGCGCGTCACTCTCAAGCATCTTGATGGCCTGATCACTGAGAGCGGTCGCGAAATTGAATGGGGCCACGAAGACCCGTTCAGGATGGGGGAGTGGTTTGAGCCGGAAGACCTTGCTGAAATTGAAGCCGCCCGCGCCTTCCTCGCCGCGCTGAAAGGAGGCGACAATGGCTTATTGGGATAAGCCCCCCAAGAAGGGGTATGTCTATATCGACATCGTTGATGGTGCTGAAGGGCCATCTGTTTCGATTGGTGATCACCAAGGGGGAATGCGTGTAGCAGGGCCAAAGCCGTGGGGCGGAGGGACTGTCCGGCAACGCTTTTTGGCGTATATCGCAGACATTCGCAGCGCCCTCCCCGCCGCCCCCGACCCGCGCGACGAAGTGATCCGGGGGCTGGTGGAGGCGGCGGAACGGTCACGGCAATACATTGTGGGCAGCATGGTGGACCGCAGCGGCCCGGTATTGCGCCAGCTGGACGCCGCCCTCGCCGCCGCACGCCAGCCTTACATGGGGCAGATCATGGCGGAATGCGATTGCCAGAGGCAGGGCGAGTGCCAGCGGGCCGGGCGCTGCATCGCCGAGGTGCGTTGATGCACCGGAATGACCCAGACGCCCTGCCGCCGCGCACCCGCAAGGGCCGGAAGCCGTTCAAGGTGGAGATGCGAGCGCGGGACCGGAAGTGGCCCTGCGCCGACTGGGCCAGCTGCGGAGCCTACGCCACCGAGGCGCAGGCAAAGCAAGCTGTCGATGCCATGAATGCCAAAGACCTATGGCTCGAATACAGACTGAAGCCGTGATGGGGTTGACCTACAACGGAATTGTCGATAAAACGTCATCCTGAGCAGAGAGAGGATGATCGAATGAGCCTGAGACCGTACCAGCAGGATGGTCATGACGCCGCCGTCGCATGGATCAAGAAGAACCGCGCGCCGTGCCTGATCGAGGCCGCCACGGGAGCAGGGAAGAGCCACCTGATCGCTGCCATCGCGGACACCGTGCACGCCATCTCGAAGGGCAAGCATGTGCTGGTCCTGCAGCCGTCTGCCGAGCTGGTCGAGCAGAACGCCGAGAAGTACCGCGCCACCGGCGCCAAGTGCTCCATCTTTTCGGCGTCCGCTGGAGAGAAGAGCCTGCGGCACCCAGTGGTCTTCGGCACCCCGCTGACCGTCAAGAACCGCATCTCCCGCTTTGGCGCGCAGTTCGCGGTGGTTATCATCGACGAATGCCACGGGATCACGCCGACAGTCCTGTCGATCATCGAGGCCATGCGGGAAGCCAATCCCAACCTGCGCGTCATCGGCCTGTCGGCCACTCCCTATCGCATGGGCACCGGCTACATCTTCGCCAAGTGGCCCGACGGCAAGCCTGTCCCTGAGAACCAAACCCGCGACCCTTACTTTGGCGCCTGCGTCTACCGCATCCGCGCCCGCCAGCTGATCGACGCCGGTTACCTGACGCCGCCTGTGATCGGCAGCATCGGTGTTGCATCGTACGAAACCATGAACATGCAGCTGAACAGCCGGGGGCAGTTCGACGCTGAGGACATCGACCGCGCCTTCCACGGGCAGGGCCGGAAGACATCCAGCATCATCGCAGATGTCGTGGGTCAGTCGCGGGATCGCGAAGGCGTGATGATCTTTGCGGCTACCGTCCGGCATGCTCAGGAGTGCATGGAGAGCCTGCCGCCCAGCCTGTCCGCGCTGGTGACCGGGGAGACGCCCAAGGCGGAGCGGAAGCGCATCCTGACGGCATTCAAGGCTCGGAAGATCAAGTACCTCGTGAACGTCTCCGTGCTGACCACTGGGTTCGACGCCCCGCACGTGGACGTGATCGCAATCCTGCGCGCGACCGAGAGCGTCGGCCTGCTCCAGCAGATCGTCGGCAGGGGCCTGCGTCTGTCTCCCGGCAAGACCAACTGCGTCGTGCTGGACTATGCCCAGAACATCGACCGGCACTGCCCGGACGGCGACATCTTCAGCCCCGAGGTCAAGGTGCGCGGCGGCGAGAAGGGCGAGGGGTCGCTGACCTGCCTGTGCCCGGACTGCAATGCGGAGAACGAGTTCTCGCCCCGGCCGAACGAGGAGGGCTATGGCATCGACCAGTACGGGTACTTCCTCGATCTGGACGGCATGCGCGTCGCCACGGACTGGGGTGACATGCCCGCCCACTTCGGACGCCGGTGCCAAGGCCGCTCGACCATCGCCGGAGACCTCGTCCAGTGCGGGTACCGCTGGACCTTCAAGAGCTGCCCGGACTGCGAGGCGCCGAACGACATCGCCGCCCGGTACTGCACCACCTGCAAGGCCGAGATCGTCGACCCGAATGAGAAGCTCCGGCTGGACTTCAAGGCCCTGAAGCGCGATCCCACAAGGATGCAGACCGACGAGGTTCTGGACTGGAAGGTCGTGCCGGGTGTCTCTCGCACCGGCAAGGAGACCGACAGGGTTGACGTGGTGACCCCCTATCGGTCATTCTCCTTCTGGGTGCTCCGGCACCCGACGTTCAGCCGGGCCATGAAGGACAGGGCCATGCTGGATGGGCTCAGGGGCCAGCCGCCGCAGACCGTTACCTATCAGAAAGACCCGGAGACCGGGTTCTATCGCGCAATCGCATATAACAGGCCGCATGATGAAGCTCCCGAAGGACATCCCGATCTGGGGAAACGCAGAGTACAGGGGCGACTGCCCCAAGGAGACGCTGGAGCAGGTGACCTTCTTCGCTCGGCTTAGGCGGGCCCACCCGGACAGCTACGGCCTGCTGGCGCTACACCCCCGCAATGAGGGCAAGCGCACGCTCCTGCAGGCCGCCAAGGAGAAGAGCGAGGGTATGTCGACCGGGGCCACGGACATCGTGATCCCCGGAGCACCCAGCTTTGTATGCGAGCTGAAGAGGCGCGATCACACCAAGAGTACCATCCACCAAGAGCAGCTGGACTACATGCACGCGGCGCAGCGCGCCGGAGCCTATGTCTGCATCGCTCTGGGCGTCGACGCCGCGTGGCAGGCCTTCGAGGACTGGCGCAGCCATGTGGAGGGATGAACTGCGCCCCAGTTCCCGCATCCGCC
>Ga0255174_1000677_pt1 | contig 11385 bp, 4 predicted proteins | sample Atl_Atl_RepB_8d_FD_189953 | JGI IMG/M metagenome (GOLD analysis project Ga0255174, IMG submission 189953) | Freshwater microbial communities from Altamaha River, Georgia, United States - Atl_Atl_RepB_8d | ecosystem: Environmental > Aquatic > Freshwater > River | place: USA: Georgia | collected...
TGATGCGGGGGATCCGAAAGCGCAAAGGCCCCACCCGGGTTTGAAGCATTGGTGGGGGTGGTGGAATTGGGTCGCAGGGTTTTACCTACAGGGTGATGCCTGACAGGTCTCCTGGATTGCCGGCGAAGAAGCTGTCGAGGAGGTCGTAGGTGTCGGGGTCGAAGGTGCGGACATTGGGTCCGGCGCCCTGGCCGGGGCCGAAGGGATAAAGGGTTGCGGACAAAAAGCGGGGTGGCTGCCTGATTTGGATCAAATTCCCATCTTTCAAAGTGAAAAATGACAGAGCACCCCAGGGCAAGGCCCTGGGGTGCTCTGGGACGCTTTCAACGGAATAGAAGGCAGAAATTTCTATACCTCGGCTTGAGGCTCGGGCTTGGCCTGGTTTTTGGCTGTTTTTCGTTTGCGCCACCAAACACCACCGCCACCGCAGGCCGCAGCCATGGATGCCAGCAGCATGGTGCCAGGCTCGGGGACAACCGTTAGTTCTTGTGAAACGGCGTAAACGCCATATTGGTCAGACTGACCTTGAGTAGACCAAACAGCCCAGCCTCCACCTGTTTGATCAGAAAAGCCTCCGACCGCGGAGCCACCGCCGCCTAGGATAAAGCCTGAATATCCCGTGCCGTCCCCATTGGACCCAGTCCAGACTTTTACGGCAGGGCCGGCAGATACAGCGGCAAGGTGAGTATCAGAGTAAAAGTTGGCCGCTGTTGAGACCTTTACGCCATCTAACCTATAAACATCCGAATTTAGTGCACCTATGTTTGTCCGGGCATTGATTGAAGTACCACTGCCATCAGCAACTGATGTGCTTGCAAATGCCTTCCAGGTCACCGTTACTCCACCATAGGAGTATGCTGTTGCATTTGCCACATTATTGTAGGTGGTAATGTCAGCGGAAGTTGCGGCCGTTGTTTCGGTTGTAAGCCGAACAATTCTAAATTTATCGCCAACTGCCAGCCCTGACGGCGCAGTAATGACAATATCAGCGCGTGAAGATCCTAAAAAAAGGAATGCTGCAATAACAACCGCCATATTTCTGCAAGACTTCCCCGCAAGCAGAAATAAGGCTGGGGTCGCCGACTTTGCGCTCATCATCAACTAGCCTCTAGCAAACAGATTCATCACAATTTGCTCTTCGAAAAATTAGATTAACTAATCGACTCGCTTCTACAGCGGTGGGAACAAGTCCACCCCAAGGTCAACATTTCACTCCCTGAACCGCTTTTCCCTTGGTATTGGGATGTCCTCCTGGCTGTTCATGCAGGCGTAAATCAAAGGCAATACGACAATACATCCGAACCCTGTTTTCCCTAAACCATTGCCCGATAGCCACTTGGCAAGGGCCATGGACTGTTTGCAGCAAAATGCAGGCGGAACAATCCCTTTGCCGAAAGGGTGCCTCAAGCCCCCGCCACGGGCCTGGAAATTTTTTTGTTATGATTTGATAAAACGGTCAAAAATCGCTCTGGTGTTCAGTTTTTGTTCATTTTTCGTTCAGCTTTCGTTCACAAATCAGTGCCATTCATTATCCCCCACCTAGGCCATTGCCAATAACCTTTTTCAGTTTTTAATCAGTATCTGGCCCTTTGGCGAAGTGGTCGCACTTTGAAAACCACAGGTTTTACCAAAGCAGTGAATGAAGGACCGTTCTTTCCTGACGCTCTTTCTCCCGGGTTGATAAAACAATCTATCGAATCAGGTTCCCAATCCCATTGGGGACCATCTGGCCAACCCCCTGACCCGGTGGGAGTGCAGGGCATGAATCAGATCGTCCAGCACCAGCTATCGATCCTGATCGTGGAGGATGAGTACCACACCTGCATGGCTGTCGCCCGGAAGGTGCAGGCTGCGGGCCATACCGTCGATATGGCGGAAGATTCTGCCATGGGACTGCACATGGGGTTGACCAGGGCCTACGATGCCATCCTTCTTGATCTTGGGCTGCCGGGCGGGGGCGGGTTGGACCTGCTGGTGAAGCTGCGCAAGATCAGCCAGGTGCCGGTGATCTTCATTTCCCAGTTCGAGGGGGTGGAGGAGCGGTTGCAGGCCCTTGATTCCGGGGCGGATGACTTCCTGGTGAAGCCGGTGGATCCGCGTGAGCTGATAGCCAAACTGAGGGCCATCGTCCGGCGCGCCAAGACGAACCCGAATCAGTCCGTCACCCTGGTTTCCGGTGACCTGGAGGTCAACCTCGTCACGCGTTCGGCGCGCCGGGCCGGCCTGGAACTGGACCTCTCTCCCACCGAGTTCGAGATCCTGGTCCTTCTGGCTCGCAACCCGGATCGACTGTTGTCCCGCCACGAGCTGGAGGGAGCCCTTGCGAACAAGGACTCCGAGAAGGCCCAAAAGAACAATATCCTGGATGTCTACATCCTCAGGCTGCGCCGCAAGATCGGCAAGGAACGCATCACCAACCGGCGCGGACTCGGGTTCATCTTCCATGGCTAGGCCCGCCTTCCGCCTGCTGCCTCCCGTCCAATCGATCCGCACCAGGGTGATATTGCTGTATGTCGGGATCGCCTTGATCGGCAGCCTGACGGTCCGTTTCATCAATTTCCGCATCATCAGCGGCCTGATTTATCGGAACGCGGATGTCGACCTGCGAACCATCACCAGGTCCCTGGAACGGCTGGAGCGTTTGGATCTGAAGGCCGGTGGGGTTTCGGGATTCATGGCATCCCTGCTGGATGACCTCAACGGCAACAAGCTGGATTCCCTGGCGGATTTGCTGGGTCCGCTGAACCTGATGGAAATTTCCTCCAGGCGCTATTTTGGCGGGGTATTCCGCCAGGATGGTGGCACCGGGCTGTTTGTCCCCGATGCCGGGGGTGAGGCATGGAGGGTGCCCGACGGGTTTGCCATCACGCCGCAGGAGGCCGCCGGACCATTTCCGGCAACCCTGGGTGGAGGCAATTATCGGGTGAACGCCCAGCCCGGTGCGGGTGGGGTACTGCTGGTGGCTGGCACCAGCGTCCTTGAAATTCAGGGCGCCCTGTCAGCGCTTGTTTGGTTTTACCTGCTGAATTTCATGGTTTGGGGATCGCTGCTCGGCCTGATTTCCTGGTGGCTGGTCACCATCGCCCTGCGCCCACTCAAGCGCGTGGCGGAGGTTGCGGAACGGGTCCAATCGGGCGAGACAAACCTGCGGATACCACCCGGTGAGACCGTGGTGGAGCTTGGCCGGCTTGGAGAGGCCTTCAACGCGATGCTCGACCGGCTGGAGGGTCAATTGCAGGCGCACGCCCGGTTCACCGCCGACATCTCGCACGAGCTGGGCAACCCCCTGGTGTCTGTGATGGTGCAAATGCAGGTGGCTAGCGAGGAGGATGCCAACCCTGAGGAGCTGCGGGCGACCGTGCGCTCTTGCCTGGAGATTGTCCGGCGGATGAACCACCTGCGCCAAAGCCTTCTGATCCTGTCGTTGGCCCAGGCCCGTCAGGGGATGGAAAACCCCGCCATCGATCTGGAGCCGGTGGTGGAGGAAGCGGTGGAGGCGGTGGAGAGGGCGGCGGAAGACAAAGGGGTGGCTATCGAGACCTACGGGACAGCCAACGTGTTGCCTGGCAACCCGGAGCTGCTGCACCAGTTGCTGGTGAACCTGCTGAGCAACGCCATCCGGCATACCCCGTATCAATCGGTGGTGCGAGTGCGGGTCCGGCCGGCCGAGTCGGATGGCAAGCCGATGGTGTCGATCGGGGTGCTGGATGAGGGCCGCGGGGTTCCCCCTGAGGACGTACCCGGACTTTTCGAACGGTTCTTCCGGTCGCAGTCTGACCGGTTGACCCGACCCAACGGCCATGCTGGCATTCGAACCGGCTTGGGCCTGGCCATCTGCAAGAGTATCGCCCAGGCCCATCAGGGCACCATCCACTACAGCCTTGGCCCACAGGGAGGGGCGCTTTTCGAGGTGCTGCTTCCGGCGAAATCGGGTTGATGGGGACGGGAATTCCAGGCTGGTGGTTGTGCCCAACTACCGAGGTATGGGCGATATTTACGGATTTGAAAAGAAGACCCCACCCGGGTTTGAAGCGCGGGTGGGGGTGGTGGAATTGGGGCGCAAGGTATTACCTACAGGGTGATGCCTGACAGGTCTCCTGGGTTGCCGGCGAAGAAGCTGTCGAGGAGGTCGTAAGTGTCGGGGTCGAAGGTGCGGACATTGGGTCCGGCGCCCTGGCCGGGGCCGGTGGTGATGAGGGTCTTGCCGGGGGTCTTCACCGAGCCGACGCGGACATCGCCGTTCCAGCCCTGGTAGGCCATGAAGTAGTCGATGGCGCTTGGGTTGCCGCGGTAGATGCCCACCTGGTTGGTGGTGCCGCCGGTGGTTCCGAGGATCAGCTCGGCGATGTTGTCGCCGTCGAGGTCGGCGGCGGCGATCTCGACCCCGTTTCTGACCGCCTCGGGGAAGGCGTAGAAGCTGGTGATGACGGATTGGCCCAAGTTGGCGAAGGCGACCACATGGGAGATGGGGCCGGAGGCGGTGGAGGTGATGATGTCGAGGACGCCGTCGCCGTTGGCGTCGGCGGCCGCCAGGCGCAGGCCGCCGTGGAACGCCTTGTCGAAGGCGTAGAAGCTTGCGAGGACCTCCCAGGTTCCGCCGGAGATGACCACCACATGGGGGGTGGCGCCGGCGTCGGCGGCGAGGAGGATGTCGGCGAGGCCGTCGCCGTTGACATCGCCGGTGGCGACATTGACGCCGCCGAGGAAGCGGGGGTCGAAGACATAGACGCTGCGGAGGACGGACATGTCCTTGCCGCTGAAGACGACCATGTGGGGCGAGACGCCGGGCTGGGGGACGGAGACCAGATCGGCGATGCCGTCGCCGTCGAGGTCGGAGACGCTGTTGAAGCGTGGCACCCCTTGGTAGCCCTGGAAGGGAGTGAGGGGTGCCGTCAGCGCGGTGCCGTCCGTGGACCAGGCCCGGAGGGAGCCGCCCTGGCCGACGGTGATGGAAGGCACCGAGGTTTTGAAGAAGGGCGTCGGGGCCGTGGCGGTGACGATGGTCTTGCCGGCACTGTTTCGGAAATAACCATTTTCCAAGGAGGTTGATACCGAGTTGCCCAGGTAGAACACCGGGGTATCTACCTCGATAACGCCATGTTTGGCGGATAGTTGCAGGTCATTTTCGGCGCCTATTTTCACCGTGCCATTTTTGCCAGTCACCAAGGCCACGGAGCCGTAAGCGTCGGTGTTGATATGCGCCTGAACCGAGATCAGTTCCTCCGCCTCGAGGCGGATATCTTTCGCGGGGAGGTCATCGCTCACCAAAATGGTCTTGGCAAAAACCACCACCTTGTCCGGGGCGACCGACCCCAGGGCCAATTCCACAGTGGCCGCGGTGTCGTGCACGGTGATCTTGCGGACTGTGGCCCAATCGATCGTGACTTTGGCGCTGCCCGAATGGATGCCGGTAGCATCCAGCAGCAGGGGGTCGGTTCCTCCCGCCTTCACGAGCAATTGGTTGTCGGCATCGGGGTCGGTGCCGACGATGTTGATTGTCATCCCGGGTTCGAAAGCGAGCACCTCGAACTGATCCAGGCCATCCCCCGAGTCGATCTCGCAAGAAGTGTAGCCGGTCTGGAACACCACGGTGTCGTGGCCGGTGCCGAGGATAATCCTGGCGGGGCCGGGGCCAGTCCAGCTCAGGGTGTGTCCAGCCCCGATGCTGATAGTGTTGGTTGCCCCCAATACCACCTGGAGGTTCTTGGTCACCTTCGAGAAATCGAGGGTGGCCCCCTGCAGGTGGGACGCCGGAATGCTGTCATCGCCGAAATGATCGGTGAAACGAACAACGACGGAGTTGCCAGGCACCTCGATGCCGTCAGAGCCTAGCCCACCATCCACCTCGTCCTCGCCCCCGCCGCCAAACACGCTGTCATTGCCGGGTCCGGCGACAAGGATATCTTTCCCGATGCCACCAACGATGTGATCCGCGCCCCTGCCGCCCAGGATTCTGTTGAACCCGAGGCCGCCGATCAGCGTGTCGCGGCCATCGCCGCCATCGAGATAGGTGGGCGAGAGCACCCCGGCGCAGTCGATGGTGTCATCACCCTTGCCGGCGATGCCGACGATCCGGTCGACATGGTGGTAAACCTGGGGCAACGGCACCCCCTGGGCGTCGACATACTGGGGCACCCCGTTGACATAGAGCTGCACGGAGAGGGTCTCGTCGCCGGCCAATCCGCCCAGATGCCGTACCTCAATGTGTTCGTCCTCCACGCCGCGCGTGGAAGATCCCCGGCGGTTGCCTGTTGAACCCATGTTCAGGTAAAGCGAACCATAGCTGGCGGCCTGCTCCACCGGGGGAGCTGGATTGTTGTGCAAATCGAAAAGCGTGAAACTGCCAAAATCCTGGTGCCAAACCTGCTTCCAACTAAAGGGAACATACAGGTCGAGGTAAGCGTCGGCAGACACACTGCCCGTGAAATCAAAGTCGAACAGGTTCAGCGGGCTGGAGAAGTTGGACCCGGCGAGCTGGATCATCTCCTGGAGGTTGAGGCGACCACTGGAATCGACATTGGGTGTCATGGACATGTCGATATTGAAATTGCCCTGGACTCCACCCTTGGCCAGCCCGGCGTTGAGCTGGACTCCCATGGACAGGGACCCCCCGGCAGTGATGGAGGTGTTGTCACCATCGACGAAGAGTCCCTGCATCAGGACATCCTGGACCAAGCCTTCCAGCGCCGAGGTGGACAGGCCATCGGTGCCGTTGACGGTATTGGCGACCCACTGCTCCAGGCCGGCCGAGTCGAATCCCAGCGACAGGTTGACGGCGGCGTGAACCCCTGCGCCGAAGGTCATGTAGAGGGGCGGGTCGAGCGGGAAAGACTTGTCGATGCTGAAGTCGGCGGAGAGTGTGGGGAAATTGATGTGGAAAATATCGACCGTTTGACCGGTGACCAGCCCGATGATGTTGTTCGGGTCAAGGATGTCAAAGGAAATGCCGAGTCCACCCGAGGAGCCGTAGGACTGGTTGACGACATTCTTGGCCGCCTCGGTGAAGTTGTTCTTGGCACCATTGGCGTATTGGTTGAGGTAATCGTTGACGGCATTGACGCTGTCCTGCTGGCTGGGCAGGGTGGTCAGTTGCTTCGGTTTTCCAAGGCCGCTGGCGGCGTCACGGAAATCATCGGCAAAGGTGCAGACCACACCCAGAGGCACCCTGTAGCTTTCGCCGGGGTTCTGCTGGATGTAGTTCACCGCGCTGGTAATGTCGTCGAGCATGTCGGCGATGCCGGAAAGGGCTGTGACGAAGCCCGTGTCTGCCAGGCCGAAGGTGGAAGCCAGGCCCAGGATGGAAGTGTCGCCCCCGATGATGTCGCTGAGGACTGGCGTTTGGGTCTGCAGGGCGTCGAGGATGGGCTGGACGCCCGTGGTGATGGGTGTGAGGTAGGGGACAACCGCCCCCATGTAATCGGAAATGAAAGACCCGAGATCGACATAGAAGTTGTTGTAGCTGAGCTGCGGGGCCCCCTGGCCTGGTGTCCAGGTGATGCTCATGGTGTTGCCGATGCCCGGGATGGCGGCCGCGATGCCGCCACCGGCCACCTTCAGTTCTAGGTCGACATTGAGGCCAATCGTCGGGGTATTTAGCGTCGTCTGGAAAATGGACGAGGGGGTCATGCCGTTGAGTTCGGCCAGGGTGAGTTGCCCGTTGTTGTTGGGGTCGGTCAGCAGGGTCGAGAACGGCATGGTGAAGATTTCGCCGGTACTGGCGCTCATGGTGCCGCTCAGCAAACCGATGGTCATCGTGGTGCTGAAATCGGAATCGGGTCCCGCGTCCAGAGTGCCGGTGAACTGGTTTCCGCCAGACGCGGTCGGGACGATGAAGAAGCCGTTGAAGGTGTCGATTCCGAAGCTCAGATCGACCGTCGCAGACCCCGATGCTGTCAGGTTCAGGTCGGCGGGGTTGTTGATCGACAAGGGGATGCCGGGCATGCCCAGGCTGAAAGGGATGCTGGTGTCCTGCAATAAGTAGTCGATGACCAGTGGTAGCTTGACCGCCTGGACAGTGGTGGTCTGCAAGGCGCCATTGACAAAACTGAGGGTTGTCTGGTTATAGGTGAGGACATTGCCGCCGATGTCCAAGAAGGTGGGCAGGTAACCCGTGACCGACTTGTTCGACTGGGTGCTGGTGTAGGTTCCCGAGGTGAACACCATGGAGGCATCGAGCACCAGGCCAGGTGTTGCCAGCACGGTGTTGTAGACTGTGCAGGCCGCGTTATAGAGCTGGGTGTCGGCACTCTCATTCGAACTGCTGGCCGCGCCGATGCTGACCACCGGGTTCTTGTAACCTGTTCCACCCTTGGTGACAGTGATGGAGCCAACCTTCAGTTTGCCGTTGCCGTCACTGACCATATTGGCCGTGGCTGTGGCACCACTGCCGGGGCTGACGTTGAGGTCGGAGATGGTGACCAGCGGTGTGGTGATGTAAGACTCGCCTGTCTGGACCACCGTGATGGCCGTGATCACGCCGCTGGAATTGCTGGTGGCGCTGGCTGTGGCGTTCTGGTCGCACTGTGGCACGAAGGGGGTCAGCGTGGCGGCAAGGTTCTGGGCGATGGCGCCGTAGGTGTCAAATGCCTGGCCGAAGACATCGGTGCCGGTGCCGATGAGGATCTGGGTTTTGTTTTTCATGGACGAGGTGAAGACTGACTGGAGCGCCGATTGCAGGGCCCCGATTCCCTGCTGGAAGACATCCGGGTCCCCGAGGGCGTTGGCGAGAGAAACGGAGTTGATGGCGTCGTTGGTGATGTCGGGCAAACTGAAAGTGACGGAAGGTGTTCCGGTGGGGTTGGAGCTATTGCGGGTGATGCCGTTGAAGCGCACCACTGGCGAGACATAGCCCGAGCCAGCGGCGGTGACGGTTATCCCCGTGACGGCGCCGGAGGTATTGATGGTGGCGGTGGCAGTGGCCCCGGTCCCAGTGCCGCCCTCATCCAGAATGGTCACCTGGGGTGCGACGGCGTAATTGGCACCGCCGGCGACCAGGGTGCAGGAGGAAATACCCCCCGAGCTGTTGAGAAGGGCGTTGGCAACGGCCTGCAATTGCAGGAATTGGGTGAGCTGGGCCCCGGAGGCACTTCCCGTTCCGGCAATATTGAACGCGCCGGAGTAGCAGGTGCTGGTGGGGTAATAGACAGGCAGGGTGCCGCTGTAGGTGCCCCCCGAGACATAGCCGGACAGGTAGGATGCCACCAGCCCGGACGCCAATTGGTTGGAGGTGATGCCAGTCTTGATCGAGCCGCCAGAAACGGTGACCGACGCGGGAGAGGAAGTGCTTGCCTCGAAATAGACGGCGCCCGTTCCCAAGGTGCCCTGAAAATCCAGGTTGTTTCCCGTGACACCGATGCCGGTGAGATTCCAGGCGGTGGTGGTGGCGGATCCCTGCACATAGCCTGCTGGGGAGTAGGCGGTTGACACACCGGAACCTGACTTGGTCCAGAAGGCGCCGAACGGGGCCTGCCAGGCGGCGTTTAGCGACAGCGAGACATTCCCGGTGTTGCTGGGGGGAACAACCAGATAGGAGAGTTCCGAATTGTTGGTCTTGCCCATGGAGGCGAAGCCCCCCGCCAGGGCGGCGAAGGTGCCGGCATCGAAGGCCACCTGGGAGGTGGCACTCACCGGTTCTGACCAGACCTGCGGGATGAGTGTGATTCCGTAGCCGGAGGACGAGCCGACAGTCAGCGGGCCGAAGGAGAGCTTGAAGGTGGACGCATTGTCATCGGCCCAATCCATCAGGGAATCCAGATCCGTGGGGACATCGCCGACCAGGTGATCCTGGACATATTGGTAAAAATAATCGGAGAAGTTGGTCAGGTCCTGGAGGTTTCCGCTGGTGAAGGGCATCACACTTCCCAGGTATGTCGCCGTGTCGGTGCGTTGCAGTGCCATGGAAACCTGGTTGAAGGATGTCCCCACCCCGGATTGATCGAAATACAAAAGGCCCTCTGCATTTGCCCAGTTTGAACCGATGAATTGGCCCAAGTTCGCTGAGTTGACGCTGAAGGTCACATTGGGGATCGGTGCGGTGGTCGCGGAGGATGTGGGGAGACCGAGGAAGCCTCCGACCTGGGTGGAGACAAAGGCGTTCAGGGTGAGGTCGTAGGAGTTGATCAGCGCCGTGGTCCTGGCGTACTGGCCCAGCAGGTTGTCGCTTCCGAGGTTGGCTTGCCAGTCGCCGAAATCCAGGAAGGTGTCAGCAACCGTGGACAGGGTGAAATCGACATCGGGGCTGAAGCTGTCGGCGACCAGGCTCACATCGAGGTAGCCGATCTGGGCCGACCCGGTGAAGCCGGAGGAGCCGTTGGTGCCCGTGAAGTTCATGCCCAGGTCAATGTTGCCCAGTGTGACCTGGCCGAGGGTGGCCGTGGTCCAAGCCTGGTTGGTGAAGTAGGCCTGGGAAAAAAACGGGTCGGAGTCGGCATCAGCCGAGACCTGCCAGAGGAGCGGCGCATTGCCCGAATCGGGCATGACCACCATGAGGCCGGCGGATTGGGCGTAGGTCGGGTAGGATTCCGAGAGCAGCGGGCTCAGGTAGGCCGCCAGATTGTAGTAGCCCGGGGATGTGTTGGTGTTTCCCCCGGTCAGGCCTGCGATCGCCTTGTTGTTCAACTGGTTCAGGTGGTCGATGATCTGGTACTGGAGGCTGATACTGCTGTCGGCGGTGGTTGTGGTGGTGAAGGTGGTGCCGTCGAGGAAGTAGAAGGTGTGGTGGAGGGTGGACGGGCCCGACGGCGCCTGGGTGATGTCGACAGTGGGTGGATCAATTGTGATGACAGGGCTGACATAACCGGAGCCGTAGTTGGTCATGACAATGTCGCTGATCTGGCCCCCCTCCATGACCGCGTAACCGGCGGCCCCGGTGCCCTGGCCCGCCGAATCGGTGATGGTGACAGCAGGGGTTTGAGTGTAGAGCGTTCCGGCGTATTGCGTGGGAGCTGTCTTGACCCCTTGGGTCACCACGGCCGTCGCGGTGATGGGCGGGGCGATGGTGACCGTGGGGGTGGAGGTGTAACCGGTTCCCGGGTTGTTGACCATGATGCCCGTGACCTGGCCGTTGGTGACCGTGGCCGTCGCTGTCGCTCCTGTTCCCCCGCCGCCGGACAGGGTGACCAGCGGCGGCGTGGACCCATAATAGGAACCCCTGGTGGTGACGGTGATGGATGTGACGCCGCCATTGGCGGTGGTTGCGTACGCCTCCGCGGCATTATTGTTGCTGAAGGAAACCGCGGGGTTGGTGTAACCCGAGTTTATGGTCGTCGGTGGAGCGATGGTGACCACGGGGTTGGTGTAACCCGAGCCGGCGTAGGTGATGGTCAGGCCGGTGACTACCCCGTTGGTGAGGATCGCGGTCGCGGTGGCCCCCGACCCGCTACCGCC
>Ga0255174_1000683_pt1 | contig 11304 bp, 9 predicted proteins | sample Atl_Atl_RepB_8d_FD_189953 | JGI IMG/M metagenome (GOLD analysis project Ga0255174, IMG submission 189953) | Freshwater microbial communities from Altamaha River, Georgia, United States - Atl_Atl_RepB_8d | ecosystem: Environmental > Aquatic > Freshwater > River | place: USA: Georgia | collected...
TTATGGTATGAAGCTGAGCGTTTGTTAATGTTCTCGGTGCGCTTGGTAATACGATCTGTGTATTAGTATAAGTTTGTTGGTACTTTCCAGCAATCAGAAGTCCATTTTCTGCTTGAATAGTTGTACTATAACTGGAAGGATCATCAGGTACAAAATTACCATTTCTTACATTGAATGATTGCGTATTTAATAAAGAGTCTGTAGTCACGCCTCCAATTAATATAGGTAAATTATTTATTTGCTGTGCTGGAGTAACACAAGTAAAAGGTATATCAGGAGAGTAATATGTTGGCATTTTCAATGTATTATTAAATTGAGAGATTGAAACTAACGAATTATTTACGTGATTTTGATTATAGTCATCAATTGCTAATATCAAATATTTTGTGCCATTCAAATCCAAAATAGCAGATGCCGTATTTCCACTAGGGTCAACATTTAAATAAGGTAATCGGTATCCCATTAACCATCCCAAAGTATTATTAAAATAATGATTGCTTTTACTGACGCAATTAATATTACATTGTAAGAAACCGGTAAAATCATAAAATACGATTTGGCTTTGTGGATTGATTGTAAAAACAATACCACCAGCAGGGTCTAATGGGTCAGTCCATTTTCCTCCATTCAAATTTAATGTTATTATACCACTATTAGAATTATAAATAACAGGAGAACCAATAAAAGCAAACCCAGCAGATGAAAATGACTGATTTAAAGTTGTTACGAATTGCGATTGTGAATAATTTCCAGATGGTACTGAAATAGCAATAGTATAACCGCTAATATTATCAGAAATCCAAAAACAGGTATTACCATAAGCACTGTCAATTGCGTACCAACTAAACGGTATCTGATAAGAGTATACACTTAAGCTTAAAACATTTTTAATAGTATCAGATAAATCACATGTATAATCAGTTGATGTTGAATCAATCCCGCTAGTATATTGTCTAAATTGACTATCTAAATTAATAAAACGATTAACAGTGTTTTTTAAATTAGGGTTAAGTGAATCTTGTTTTACAGGTAAATTAAAAGTATCAGTCGTTGCGATTTGTTCTTGTTTCATAGGAACTTGTGGATTGTTAAATAATTTTACCTTCTGTTTGCGATCAGTAATTTTGTCGACTTGATTTTGATCGGATTGAGTAAGTACTTCATTTTTATACCATTCACTGACCATTTTTTCACCAGATGGATAAATAGCATCATTTGTCATATTGGTATAACCCTCTACTGAAGATTTCACGATAATTTTGTCTTCATCGTCATTGTTATCATTATCATCATCTTCATTATCATCGTCAAGCCCTTCAGCATATTGTAAAAGCTGACTCTGAATTTCTTTAAAAAAAACGGTTAATTGTGGATTCTTAGTTTTGTATTTTCTTATATAATAATTGGTATTCTCAATAATGTTTTCTGGTGTCAATTCTTCAAGGCCAATGATTGCCATTAATTCAGATAAAGTATAATCTGAAACATTTGTATTAATACTTGTCATATAAATGATATCAATATTGTTTTTAATTTAAAAATAAAATATAATATTTAGTGGTTCTTGGTGCCTTTTTTTCAGTGCCTAATTTTAAGTACATCGGGTTTTCGATTTTTTTTCTAAAATTTTATCTCTGAAATGATATACAAATATGTTTTTAATTTCCTTCTTAATATCCAACCCTTCGCATATATCAAATTTTAATACTTTTTCTGGAATCTTTGTTAGCCCAGAACCACGTTTAGAATGAGTATAACCCTTAAATAGTATTTCATCTAATATATATACCAAGAATGGATTATAATTATCTAGTGCTTCTCTCGAAATATGATATTCACCAATATAAATAAATCGATTACAATTAGAATCAGCTTGAACTTTATACACTCTATCTGTTACTAATTTATTTTTGATTAAACCAATACCCATAACTTGATTGGTTGAATTATTCATTTCAATAACAAATACAGGTGAATTTACATGAATGGAGTCCGCAAGTTTAAAAGGTGGAGCATAAATACAACTAAAATTTCTTTTTTGACGATAGTTAACAGTTGCTTCCCATGTTTCATTATTATATCTTCCTGTTACTACTGTAAACATTATTTAACTTTTAATTTTCAGATATATAATATAATTAATTCAATTTTATAAATAAAATATAAATATATAATTAAAATGAGTGATAATAATTTTATTATAAAAATTAAAAATAGTGAATTAGAAGATATAAATAATTTAGAAAATAATATATTAAATAATTTTGGTGAATGGGTTAATGATGTAGATAGATTGAAAAATAAATTTTTAAATGCTGTACCATTCGAACATATAGTTATTGATAATTTTTTGAATGAAAAATATGCGAATGAATTATATGATTTATTTCCAGAAAAGTTTGAAGATTGGTATGTGTACGAAAATCCAATTGAAGTTAAATATACATATGATAATATTGATAATTTAAATGAAAAATTTAGAAATTATTTTTATTATTTATCATCTAATAAGATTTTAGATATTTTTAGAAAACTTACTGATATTACAGATTTAACATATGATGAATATTTACATGGTGCTGGGTTACACTGTCACCCTAAATATGGCCGTCTTAATATTCATTTAGATTACGAAAAACATCCAATTACATATAAAGAAAGACGATTAAATATAATACTTTTTTTGACAAAAAATTGGAAACAAGAATGGGGAGGACAAAATGAGCTTTGGGATAAAGACGCAATAAAATGTGTTACTAAAACAGATGTTAAATTCAATAGAGCAATTATATTTAAAACAAATGATATATCATGGCATGGTTTACCTAATCCAATTAATTGTCCGGAAGAATATTTTCGTAAAACATTAGCATTTTATTATGTATCACCCTTAAAAACTATAAAAAATGAATACCGTAGTAAAGCAAAATATATTTTAACTGACAACAAAAAATCTGACAAAAATTTTGAAAAATTATGTGAAATACGTTCAAATAGACGTTTGACATCAGATGATTTGAAGATATATTGTCCTAATTGGGAAAAAAATAATGTTTAAAAATATATAATATGGAAAATTATGGTAAATTGGTTTTTATATATGATTTAAAAAATCGGATATTAATTAAAAAAGGCGATATAACAAACGAATCATTATGTCAAAATTTACTTAAAAACCCAGAATATGTATTATGTTTTAAAACTACGAATACTGAAGATTTTAATCATAATGATTTGGATATAACATTTGATAAATTTCCATGGAAAACATATTGTAAATTAAATCCTGAATTAGGGTTTAATAAAACAAGAGAATCAGCCTGGCACCATTGGTATTATTATGGAAAGAAAGAAGAAAGGTCTTTTTCATATATAAATAATACTAATAATCATAGAGCTCGGTTTGGTAACTTGTTTTTCTTAAATATTTGCCTTCATATGTTATCTCAAAAATTTGATCTTAAGTGTAGTTATAAATTTGAAAAATATTTTAATAAGTTAGGCATATATTTTAATAAGGGGAACAAAATTTATAAAAAAAATATACTACTAACAGATTTCAATTTTGAAAATATAATAGAAAGTGATATTTCACCCAGAAATATTATAATAAATAATAATGTATGGTTTCATACAAACCGTTTTTGTAAAATGATTAATGAATATTTTGAGAGAAATAATTTATTTATAAATATTAGAAAAAATAATTTATATCGTTATAAATACAATAATAACAATGATTTATTTATACATGTAAGACTTGGCGATGTTGCCGACAAAACTAGTATATTAGAAAAATATTATGTTAATATAATAGATTCTTTAATATTCAATAGAGGATTTATCGCAAGCGATACTATAAATCATCCTTTATGTAATAAATTAATCCAAAAATATAAATTGACAGTATTTGATAGATCAGAAGTAGAAACAATTATGTTTGGTAGTGCATGTAAAAATATAGTATTATCCGGGGGTACATTTTCGTGGTTAATAGGGTTTCTAGCAATGTCTAACTCAAAGATATTTTATCCAGAAATACAAGAAAAATGGTATGGTGATATATTCAGTTTTAACAACTGGAACAAAATAGTATTAAATTAATAAAGTTTACGCTTTTTTTTGTAGATGATATATATTTGTGATAATTATATTACCTCTAATTATTTTTTTTGTAAAAATAATTAGGCAAATTATTTTTTAATTAATCTTTACAAAATATAATGTCAAACTTCAATAAATATGTTTTAAAAAATTTTATAACATATATTACAGAGTTAGGATATAATTATAGAGATTTAGAAACTTATTCAAATTGGAAATATCGTTATATTTGCTATAAATTAAACTATTTTCTACAACATATACCTCTATGTAAATTAAAACAAAAATTGTTTTTTGAAGCAGTTTTTATAGATTTTCGTATATTACCAAATATAGAATTTATAATAAGAAACGCAATTTTCAAATTAGGAAATGAATGGTCTTATACAATTGTGTGCGGAATAAACAATTATGATTATATTTATAATATGGTAAATAACATTGACAAAAATATACGTATAATTCGTTTAGAATATAACAATATTACACAAGACGAATATTCAAAAATATTAACAACAGAATCATTTTGGGATGAATTATACGGAGAAAAAATACTAATCTATCAAGAAGACTCGTTAATATTTCATAATAATATAAATCCATTTTTAATATATGATTATATAGGTGCTCCTTTTTTAAAAAGTTGTAATGATACACCAAATAATGTTGGAAATGGTGGTTTAAGTTTAAGAAATAAGTATAAAATGTTAGAAGTTATAAAGAAGTGTAAACCAGATAATTTAATAATAAATTCAACAACACAAAAATATATGGAAGAAAATAATTTAAAATATCATCCGGAAGATGTATATTTCTCTAAAAACATGCAGGAATTACACATTGGAGATGTAGCCGATTGGGATACAGCATATAAATTTTCATCAGAACAAATATTTAATTCAGACAGTTTTGGCGGGCATCAATTTTGGATATCTAATAATAATTGGCAAGAATTTTTAAAAAAATTATATAAATTTAATGTTTATGCCCTAAAATCAGATTTAGATAAATATTTAAGATTTAAAGGTCTTTCACGAAATTACAACAAAAATAAACAGATTAAAAATGCTTTTGATGTAGACCTAGAATTTTTTTGTCATATAAATAGTATTGAATACATAAATGATAAATTTACATTAGAATATATCAAAAAAATAGGGCTAGATGGATTTATTTATCATCCAAAACAATTATTTAACATATTTAATGAAAATATAGAATTATTTACTTTTTTAAATAAAATTTATGCTTTTTATAATAAAAAAATTTATACAATTCGTGATTTTGCTAATAAATATATATATAATACAAATTTTGAATACCTATCAGATTTATTAATTAAAAAAAAATATAATACTATTAATAATAACTTTGATACGTTACTTTTAGTATTTTTAGGTAATGAAGAATTAGGAACGGAATTATTATATAGAATAATTAAATATAAAGAAATAAATACGGAATTTAATGTAGCTTTTTGTATTAATAAAAATGAAATAAAAAATACAAAAAATATTAAATCAATAATTAAAAATAATTTCGATTTTTACTGTATTTATTATTCAAGAGAAATGGGTACAGATATTACACCAACATTATTAATGTATAATGATATAATAAAGAATCATGAAATGAAACACATAATAAAACTTCACACGAAAGGTACAGCAAATTTATACAATAGTTTAACAGATTTTTTATTACAAAGACCTATATATTCGATTATTGAAAATCAAATTCCAAATTGTAATTGTATTGGTCCAAATGATTCTTATATTCACCTAAATAATGATATGTTTAATCGCTCACTAAGAGAAAAATATATTGATTATATTAATTTAGATTATTATTTTGTAGCAGGCACTATATTTTATACAACAAATATAGTGTTTAATAAAGTATTAGAATTTATAAAACATAATAATTATAGATCATATTTATTGAATAATTTATACGAAAATAACTCTATTAATCAAGAATTCTCTCCAATACATTTTTTAGAAAGGCTATTTGGGTGTATCAAAGTTTGATTAGACAATATTTTTTTGATATCTTCGATTGTAAAAAAATCTAATGTGAATCGTTGTTTAATTGTATTAACTTTATTAATATCATTGAATTTAAATAATAGACATCTCTCTACAAATGAATCCATAGTATCATGATCTTTCAGATGTTTTAAATCGAGCAGATTTAAATATATAAAATTGTAATCATTTAGATTTATATTTACAAAACATAAAGAATAATAGCCTATTTCTGCTTTTGAGAAAAATTCTTTTTCATGGTTAATTTTACTTTCACTAACGTTAGAAATTACTAAATTAGGATAACAAATATAAGCATTGAGTGGTGAATCAAATATTAAATTATATTCATTATCAAAAAAAGATAAATTAGTAGCACGTATATAAAACATTTTTTTAGCACATCTTAAAGAGTAAAAATTAGCGTGAGCTCCATATAATTGTCTACAGCCATAATTAGGTCTATATAAATTATTGACAACATTTTTAAAATGTTCTGTAGAAAAATTATAATCATGAGCTCCAAGCATTAAGAAATCAATATTAGGATTTTTTTCATAAATTGATAAAAATGATTCTATAAAATTTTTCGACAAAATGATATCATCTTCAAATATAATGGCATTTTCATAATTGTTTTTAAGTATATCTAATAAGCACCACATATGACTTAGACAACATCCTAATTCTGATTCAGATATTTTTTGATCACTACAAAGTCTATTATAAATAGTTTTATCAATTCTATCTACTATAATAAGATTATAATTGATATTATATTTTTTAAATAATTCATAAATATAATTACGTTTATAAACATCTTCATACAAATTTATAACATATATTTGTTTTACTTTTTCATTTAATTCACTTTTTGTATTTTTTCTACGAATTTTAATATTCATAAATCTATAAGACTCCAGACAATTTAACAAATCATAATTCATTTAATACTTTATTATATATTTATTCAATGTTCTGTTTTTAAATATTTTATTTTATTTAGTATTTACATAATGAGTAATGATTTCGCTCCACTTTGTCTACCTATTAATATAGAAAGGTCATATATTCCATCATGTGAATCAAAATATGATTGTCAGCCTAAAATTCTCTCAAAGTCTGAGCCAGTTTTTCATATAAATAATGCTTTTTCTTCACAAAGTAACTATCAAAATAAATCAAAAAATATAATTTTTCAAACACCAACCTTACCAATCGCATATTTATCTAATGTTCGCGCTGATTGTGAAACTGATACAAGTATAGTTTTAAATCCAACAAGTTTAACTTGGTGTGATTTTCTAACGTTATTTTACAACACGAATAATGTATTTAGTATAAATCCAATTAATGAAAATTTACACCCGATAAGTTTTTTTAATCAAACATATGAAAATACTACAAGTGAAAAATTAAAATTTAACCTTGCGAATCAAGTAAGAATGACTTGGGCATCAAAATATGAAACAAATATAAATAATATTCCTCCAAAAACTAATATAATGTTAAATAAAGATACATTTAGAATAAGAAGTCTAATTCACGGGTCATTATGTGTTTCATTAACATTAGATCAAGCGATTGAAACATTATTATCTAGCGGAGAAATAGCCCCTGGAGATTCAAGTAATAGTGCTTCAGTTAATTTTGTCATTCAATATAAATACTATTTTAAACCATTGAATACAGGTGTTCTTGTCAATTTTATCTTTATGACACATATCCCATGCTATAAAAATATAAAATTTTGTGATGAATGGTGTCCTCCATATAGTGAATATAGTAATGATAAACATTGCAGAAATTGTGGTGATTTAACAGATGAAACGATGGATATTATGAATTTTTTGAATAAAAATTTCAATAATGATACAGACTCATTTTTTGATGATAAATCAGAGATAAATTATATGGATTCTATTTATGGATCTTTAGTGGATTTAAAAGAGTTAGAAAATTATAATGATGAAAATAGTGAAATATCAATTGCTTCATCAAAATGGTAAATTATATATTATAAAATAATAATATATGTGTTCTAAAAGAGTTTTTACAAAGAATGATTTAAGTATAAATTATCATGATTATAATACTGTTAAGACTGGAAGTGAAATATTAAAAACTATTAAATCAGAAAATAAAAATGCTATTTTAAATAAATTTAAAAATTACAATAGTTGGCAGACAATAAGTTCTGCTTATTATAAATATATTAATAATAATGAGGTTGATATGACTTATTTAAAAAATATTTATGAATCCAATCAAAGTTTTACTGATGAATTATGTAAACCGATAATAGATGATACATGTGTTTCAGAAAAAAATATACTATATCCTTATGGTAAAATTACTACAAAAAAAGTAACAAATCCATCATTTCCATCAAATATATACTTATGTAGATGGTGTGAAAATAAAGATGTTTTGAATGATAACAATTCTAAAAATATACAAAAATGTGATTGTCTAGAAAAAGTAGATGTAAAAAAATCATATATAACAAATAAAATACATAAGTATTTAGAAAAATCAAAAAATGGAAAAAAATTGGGACCATTGTTTATTTAGATAACAGCGTTGTTATAAATGCTAATAATTATAATACAATAATTATTATAATTATAATTATATAATGACTATCAATTTAACAGGAGTAAATAATCGTAATGAAATGAATTTAACAGGTAAAACCGATTTAGTATCAACATCCTCTCAAAAAATTAACAATTTAAAAAAATATATTTTTACCAATTACATACTACCATTATACTCCGAGCAATGGGAAATTATAAATAAAAATAGATTTCTTATTGATGGAACGATTAAACAATTAAACGATTATTATAAGATATATAAATTAGAAGAATTAACTACATTTTTAGGGTTATTAAAAATTCTAAAAATATTAATTGAGAAAAATGATATGTTAAAAAATCTAGAAGACAAAACAAATCGAATGTACGATAAGAATACTGTCATAAGTATGGTTTATAAAACTACGAAAATTAAAATTTTACCTGAATATGAGTTATATAATAGTATAATAGGTAAACCAACAAAACAGAAACCATATGATGATAAAATTATAAATGACATTAGATTGTTAATGTTAAAACCTAATATAACATATGATACAATAAGTGAATATTTATATAAACAATATATAAATATCAATTAGGCGGTTACATTTTTAAAATTAAAATTTTCATATAATATTTGTAGTTCCAAAGTCAGACTGAAATCCATGTTATTTAAGTCAATTACACATCCAAATTGATCTAATAATTTTATTTGTAATTTCGATAAATTAATCGGACCATTATAGCGTCTTATTTTAGCAAGACAATTATTATTATCATTAATAATTAATGACAATTTACCGTTTTCCATAGGTATTTTTGCGATAACATCTTCATTTAAAATATTATTATCGAAACATACGATATTTGATGTATTATTATTATATTGGAAATCATTAATACTCAAATAAACATATCTATCACCACCAGCATCAAATAGTCCTTCCGATGTTACTATTTTTTGTATATTTAAATAATTCGCGAGTCTAAACCCTAAAATCCAACCAGCAGTATGAATCATATTTTGATTAATATCTAAGGCAAATTTTAAAGAAAACGAATAAGTATCTTCACAATCGTTAAGTATTTCAAAATTACTTTTGAGACTATTTGGGTTTATAGTGAATTTGATATTTTTAAGAGGATAATCTATACCTGATTCATAAAAATAGGTTGTATTTAGATAAACTTCTAAATTCTCAAAATTATAATTACCATCAGAAATTTCAATAGAATATTCTTTGCAACTTGAATCACATGTGTCTTGGACCAAAATGTAAAATATATTGTTCTTTTTTTTGGATGAAAATAAGTACCATGAATTTGGTATTTCAATAGAGCATAATCTTAATGATGAAACGTTTTTAATTTCAACTGGTAAATTATATAAAAAATCAGTCGGTGTGTTTTGATAGTAATTGTTTCTAAAACAGGTATTAATATTTAGATTTAATAATTGTGTTATGCGTTTAATTGAATTTAAATCTCCTGGCGATAATTCATTTACTGCTACATTAAATACTGAATTTGTGGTATTTCTAAGAATATAATCCATTTTATTTACATTATAATTGGGTTCGTTTTTATTTGCGAGAGGTATAGATTCTGACAATTCAATGTTTTTCATTTTATTTAATAAATCGATTACAGATAACAATGCTATATTATCAGTTTTATCTATTTCATAAATTGTATTCATAAATGGCTCAATTTCAACTGTTGAATTATTATCTAATAATTCATTTATTGCTATTATTACATTTTTTGCCTTCTTATAAAAAACAATAATATAATCATCTAATTTTTTATCAATTAAATTATTAATTGTTTTATCGGTTTTATATAAAATATTATTTCGGTTATCATTATTATTTATTTTGAATAATTTAAGTAATTCATAATAATCATAATTTTTTAAATCTAAATCTAATTGATTCATAATTATACTATCTCTATATATATTATTTTAACTAATTACTACATATTTTATATTGAAATCTAATAATTGTATCTTTTGCGTCTGGTGTATCACTTTTAAATATAATATTAATAATTAAAATAGGTATTACCTCCGATTTGGTTATTTCATAGTCACTTATAATATCTAATATATTCGTCCATGACAATGATGATAATACGCTACGACATTTTATATCTAAGAAAGTTTTTATACTTGTAATTTCATTTGTTAATTCTACAAGAGATTCTTTTGTAAAACAAACTCGTGAAACACATAGATCACTTTCTATATTCCCAATTATTTCTTCTAAAAGATTAAACGTTTTCCCATTTATAGTCCTAAAATTTGGTGAAAATGAAATAAACGGTAATAATTGTGTATTATTTAAAAATAAGTCTCTATTTATTCCAAAATTTTGTTTATAGGGATAAAACATAGATTGAAAAACCTCTAATGAAATTTCTATTTCATCCAAATTTAATATATGGTCGTCAGACATTAATTCAATTTTAGTATGCTCTTCTGATACAACAGCTACATCGATATAAACTTTTTTTTTAATTTCTTCATCAATATGATAGAGAGAAGTTTGTTTCTGTATATTCATATTATTGAAACTACTACTATG
>Ga0255174_1000689_pt1 | contig 11210 bp, 9 predicted proteins | sample Atl_Atl_RepB_8d_FD_189953 | JGI IMG/M metagenome (GOLD analysis project Ga0255174, IMG submission 189953) | Freshwater microbial communities from Altamaha River, Georgia, United States - Atl_Atl_RepB_8d | ecosystem: Environmental > Aquatic > Freshwater > River | place: USA: Georgia | collected...
CTAACCGAGCAATTGCATCATCGAATGCCTCATCAACTCGTTCATTACTGCCATCCCAATTTATGGCATTTGCAATGAGGGTGACCACGCTGGTCGCATGATCGAAAATAGCTAGATCAGATATCAACATGAAGGATAATTCGGGTATCTGTAGATCGTCTTTAGCAATCGAGGGAAGACGCTCCAACCTACGTACTGCGTCGTAACCCATGAAACCCACCAGTCCGCTGGTCAGCGGAGGTAAATCGGCAAGCGCAACGCTTTTGAGATGCCCACTGGTGATTTCCAACGCTTCGATGGGATCGATACCCTCAGGTGCGCCGGCTGGTTTCTTCCCATTCCACACCGCGCGCCCATCGCGCTCGGTCAAAGTTGCGTTACTACGCACACCAATAAATGAGTAGCGTGACCAAGTTCGTCCATTCTCTGCCGACTCTAAGAGGAATGTTCCTGGACGTTCTTGCGCCAACTTACTGTAGAGACTTAGCGGCGTCTCGTTGTCGGCAACGAACTTTCGCGTCACCGGAATGACCGTGTGCGATCGCGCGAATTCGCGAAACTCTTCTTTACGCATCACGATACCCGCTTGCCAAAACAAGTGCGAGCTCCGGTATGACAGGCCACGCCTTTTTGCTTCACGCGCATTAATAATGCATCGCTGTCGCAATCAAGTTCGATGGAGTCCACCTGCTGGGTGTTGCCCGATGTAGCGCCCTTGACCCACAATTCGCTTCTGCTCCGACTCCAATATGTCGCCGCACCAGTTGCTATTGTGGCAATTAAGGCCGCCTTATTCATCCAGGCCAACATCAAAACCTCATCGCTATCGACTTCCTGCACGATCACAGGGATCAATGCTGCTGGATCAGAGAGTCGAGCCTCGAGCTCACTTGGTAACTCAGGTGTGGTTGCCATGGCCCTATTCTCCCCTATCTTCAGCGGATGAGGTGGCCACGATTTTTTAGGTACTCCTTAACCGCGCCTATCCGAAAAGTTCCAAAGTGAAAGACCGACGCGGCCAGTAGCGCATCCGCGCCAGCCTTTATTGCGAGGTCAAAATCATCTAGGGCGCCAGCACCGCCGCTAGCGATCAAGGGCACCTTCGCATACCCGCGAGCGAGCGAAATCATTTCGATGTCATAACCAGCGCGGGTGCCATCAGCGTCCATCGAATTGAGTAGGACTTCGCCAATCCCCCGTCGACATCCCTCTTCGATCCATGCCATCGCATCAATACCAGCGCTCTCGCGCCCGCCATGCGTGGTCACCCCAAAGCCGCTGGCTGTATTTGCCCGACGTGCATCAACCGAGAGCACCAAAACTTGCGAACCAAAGCGCTCACTTATTTCATTAATCAAATCCGGTCTGATGATTGCAGCGGTATTTACGGAGACTTTGTCAGCGCCAGCGCGCAATAATCGATCGACATCTTCGACAGAGCGAACTCCACCCCCGACTGTGAGCGGGATGAAAACCTCTGCTGCGCATCGGGAAACTACTTCAACCATGGTCTCTCGAGCGCCGCTACTTGCAGTGATATCTAAGAAAGTTATTTCGTCGGCACCTTCACTGTTGTAGACCTTTGCCATCTCTACCGGATCGCCCGCATCGACGAGATTAGTGAAGTTCACTCCTTTGACTACTCGACCATCAGTCACATCAAGACATGGGATGATTCGTATCGCAGGCCGCTTACTCATGGTGAATGTTCACTTCGCGATCTCTAACGCTTCTTCGAGCGTGAATGCTCCTGCATAGAGCGCTTTACCTACTATCGAACCTTCGATTCCGATACTCGTCAGCTCACGTAAAGTGCGAATATCATCCAAGGTTGACACCCCGCCGCTTGCGATGATTGGCGCGTTAGTTGCGTTCGCCACCTCACGAAGTAGAGCGAGATTTGGACCTTGCATCGTGCCATCTTTTGCAACGTCGGTGACTACATATCGAGCGCAACCATCTCGATCGAGGCGCTCTATAGTTTCAAAGAGGTTGCCACCCTCTTTCGTCCATCCGCGCGCTGCCAACGTATGTCCACGTACATCTAAGCCGACGGCAATCTGATCGCCGTACTTCTTTATCACCTCGGAGGTCCACTCTGGATTCTCCAACGCTGCAGTACCAAGATTGACTCGAGCACATCCTGTGGCTAGCGCTCGCGCCAGCGATTGGTCATCTCGGATACCACCAGAAAGCTCAACGTGAATATCCAATTTGCCGACCACCTCCGCCAGAATCTCATGGTTACTTCCTCGCCCGAAAGCGGCATCGAGATCAACTAGATGGAGCCACTGCGCACCTGAGTTTTGGAAATCAAGCGCGGCATCGAGCGGCGCACCGTATGCCGTTTCTTGAGATAGCTCACCCTGCACCAGACGGACGGCCTTGCCATCTTTGACATCGACCGCGGGAAGAAGGATTAACGACATGTTGAGATCCAATTCTCGATCAGAGTAGCGCCGGCATCTCCAGATTTCTCTGGATGAAATTGAGTACCACTTAATGGTCCATTCTCGACTGCAGCTACGAATGGTGTTCCATATTCACTCCAGCTCACCTGAGCCGGCTTCAAACTTTCGGAGGTAGTCATATTCCATTCCTGTACTCCAAAGGAGTGAACGAAGTAGAAGCGTTCCTGCTCGACTCCCTGGAAAAGCGTGGAGTGCGGAGCACTCTGCACTTCACTCCACCCCATATGCGGCAAAATCTCCGCTTGCAGGCGGTCAACAGTTCCGGGCCATTGTGCAAGACCGGTGCGAGCGATTCCATGCTCTACTCCGGTTGCAAAAAGCACCTGCATACCAACACAGATCCCCAAGGTCGGTCGATTTGCCATAAGTCTTGCGTCGATAATTCCACCTGCGCCCACTTTATCTAAGCCATCCATACAGGCAGCAAAAGCTCCTACCCCGGGAATTACCAATCCGTCAGCTTCGATACAGCGCTCTTTATCCGCGGTGATTTCTGCATTCATTCCGTGACGAGCAAAGGCTCGTTGCGCAGATCTGACATTGCCAAAACCGTAATCGAGTATCGCGATCACAGAGTGCCTTTGGTGGAAGGAATTCCAGTAACTCCATCTCGTGAGACAGCATCGCGAAGCGCGCGGGCAACCGCCTTGAATTGTGCTTCCATCACATGGTGTGCGTTACGACCCTCTAGAACTCGAACATGTAGCGCGATCCGCGCTTCAGCAATAAGCGACTCCCAGATGTGGCGGGTTAACGTGGTGTCGTAGGTGCCGATTAATTCCACGATCTCCGGTTGTCTATGTACAAGGTATGGGCGTCCGGATAGATCTACTGCAGCTTGAACAAGCACTTCATCTAACGGGACTGTTGCATCGCCAAAGCGCCGGATTCCGGATTTGTCACCCAGAGCTTCGCGAAGCGCTTGACCGAGCGCAAGCGAGGTATCTTCAACAGTGTGGTGTGAGTCGACGTCGACATCGCCAGTGGTCTTCACTGTGAGGTTGAAGCCTGCATGCTTTCCCAATTGGCTAAGCATGTGATCGAAGAATGGAACCTGGGTCTCAATCGAGATTTCACCAGTTCCGTCGAGTTCGAGGTCGATGTGAACGGCCGACTCTTTGGTGCTGCGATTCACAACTGCGCGACGGCTCATCGTGCTTCCCCTCGTTTGACTTCCCCTGTACAGCTGAGAATTTTACCGCGTGGAGCTCTTCTCCTGTGCGTTGGCAAGAGCCGCGATAAACCGGTCATTCTCCTCGGGGGTGCCCACGGTGACTCGAAGATGTGCCGCTAGACCGACATCTCGTACCAGGACACCGCTTTCGAGAAGTTCGGACCAGAGCGCTGCTGGATTCGCGCTCTCGAAAAGGAAGAAATTCGCGCCACTAGAGATCGCTGCCACACCAATCCGTTCGAGGCTCTTACGCATCCGAGTTCGTTCACTACTCAAGAGTGCGACATTGGCAAGCAACTCCTGCGAATACGAGAGGGCCACCAAGGCCAGCGCTTGGGTTGCGCTACTCAAGTGATAAGGCAAGCGAACTAAGAGCATCGCATCGATAGCGCGGGTATCTGCAACCAAATAGCCGATGCGTGCTCCTGCGAAAGCAAAAGCTTTGCTCATAGTTCGACATACGAGCAGGTGTGGTAGCTCTGGAATCAGGGTTACTGCGCTTGGTTCATCAGAGAATTCTTGATACGCCTCGTCGACTATCAACAGTGCGCCAACCTCTGCGCAGGACCTCGCTAATTCACGAATCTCTGCAAGCGGAGTGATTGTCCCAGTCGGATTATTTGGCGTCGTAAGGAAAACTAAGCTAGGACGTTCCTGTGCGATTACACTTCTTGCAGAGGTGAGATCAATCAGAAAATTCTCGCCTCGCGCCACACTGATCCAATTAGTCCCAGTAACTCGTGCGACGTTTCGATGCATCGAGTAAGAAGGTTCGAACCCCAGCGCACTTCGACCAGCTCCCCCAAAAGCAAGGAAAATACTCTGAATGACCTCATTACTACCGTTGGCTGCCCAAATATTGCCTTCGGCAAACCTGGTATCTGAAAGCTGATTGATGTAGCGGGCCAACTCTCTCCGTAATTCGAGCGCATCTCGATCTGGATAACGATTCAGGCGCGCACCGATTTCACTTATTGCGCCCTCAAGGTCTTTAACGAGCGCTTTGCTCGGACCAAAAGGGTTCTCGTTGGTGTTCAAACGAATGGGCACATCCAATTGCGGTGCACCGTAAGGCTCCTCGCTCTTAAGGTCAGCTCGTAATGGCAACCAATCAGGCCATTGGTTAACCATTATGTTGTCCATTGAGTCTGGCGGCAATGGCCTCGCCATGCGCCGGTAGATCCTCCGCGTTTGCTAACGTGATGACCGCGTCAGCTACTTCGCCAAGCGCCGCTTCGGAGTATTGGACAAAGTGAAGACCCTTAAGAAAAGTTTGTACCGACAGTCCGCTGGAGTGACAGGCGCAACCACCTGTTGGTAAAACGTGATTAGAACCAGCCGAGTAATCACCAAGAGAGACTGGTGCATAGGGCCCAATGAAAATTGCGCCACCATTTCGAACCTTCAACGCATCGTTCTCTGCATTTCGGGTATGGATCTGCACATGCTCGCCGGCATAAGCATTCAACACCTGAATGCCTTGCTCGATATCGCTCACAATGACGATTGCCGATTGAATTCCAGAGAGAGCTGTGGCGATTCGCTCGCTATGTTTGGTATTAGCCACCCGAATCTCTAAACGTTCTACTACTTGCTTAGCGAGACCTTGACTAGTGGTTACTAAAACGGCTGCCGCAATGGTGTCGTGCTCAGCCTGACTTATGAGATCAGCAGCGAGAAAATCTGGGTTTGCGCTCTCATCTGCCAAGATGATGATCTCGGTCGGCCCCGCCTCTGAATCAATACCAATTACTCCACGAAGCGCGCGCTTAGCTGCTGCGACATAGACGTTCCCTGGACCGGTGACCATATCGACCGCTTCACAACCGATTCCATAGGCAAACATAGCGACTGCTTGCGCGCCGCCAACTGCGTAAACCTCGTCAACGCCAAGCAGTGCGCACGTTGCGAGAATTGTTGGGTGGGGCAAGCCACCAAAGTCTCGCTGAGGTGGCGATGCGATAGCAAGGGAAGAGACTCCAGCAATCTGTGCCGGAATCACATTCATCATCACGCTACTGGGATAGACCGCGCGACCGCCTGGCACGTATAGACCAACTCGATCAACAGGGACCCAGCGCTCCTCGACGCTACCTCCGGCAATCACATCAACTCGTGTGGCAGGACGCACCTGCTCTCGATGAACCTTTCGGATTCTCTCGATCGATTGTTCGAGCGCGGTACGAACTTCGGGGTTGAGTTGTGCGAGCGCTTGATTGATATCTTCTTGAGCAACGCGTAAGGATCGCGCTTTGATGCCATCAAATCGCTCGCCAATTTTGATTAGCGCCGCAACTCCGCCGGCGCGCACCTCATCGATGATCTCTTGGACATCCCGCAGCGCGCTGGCTACATCTAAGTTTGCACGCGGAACTAGCGCCCTGATCTCATCTCGAGTACTCGAAGAAGTCAGCATCGTGCTCACATCAATCTGACGAATAATCGAGGGTTTCACTTGCTCATTCTACTCAACTTCGCCGCACTGGCGCTTATGGCAAGAAGTCGATTATTGATTATGCAAGACAATTGGGGCCAAGTAGCGCCTTGAGATCGGCGCTCAAACTTGCAGTCGCGCTCACCTTCAACCCCTCATCTATGGTGAGCAAGGTGTTCTCGGTAGCGCTCTCTAAACGCAAGTGAACATCGGTAGTGCCGGGATGGGAACGGAGTACCTCTTTCATCCGCTCCACAACAGGTGGAGTACACCGAGCTAGTGGCAAGGTGATAACTAGCGGCCCCTTCCGCTCCTGATGCACATCCGGCAGGCTCATCTCCATCAGTACGAATTTTGGAATCTCTTCGCGCCGATCCACTCGCCCTTTCACTAGGACGATGACATCCTCGCCCATCAGCGTCGCGTACTGGTTGTAGGTATTCGAGAAAGCCATTACCTCGATAGCGCCAGAGAGATCCTCAACTGTGATGATGGCCCAGGCTGCACCCTGACGGGTCACTTTTCGCTGAATGCCAGTGATCAAACCAGCAATTGTGAGTATCTCTTCATTATGTGCTCCCTCATCGCCAGAGATTGCGCTGATGGGCTTATCAGCGATCGAGGCCAAGAGTGACTCGACGCCAAGGAGTGGGTGATCGGAGACATAGAGCCCTAACATCTCGCGTTCGTGCGCTAAAAGTGTTCGCTTATCCCATTCATCAACTGGGTAATCCAGATCCATCTGTGTGATCTGGTTATCGTTAGTTGCCCCGAAGAGATCAAATTGCCCAATCGCCTCGGCGCGCTTACTCTCCGAAATACTGTCGAGCGCTTCCAAGTAAATCGACATCAATCCGCGACGTGAATGACCCAATGAATCGAAGGCGCCGCCCTTGATGAGCGATTCAAGCGTCTTCTTATTGCAGACCTGTCCATCGACTTTGGCGAGGAAATCTCCGAACGAGGTAAAAGCTCCCTTACTTTCTCGAGCTTTCTTAATCAATTCGACTGCGCCTTCACCTACATTTCGGATAGCCGCAAGACCAAAGCGGATATCTTTTCCACGCGGGGTGTAATCCGATTCCGACTCATTGACATCTGGTGGCAATACCTTGATTCCCATCCGTCGACATTCACTCAAATACAACGCGCTCTTATCTTTGTCATCACGAACACTGGTGAGTAGGGCTGCCATATATTCCGTGGGATAATTTGCTTTCAGATAGGCAGTCCAATAAGAGACCATTCCATAGCCTGCGCTATGAGCCCGATTGAAGGCATAGTCGGAGAATGGAACGAGGATTTCCCAGAGCATCGAGATTGAATTGTCAGAATAACCGCGCTCTCGCATGCCAGCCTGGAACGGGATGTACTCCTTATCGAGAATCTCTTTCTTCTTCTTGCCCATCGCGCGGCGAAGGAGGTCTGCACCGGCCAACGAGAAACCGGCGAGCTTTTGGGCGATTGCCATCACCTGTTCTTGGTAGACAATCAATCCATAGGTATCTCCGAGTATCTCAGCGAGTGGTTCCGCCAATTCGCGATGGATCGGAATCACGGGTTTCCGACCATTTTTTCGATCTGCATAATCGTTATGTGCATTAGCGCCCATTGGACCAGGGCGGTATAACGCAATCACCGCTGAAATGTCCTCAAAGGAATCTGGCGCGAGTGAGCGCAGGAGCGAGCGCATCGGACCACCATCAAGCTGGAATACCCCCAGCGTCTCCCCGCGGGAGAGCAGTTCATAGGTCTTCTTGTCATCGAGGGATAGTTCTTCGAGTGAAAAGGTGACCCCTTGGTTCTTTTCGATATTAAGAAGACAGTCATCAAGGACGGTGAGGTTGCGTAAGCCAAGAAAATCCATCTTCAAAAGACCGAGCGCTTCACATGCACCCATATCAAATTGGGTGATAATCGAACCATCGGCTTCTCGTCGTTGAATCGGGATGACATCAAGTAGCGGCTCTTTGCTAAGGATCACACCCGCTGCGTGCACACCCCATTGACGTTTCAAACCTTCAAGTCCGCGCGCTGTATCGATAACCTTCTTGGCATCTCCATCGCTGTCGTAGAGCGCTCGAATCTCTCCAGCTTCGATATATCGTTCATCTTCAGGATTGAAGATTCCAGCGAGCGAAATATCTTTACCCATCACTGACGGAGGTAGAGACTTATTGATCTTCTCGCCAACTACGTAAGGCAGCCCCAGTACCCGTGTAGCATCTTTAACGGCTTGCTTTGCTTTGATGGTGCCGTAAGTGATGATCTGCGCGACTCGCTCTTCACCATATCGAGAAGTCGCATACTGGATCATCTCCCCTCGATGACGCTCATCGAAATCCAAATCGATATCTGGCATGGAGATGCGCTCGGGATTAAGAAAGCGCTCGAAGAGCAATCCGTGCTTGATCGGATCAAGACCGGTGATCCCCAAGGCATAGGAGACAACGGCGCCCGCAGCGGATCCTCGCCCCGGACCAACGCGGATACCGCGTTTTCGCGCATAGTTCACTAGATCTGCTACAACTAAGAAGTAGCCGGGGAATCCCATCTGGCAAATTACTTGCACTTCATATGCTGCACGCTTGAGATGTTCTTGCGGAACTCCATCAGGAAAACGTTGCGCTAGACCACGCGCCACCTCTTTCTCCAACCACGACTCTTCACTCTCGCCTGCCGGAACTGGAAATTGCGGAAGGAGATTCTCCCCCTCCCGGAATGAGACTTCACATCGTTCGGCAACTAACAGCGTGTTATCACACGCTTCAGGAATTTCGGCGAAGAGCTGGCGCATCTCTGCTGCGCTCTTGAGATAGAACTGATCGCTATCGAATTTGAAACGCTTGGGGTCGGCAAGTATTGATCCGGATTGAATGCAAAGTAAAGCGGCGTGCGCCTGCTCATCTGATTGCTTGGTGTAGTGCAGATCATTCGTCGCTAGTAGCGGAAGATTGAGATCCTTGGCTAATTTCAACAGATCAAGTTTTGTTCGCGCCTCAATTTCGATGCCATGCTCCATTACTTCAAGGAAGTAATTCTCTCGCCCAAAGATATCTTGATAGTCAGCGGCGGCTTTTCGAGCGCCGGCATAATCTCCCATACGTAAGCGAGTTTGAATCTCACCACCAGCGCATCCAGTAGTCGCAATCAAACCTGAAGCGTGCCCCGCGAGAAGTTCGCGATCCATCCGAGGTTTGTAGTAGTAACCTTCAAGTGACGCTAATGAGGAGAGCTTGAAGAGATTGCTCATTCCAGTGTTATTGCTCGCAAGTATCGTCATGTGGGTGTACGCGCCACCACCAGAAACATCATCCTCGCCACCTTGCGCCCACTTGACGCGTTTTCGATCGTGACGTGATCCAGGGGCGATATAGGCCTCGATACCGATAATGGGTTTTACACCAACGGCCTTTGCGTTCTTGTAAAACTCGAATGCCCCGAAAAGATTTCCATGATCAGTGATCGCAATAGCTCGCGCTGCCGGGTTTTCCACCTTTGCGACTTCGCCAACTAGCTCTTTAACCCGAGCTGCGCCATCGAGCATCGAGTACTCGGTATGGACATGGAGGTGGACGAAATCGTTGGTGCTCACGGATGGGAAACTTAGCGGTTAGCTCAAGAGGCGTTACGTAGGCTGGCGAGAGCCGCCGCCAAATCGGCTGGATAGCCGCTGGTAAAACTCCGATCGTGGCTATCTGCGGGATGTTGGAAGGTCAGAGCGGCGGCATGGAGCCACTGCCGGGTCAGCCCCAGGGATTTGGCAAAGACCGGGTCTGCGCCATACATCAGATCACCAATCAGTGGGTGGCGTAGCGCCGCGAAGTGCACACGGATCTGGTGGGTCCGCCCCGTCTCCAATTCAATCTCGACCAAGGTGGCCCCTGCAAAGCTCTCCAGCGTTTGGTAGTGCGTGATGCTCGGCTTTCCATCTGCAACTACGGCGAATTTGAATTCATCGCGCGGGTGGCGATCGATAGGGGCATCGATAGTTCCCTTCGTTGGGTCGGGATGACCTTGGACGATAGCGTGATAGATCTTCTTCACCGTTCGCGAGCGAAATTGTTCCTTCAGCGATTGATATGCGCGGTCGGACTTTGCAACCACCATCAACCCTGAAGTGCCCACATCAAGTCGATGAACGATGCCGGCCCGCTCCGCAGGCGCCAAGTCGGAAAGTGGTATTCCTCGTGCCATCAAAATCCCTACGACTGTCGGTCCGCTCCAACCAACGCTGGGATGCGCAGCTACTCCCAATGGTTTGTCGATTACTACAACATCGTCGTCCTGATAGGTGATCGTCAGTTCATTCAGGTCGCTCACATCAATCCTTGGTGCGCGATCAACCTCATTAACGATTTCAATCTCGATCAAATCTCCGGCGGTTAGGCGCGCAGATTTATCAACTGCCTTGCCATTAACGAAAATCTTTCCATTCTCTGCTGCGGTGGCAATCATTGTCCGCGAAAAACCAAGTGCTCGCGCAAGTGCAACATCGACCCGCTCCCCATCGAGCCCCTCAGGTATCTCCAAACTTCTCGTCTGGCTTGAATATGCGCTCATCTTTGCTCGCCAGATTTCTGCTCTGGATTTTGCTCGCCGCGATACGAACTTCCGCGCCAAGAGAGAATTGCCATAACGAAAACAGAGATGACGATTGCAGAATCCGCAATGTTAAAAAGCGCCCAGTTGGGAAGTCCGATCCAATCGACGACATGGCCTCGAAAGAAACCTGGGTCTCGAAAAATTCGATCGGTGAGATTCCCAAGAATGCCGCCGACCAAACCGCCCCAGGGATAGCTCCATGAACGGACCGATACTTGCGATATTCGCAACGAGAGAAAGAGCAGAACGAGAACGCTGATCAATGTCAGAGCAAAAGTTGCTCCGGTAAATGAACTAAATGCCGCCCCAGGATTACGAGCGAATTCCCAGCGAAGGATTCGCCCTACTACGTACTGCGTCGGTCGCCCCTCAAGCGTTGAGACCGCCCAGAGCTTGGTCGCAATATCGAGAAGATAAACGGCGAGCGCTACGCTGAGAATAATTCGCCAATGTGAAGTGCGAATTAGCGACGCTCCTCTTTCTGTTTGCAGAGCATGCAGAGCGTTGCGCGCGGAAATACTTGGAG
>Ga0255174_1000694_pt1 | contig 11178 bp, 8 predicted proteins | sample Atl_Atl_RepB_8d_FD_189953 | JGI IMG/M metagenome (GOLD analysis project Ga0255174, IMG submission 189953) | Freshwater microbial communities from Altamaha River, Georgia, United States - Atl_Atl_RepB_8d | ecosystem: Environmental > Aquatic > Freshwater > River | place: USA: Georgia | collected...
GTGTGGGCGCTGGCAAGTGTAGGCGATGGCGCGCCGGTTATCGATGGCGACGTTGTAAAGCCCTATTTGCTGTTGGGCACGTCATACGATGGCACGATGGCGACAATTGCGAAATTTACAGCGATTCGCGTCGTATGCAATAACACAATTACACCTGCAGTCAATTCAACCGCCGGGGAAGTGGACAAGGGTTATATAAAATCGGCGGTTCGGGTTTTGCACTCCGAACGGTTTGACGCTGATTCTGTTCGCCTGCAGTTGGGCATCGTCTCGAATCAATTTGAGCGCTTTCTAGTGCAGTCGCGCCAATTGGCGGGTGTTCCAATGAAAGCGGAAGACGCTGATTCATTCGTTCAGGAACTTTTAGCGCCGTATCACACCAGCAAAAAAGATATTGAGGAAAGCAAAGCTTACAAGCGAATTTTGCAGCTCTTCAATGGCGCGGCTATTGGTTCGGACATTGGCGGCGTGGCTGGCACTCGTTGGGGCATGCTGAACGCTGTCACGCAATTGGTTGATCATGAGCGCGGGCGTAGTGATTCAACCCGGCTTGAATCGGCATGGTTCGGCACTGGTTCTGCGATTAAAAATCGGGCGCTGGAGCTGCTTTCGGCGTAATTAATTAAGCAATGGTCATAAATCGGGGTTTTCGCTCTGCGATTACCCTGATTTTGGTCATAAATCAGGATTAATTGCCGTTCTATAAACCTGCCCCTCGCGCCCTGGCGCTCGGCGCGTGAAACGTGAGTCGCGGCGCGTGTTTCGCGTGGCGCGTGGCGCTGGCCGGGGCGCGTGGCGCTCGAATCGCGGCGCGCGATTCGATTAAAAATTTCAATTGGCAATTGGCGCGCGGGGGGCGCATTATTGTCTCGCGGCAATTGCCGCGACAATCTTTTTATATAGAGGGGGATGTATGGGGCTCGATATGTATCTCAAGGCACACAAATATTTGTCAATGCATGACGAAACTGAAGCGCGCATTGCTGGGCAATGCGCGGAGCTTGTAGGGTTTGAAAACCCCTTCAAAGTGAATACTGTGACCGCGTTGTCTAAATATTGGCGGAAAGCCAATCAGGTACATGGGTGGTTTGTGGACAATGTGCAGAGGGGCGAAGATGATTGCCGGGAATATTACGTTAGCACCGGGCAAATTGAGGAATTGATCGCGGCCTGTGAAAGGGCGCTTCAGAATCAAGATGCGGAGGTACTATCGCCGCGCGCTGGTTTTTTCTTTGGCTCTACTGAGGTGGACGACTACTATTGGCAAGATTTGCGCGATACGGCGGAAGACTTGCGCAGGGTTCTCGCCAATTTGCCGCAGGGATGCTGGTTGACATATCAGTCCAGCTGGTAGATAATGTCCGGGAGGCATTAATGCCTCCCGATTAATCACCCAGAAAGGATAGAGCAATGCAAAACCTGTATTTTTTGCGCGTTGACAATGACGCACTGGAAGACGCCCGCGCATATCAAACACTGCGCGGCGCTCAATTTGCCTTTGGCATTGTGGCCAAAGAACTTGACCGTTATGGCCAGCGCTGTTCCGCGACAATACATATCGCTCCGCGTATGGCGGACGTTGTGGAATACCCAGACTACCTTCTGACGCTGGGACCTCGTGGCGGAGTAAGAACCGAAAGAGCATAATTTCCGCTTGACAATGCCTGCATGTTCGGGCATTATCTTATTGACCGGGCGCGCCCGGTCAATAACCCAAGAAAGGATAGAGAGATGCGAAACCAAATTATCCAGCTGGCCAATGATCTGCACATTGGCCTATTTGCAAGCCGCGATACCATAGGCGAGGCTTTTGATTTTGCGGAAAACATGATTGAATCAATGCCAGAATCCGGTGCTCGTGCTGCGGCGCGAACCGCGCTGCACGTTATGGTCAACTCGATAGCAAAGCAGCTGCGCGATATCGCCGGGCAGGAATTGCCCGCGCCGCCCGCTGAGGTGCGCATTGCACCAGAGGATCACCCGGACGTTGGCGCGGATCCCATGGCCGCGCTGTTTGAATCAATGGTTGGATCCCTGTCGAAAAAAATCGACGATATGGAAAACAACATCGAAGCGCTGACCGAGCGCTTTGAAGAGCTCGATGATGATATTGAAGACCGCGTCGAGGGCTGGGTGGAAAATAATTTTGATGTCACAGAGGAGGTGCGCGAAGCATTAAACGGCCTGCGCATCAGCCTAAATCTGAATTAATGGTTGACGCCAGGACACAATGAGGGCATAATTCAAGCACTGGATCAGCCGATCCAGTGCAACCGCCAGAAAGGATAGAGCATGAAGACCAGAATCACCTATGTGAACATCAACGGGATGTCCTATTCCGTCCCTGCCAATATGTCGGACAAAGAACTGTCAACGGTTTGTGCGATGCTGTTGAACTTTCGCCCGATGAGCGATGTCTATTCAACGGATTACAAGAAAACCTTTCACTACGTGGACGAAGCCAACGTCAGCGTTCGGCTGGGAAGCCGCGAGGTCTATTCCACAGAAGAGACGGCCAAAGCCGCGCGGGACGCGTACAACCAGCAGCTTGAGCAGGAAAAGCAGGAAGCCTGATTCGCTATCGGGGCGCGCGCCCCGATAGCTATAATCCACTTGACAGGTAGCGCGCAAGCGCTACCTAAATCACGCACCCGACCGCCGCCCCTCACTGCCTATTGCTATTGGCTATTGGCTATGGCACAGCGATAGCTTGACAAGCTGCCCGGCGCGCCGGGCAGCAGTTAGGAATCTAGAAGGGGGGAGGGCCATAAATGCACCCACAGCTGCTCAAGTCGGACCTTCGCCCAGTTTTTAGCCTAAGAATGCTTCTTTAAAACCTAGACCCACCCCCCTTTGTTTGTAAAACCCGCATGGGGGGTATATATTAAAAAAATTCAAAACTTGGCCCTCGCACCATGAAACTTGATCACTTAGACGTTGAAGCCGAACGCCTGCGCCTCGAGCTGCGGCTCACGCAGCTTGAAGCACAGGAAAAAGCCACGTCCAACTTCTTATCCTTTTGTCAATACGTTTGGCCGGAGATGTTAGTGGGTGAGCATCATCGGCGGATATGCGCGGCCCTTGATCGTGTAATCGAGGGCAAGTGTAAGCGGCTGATGATTGCGATGCCGCCTCGGCATGGGAAGTCGCAGTTGGGGAGTTATTTGTTCCCTGCTTATTTGATGGGGAAGCTGCCGCAGAGTAAGTTGATTGTTGGCTCGCACACCGCGGAGCTCGCTCAGCGGTTCGGTCGGATGATTAGGAACCTTGTTGACGATGAGCGGTACAAGGAGCTATTTCCTAATACACAACTTTCTGCTGATTCCAAGGCTGCTGGCCGGTGGGCCACGAGCCACGGTGGTGAGGCCTTTTTTATTGGTAAGGGCGGCGCGATGACGGGCCGTGGTGGTGATGTGGTTGTGTTGGATGATATTTTGGACGAGCAGGATGCTTTGTCTGAGACGGCGATGGAGAACACGTGGGAGTGGTATACGAGTGGTCCGCGTCAGCGATTGCAGCCTAATGGGTCGATTATTGTTATTAATACAAGGTGGAAGACGGATGACTTGTCTGGGAGGTTGTTGAAACTGCAAGGTCAGTTGAAAGCGGACCAGTGGGAGATATTGGAGTTCCCGGCGATATTGCCATCGGGTCGGCAGTTGTGGCCGGAGTATTGGAGTTTGGATGAGTTAGAGAAGGTCAAGCTGACGATTGGTTTAAAGAAGTGGAATGCGCAGTGGCAGCAGCAGCCGACGAATGATGAGGGGGCGATATTAAAGAGGGATTGGTGGCAGCGGTGGAAGAAGGCGGATCCGCCGCCGTGTGAGTATGTGATTCAGACGATGGATACGGCGTACAGTAAAAAAGAGACGGCGGATTTCTCTGTTATCGCGACGTGGGGCGTGTTCCGCGCATCTGCTGACTCTGGCCCTAATTTAATTTTGTTATCAGTTAGAAAAGGCCGGTGGGACTTTCCTGAGTTAAAGCGTATTGCTCGGGAGGAGTATCGGTATTGGGAGCCGGATAATGTATTGATTGAGGCCAAAGCTACGGGTACGCCTTTGCAGCATGAGTTGAGGAAGATGGGGATACCGGTGACGATGTATTCCCCGGGGGGTAGGCGTTCTGGGCAGGATAAGATAAGTCGTGCCAATGCGGTTGCGCCGATATTAGAGAGTGGGATGGTGTGGTATCCGGAGGATGAGGAGTTTGCGCAGGATTTGGTGGAGGAGTGCGCGGCGTTTCCCAATGGCGCAAATGATGATCAGGTGGATGTTACCGTTATGGCATTAATGCGGTTTAGGCAGGGCAATTTTATTGCTTTGGATGATGATGACGATGAAGAGCGCGAGCCGCAGGGCGTGATTGAGTATTATTGAAGAAAGTGGTAGTTTCGGCATGGGCGTGGATAGGGGATAGGTATGGCCGAGAGTATTAGTCAGCAGATACGGGATGCGGCGATAGCGCGTGGGATTGATCCTGAGGTGGCGCTAAAGATTGCCAATGCGGAAAGTGATCTTGTATCGAGCGCCAAGAACCCCCGGTCCTCGGCTCGCGGGTTGTTTCAGGTGACGGATGATACGTGGAAGTTTTACGGTGGCGACCCGAAGAAGAGGAATGATGTTGCGGAGAATATTCGGGTAGGGTTGAATGTTATTGACGGCAATCGCGCCGAGTTCAAGCGGTTATATGGCCGCGAGCCATCGCAATCCGAGCTTTATATGATGCACGTATTTGGCAAGACAGGTGGGCCGATGGTGCTATCGTCGGACCCGAATACGGAGTTAAAAGAGCTCCTGTCCCCCAAGGTATTAAAAGCCAATCCCCAGTTCAAGAGCATGACGGTAGCAGAGCTATCTGAGAGCATGCGCAAAAAGATGAAGGAGCCTGCAGCGGCGGCTCCCAAAGCGCCAGTAACAGCAGGGCCTGCTGTAGCGCCTGCCACGCCTAAGGAGACGATAAGGCCGCAAGCTCCTGTCAAACAGGTGGCACAAGAGAGTGCGCCTAAGCGGCCTGAGATGTCGCGCGATTTCTTGGCATCCATGGGGCCAAGCTATATGGCTGCATTGGCTGCATCTACACTGGGGGATCTGTCGGAAGACAGGGAGGAAGGTGAGACGGATGAGGATTATATAGAGCGCATTACCCAAGAGCGGCTGGCCGCGCAGGAAGAACCTGCCGTTGCGGCACCACAGCGCTTATTACAAGCAGAGCTATCCTATCAGTCGCCGTTTGAAACAGAAGAGCCGGTCAAGTTAGCCTTTGGCGGATTGCCATACAAGCCTTCTGCCCTGCTGCCCTCTGACGTTAAGACGAAAGTAGCCACCGCGCAGCAGGAGTGGGACGCGTATAACAAGGCAGCAGCAGATTACAACAGACGGGTGGATGAGTACAACAATTTGTTGAATCAATATAACTCGGCGTTCGTTCAATACCAAGGCGAGCCTGTTACTTATTATGCCGCGGGCCGCGGTAATATTACCCCGACAACCTCTCAAAGAGGCTTGCCTTCTTTTCATGTCTCGCAGCAGGGTAAGACATATACCCCTGTGGATGTAGGCGGCGGTAATTTCTTGGTCCGCACGGGCGAGTTCATGAAGATGGCCGCGCCCCGCGAGCCGGGTGGCGGCCCAAGCCAGCCGTCGTCTTCTGCAGAACAAGTGCAGGCCGCAGTGGATCTAGCCAAGGCAAAGCAGCGCCGATTGCAGTTTGTCTATGACGTTTTGGAAGACCCGGAAAGGTACAACCTGTCCATTCCGAAGTTGTTTGCAGAGGGCGGGTATGTAAAGCGCGCAGACGGCTCCCCTGTCTATGGCGAGATAACTACCGGTGAGGTAACGCCAGATACCCGCGCTGCACTGTCCTTGCCCCAAGGTTTATCTGCTTCGGATGCATTTAATACACTGCGCCGTATATATGGCGAAGGTATGTCTAATCTTGAGACAGGTTTACGCGCATCTACTGCAGCTATTCCCGGTATGGTGGGCGATATTGGTCAGGCGTTTAATATCCCTTATCTTCGCCGCGCACCGAGTACCGAGGAGTTATTACAGCGCTTCCCGCAGCGCGTAACACAAAGAACGGCAGAAGCACCGGGGTTCGAGGAACTCGGTTCTTCTTTACCGCTACCTATCCCGCCTTCCATGATTAAAGGCACAGCCAAAGCAATGATGGCAGGATTAAAGGCAGCAAGTCCCACTGTGGAGACAATCAGGGATGTTGGCCCAGCGGTGGAGGCAACAGTTAGTAAGGTAGCCCCTGCTGCTAAGCCTATGAGCGTGGTGGAGCAAACTACGGCTACTGTGGCAGAAGGCATGCGTCCGGCTGATCAGATGTTTGTTAGCAAGGTGGATGATTTCATAACTGGGCAGAAAAATCCGGTGACCAAGCAACAGTTGCTTGGGCAGATGCGCGGCAAGTTCAGGGATTATGAGATAGGGCGCGTGGAACAAGCGCTTGCTGATCTGCCGGATACTGCCAAGATCCTGCCGCAGGATTTATCTGCTCGCGTATCAAAGACGTACCCTACGTCCAACCTGCGCACTACTATTATTGAGCCGAAGAAGTACGGCTTGCACAATACGATGGATAACCCCTACGGGGAGCGCTTGGTAGGCTCGGTTAATTTGAGTTTGCCTGTTGCAGAGCAAGCCAAGGAGCTATCCAAGAATGCGGAGTTTGCAGAAACAGTGCTTGCTTCCGCGTTTAGGGGAGACGTTAAATCTCCAGAACTGAACACAGCGATAGATTTCTTGGAAAAAGAAGGCTTGTCGTCCAATTACAAAGGTGTTATGGACGCGCTTAAAAAGGTAAAAGTTGGGGTAAAGAAACTAGACAATGATCGAGCAGCTATTGATGACCTGTACAAAGGCGTTAGCTATCCAACACTCCATTCAAAGTTTGACGATATCTGGCAGTCTTTAAACAAAAAATACCCTACTCGTTCTTTTGAAGAACGGCGAGCCTTGGCTAGGGAAGAGTTGCTAAAAGAAACTCAGAAGGCGCTGAAATCCATGAATATCCCTATTCCAAAAGGCATGGATATCAATTCAGAGGCGTTTAAGACCTTCGTAAATGAAACGGCAGCGCTTAAGCTATCTGGGCTAAAGGACGAGTTTTATCGTTCGGCGAAGAAGTTTGAAGATGCGATTAAAGAAGAAAGAGTCGCTCTAAACCAAGAACTTAGGAAAAAAAGGGTTTACTACGGCCAGCACAAAGGAATCGCTCCTGAAGGCGAGAACGTAGCCTTTAGCCGATTTGTTGATCAAGAAACGACGTTACCGGATATAGGTAAGGCAAAAGTAATGCACTTTCTTGAGTTGCAGTCGGACCGTCTTGACGATTTGTTGAAGACTGGAGCAAGAGGCGGAAGCAAAGAAAAGGATTTGGCAGAAGTTGCCAGCATGTCTTCGCGCATTAAACAGCTTACTTCGGATCCCAAGATAAAAGAGGGCGTAGATAAGCTTGTGGATTTGGAGTCTAAATCATTTGCATCCCCACTTCAAAAATCTGAAGCTATCCAATCTGTTCTCAATCGTTATCCAGACCAGAAGAAGGAATTGATTGAGTTCTTAAAGCTCTCAGATAGGGAATCCAAGCTCAGAGCTAGAGCCAGATTTGGGGAGTACAGGTTAGAAGAGGCTTTCGCTGGTATGGAGAAGTCTCCACAGGTCGTTCAGCAACTGATGATCAAGAACGCCATTGGTGCAGCTATGCAGCGTGGGGTGAATGTAATCACCTTCCCCGGCAAAGAGTCAGCGCAAGCGCAGTTGTACGAAAAGCTGCCTGCAAACCTAAAGCAGGTAGTAAAAGATTTAGGCCCCGGCTTCGAAATTCGTCCTATTGAACTATATGACGGGCTAGGCACCGTGTATACCCATCCCGGCCTTGTATGGGACGACAAGACAGCACAGAGGATATTGAAAGAGGGTATCCGCTTTAATAAAGGCGGCATGGTGGATAAGAACGATCTAGATTACGCAAGATACATCTAAGGAATAGATATGCCAATCGAACGCGACACAGGGGCCCCTCAGGGCAATATGCTGGATATCGAGGTAGATGCCGAGGGTATGCCTGAGATCGAGATAGAGATCGACGAAGAAGGTGGCGCAACCGTCAGCATTGAGGAAGAGGAAAACGAGGTTGATTTTTACGCCAACCTCGCAGAAGTCCTGCCTCCTGATGTTCGGGCAAAGATATCTGATGACCTCATGATGCTGTATGAGGCGGATGTAACTTCCCGTGCCGAATGGGAAAAGATGTACGCCAAGGGCATGGATATGCTGGGCATGAAGATAGAGGAGCGTACCAAACCATTCCGTGGCGCATCGGGCGTGTTCCATCCGCTGTTGCAAGAGGCAGTCGTTCAATTCCAAGCACAGGCATTGAAAGAACTAATGCCTGCTGAAGGTCCGGTTAGAACACAGGTTCTTGGCAAAGAAACGCGGGAAAAGGTCATGCAGGCCGCGCGCGTTCGCGACTTCATGAATTACCAGATCACCACGGTAATGCAGGAGTACACGCCTGACTTTGATCAGATGCTGTACTACGTCGGTTATGGCGGCTCGGCGTTTAAGAAGGTGTACTACGATATCAACTACAAGCGCATGGTTAGCGAGCTTGTACTGCCGGATAACTTGTACATCCCATACAACGGTTCTTCCGTCATGAGCAAATGCGAGCGCATCACGCATCGCATCCCTATGTCCACCAATTTCTACCGTAAGTCGGTAGTAGCTGGGCAGTATCTTGATACAGCGCAAGCGTCGCAGGACTTGGATAAGTCAGATATCAAGGAAGCCAAGGATAAGGCTACAGGCGTAGAGCCCTCTGGGGATGAGGAAGAAATCTATTTGCTGGAGTTCCATATTGATTACGACTTGCCCGGATTTGAGGACAAGGACGATGAGAATAAGGAAACAGGCATCAAGCTGCCGTACATCATCACGGTAGATGAGACAACCAAGACGGTTGTTGGCGTTCGGCGTAACTGGCAGGAAGGTGAGAAATCTTCGCGCCGTGAGTATTTCATCCATTATCTGCTGGTCCAAGGCCCGGGTGCTTATGGCTTGGGCTTTTTGCATTTGATCGGCAGCTTGTCGCAAAGTGCAACTTCTTCTCTGCGCCAGTTGATTGATGCGGGTACGTTTGCCAATCTGCCCAGTGGCTTTAAGGCCAAGGGTGCGCGGATAGAGAACGATGATGTGCCGATTGCGCCGGGTGAGTGGCGCGACATGGATGCAGGCGGTATGGAGTTGACCTCCTCGATGTTGCCGCTGCCGTACAAGGAGCCAAGCCAAACACTGTTCCAATTGTTGTCTTTCTGTGTGGATGCTGGCCGTCGCATGGCATCGATTACGGATTTGCAGGTGGGCGACAGCAATCAGAATGCTGCAGTGGGCACAACTATTGCGTTGTTGGAGAAAGGCTCTGCGGTGATGTCCGCTGTTCACAAGCGGCTGCACTATTCGCAGAAGCTGGAGTTCCAGCTTTTGGCAAAAGGTTTTGCGGAGTATTTGCCGGATGAATATCCGTATGACGTTCCCGGTGAGAGCCGTAAGGTCAAGCGCACAGACTTTGATGACCGCGTAGATGTCCTGCCGGTAGCGGATCCGAATATTTTCTCTGTGGCGCAGCGTATTACGATGGCGCAAACACAGTTGCAGTTAGCGCAGAGCGCGCCTCAGATGCACAATTTATATGAGGCATATCGCCGCATGTATGAGGCTATTGGGGTGCGGGATATTGACTCCTTGCTAAATAGCCAAGAGGTGGATAAGCCAAAGGATCCGGCAAGCGAGAATGCGATGGCTTTGGATGGCACGAAGCTAAAAGCGTTTGCTGGTCAGCAGCATGATGCGCACATCATGTCGCATATTTTGATGGGCCTGTCCCCTGTGGTGGCGGCGATGCCAATGGTTGGTGTGACGTTGCAAAAGCACGTCTTTGATCATATCCGGCTAAAGGCGGAGGAGTTTGTCGAAGCGGAGCTCTTTAAGCAATATGGCACTGATCCGGAGCAGTTGGTATCTGCCTTGCAGCGTGAGGCAATGGTTGCCTTAAAGGTTGCGGAGTTCTATCAGCAGGCCAAGCAGTTGCAGGAGCAGTTATCCGGCCAGCCACAGCCTGATCCGTTGGTGGAATTGAAGAAACAGGAGCTTGCACAGAGCGCGCAGCGCGATCAATCACGCAATCAGCTTGATACTGCCAAGATGATGCTGGATCAACAACGCGAGCAGAACGATGTAGCGATTGATCAAGCGCGATTACAACAGGCACAGCAACTAGCGGCAGAGAAAAACGTGCTCAGCTTGATGAAAATGAGTCAGGGAGGCGGAAAAAATGCGCAACAACCCAAATAAGTTTCTAAAAAACAAACAAAAGATGCAAAAACCGGTGAGGAAAAGCCCAAAAACGGCTATTTCTGAGCCGCGAGCGCAGTATGTATACAGAAAAGACGCATTTAAAAAGGTAAAAATTACGTAAGAAGCTGTACTTTTCATAACAACCGTGCATAATTTGCACGTAGCCCACAGACGGGGCGTAATTTTGTCTGCTTTCTTGGAGTAATCCATGCTTGAATTCGTTGAAAGCTTGAAAAAGCGTCTACGTTTACTGCGTTCCGACACAGAGGGGATGATTTTGTCCGGTTCTGTGCGGGATATGGAGCAGTACAAGTTCTTACAAGGCCGTCTGGAAGGCTACAGGTTTGTCGAAAACGAGATAAATGCTCTTTTGAAAAACAATCCTGACCTAAAAGAGGATCTTTGATGGAAATGACTGCGCTAGAAGCCAAGTGGGCGACTGAAGAGGCGGAAAGAGAGCCTACTTTGGAAGACGCTTACAATGAAAATGGCGATTTGGAGACGGAAAACATTGATCAGTCCGTTTTTGATCGCATTCCTAAGCCTACCGGCTGGAGAATTGTGATTCTCCCGTACAGAGGCACCAAAAAAACCAAAGGCGGCATAGTTTTGGCAGATCAGACGCTGGAAAGACAGCAACTGACCACTGTTTGCGGCTATGTGCTGGGCGTTGGAGAACTCGCTTACAAAGACGAAATCAAATTCCCCTCCGGGCCTTGGTGCGCCAAGGGCGATTGGGTGATTTTTGGCCGTTACGCAGGCGCGCGCATCGGTTTGGACGACGGAGAAATCCGTATCCTGAACGACGATG
>Ga0255174_1000699_pt1 | contig 11107 bp, 10 predicted proteins | sample Atl_Atl_RepB_8d_FD_189953 | JGI IMG/M metagenome (GOLD analysis project Ga0255174, IMG submission 189953) | Freshwater microbial communities from Altamaha River, Georgia, United States - Atl_Atl_RepB_8d | ecosystem: Environmental > Aquatic > Freshwater > River | place: USA: Georgia | collected...
AGAAATTTTGAAAATTTTTCATCGCATTATTTTTTTTCTCTCATGACTTATTTACCCTTAAGGTCCATACTTCAATGTCTGTAAACGTGGGACGGTAGCAAGGAGACGCCGTTGGAGGCTTTTGGGGCCGAAAAATGGCCTCAAAACGAGTAAAAAAAAGGGTCACCATGAGCCTGTAAACGTGGGACGGAGAGGTAGCAGAGCATTTTCGAGAGATTTTGGGGCGGCAAAAAAAGGGTCATGGAGTAGCCGAGGCCTTTCACCCCCCGTCCCACGTTTACAGGCTCCATGATAGGTCCCTAACACATCATTCGGATTTCCGTCCCACGTTTACTAGCAAGGAAACAACTGTCGTCCCGCGTGCGCCCGGCAAAATTCGTTGTGTGTCCTCCAATGGGCAGCTGGCACTCCTTAAGCTATCGTTTTGATTTTTGTATTATTATTGTTGTTGGCGCGAGGCCTTTTTTTGGGCCGTTCCCATAGTTGCCACACGGCGCGCCGCGTAGCATTCGTTGGCGCCCCTCCCTTGTTGTACATGTGTTTCAGTGACATCATGTTCGATGTAGCACCGCCTTTATTTTTATATTTGTCCACAAACTTTCGCTCCATAATTCCCAAGATGGCGCGGACATCCACGTATTCGCCGTGGCGCAGTTTACTGATGAAAGGATACAGGACCTGTTGCACCGCCCGCCGATCCGTATCCGACATGCGCATCGCCAGTCCGAAATCGATGAGTGCCAGCGTTTTGTGATCGTGACCGACAAGAAAATTGTTCATGTGTAAATCCGTATGAATTACTCCTGCGTTCCACATCAATAACAGCGCCTTTTCCATGAGCGCTGTTAAATAAGGCATGCGGACCGTCGTGGAATTGGAATTGGAATTGGAATTGGAATTGGAATTGGAATTGGAATTGGAATTGGAATTGGAATTGGAATTGGAATTGGACATCCACTTATTGAATGTCACGTGACGATCGAAAAATTTCATGGCCACGATATAGGTTCCATAGCGTGGAATGGCGCCGGCTACGTACAGTTTAGGAAACAACGCGTTCTCGGGTATCGGCACGGTGAACTGAATATGGTGCAACATTTCCGCTTCGTGTTGACCGTATGCCGCGATGTACCGCCACGCTTCCCGTTTCTTCGCGATAGGAAGTCTTTGAGCATACCGCGGAAGACTCATAACTTTGAGGAGTATCGGCGTACCTTTGGGGAGTTCGCGTGAACCAATGACCGGTTTCTTGCCAATCGTGTGAGTCAGACTCTTTACCAGGCGGTCGAAATCTTTTCCGGCGCGTACGAGAAATGTCATACCCTGTGCGCCCTGACTGACGAATGTCCACGTGTGTGGTTCGAAAAATCGTTTCATTATCCCGTGCTCCTCTGCCATTGCGAAATAGTCTGGGTGGTATTCGAAAAAATATGACTCCGCCAGATTATTTTTATCGAAAGTCTCCGGTCTGAGTCTCAACGACGCCTCGTGTTTTTTTAAATACTGCATGTTCCTCACGTGTTCTTGGGGGGTGCGTGACATTGGTATCGGCGAAGAAAAAAAATACCGGATAGACACAAGTTTACAATAAACCTCGGCATCTCGAGTACTACCACGGAAACAAATGTCACCGCATGGTCAAGTACGCCGGGCCGCCGAGAAAACGCACGCGCAAAAATTCTTAATTCAAGGAATCTCGACATCATCATCGAACGAAAACCCTAGAGGTCACAGGGGCCGTTTGGAGACAAAATATTTCAAAATGCCGAATTTTGAGTCCGTCCCACGTTTACAGGCGCCGGGTTGACCCTTTTTTGCCCTCTGAAGTTTTTCGAAGAGGGTGCTAGCAGGGGCCTTCTGGCCATTTCGGCTCCGTCCCAGGTTTACAGGCGCCGGCCGAACCCACTGTTTTTTTTCCCTATATAGAAATTTTGAAAATTTTTCATCGCATTATTTTTTTTCTCTCATGACTTATTTACCCTTAAGGTCCATACTTCAATGTCTGTAAACGTGGGACGGTAGCAAGGAGACGCCGTTGGAGGCTTCTGGGGCCGAAAAATGGCCTCAAAACGAGTAAAAAAAAGGGTCACCATGAGCCTGTAAACGTGGGACGGAGAGGCAGCAGAGCATTTTCGAGAGATTTTGGGGCGGCAAAAAAAGGGTCATGGAGTAGCCGAGGCCTTTCACCCTCCGTCCCACGTTTACAGGCTCCATGATAGGTCCCTGACACATCATTCAGATTTCCGTCCCACGTTTACAGACTCCGGGTTGAACTTTTCGTCCCACGTTTACAGATGAGGCCGGGTGTGAACCCTAGAGGTCACAGGGGCCGTTTGGAGACAAAATATTTCAAAATGCCGAATTTTGAGTCCGTCCCACGTTTACAGGCGCCGGGTTGACCCTTTTTTGCCCTCTGAAGTTTTTCGAAGAGGGTGCTAGCAGGGGCCTTCTGGCCATTTCGGCTCCGTCCCAGGTTTACAGGCGCCGGCCGAACCCACTGTTTTTTTTCCCTATATAGAAATTTTGAAAATTTTTCATCGCATTATTTTTTTTCTCTCATGACTTATTTACCCTTAAGGTCCATACTTCAATGTCTGTAAACGTGGGACGGTAGCAAGGAGACGCCGTTGGAGGCTTTGGAGGCCGAAAAATGGCCTCAAAACGAGTAAAAAAAAGGGTCACCATGAGCCTGTAAACGTGGGACGGAGAGGCAGCAGAGCATTTTCGAGAGATTTTGGGGCGGCAAAAAAACGGCCATGGAGTAGCCGAGGCCTTTCACCCTCCGTCCCACGTTTACAGGCTCCATGATAGGTCCCTGACACATCATTCAGAAGACGTGGTTCCATCGTGTTGGCGCGCGTTCAAAAACTGCTTCCGCCAGCGCTTCACGGTCGACAAGGAAATGTCGCTGGTCTCGAATTGTTGCCGAATCAACGTGAGCATGTCCATTGCCTTCACTCCACGCTCCGCCATTGGCCTTGCATATTCGCGCATCGCAGCGGACTTGTGTAAAACTTCACCCCCCGGCCCTCGACGGAGTCCCTCCTGCTTCGCGATCCTGGCCACTTGATTCACCGTAGTACCCGTGGCTTCGGCGATGACCTTATACGGTTTCCGTCGGCGGTTCAGGTCGCAGTGCTGAAGCTCGTCTCGAATTCTATTGACGAGGATCGGTGTCAGGTACGGTGTGTGTGACGGGCATGGTGTTTTGGTCGCCTCGCTTTCCTGGAGGCGGAGTTTGTTTATGTCCACCATCATACGACGGTCAGCCAACGCGTTCGCCGCGGCAAGTTGTTCTTCTTCATCGGTGCTGACATTCCACCGATTCGCTCCCGCGGCCGTCAAATTATCTGCAATCACGTATTCAAAGGCCCACTTCTGGAGAGCCTCGCGGTCCCGTTTGGCATTGAGCCGAATACGCAGACTGTCACCTCGAAGGGCGGTGTCTGGAAAGATCTTCTGTAACACGTCACGAATGAGGGCGATGTGCGGTGCCGTTGCCGTCATGCATGCGCGCTCCTCGCCAAAAGTCATCTTGATCGCCACGGCACCGCGTACCCAGGCCTCCCTATCGGCATCCATCCACTGTTCCACGTCCTCCGGCAAACGGTGCGTCGCCAAACGTTGTAACAACACGCGACGGCGGTCGTTATGAAACCACAGGGCGTAACGGGTGCGTCCATCCCCTCGTGAAGGACGTCGCAGTTTGCCACCGAAGTGATCTTGAAAGAGACGAAGCAACAAAAGATTCGGACTGGTGATGTGGATGGATACTTGGCTCCTGTCCGCTTTCTCTGTATACTCCTTCCCGTCGACATCGATCATGCCCGTCCAGAAAGCACGCGGTATGTCGGTTTCGGCATATCGTTGATAGTCTAGACGTTCGCTCATACCGTGAAAAAAGCACTAATTATCTGCTGAAAAACCGCGCGTCATAGTTTAAGTAAAATTGGTTTTGTTACATCGCCTTTGAAAGAAAATCAGTCTTCCAGAAAAGTCGAATTACGTGTGAAAACATCAAGCAATCAAACGAAACACATACGCTTTCACGGCACACACAAAATCATACCACAGCTCGGGTGCATCCACCGCTTCAATGTCTTCGTCATCGCCAGCAAGAGCCATATCCACGGCCTTTTTCATGGTCGCCACCACCTCGGCAAATTTAGGGTCCAAATCGTTGGCCAAATAAGGCAGCATGTGGTCTCGCATGTACATGAGTTCGCTGAGAATTTCATCCTCTTCATAATTCTGCATGATCTTCGCGCTCCAGGTCTCGACGTCCGGAGCCCGGTGCAAGGAGTCCAAAAAGAAATCCAGGCAGGTCGTCTCGTTCTCGTCCATCAGCACAATCTGTTCCGAAATTTTGTTTCCATGCACATCGCGTTTGGTCGCAGCTTCCTTGTCCAGATACTTGGACAAAAGGTCGATGGTGCTCATACTTTCGTGAAGCAACCACATGGTGAATTAAAAATGACCAGCGACGGGCGTTCGCGTTCCTTTTGTTTGTGCTAAAAAGAAAGTGTGAAAGTTGTAAAAAAAGTGCTTGGCGCACCCATTCACACTTTCTTTTTGAAGGTCAGTCTTGCACATAAAGGTAAATTTGTTTGTTTTGTAGCGTCATAAAAAATGCAAGACTTACCCATACACCTTTTGGAAAACCTGTGCGTGAACTACGTGGTGGAGCCGCTGGATCGAGCTCGACTGGCCGCCGCATGCAAGACATTTCATGCCGTGTATGCGACCCGGTTGGGAGATGGCTTGACCTTTCGCGTGAGCCCACGCGACTACCGCCTGGGCACCGGCCTGTATCAGGAGCTTTATGACGTGTTGTTTGATCCCTTCACCGTCGTGATATCGGACACCCCAATTCCGGTGCCGCAAGACTCCATCAAATTGGATTTTGGGATAACCGAAGAAACGGAATTGTATCTCGTTGACATCGACCGGGAATGCTGTATGTTGTGCCGGCTCCAGGAGAATTACGAGGAAGAATGGTCGTATTGGCCGCACTGGCGCTTGCGGGACAAGCGTACTCGAACCAAGATCGTGAAACGTCTTCGCGCGATGGGCCCTCGGTATGACGAGGCGTGTCGGAGGATAGAGGCCATGTTCCCTCCCTGGTGGAAACCTGCTGCGTCTTTTGCGTACTTACCGGCGCGCCTAGAAACGGATATCATGGATGCCGTGGTGCTGATGCTGTACGAGAGAATTCGGGACGCGCCGGACTTGGCGCTGGCAACCACCATGTTGAAGAAATGGGCTGTTGGCGGCATGTAGCCGGCGTGGTCTATGTCTCATTCCGCGGCCGCTTGGATCTAGTTTTTGGCGGTTGCCACCAGACCAATCGGCGCACGGCACCCAACGATGAATTATTCAGTTTCCAGTAGCGATATATGTTTCTCAACGGCATGGAATTTGAACGCCGCCCTCCCTTGTCCATGTGGCGGGAGAGTACTGGCTCTACGGAGGCCAATACCTTCTGCATGTCCACGTCTTCCCCCCGGCGCAACTTGGCGATAACCGGGCCGAGCTTTCGGCGGGCCTCTGCGCGCTCAGACCTTGGGAGACACACGGCCATCCCAAAATCTATGAGCACTAAACTGTCCTCATCATTGCCGACGAGAATATTGTTTTGGTGCAAGTCGGTATGAATGATGCCAGCGTACCACATCAATAACAGCGCTTTTTCCATCAGCGCGGTAAAATACGGCATGCGGACAGTCGCAGAGGCCGTCGCACCTTGCCCTGACCACCTCCAAAATGTGGTATGGAGGTCAAAGAATTTCATTGCAACGACGTATGTTCCATGCTCAAGATTTGCACCGGCAACGTACAGTTTTGGAAACAGGTGGTTCTCCGGTACAACGCTTTGAAGATGCCGGAGAATCCGAGCTTCGTGTTGACCATACGCAGCAACATATCTCCACATTTCATGTTGTGTGTCAGCAGGGAGAAACTTGGCAAATACGGGGACGCACATAACTTTAAGAAGCACTGGAGTGCCGGGGGGGAGGTTGGGCTTGCGTCCAATTTTATGGGCGAGGCCAGCCACCATCCTATCAAACTGTGGTCCTGTTCTTACTACAAACGTCATACCCTGAATACCGCGGCCGATGAATGTATGACTGTCTTTGAACAACCTATTAATGAACGGATGCTGCCTACTTTTTTTGTTTTCCGGGTGGTAAAATATGTTTGGAGACGGGGGGCTTTGGAGGAAGGCGTTTGGCTGTAAACCTAACGTCTGCTGGTGGCGCCTGGCAAACGCCAATCTCCGACGCACTTTCATATCTGCTGTCGTTGATTCATTTGGTGCTGTTGAATTATACGGTGTCGTTGCTCTGGAGAAAATATAACTGTAACTATTACTCATATATCCTTAACTCAAAAGTTTTTTTTCTTAAAATTGTAAGTTATCAATACAAAATATATCTATCTATCTATGACGTCACCAAAAGTTAGCCCACTCTCCCACGGGAATGCTGGGGGGTCGCATCCCCTGCCACACCGCGTTGAGAGGATCTTTTGAGCCTGGGATGACCATCCGTATAACCACGTCTTTCGCGTACGGCAGGGCTTTCCACACCATGGCCAGTACGTCCATGGCAATGTAGCGGTGATATTCCAGCCAGACCGTGACCACGCGCCCCGCCACGCGATGTCGGAAGTGTGCGATGGACAGGATCCCCTCGGACAAGGGGCATGACACGTCGAATACGACGTGAAGATCCAGCGGTGGTCCTCCTTGTAACACCCCCGGACACCGCTTCTTCCGTCGTATCGTGGTGGTGGTGGCGGCGGTGGTCTTGCGTTTGGATTGTCTGGTCGGAGCCGGGAGATGTCGAAATCCACTCTCGCGGACGCGCACGCCAGCCACTTCCACGGTGGACCACAGCGCCGCCCACCATGCCGGTCGTTGATGGGCCACCCGTTCCCACGAGCAGTCCAAGAAAAGGTGTCGCAGGGACTTGGATTGAAGCACGTGGTGGAATGTGGATTTGATCAACATGGAAGAGCAGTTGGCATGGAGAACGAGGGATGACAGGGAAGGCGGCAACGTGACACGCGTGTGAGGGACGTCGTATGACAAAGTCGCGAGGTATGCGAGGTGCGTGAGGTCGCCGGGAGCCGTGGGTTGGATGACATGGGCGCTGATGTGCACGGCTCGAGCGACGGTGAGGTGTGCCAGTCCTCGGAGCACCCCGTCGTCGCATGACACGCGGTTTTTCATGTCCAGGAACACCAGGCGGGCGCTCATGGAGAGGGGGAGGAGCATGGTTTCCGCGTTGATGGGGATGGTTGCGTGGGCGAGAGGCCACACAGAATCGATCCGCGCAAACTGTACGCATTGCCACGGAAACGCGTAGTCCCACTCGGCTCGGTAGAGAATGAGTCTGCCCAGCCGCGTCTGTCCGAGATTGTGGACGCTGACCAGCGTGGGCTTGGCGGCAAATGATAGCATCACCAATGACGTCAGTGACGGCGGAATCCCGTCCACGCAGATGGGTCCCGTCACGGTTTGTGGAATGAGCAGACAGACGTCCGTGATCCCCGGGGAAAATGTTTTGGTAGCTTCTCGCCACTGCGCGGTGCTCTCCAAGTTCATCGCCGATGTGGGCATGGTGGGTTTCTGTTGTTGTTTTTCGACAACGGGCGGCGCGCTTTCGTTCTCGTTGACGTTGGCCAAAAATTCGAGCATGCGGAGGCGTCGAGGAGACAAGGGAGCTCCGGGGGCAGCGATGGCATCGGCGGTCCATGGAATCACCTCCATGCGCCGCTGGGCCAACGCCTCCAAGTCGTCATCGAGTCGTTCGAATTCTACATGCATACAGGTCATTTTGTCTTTTTATAAAAAATTGGTGTCTGAACGCACGAGACACTTTTTGATACCTCCTCGCAAAAGAGAACAACAAAGAAAAAGAAAGCGTGAAGTATATTTATTTTTACGTGTACCATATACCACGCGCTGTCTTGAAATTAATATTAATATTACAAGCAGTTTTCTAAAATGGCGTTGACGGGCGCGGCTCCCAAGTTAAAGACGAACCGGTATGGTATGATGCCTTCGACGGCATGCGTTGATGAGTCGCAGGTGACTTTGACAATCACCGAAGATAGCAAAACTCTGGGTCTCGCCAAAATATCGCACGGTCCTGACCCCGTGGCGGTCGCCGCAAACGTTTTCGATGGTGTGCACGCGGTGAAAGTTGAGCAGTGCCTTCGCTATGGCGTGCGCATGTCGGATGATGAAAAAAGCCACCGCCAATTTGATGTCGTGCACGCGCTGATCTTCGATACCGTGGCGTGCGTGGAGCCCATCGACTGCGAGGTGGTGGCCCACATGTTCCCCAATCTCCGCATCCTCGTGCTGGAATCCGTCACCAGTTCCCGCCTGGACACCCCCGGCGTGACCAACGTGGGAGCGTTGCGCCACCTGACTTCGTTGGAATGGTTGGTCATTCAGGACTGCGGGCTGGAGACGGCGATCGTGGACGTGCATGCATGTGCCTGTGCGCACATGTCACTGGAAGGCCGCGTGGTGCTGCCCGTGCACGCCGTGGTGTTCCAAGGCGCCGCATCCATCATGGAGAGACGCGCGTTTGAGCACGGAGCCAGTCCGAAGGTTCTGGTGGTGTCTCAGGTGAGCGAGACGCGCCTGCCGGCCGTGGCGTTGCGATCCCTGTGCGTCTTGGCCTGTCACATGACGAGCGTGCCGGAGGTCGTCGGGGGGCCCCTTCCTCCCGGGCCGGACATCACGGCGATTATGGAGGTGGACCGCGAGGGTCTGCCGGAGTGTTTGGAAAGGTTTGCGGCGTTGGGACCTCGGTTGAGCCGTGTAATTGTGGCGCCTTCGCACACGGCCGACGAGATGGACGCGGCGGGGTGCTGCGCCGAGCTGCGTCGTATCCTTCCAAAACACGTGTGCGTGGAGCCGGGAGACCACAGCACCTTTGTGGATGAATTGTACGACCCATATGGTGTGCCCGAAAGTATCGAAGAATATTTCTAAGTTTTACATCGTTCAATTGTTCATCACATGTAAGGTCTTATCAAACAAACATATTTCCGCACACGTAAGTCCAATAGTCGGGGTTGATGCCTGTTGGGACGGGAAGGTCGTACAGCTCTCCTCGCCGCGCGGTGAATTGATGCTGTGTCATCCGGCGGACGGAAACCTTGACGCCCGACCCTGGTGCCAGTGCCAGCGTCGCCCGCGCCGTCGCTGCGTACTCCGCGAGAGTATACGTGGCCACCGCTCTCGGGGATTGCACCACGATGACGACGGTCACGGAGGCCACGCGGTTGCGGAACACCGCCAGACTTTCGAAAAACATGTGGTCCCACACCGCGACTGTGAGGTGTAGAGTCCTTGGGCCTTGAAGGATCAAGGCTTCCAAGGCGGAGGGGGAGACCCACCCGTGACCGGTGATGGCATTGGGAAGGATGACGGACCCGCGCACCACGCCGTCCCACGCCAGATGAAACGATTCTACATTCCACAGGCCCGACAGCACCCAGGAATCGTCCAGGAGGTGGAGGGTATGGAGACGGGGAGCGTGGTGTGGCGAGGAAAATATGTCGCGCAGGTTGGGGGATGTCACCGTGAGGTGTCGCAGCGAGGTGGGAGCGACCACATGAACGGTGGGCTCGACGTCCCAAAAGAGACATTCCAGCGACTCCATGTGCGAGAGGTCTACGAGAACCGAGAGGGGTACCCCAAACTCCGTGGTGGTTTGGGGCAACGTGTCCGCAGAGATCATGAGGGCCCTGACATCGCGCTGCTGGAGCAATCCCCGTCGCAGCCAGCGAGCACCGAAAGGACACCTGACGTTTTGGAACGACAACACCAGGACGCCCAACGCCATACCGTCCGCCATGATCCCAAAATCCACGGGGCCGTATTCGTGCACCACATCTTTTAGAAACAGACTGCGCACTGTCGACGGGATGTCGTAGAGGTTGAGGCTGACGTCGATTGCTGAGAACTCTGCCAGCAAGTCCGGCAAACACCAAAAATTCAAGCAGGGCCCGCGGGCGTAGAGCACGCGCACCGTCTCGGGAATAGCGTCCACGACAATCTCTTTGCCGGCGTCATTGGCACCCATCACCCCCAACACTTCGACGCAAGATTCCTCTAAACAGGTGACGTGTGCCTCCCAGTCTTTTGTAGACGAAAGCAACAGTCTGGAATGCGTCCCCGCATCAGATTCGAAGAAAGCCCTCCGCCATCGCCAATTAATTTTCGGGAGGGTCACCATCGCCCACTCCCGGTCAACGGCGACGCACGCGGAGACAACCTCGCCCACCAACTCGAAGGGCAATACGTCCAACATTTTTTCCCTCGAAAAGAATGAAGTTCAGCGATGACCACATTCCTATTTAAAAAAAAAGAAAGGTCGAGATATATTTGCCGGAAAAACTGGCTATTTTTTTCATTGAAATTTGCTGGTGTTCCTTGGTAAAATGAAACCACTGACGTTGTGTTTGGACCCTCCAGTGGCAACACCGCCGTCGATGCGGGTGCTCGATGATCACGCCTCACACGTCATCGTCGAGGGAGTGGTCGAGGGCGATCTGTGCGAGGCGTTGAGTCTCCACCCACGAGCCGAAAGTCTTTGTGTTCGAAACAGCTGGGTCCGGCTGGGTGGCGACGGAACCAGATCCTATCCCGCGGTGAGGACGTTGGTGATCCGCAATGTGTGGATGGATGAGCCGCTGGACGTGAGTCGCCTTGTCGCCTTGCTGCCAAACCTGCAAATTCTTGTCTTGTGTGATGTCTGCGACGTAGTGATGACCCACCACTTGGCACGTCTGCGGTCTCTGGAGTGGTTGGTGATGCGAAGGTGTGCGTGCGCCGAAACGCTGGATTTGCGCGCAGTTCCTTGCCACGCCCTGTCGGTAGATCACCGCGGGGGCGACGTATGGTTGCCCACAGACGTGGCTGTGGTGCGCGCACCGATGCATGTGCTCCGCGATGTCACGCCCAGGTGCATCATCATCACCGAGCCATCGACTGTCCCTCTCGATGATGATGACGATTGCGGCGAGGTCTTTGAAAAATGCGAGATGCTGGCGTGCACGTTGGAGTCGTTTCCGGATGCTG
>Ga0255174_1000700_pt1 | contig 11105 bp, 2 predicted proteins | sample Atl_Atl_RepB_8d_FD_189953 | JGI IMG/M metagenome (GOLD analysis project Ga0255174, IMG submission 189953) | Freshwater microbial communities from Altamaha River, Georgia, United States - Atl_Atl_RepB_8d | ecosystem: Environmental > Aquatic > Freshwater > River | place: USA: Georgia | collected...
GACAATTATGCGCTCACCTTCTCGGAAGGCAGCGTTGTGACCATCCGCAAGAAGAACACGCTGGCCGGTTTTGATTCACACACGCTTGCCAAGGGTGATGACAACTACTCCAGCGCGGTGGACATCGGATTTGACTTCAACTTCTTCGGCGTGACCTACAACCAGTTGTTCGTGAACAACAACGGCAACGTCACTTTTGGCCATGGTCAATCCAGCTACACGCCCCAGGCCATTACTGCTGCGAACTACCCAGGAATCATCGCGCCCTATTTCGCCGATGTGGATACCCGCGCCAGCGGGGATGTCACCTATGGTCAGGGAACCGTGGATGGGCACCAGGCCTTTGGCGTGACCTGGAAAAATGTGGGTTACTACGGTTACCACAAGGACAAGCTGAACACCTTCCAGTTGATCCTGATCGACCGGTCTGATGTGGCGCCGGGCTCCGTGGACATTCGCTTCAACTACGACAAGGTCCAGTGGGAAACCGGGGATGCCAGCGGTGGGAACACGGGCTTTGGCGGTGCACCGGCCCGCGTAGGATTTTCCAACGGCACCGGAACGGCTGGCACCTACTTTGAACTGGCTGGATCGGGTGTGCATGGGGCCCTTCTGGATTCCAACCTGACCACGGGCCTGATTCACAACTCGAGGGAAAGCGGCGAAACGGGCATCTATATTTTCACCTCGCGGCAGGGTGTGATCTCGGCGGTGAACACCACCACCAGCTTGGTCTCATCCACCAACCCATCCATTTACGGTGACAGCATCACCTTCACGGCCACTGTGGCGGCGGAAACCGGTGTGGCGACCGGATCGGTCATCCTGCGGGATGGACAAACCGTCTTGGGGACCACCGGGTTGGACAGCAATGGATTGGCGACCTTCCAGGTTTCCACCTTGCATGTTGGATCGCATACCCTTTCAGCGGAATTCCTGCCGACTGGGGTTTTCCGCGCCAGCGAAAGTAGCGCCTACAACCAGGTCATCAACGCCCGCTCCATCACCGTGACGGCTGACGCTGTAACCAAACGGATTGGTCAGGCAGACCCAGCGCTCACCTACCGCGTGGTGGCTGGCTCCCTTGCCAATGGCGATACCTTGAATCTCTCGCGGGCAGCCGGTGAAGAGATCGGGGCCTACTCCATCACGATGGACACCTCCGCTTACCCGGATTACACCATCAACTTCGCCGGTGCCACCTTCACCATCCGGCCTGCCAATATGGAGCCTACCTTCACCCGGGTGAACACCCTAGAAGGGGCCTCCACCCGCAATCGCTTCGTGATCAACTACGCGGACATCCTCAACGGATCGGATGCGGTGGATCCCGAGGGATCTGCCGTTTCCTTCCGGGTGGAAGGTGTGCAATCGGGCACCCTGGAATCTTGGTCCAACGGGCAATGGGTGTCCGTTGTTTCGGGTGGATCGACCGTTCTGACAGCCGGTGGTCGTTTGCGATGGACCGCTGAGGATGACAGCCAGGTTGGTACCTTTGACGCGTTCACCTTGACTGCGACCGATGGAGACTTGGTCTCGGTTGACCCGGTTCAGGTTCACATCCGGGTGGTCTCGAACATTCTGGTTGTCACTTCGGCGGGAGACAGCGAAACCGAAGGCTTTGTCACCCTGCGTCAGGCTGTTGCCAGGGCCAACAGCTTGCAGGGCGATCAGACGATTCTGTTTGATTCATCAGTATTTGGGACGGCGCGGACGATCACGCTGACATCGGTGTTGACGGTGAGCGACCTGACTGGGTCGACGACGATAGCCGGTCCCGCGGGCAACAGCCTGACGATCTCGGGCGGTGGCACCACCGGCCTGATCAAGGCGCTGACGCCCTTGAGCCTGTCGAACCTGAATATGACGAATGGTCGCGGGGCGGCTATCGCCCGAGGTGTATCGGGTGGAGCAATCTACAGCGATTCGCTGCTGCAGATTGCCTACTGTTCGATCACGAACAGCCAGGCCAATGCTGGTGGTGGTGTATTCATCGATGTGCATGGCCAGTTGCTGATGAGCCATTCGACCCTTTCGGGCAACTGGGGATATGGCGATGGTGGCGGGGTGTTCATTGATTGCACCCCGTACCTGTCCAAGTTTGAGAATGTCACGATTGCCAACAACTGGAGCCATGGCATTTTCTCCATCACGGGGCCGATGGAGATCCAATCGAGCACGATCACTGGTAACAGCCAAGGATTGGTGAACCAGGCTGGTTACACGCTGGTGGAGAACTCCATCGTAGCGGGGAACCAGGGTTGGGATTTCTGGACGGACAATCACTCCAACCAGCATTTCCGCAACAGTGTCTACGGGGCCATGCGGGAAGGCATCACCGACAAGGTGGCTACGACCCAGACCTCGAACGCCCGGCTGGGAACCTTGGGCTATTACGGTGGCGTTACGCAGACGATCCCGCTGTTGCCGGGCAGCGCGGCGCTGAACAGCGCCAACGCCAATGCGGGCACGGTAGACCAGCGTGGCATGGGACGGGTGGGGGCCGCCGACATCGGGGCCTACGAGGCCCAGGGATTCGCCGCCAGCACCACGACCCTGGCTTATACGGGGAACCTGGTTTACGGGTCATTGATCACCCTCACGGCGACGGTGACTTCGGGTGAAGGCACGCCGGGAGGGACGGTTGTCTTCATGAATGGATCGACGGTTTTGGGAACGGCCACCCTGGATGGGAGCGGTGTTGCGACGATCACGACCAGCCAGTTGAAGGCTGGCATCAACACCGTATCGGCGGTGTACCAGGGGAGCATCCAGCATGATGTGAGTTCCAGCGCGGCGCTGGCGCTGTACTCGCGGTTGGTGGTGAATTCAACCGGTGATGTGGTCAATGATTCGACCATGACCCTGCGCCGGGCGATCGGCATTGCCAACGCGACGGCCGGTGACAACCTGATCGAGTTTGATTCGGAAATGTTTGGGACGGCGCGGACGATCACGCTGACATCGGTGTTGACGGTGAGCGACCTGACCGGGTCGACGACGATAGCCGGTCCCGCGGGCAACAGCCTGACGATCTCGGGCGGTGGCACCACCGGCCTGATCAAGGCGCTGACGCCCTTGAGCCTGTCGAACCTGAATATGACGAATGGTCGCGGTGCGGCCATAGCCCGTGATGCCAGCGCTGGCGGTGCGGTGTATAGCAATTCCAGGCTGCAGGTGACCTACTGCTCAATCACGAACAGCCAAGCTGGCAGGGGCGGCGGCATCTACATCGATGCCCAAGGGCAGTTGGAAATTGCAAACTCGACCCTGGCCTACAACAGTAGTTGGGATGGTGGTGCGGTATTCATCGATGTAACCAGCGCCACCTCGAAATTCAATAATGTCACCGTGTCGAATAACGGTGGAATCGCCATCTTCTCCATCACGGGGCCGATGGAAATAAGGTCCTCCACTATTGCGAACAACTGGCAGGGATTGGTGAACCAGGCTGGTTACACGCTGGTGGAAAATTCCATTTTGGTCGCAAACAGTTCTGTGGATTTCAACGGTGGAAATCCAGGGGCCACGCACTTCATCAATTCGGTGTACACCCGTTTTGGAATAAATGTTACGGACAAGGTCAATTGCATTCAAACCAACGATCCCAGAATAGGCGTGTTGGGCAACTATGGCGGTCTTACGCAGACGATTCCGCTGTTGCCGGGCAGCCCGGCGCTGAACAGCGCCAACGCCAATGCGGGCGCGGTGGACCAGCGTGGCCTGGGACGGGTGGGTGTCGCGGACATCGGGGCCTACGAGGCCCAGGGATTCGCCGCCAGCACCACGGGTCTGCAAGTGACCGGTAATCTGGCCCAAGGGTCTGTCATCACTTTCAAGGCCGTCGTCGCGACCACAGCCGGATCCCCGACAGACAAAGTGGTATTCCGATCCGGCCAAACCGTTATCGGCTCCGCATTCCCGGATGCCAATGGTGTGGCAACGATCACCTCTTCCACATTGGCTGGTGGGCAAAACATTATCACCGCCAACTATTTGGGTGATCGAAACAACGATGCCAGCACCAGCTCTCCTTTGGATCTTTTCATCGCCCATACGACCAGCATTTCCTTGCAGTCGGCCAGTACCTCGGTGGTGTATGGAGAGGTGTCGACCTTCCGTGCGACGGTGTCAGCTTTGGGAGTGATTCCCGAGGGAGAGGTGACGTTCCTGGATGGTGATACGGTGCTTGGCGCGGCATCGCTGTTGAATGGCACGGCGACATTTGCGACGAGCGCGCTGACGGCAGGCACGCACAACATCCAGGCGGTGTTTGCGCGGAACGACCATTTCCTTGGCAGCACCAGCAACACGCTGGCGCAAACCATTCGCCAGCGCTCGATCACGGTCACCGCCGACGCCAAGTCGAAGGATTACGGTCAGGCGGATCCTTCCCTGACCTACTCGATCACCGGGGGCTTCCTTATTTCCGGGGACACCCTGAGCGGCGGTCTCAGCCGTGTTGCCGGTGAGCGGGTTGGCAACTACCCGATCACGTTGGGCAGTCTTGGCAACCCGAACTATGCCATCGAGTTTGCCAGTTCCAACCTGACGATCCTGGCGATTCCGGTGTCGATCAATGTCTCTGGCAGTTCCCGGCTGGTGATTGCTTCGGACGGATATCTGGAGCAATACAATTCTGGGACCCGTGTGTATCGAATCCCCCTGGATTCGATCTCGGTGCTGACGGTGAGCGGATCGGAGAATGCGGACACCCTGGAGCTGGATGTTTCGGGTGGTATCCCGGTTCCCGCGGGTGGCATGACATTCAGCGGTGGTAACGGAAGCGACACGGTGCGGGTGACCGGCACGCTGCCCCAGGGAGCGCTGGCAGTGCAGCAGGGCTACAACGCCACGGTTGGCACCTCGGGCACCCTGTCGCTGAATGGGCTGTCGGTGGGTTATACCTCGGTGGAATTGGAAAGCATCCTTGCCGGGACCTCTTCGATCACAGCGGTTCTGCCCGGTGGAAGCAGGAGTATCGCGCTCCAGGACGGCATTTCGGTTGGTACGGGAGTGACCGGAGGTCGCCTGGCCTCGAGTGGTCTGACGCAGATGGATTTTGTGATGCCCCAATCGCTGGCGGTGCGCGGGGATGCGTCGGGCTCCCGTGTGACGCTGCTTGGGACGGATTCCGAGTTCACGGTTCCGGGCAAGTTGGAAGTGGTCAATATGGCGTCGATCACCCTGCAGCAGTCGCTGAAGTCGACTGGGTCGGGTTCCGCGATCAGTCTGGGTGCCACCGGATCGATCAGCATCGGTTCGAAGTCGCTGGATTCATCCGGGAAGCTGAGCGTGGTGGGCGGATCGGTCCTGAGCCTGAATCAGGTCCATGCCGGTGAATCGTTCGCGATTCAGGCGACGGGTGGAAGCGTGACGATGGCATCGACCGCGCGGTTGGTGGCGGACACCGGCACGGGTTTGCTTTCGGCGAGCGGCACGGTGCAACTGGCGGGTACCTTGGTGGGTGCGGCGGCGGGCCTGACGATCCAATCGGGATCGACGTCGACCACGGCGATCAGCGTGACGGGAACGCCGAAGTTGTCGGTGACGGCCGGGGATCTCTCGGTCGCCTCCGAGGGCGGCATCCGTTTCGCCGCCACTACCATTGAAACCTCGGGCATCACCCGGTTGACTGCCAAGGGCCAGGTGGATCTGGGACAAGTCACGGCCGACAAATTGTTCACCTCAGGCACCAGCCTGCTGGCAACCGGAAACGTTAAGGCCCGCGAAGTGGGCTTGTCACACTCCGCGGCCATGACCTTCCAGAAGGATCTGGAGACGGGGCTGTTGGATGTGGAATCGAAGACGAGCGCAGCGGACCTGATATTCTCCGGTACCTCGCGTTTGATCCTGAACCTGGATGTTTCCAACCCGCCCATGCGTTCGCTGGTCCAGGTGACGGGTGCGGGTGGGGATGTGATCTTCCAGACGGGCAGCCAATTGATTGTCAATGCCCTGTTGCCGACCGGTGCCAGCGCCCAGGCGGGCCAGTCGGTTGACTTGGTGAAGGTGAACGGTGGCAAGATTTACAACAGCGGCACCGTCACCAAACGTAAGCAGGGAGCCCAGGAGAAGCTCGGCAACTTCGGCTCCACTGATGATCGGATCTTCATCGAGATCGCGAACGGTTGATTAAATCCGGCAAAATGGCCGGATAAATTTCTGAAGAATCCTCCCCGGAAAGTTATACCGGGGAGGATTCTTGCTATTTGGGTTTAGAATTCCCGGCCAAAAATGAAGCCTATTAGTCAAGTGGTATATACGTCCGATGAGTCAAAAAGCGCACAAAAAATAATCGCCAAAAATTCAAGCGCTTCGGCTTGCTAGTCAGGGTGGAAAAAAGTAATTTTTAGAAACTAATTTTTATTGGAAGTTGCCGTGAAAATAATTCGGATTCATATAATATTAAAGATCGTGATTGCCTTTATAATTGGGTTTGGATTTAATGCGGCGATTTCAAGATTTCTTTTTCAGCCAGTTAAAAAAGTAGAAACTATTCCACAGGTAGGTGCCCAATCAGATCCAGTGGGCAAAACTATTGCGGATACGGTTGAATTGGCATCAGTCCTTCGACAGCAGCCTGGAGCAAGTGAACAAGAAAGGATTTTTTTAGAAAATTATCTGGAAAAAGTTGAATCGGTTTGGGGAAGCGAAGATCCAAGCCATCCGGCAAGAGCCGAAATTGCAAGACTCTATACGGTTTTGGTTTCCCTAAAATTGGCGAACGGAAAAGGCCCGGCATTCATCACTTTCAGAAACCGGGCAAAAAGCGCGCTTTATGAGGTGATGGATCACCACCCCGATCGGTTTGAAATCATTCGCGATTTAGCAATGATCCTCAACATGGAAGCCGATGAGCTGGCATTATTTCACCCTTTGGAAGCTCTAGAAAAATGTAACTTTGCTATTGAAATTATTGGGAAAGCGTTGGTTCTTAGGCCAAAGTCTGGCTCGCTTAGGGATCGACTGATTTGGATTTATAAGTCTCAAGCAGCTATTCTTTCGGAACTCGGAATGAAGGATGAGGCAAAAAGCACTCTAAAAATAGGCCTTTCCTATTGCGATTCCCTGCTGAAAGAGTTTCCAACTGGGCATCCTCTCAGCTATATCAGGCCGGCTCTTCTTTACTCGGAGTTGGCAAAGCTGGATGCCATCGAAAACAAACACGACTTGGCCGAAATTCATTTCAAGCAAGGATTGGATTACTGTAAAACCTTAAGAGAGCAATTCCCCGGACAGATTCGACTACAAGAATCTGTTGGAATGATTCCATTGGATTTTGTCGAGTATTTGCTGAATTCAGGGAATGTGCAATTGGCGCAGGAAATACTGGAAGAAGTCACCCCGTTGGTAAACGAATTTTATGAGAAGTTCCCGACTTTGAATTTGGCTTTTCAGCAAAAAGAAAAACATGATGATTTGTCCAGCGACTTGTCGACATTCCTTGAAAGGAAATAATAACGGCATTGATGACCTGATGCTTAGATTTGTACCACAAAGCCTTTCGCTGAATTTATTGTAATCAATGTAAAAACTATCCAGGTAGTAAAATTAACGGATTTTTTTATTTGTCGGCCTTCATCATGGCACGGATCGACCCGGTCACGGGAAGACGTTCAAGGCCAAGGTTGTCTCCAAATCAATGCGGGACAACCTTGCAAACAGGCGGATTGCAAGTTGAAAACGGGGCCGCCTTGAATTTACCAGGCAAATTGCAGAACTTTTATATTCCTAGTTAACTTTTTTTCCCAGCACCAGACGAAATCCCAGAGCCCAAGTTTTACCGTTCTCGTTTGTGGTAAAGGTTGCGCCTGCCCGGCCATGTTCAGAAGGGGAGGCCCAGCTTCCCCCCTTGATGACATGGTCTGGCACGCCAATTTGCTGGTTCTTTGGAATGTGGATGTCGGAACACCATTCCGCCACATTGCCGTGCATTTCGAACAGGCCCAATCGGTTCGGGCCAAAGCTTCCTGTCGGCTTGGGCTGACCCGTGGGATCACCAAGGTTGGCAGCTTCACGGGTGATTTCTTTGGATGGAGTGAATCCGTAGTAATCGAGCAGATCCTCGTCCTGGCCGATGAGATGGCCACCTCGGCAAGCGAATTCCCATTCGGTTTCGGTTGGGAGCCGGTATTCCCAACCCGGGTTTAGCTCGTTGGTATTCAGTCTAGCGATAAAGGCCATGACATCTTTCCAGGATACATTTTCCACCGGAAACCGGGCCAGGGTGGCATCTGGTACTTCTGCGACAGCAGTTGCTCCTCCGCCTTTGCGGCTGAAATGACTGGGTTGTTCAGCAGTGATCCGAAACCACTGCTCCTGTGTCACTTCACAAATGCCTATGTAGTACTCCGATTGAATTTCAACTGCTTTACGGAACTTGTCTCCACCGGTCCCACCCAGTCGAAAATGACCCGGTTTAACAAGCACTAAATCCATGCCCAGTGTGTTGGTGTAACGATCTGGCTCTTGATTCCCCGATGGCCTCAAGGGCGATGCCGGGAGAGAATTGGAGTTGGTGGAAGGCGGAGAAGTGACAACACCTGTTGGAGTTGCGATTGAATTTTCTTTCATTTTGGAATTCTGAGAATTTTGGGCAACAACTTTGCCGTTATCCAGTTTTTCCGATTTGGGGGAAGGGAATTTGCTCATAAAGTACATTCCGAAACCGAACAGGATCAGCCCTATTAGGGCAATAATGCCGCCGGTAACCCAAGGAAATGGCATGGAGGCATTGGAAATGCGGGTAATTGGTTTCCTGGTAAAAACACCTTTAAGGATTTTTGATTCCGGAAATAAAAGGCTTTCGCTTTCGGGAGCACCTGCAATTGAAGGAGGAGTGCCAGATCCTGTGGTGGCTTGGGGCTGTGGAGGACTTTGGGCAATCCGTATAGACTCCTCAACTTCCAGCCACAAAGCCAATGCGGTTTTACCGTCAGCCGGCCTTTCGGCTGGATCCTTCCTCATCAGGCGCTCGATGAAGGCAGCCAATTCCACCGGAAGATCTGGCCGTATAGAGAGAATGGGCTGGGGTTGGTGGTTGCATACCGCGGAGAGCGTTGGCAACAAGGTGTCGCGGTGGAAAGGACTGGAATCAGTGGCGAGGTGGTAGAGCACTGTGCCGGCGCTGAAGAGGTCGGCCCGGCAATCGACTTCCTTGCCATTGGCTTGTTCTGGGGCCATGTAGGCGGGCGTGCCCAGGATGGCTCCATCTATCGTCAGTTTCTGGTCGGACCCTGTGTCGAGAGTCAGGCCAAAGTCCAGGACTTTCACGCGACCGGTTTTCCGGTCCACCCACAGGTTGGCGGGCTTGATATCGCGGTGGATCAGCCCCTTTTCGTGCGCGGCTGCAAGGCCGCGCAAAAGGTCGCGCCCCACACGGCAAATCGATCCCATGGTTGCCGTTTTCTTCTGCTTGGTAATCCAGTCGTCGAGGGTCATTCCGGTTAGGAATTCCATCGCAATGAAAGGGATGCCACGGTCCTCGCCTACTTGGTGGATAGTGACGACACATTCGCTCTGGATTCCGGCCGCTGCCCTTGCCTCGCGGATTAACCGGTCGCGGGCCAGTGGGGTCGCTGCGATGGCGGGCCGCATCACCTTGAGGGCGATTAGACGTTTGAGACCTGGATCCTCCGCCTGAAAGACAAAGCCCATCGCCCCTTGTCCGATCAGGGACAGGATGCGATACCCTCCCAGGCTGGCCATGTCCCCAGCCACCAGCGGCGGCCTGAGGAAGCTCCAATCATCCTTAGGATCGTTCCTGCCAGGCATGGGGGATACCTTGGTTTTGAAGGGAGATACGACCACCCGGGGCCGATTGTCCCCGTACGGCCTTTTTATCATTTCAAGTTATCATGCCGGATAATAATCGGAAGGGGCTGGTTGGAAAGATTTATGGCCCTCATTTATATTATTCACCCGATTTCCCGGTGCCAGAATTGTGATTAGGTAAATAATCATGAGCCCGATAGAAATTTGTTATTTGATTGAGTGAAAAAAAGAATAAAAGGACAAATAATAACCTGAAATTTGTGCCGATTATATGTTCGAATTGTCCACCCGGACTATGCAGCGGCTGGTAAATATTTTCAGGGAACACTTGGAAGAAAAGGGGGTGGGGGAAGAATTGATCCCCACCCCCTTTGGGGCTACTTTTCCTTTATGCCTGATCTGTTGAACGATTAGCCTGCTTTCTTTTTTTTCCTGCCATACCTCTTCCGCCGGTGCTCGGTGTACCCAGCCACCAACCAGCCTTTAACGCGCTCCCAGGTGACACCATACTTTTTAGCCAGTTCGGTCATGGGCACGCCTTGAGCGTGGAGGAACCGTGCCTCATCCCGCTGCTGCGCCATGGTTTCCGTGAAGTGGATGAGTTGCTCCTCGGGGGCATCCAAGATTGTCCAATCACGCTGTTTCAGGTACTCCCAAAGCGGCGTGCTTGGACAATGTCCACGGCGTGAAAGGTAGACCATCAGCGCCGTGGCATTGAAGCGGAACGTGGCGCGCCAGGCGCCACGTTCCACCTCTTTGGCGCAGAACATTTCCAGGTTTTGGAACAGTTCTGCCAAGTAGGAAGCTGCCTCCGGTGTGGCCTCCCGCAGCAAGGCCGGCAGGTCGGCCAGCATAGCCTTCACCTCCTCCAGGTTGATCTCACCCGGCGGCGGAGCCAGGCTGCCGGCGGTGAGCCGGGTCAGTTCCGCCTTGAGGGCGTTCAGTTCATGGGTGAGAGCGTAATGCCGTTCCTGCAGTTTGGAAGCATCATCGCCCTCGTAGCCTTCAATCATCCCCAGGACACGGTCGCAGGCCTTTTCCTTTTGGGTAATCTGCCTGGACAGTTTCTGTGTGTCGGGTGGTGGCGTGGATGCCGCTGCCCGTAGGGCCTGGTTGGCCTCCTCCACCAGCAGTTCCAACCAGCCGGGTTTCTCGAATTGCCGTTTCACTAGATGGAGCAAAACGGTTTCGATCAGGTTGGCTGCCTTGTAGTTGCGTAGCTTGCACCCGCGTTTGGATTCCAAACCATTGGTGCATTTGAAGGCGGCATACTTCCCACCTTTGCCCAACCACAGTGCCTTGCCGCAGTGGCCGCACCGGGGCTGGAC
>Ga0255174_1000704_pt1 | contig 11050 bp, 8 predicted proteins | sample Atl_Atl_RepB_8d_FD_189953 | JGI IMG/M metagenome (GOLD analysis project Ga0255174, IMG submission 189953) | Freshwater microbial communities from Altamaha River, Georgia, United States - Atl_Atl_RepB_8d | ecosystem: Environmental > Aquatic > Freshwater > River | place: USA: Georgia | collected...
GGCCAGCGCCGGGCCGCAATACCAGCAGAATACCGGCAAAGCCAATGAGAACAGCGGCCAGTTTGTGGCGGTTTAGATGCTCGCGCAGTACAAACGCAGCCAGCACCGCTACGAATAGCGGCATGGTAAAACTGATGGTGGTGAAAGTAGCCAACGGCAGTTTGGGAATGACGTAAAAGGTGGTGAACATGGCAGTTAGGCCAATCAGCCCGCGCAGCAAATGGCCGAGTGGTCGGCGTGTGTGCAGCACCTGACTGCCTGCCAACCAGAGCAGCGGCAGTAAAGGCAGCAGGGCAAACAGGCTGCGGGCAAAAACAATTTCGCTGGTGGGGTAGGTTCCGTCGAGTAGCTTAACGCATAGCGCCATCAGGCCAAAAAACATCACCGAGACCAGCTTGAGTGCAATGCCCCGCATCGGGTCATGCACATGGCTGGAGTGAATGGTAATTGGCGGCATAGGCCTATGCTACCACAATAGCCTTTTTCTGCCTGCGTTCTTCTTGCCACAGCACCATCAGGTCAGCGCCGACAATGGTCAGCGCGCCCGCCAGCATCATCAGCGTAGGCAGATGGTCCCAGAATATCCAGCCAAACAACATGGCCCACAGCAGCGAGGTATATTCATATGGCGCAATCACGCTGACTGGCGCGTGTTTATAGGCCTGTGTCAGCAAAAGCTGGGCAATTCCGCCCGAAACACCGGCGCCAGCCAGTAACGTGAGCGCTAGTGGCGTGGGCCAGAAAAAGCCCTGCGGCAGCAGGACTAGGCAGAACAGGGCGCACAGGGCCGAGTAGCTCAGGGCTATCGTTAGGGAATGGTCAGTCTGGGTCAGGCGGCGGATGATAACGCCGCTGATCCCGCCCAGCAGCGCCGAGGCTAGTGCCGCCAGCGTTGCCAGCGACAGACTGTGGCCAGATTCGGGCTGGGCGACCAGCAAGGCACCCGCAAAGCCAAGGCCAACTGCCAGCCAGCGAATAATCGTCAATTGCTCACGCAGCCAGACAGCTGCCAGCAGCATCATGAAAAACGGCATGGTAAACTGCAGCGCCGTGACGGTGGCCAGCGGTAGCGCCTTGATGGCGTAGAAATTGGCCAGCAAGGTGCCAAAGCCAACGATGCCGCGCAGCAAATGCAGCTTGGGCTGGCTTACGATCAAGAGACGCACGCCGCCGAGCCACCAGATGCCCAGCAGGAGCGGTAAGGTCGCAAACAGGCTCCGGCAGAACACAATGGTGTAGAGCGAGGCGCCATCTCCCACCAGTTTGGCCAGGACGCCAACCGTTTCAAACATGAAAACAGCGCAGAGAAGGTAGCACAGGGCTTTAACGGGTTCGTGCGGTTGGGGCGTGGTCATGTTGCCATCATGCCCGTGTTGCAGCGCCGTGCAAAGCCCGTTGGCGAAGTTTATGTGCGTGCTACACTCACGTCATCATGACGAACACCGCCTACCCCCTTGATGAATCCCTGCTGGCCGAGCTGCGCCGCCGCCACCGCCTGTCTGATGAAGAGGCGCTGAAGGAAATTCTGCCCGCTGCGCGGCTGGAGGACTTCGCGCGTAGCTTTGCTGAGCGGCAGGCGCGCACCTGGATTGAGCATATCCGCAAGGAGAAGGCGCGTATCGGCGGCGTGGGCGATTTCCTGCAGGAGTTCAAACTCTCGACGCAGGAAGGGGTGGCGTTGTTGTGTCTGGCCGAGGCGCTGCTGCGCATTCCAGATGCCAGCACAGCGGATGATTTTATTCGGGACAAGCTGGCGGGCATCGACTGGTCAGCCCATGAAAAGCGCACCGGAAGCCTGTTTGCCAATGCCTCGGTTTGGGGGTTAATGCTCACCGGCTCCATTATCGGAGAGCCGGAAAAGAAAGGCCTGCTGGGCTCGGTCAAATCGCTGGTGAGCCGCGCCGGTCAGCCAGTCATCCGCACCGCGATGGTGCGCGCCATGGGCATGATGGGCGACCAGTTTGTGCTGGGCCGCAATATTGGTGAGGCCCTCACCCGCGCCAAAGATAACGAAGCCAAAGGCTATCGCCACAGTTATGACATGCTGGGCGAAGGCGCCCGCACGATGGCGGATGCCGATAAGTATTTCCGCTCGTATGAAAGCGCGATTGCGGCCATTGGCCATTCGCATGCCATGGGCGGGCAGATATGGGCCGCGCCCAGCATTTCCGTCAAGCTCTCAGCCTTGCATCCGCGCTTTATGGAAAGCCAGCGTGATCAATGCCTGCCGCAGCTGACCGATAAGCTGGTGGCGCTGTGCGAAGCGGCGGCCCGCGTCGGGATTGGCCTGACGGTTGACGCCGAAGAAAGCGAGCGGCTGGAGCTGTGGCTGGATATCGTCAATGGCGCGCTGCTCTCGCCAGTTACGCGTAATTGGGCGGGGATGGGCGTCGCGGTTCAGGCCTACCAGAAGCGCGCGCCGCAGGTGCTTGATCTGCTGGCCAGCCAATGCGTGGCGCATGACCGCCAGATGATGATCCGTCTGGTCAAGGGCGCCTATTGGGATAGCGAAATTAAGCGGGCCCAGATGGGTGGCCATACGGACTATCCGGTCTATACGCGCAAGACCGCGACAGATGTCAGTTATATCGCCTGTGCCCAGCGGCTGTTGGCGCAGCAGGGCCGCATTTATCCGGCTTTTGGTACGCATAACGCCTTTACCATGGCCAGCATTATGGCGGTGGCGCCCAAGGGTGCGGCTTTTGAGTTCCAGCGCCTGCATGGCATGGGCGGTGAGCTGCATGATCAGGTCGTCGCGCAAGGTCAGCCCTCGCGCATTTATGCGCCGGTTGGTGGGCATCAGGATCTGCTGGCTTATCTGGTACGTCGCATTCTGGAAAACGGCGCCAACAGCTCGTTCGTGCAGCGCCTGCGCGATGAGAATGTGCCAATTGCCGCGCTGGTGCATGACCCTGAGGTTGAGCTGGTCGCCATGACCAGCAAGCGCAATCCGGCCATTGTTATGCCCAAGGATATCTTTGCGCGCGAAAACCGGCAGAACTCGCAGGGCCTTGATACAGACAACCGCGCCATCACGGCGCCGCTGCTGCAGGAGATGGCGCGTTTCTCTACCTGGCAGGCCGCGCCGCTGATTGATGGGCAGGCGCTGGGCGGAACGCCGCGCCAGATGCTGGATCCGAGTGACCATCGCCGTGTGATTGGGCAGGTGAGTGAGGCGAGTGCCGCGCAGGTTGATCAGGCGCTGGCACTGGCCGAGAAAGCCCAGCCCGGCTGGGCTGCTCGCAGTGCCAAAGAACGGGCCGTGATTATTCGCAAGGCCGCTGATCTGTTGGAGCAATACCGCGCCGAGCTGATTGCCCTGATTGGCCGCGAGGGCGGCCGCATCATCCGTAACGCCATGAACGAGGTGCGTGAGGCGGTCGATCTGTGCCGTTATTACGCCATGTGCGCCGAGCGTGACCTGCAACCCGTTCAGTTGCCCGGCTATACCGGAGAGCGCAACGAGTTGCGTTTGGTGCCGCGTGGTTTGGTGGCGGCCATCAGCCCGTGGAATTTCCCGCTCGCTATTTTTGTTGGCCAAATCGTGGCGCCATTGCTGGCAGGTAATGCGGTGCTGGCTAAACCGGCAGGGCAAACACCGCTTATTGCCATGCGCGCGGTGCAGCTGTTGCATGAGGCCGGCGTGCCCGGTGCAGTGTTGGCGTTGCTACCCGGCGGCGGCAGTACCGTGGGCGCGCAGCTCATCAAAGACCCGCGCATCGGTGCGGTGGTCTTTACCGGTTCGACCGACGTTGGCCGCCAGATCAACCAGCAGCTTGCCGCGCGTGATGGCGCCATTGTGCCGCTGGTGGCTGAAACCGGCGGGTTGAATGCGTTGATAGTCGATTCAACCGCGCTGCCTGAGCAGGTCTGCGATGACGTATTGCTTAGCGCGTTTGACAGTGCGGGCCAGCGCTGCTCGTCACTGCGCGTGTTGTTCCTGCAGGAGGATATTGCCGATAAAGTCAGTGAGATGATTATTGGCGCGCTATCCACCTTGCGTCTTGGCGATCCGCTAGCACTATCGAGTGATATTGGCCCCGTCATTGACGACAAAGCCAAGCAGGAATTGCAGGCCCATTGTCTGCGTATGCAGGCTGAAGGGCGGCAGCTATATGCGCTATCAGACATGCCGGAAGAGTGCATGTATGGCTCGTTCCTCTCGCCGCATGTGTTTGAGATTGACCGTATGAGCCGCCTGCCGCGTGAAGCCTTTGGCCCCATCTTGCACATTGTGCGCTGGCAGGCTGACCGGGTGGATGATGTGGTAGCCGCCATTAAAGCCTGTGGTTATGGCCTGACCGGGGGCGTGCATTCCCGCCGGGATGGTTTTGTGCGTGATTTGGCCGAGCGTTTGCCGATAGGCAATTTCTATATCAACCGCAATCTGGTGGGGGCAATTCCCGGCGTGCAGCCGTTTGGGGGCGAAGGTCTGTCTGGTACCGGGCCTAAAGCTGGCGGCCCGCATTATGTGCGCCGCTTTACAACCGAGCGGGTGGTGACAACTGATACCACAGCCGCTGGCGGTAACGCCTCCTTGCTGATGCTGGCCGACTAGGCCTGCTTGGCCCCGCAAAAAAACTCCTGCCGCTTGGTTGAGAGGGGCAGGAGCAGGTATGTGTGCAACTAACTGAGATCTACTCAGCGGAGTTACAGACTCTGGAAGAAATGCTGGCGCGGCGGCGCAAAGTGGCCGAGCAGATCAAAGCGGTCAGCAGGCCTGAGCTGTAAGTGCAGCTGGGGCGCTGAGGTCGTGCGTACACCCTGTGGACGTAGGGATAAGCGGCGGCAGGAGAGGATGATGGCGTCCGTCCCTGCATGCGTGTGGAGTGTGGTGTGTGTTGTCATCATGGCCTCCTTTATCTAAGGCCATCACAACAAATTGCAGCGCCCAGTACCAATGAAGTTCTGATGACAGCTGGATGACAGTTTTATGACAGGCGGGAGTAAAAGGCCAGTTTTACGCCAATGACATGACAAACTGATCGTAGGGAACGCCTTTGTCGCTGAGAATCTCAGTCAGCTTTTCATAGGCGGCATCCATGCCCTGCGTGCCGCCAATCTGGCTCTCAATCTGGCAGAGTGATTTATAAAGAGGGATAATGGCATTCACCGCCTGAGGCTCCGGCACACGGCGGCTGGAATGATAGCCGATAATATCGCCGGTTTCGCTCAACATAGGGGTGATGTGGGCCAGTACCCAGTAATGATCACCATTCTTGGAGCGGTTGATGACATAAGCAAAGCATTCCTGCCCGCTGCGAATTGTTTGCCAGACTAGTTTGAAGGCGCATTTGGGCATATCCGGATGGCGGATGATGGAGTGCGGCCGGCCCAGTAGCTCCTCTTCGGTAAAGCCACTGACCTTGCAGAAAATGTTGTTGGCGTAGGTAATAACGCCGCGCGGATCGGTTTTGCTAACGATGAGTTCATCAGGTTCAAAATGGACTTCGCGGCCAGTCAGTGATCTATCCATGGCAAATGCCTTTCTATGCCGTCCTGTATAAGGATGGTTGCAGAATAGCATTAATCGACTGTGGCGACGATAACCTTCAGCGCGATTTGATATCTATCACATACCAATGTGTGGCTGAAAACACCGATTAATTGGGGCTAATTTGGTGCTGTTCGCGTGTCGCTTTGAAACGGATATTGGGAAAGTCCTGCTGTGCACGATTGAGTGCCCATGAATTGCGGGCCAGAAACACAATCTCGCCGTCATGGTCTTCGCCGCATGAGCCGCGATTGGCATCGACAAAAGCTTCGATCTCTTTACGCGTGTCAGCTTCAATCCAGCGGGCGCTGTCATAAGGCGCGGCTTCAAAGCGGACTTCCAGCTGATACTCTTCGCGGATGCGTGCGGCCAGTACGTCAAACTGCAGCTGGCCGACGACGCCCACAATCAGCTCGGCGCCGATATAGGGTTTGAACATCTGGCTCGCGCCTTCCTCGGCAAAATGCTCCAGTGCCTTTTGCAGATGCTTGGCGCGCATGGGGTCAAGCGCGCGCACACGTTGTAGCAGTTCAGGCGCAAAGCTCGGGACGCCGATAAAATTGAGCATCTCGCCTTCAGTCAGCGTATCGCCAATACGCAAGGTACCGTGGTTGGGGATGCCGATGATATCACCGGGCCAAGCGTCTTCTGCCAGTTCCCGGTCACGCGCCAGAAACATGACGGCGTTATTGACGGCCATGTCTTTGCCTGCGCGCACATGGCGCAGCTTCTGGCCGCGTTTGAAGTGGCCCGAGCATAGGCGGACAAAAGCGATGCGGTCGCGGTGCTTGGGGTCCATATTGGCCTGCACCTTGAACACAAAGCCGGTGGTGGGGGCTTCTGTCGGGCTGATCTTGCGGCTCTTGGCAGGGGCCTCGCGCGGGGGCGGGGCGTAATCGGCCAGACCCTGCAGCAATTCACGCACGCCAAAGTTGTTGATGGCCGAGCCAAAGAAAACTGGTGTCAGGTGGCCTTCAAGATAGCTTTGCAGGTTGAAGGGCGGGCAAACACCGCGCACCATCTCTACCTGTTCGCGCAGATTTTTAGCCTCAGCGCCTAGCAATTCGTCCAGCTTGGGGTCATCAAGGCCGCTGCAGGTAATAGCTTCGGCAATGCGCGCCCCCTGACGGCGATCAAACAGCAGCAGCTGGTCGCGCAGCAGGTCGTAACAGCCCTTGAAATCCTGACCCATGCCGATCGGCCAGCTGGCCGGGGTCACGGATAAAGCCAGTGTCTTTTCAATTTCATCAAGCAGGTCGAGCGGGTCTTTGCTCTCGCGGTCGTACTTGTTGATGAAGGTGATGATGGGCACATCGCGCATGCGGCAGACTTCAAACAGCTTAAGGGTCTGCGCTTCAATACCCTTGGCGCCGTCGAGCACCATCACGGCGCTGTCAACTGCGGTCAGGGTACGGTAGGTATCTTCCGAGAAGTCCTGGTGGCCCGGCGTATCGAGCAGGTTGAACACCTTGCCCAGATAATCAAAGTTCATGACTGAGGTCGCGACCGAGATGCCGCGCTCACGCTCAATCGCCATCCAGTCCGACTTGGCGCGACGGGCATCGCCCTTGGCTTTCACGGCCCCGGCCATCTGAATGGCGCCCCCGAACAGCAGGAGCTTTTCGGTCAATGTGGTTTTGCCGGCGTCCGGGTGCGCGATGATGGCAAAGGTGCGCCGGCGGGCGACTTCAGTCTCTGGCTTGGTCATAACTGCGCGGTTATAGCGGCTCTTGCCGGTAATATCAACGCATCTGCCTGCCCGGTGACTATTCGATGACTGCCCTGGGACTTAGTGATTAATAACAGCAAATGCCCTAAAACAGGCCTTTGCTGTCGCGGCCGCTGATATAGGGAACGCCAAATACATCGGTCGGATTGGAGTTGGGCTGTTTGGATGTTTTGATGGCGGCCAGAATCTTTTGCGCATTTTCTGGCGTCAGATCTGGTAGCGGCAGCAGATTATCGACCAGACGGAAGCGGGCATGCATCAGGCGCCCTTGCACCATTTGCCTGCCGCGTGGGCTGGTTTGTCCGATATACAGGGCAATGGAGTCGTAGGTTTTGCCGCGCGTCTGGTGGGAGTTGACCAATCCCTTGATGAGGCGCTGCTGCTGCGGGGTGGTGGCAAAGTCGTTAAACAATTCGGCCACCTGGTTGGGCCAGTTAGCGCGAATGCGCGGCAGAATATCACTGCGCTCAAACGGCATCATCTCTTTCAAGGTGTCGCGCAGATGATCGTTTTTGTAGATCAGGTGGGCAAACGGGCCTACGCCCCAGCCATTGCCGGCCCACGCATAATGAGTGACCATCAACAAGGCATTGCCCAGAAAGCGCTGAACGAACAAGGTCTCTTCCTTGTCGCAGGCTTTGCCATCGGCCAGGCGCTTGAGTGTTTTTTGTGCGAATTGGTAGCCGCTGCCCGCAAAGAGAATTTTGGCGGAATCCGTCGGCGTGGTTTGCACCACGATTTTCTTGCCCATCTATGCCCCCTGTTGTGCTTCGGTGGCTTTTGCCACATTTATTGGCACTTACACTGACAGGGTGATGATAAAAGTCAAGCCGCCAATCCGGCGGTGCGATAAGTAAAATTGGTCGGTTGGGGTGGGTTAGAAACTGCCAAAATCAATGTCGAGTTTGACCTGTGCACTCAGACAGTCACCGGGGCCGAGGACGCGGTAGCCGGTTTCATCCTCATCATGGCCCCGAATATCCATCAGGCCCGGCACATGGGACAGGGCAGTCATGCGCACAAACGGGTCATCCTTGTGGCATTCAAGGCCGAAATGCTCCAGCGGATCATCAGCTTTGAACGTTGTAGAAATACGGCTATCCGCATAGTCCAGTACGCTTTTACCAGTCCAGCCCGCAAACCAGCGTTCGCGGGTTTCAAGCAGGGGCAGCTGAAGACCCTCTTTCAGGTCAAGATCAAACGGGACTTCGCCCGTGGTGGTGGGTACGCCTTGCTCATCCACATGCCAGAGCGAGCTGACACCGGCCGAGAGCGAGCTGTTGCGGCTCTTGGGCAGCAGGATAGACGTGCCAAAGCCAATCGGGGCCATACCTTGGCGGCTCTCATTGGCCAATTCATAGGTGATGACCAGATGGTCTTCCTCAAGGTCGAACACAGCGGTGAGGGAGAAATCGAACGGCCAGCCGGGGGCATGTTTGTGCATATAGCGCAAGGTGGCCGAGAATTTGCCATCCTTCTTGCCCAGCCACGGGCGCTGCCAAGCAATGCCGTTGCGGTAGAGCGGCTCATCCGGGAAATTCGGTTCAAGGGTGCGGGGCTTGCCCTCCCACTTGAAGGTATTTTTGCGCACGGGGCCACCAATGGGGGCAATGTGCGTGAGGCTCAGCTGGCGTGGATCGGTCGTGCCAGCGGGCGTGGGGTGCAAAACATTCACAACATTGCCGCGCCGAACGATATCAAGCCGTGTTACCGCGCCGCCCAGATCTGGCACAATCGTGCAGCTGAGGTTGCGGTTCACTAGCTCGATAACGTCGGTCACGGTCTGTCCTGTCAGCGGTGATTAGTGGCCGCTGGTGCCGGTGGCGGGCTTTTGCGCATCGGCCATCACCTTCATCGAGATGATGCGGTCAGGATTGCTGACCATGCCGTTGTTGTAGGAATCACCCTTCTTGATGTTGTCGACAAACTGCATGCCGTCAACCACTTCACCCCATACGGTGTACTGACCGTCGAGCGAGGGTGCCGGGGCAAAGCAGATGAAGAACTGGCTGTCAGCGCTGTTGGGGTCAGCCGCACGTGCCATCGACAGGGTGCCGCGCACATGCTTGGCCGAGTTGAATTCAGCGCGCAGCTTCTGGCCGGAGCCACCCATGCCGGTGCCGGTGGGGTCGCCGCCTTGGGCCATGAAGCCGTCAATCACGCGGTGGAAAACAACACCATCATAGAAACCGTCACGGGTCAGCTCCTTGATACGGGCCACATGGTTAGGGGCCAGATCCGGACGTAGGCGGATGGTCACGGTGCCGTCCTTCAGCTGCATGAGGATGGTGTTTTCAGGATCAAGATTTTGCGGGGTGCTGGCCATTGCATTCTCCATAGGGCTCAGGAAGATAAGGGCGAGGGTGGCAATCAGAATTCGGCTAAACAGACGCATATGACAGTTCCTCTTGGTTAGGGTAGCCCCAACCTAGGCCATCACAGGCGGCTTGCCAAGTGCGCGACTTGTCCCGGCGTCAGGCGCAGGCCCAGCCGGGTGCGCCGCCACAACATGTCTTCAGCCGTCTGGGCAAATTCAGCAGTTTGCAAATAATCAGCTTCGGCTTCATACAGGCCCGGCGCCAATTGCTCGCCCAGATCAGCCATGCTGGCCGCACTGCCTACAATATGGCCGATGCGGGTGCCATACAGGCGGCACCAGCGGCGCAGCAGGTCGCTAGTGAGCCACGGCCAGCGCTGCGCGCGCTCAGCAGTAAAGCTGGCCAGATCAGTGCCCAGATCACCACCGGGCAGACTGACCAGCCCGGTCCACGGCGCATCCAGCGACGGGAACAGCGGGGCCAGCTCGTTTAAGGCATGTTCGGCCAGACGGCGGTAGGTGGTGATCTTGCCGCCATAGATGCTCAGCAGCGGCGCGGGCTGCTGCTCAAACTTCAGGACATAATCGCGCGTGATGTCTTTGGCGTTGGCCTTGCCGTCATCATACAGCGAGCGCACACCGGCAAAGGAATGAATGACCGAGAAGCTGCTCGGCGGATGGCGGAAGAAGCGGGCGGCTACGCCCAGCAGATAATCCCGTTCCTCGTCGCTGCAGGTGACGCTGGCCGGGTTGCCATCAAACGGAATATCGGTGGTGCCGATCAGGGTAAAATCCTGCTCGTACGGAAGGAAGAAGACAACGCGGCCATCCTCATTCTGGCAGATATAGGCCCAATCGCCCTCATACAGGCGCGGCACCACAAGGTGGCTACCTTTGATCAGCCGCACCGGCTGTTGGCTCTTGGCGGGCTGGTTATTTAGCAGGCCTGCTACCTCGCCAACCCAAGGCCCAGCGGCGTTGACCAATACGCGCGCGCGCACTTCGTCCTGCCCGTTCGGGCCGGTCAGGCGGATGTTCCAGTAGCCGTCCTGGGCGGCAGCGGCCGTCAGGCGGGTACGGGTTTTGATGACAGCGCCGCGCCCGGCAGCATCCATGGCGTTGAGTACGACCAGACGCATATCCTCAACCCAGCAATCGGAATAGGCAAAGCCTTGCGTATAGGTTGGCAGTAGCGGGCGACCCATGGCGCTGTGTGGCGAGCTGGCATCCAGTTTGAGGGCGTGTGAGCGGGGCAGCGAGATCGGCCCGCCAATATGATCGTACAGCCACAAGCCGGTCTGGATCATCCAGCGTGGGCGCATGGCCGGAACATGGGGCAGCACGAAGCGTAGTGGCTGAATAATGTGTGGGGCCAGCTGCATCAGCACTTCACGCTCCTGCAGGGCTTCGCGCACGAGGCGGAACTGGTACGTTTCCAGATAGCGCAGCCCGCCATGGATGAGTTTGCTGGAACGTGAGGAGGTGGCGCTGGCCAGATCATCCTGCTCGG
>Ga0255174_1000706_pt1 | contig 11035 bp, 9 predicted proteins | sample Atl_Atl_RepB_8d_FD_189953 | JGI IMG/M metagenome (GOLD analysis project Ga0255174, IMG submission 189953) | Freshwater microbial communities from Altamaha River, Georgia, United States - Atl_Atl_RepB_8d | ecosystem: Environmental > Aquatic > Freshwater > River | place: USA: Georgia | collected...
TCGTATACTCGCTTCAATGTTTTCATATTGTGCTTTTATTTCGTTTTGAAAACTTTCTCTTGATTCAATAAAGCTTTTAATCTTTCCTTCGTACTGTTGAACAATTCGATCAATAGTTTTTTTGTTTTCGTTGCTAAGTGAGTCAATTTCTTTTTGGTAGTTATGTTTTATAAATGCTGCCTGAGTATCAAAGTTAGTTTTAACTTCAGCCAATTGAATTTCATATTTTGTGATCAAAGACTGAATTCTGTTTTCATACTCTTGATTTTTTTCTCTGTCGATTAATTCATTATTGTTAATTAATCTTTGAAGATTAAGTTCATGACTTTTTTTAATTTCTTCAACAACAATTTTATGACTGTTAAGTTCATCATTTTTGTGTTCAATTGTCCGATTGAGATCAGCGATCTCTTTATTTAACTTTTGAATAGTTTGTTCGAATGTTTCAGAACTGTTGTAAGCTTTTTTCACTTCATCAGCTTTTTGATTGTTTGCGAGATTAAGGTGTTCAATTTCTTGCAGTAAGTTTTGCTTTTCGTTTTCAGATAGACTTATTTTTTCACTTAACGAATCTATTCTTTGCTCTAATTCTAAAATGCGACCATTTTTTTCATTAGAGATCTTATGAATTTCATCGATGTTGGAATTAAGTATCTCTATTTCTGAATCTTTTTTAGCAATAATCTCTTTATAGTCTTCAAAATTAAGATACAGATGTTTTATGGTGTTTTCGCTATTCGTTAATTTTTCTTTTTCCTGATTGATTTTAATATCGCGACTAGCTATCTCATCTTCAAGTGTTGCTATTGTTTTATTAAGTTCAACAACATTTTGTTCTAGGTTAGCTATAGTTGACTTAATTTCATTCTTTTCAGCATAGAGTTCGAAAATATGCTCTTCATGCGTTTTTTTATTTTCAAGAAGTGTATTCTCTTTTAAACTTAACACTTTGTTTAAATTATCAACTTGAATTTCAAGTTTTGAGTTTTGTCTTTGTAGGTGCGTAATTATCGATTCACGTTTATTGAGTTCTTCATAAAACTTAGTAACTTCGGCAATAAATTTAGCCTTAATGAGATCAATATTGGTCTCACTCATCAAAAGTGAATTGAAGTTTGGCTTATTCTGGGAACTCATCTCGATATTGCCTTTTTTAATTATTATTACATCTAATACTCGGATGAAAATAGTTCTGTCTTGATTCTGTAAATTGACTATCGTTATAAACAGGACTTTACCGAGATAGTCGAAAGTCGAGACTGTCTCATCATGAGACCGATCAGTGGACTGTTAGCAATTTTGAGTCTCTTAGGTCAGGATTTATATTCATAATTAATACGTTAACATTGAAGTGAGAACTTTTCGGCTCTTAATTTGCTCCTAATTTTATATGAGTAGACTGTGTATTGAAAATTCTAGTGTTGAATTTATTCAACACTTAGATTTTTGACGTCACTTTTGTAGAAAGGCGAACATGAAAAAATATATTACACTTACATTATTTTTTGCTTTTGGGCAATTTATTCATGCCGAAGATCAAAGCAAAAATTTTAAAATTATACCTTGGGAAAAAAAAGGTTCTCAAAGTGAACTTGGATCTCGTTGTGAATTATTTTTTAATCAAATAAGTTTTAAGATGTCTACTTTATCAAATGATCCAAATTTGACAATTCAATTTGATAATCCTTATGCTTATTTAAGTCAGGAAAAAGACGAGCAGGGAATAAGAAAAATTGTTTGTTCAACAGATATTAAAGTGTTTTCAGAAAAAACACAGTTCGATGTGCGTGTTGATGATAAATTTAGATGGGTCTGCTCTGATGAAAATAAAGACTCGATGACATGTGGTCACACTTGGTCAGATTGTGTTAATGCAAAAGGCAAGGCGCAGGCAGCTTCAGATGCAATCGATACATCGATATATCTTCGTGGTTCGCTATTTGACGGCAATATGTGCGTAATTAAAACAATTTATCGCAAAACTTTGTAAAATATAATTACTTATGATTTATTTTTTCAAAAATTCGATCGGCACATCGAATTCCATCTACAGCTGCTGAGGTAATGCCTCCAGCGTAACCGGCACCTTCACCGCATGGATACAAGCCTTGATGCGATAAGCTTTCTAGGGTTACATCATCGCGCGTGACTCTGAGCGGGCAAGACGTCCTTGATTCGACACCATATAATTGAGCTTTTTCAGATATATAACCTTTCATGCTGCGATTAAATTTTTCGAGTCCTTCAGATAAGCGCTTAGTCATGAAATCTGGCAGGATTTCATCGAGCCTGACTGGAACTATTCCAGATGGTGATGAGGTTTTATTTAGCACGTTGTGAGATGATTTTTTGAGAAATGAAATTAAATTTTGTACAGGCAATTCTTTTGTGCCTTTTTGATCACGAACAGCTTGAAATGCTCTTGTTTCCAGATTGCGTCTTAGCTTCATACCACCCATTAAATCATCACCAAATAATTTTTCGTGTTGTATGCTCATGACAACTGCCGAGTTTGCAAACTCTGAGTTGCGATTAAAATTACTCATACCGTTACAAACAAGGCCATCTATCTCTGTTCCACTTGAGAGGACATATCCACCTGGACACATACAAAAGCTATAGACGCCCACTCCTGTTTGTTCATTGTGATCGACAAGTTTGTAGTTTGCTGATCCGAGCTTTGGATGTTCTGCAAATTGTCGATACTGAATCTGATTGATGAGTTTTTGTGGATGTTCAATTCTAAGTCCCATGGCAAACGACTTGCCTTCGACATGCACACCTGACTCTATAAGATGCATCAGAACATCTTCGGCTGAATGACCTGTTGCTAGAATTATATTGTCCGAGTAGTGTTTTGTTTTTTCACCACTGGCATTTTCTACAACGACACCCTCTATATTTTTTAATTGCGAATTCTGACCATAAATGAGAGAGCTAACTTTTGAATCATAATGAATTTCACAACCATTTTGTTTTAGAAAATCGCGAATTTTTGGTATAACTCTTCGAATTTTATCAGATCCAACATGAGGATTTGAAAGCCATTGAATTTCGGCCGGGGCTCCAAATTGAACCAATCGGTTAAGAACATACGGGATGTGTGGAGATTTAATTCGAGTAATAAGTTTGCCATCAGAGTAAAGACCTGCGCCTCCTTCGCCGTAACAAACATTATTTCGAGGGTCGAGTTCGCCATACCGCCAAAAACGATTAATCCCTTTAATTCTTTCAGCTGATTCCGAGCCACGTTCAAATACAACACAAGGTATTCCTCTTTCGACTAATCGTATTGCAGCAAATAAGCCAGCTGGTCCGGTGCCAACAATAATTGGTTTTTGAAAATTATTTTTTTTTACTTTTTCAGGATCAATTTTAGCGAGATCGAATTTTTCGATCTTAAGAATCTCTTCCTTGTCGGCGATTTCTATAGTGTAAACAAAATGTGGAGAGTGTTTTTGTCGAGCGTCGACAGATTTTCGTAAAATTCGATATTCACCATGTTCTGGCATGAGCCAGCTTAAATGTTGATCTAAATCGTCATCAATTTTAACTTTAATATCTTTAATAATCTTCGACATTGTTGCAGATTTATAGCAGAATGAGTGCATGTCAGCAATAACACAATTTCTACCTAAAAATCATCTTAGTTATATCGTCGGTCTTCTTGTACATCTTCCATTACCGTCAATTATTTGGACACCTATTATAAAGATTTTTGCAAAAGCATATAATATTAATATCGAAGAAGCTGAAAAACCGATTGAACAGTACAAATCACTTGGTGATTTTTTTGTACGGCATTTAAAAGCCGGTGTTCGTCCTTTGGGAAATACTTGGGCGACGCATCCAGCTGACTCTGTTGTTACTCAGGCTCAGATCATTAAGGACGGAAAACTCATTCAAGCTAAAAATAAAACTTACCATATAAATGATTTTATTTTCGATCAAAATGGTTTGGATAAGTACAACGATGGGCAGTTTTTAACTTATTATTTGTGTCCAACAGACTACCATCGTGTACACTCGCCAGTAACAGGTATCATTCAAAAAGTCGTTCATATCCCTGGAGCCTTGTGGCCAGTAAATCAATGGTCGACTGACAATATTCAAGAATTATTTTCTATCAATGAGCGCGTTTATGTAGAAATTAAAACAGATCGTGGCTTAGTGGGCGTTGTTTTTGTCGGAGCAACTAATGTCGGTCAAATAGAGTTAGCTTTTGATTCTGAAATTCGTGGTAATCAATTAAAAGTTTTTAAACCGTTAGTTAAGGACAATTTAAATATATCTATTCAAAAAGGTGCTGAACTTGGAATGTTTCGAATGGGAAGCACGGTTGTGATGCTCTATCAAAAAGGTATTTTAGATTTATCAAATGAACAGCTTGATGAACTTCATAACAAAGCTGTTCGGGTGAATTCAGATTTTAAGAGTTAAAATTTATAATCTATTTTTATTAACGAGTAAGTTTTAAATTTAAATACGAGTTTGCAACTTGACGGTTACCAAACTGATAACAAGCTTGCTCTAAAGTCGTTGTTAAATTAAGGACCTGAAATAATATAAGATTAACAGTTACTACATCGCCATTGTTGAGTTTATTGAGTTCTTCGCCTGATAGCAAATCTCTAAGTTTTAATGACATCGAGACTTGAGCAGATAATTCAGATTGTGGATTTATTATATGTTTCAGTGTTTTTCCAGATTTTTCATTTAAGATCAAGATTTCCCAGCGATTGGCAGGAACTAGTTTGTTGATGATTTCGTGGCGGTAGCGAATATCATTGGCTTGTTCGCTAAAATAAGGAACTTCAAATCCAGAAAATGGATTTACAGTCGTATAGGCGTATTTTCTTTGTCCATTAATTTGTTCAAAATGACAGACGCGGGTTATAGCGTTAAAATTAAGTGTGATTGTATTTTGTCCTGATATAATATTTAAAGATTCGGTCGGAATGTAATTTACTATCGAGCCTTGCGTACTGATGTCTGGATCAAAACATCCAGCATTTGTTGATTTCTGAATGAACTTATAATCTTGAACAAGATAGGCATTGGAAACTAGTGGTAACATTGCTACAGCTATTAATTTAATAATGAATATTTTCATATCATTAGCCTATTGCAAGCCATGTTGAAATTGCAAGCTTTAGCTAACTGGATCGCGACACTCGGTGTTGGATCTTATGGTCGAATGATTGAACTTTCACCTGTTTGTCTAAATCTTACATGTAATTATTTTTTGGTTTCAGTTCATCATCAAATAAAAGCTTTCTTTTGATATATGAATTAGACGCATCAATCGTCGTTTGTCATAATATAGCGCAGGTGTATTAATAATTGTAGAACTAGAATTTTATATATCACTATCGCTAATTGTAGATTCTCGTTGTTTCCAATAATTTGTATCAAATTAACACAAGTAAATATTTTTAATTGATATTAATTAAAGCATCGACAACAATAATATGTTATCTCAGGGGGAACGGTGCTAACACATCTATACACACTAAATTCATCTAAGCGATTGGTTCAAAATCAACGTGGTATGTCCATTATGGAGGTTGTAATAGCCTCAGGAATTATGGGTATAATGGCCTTAGTATTTACATCTATGATCACGACCCAACAAAAACAAGTAAAGCTAATGGAAGTTAAATTAGCACAGAATGAGACTTCTAACTTTATACAATCAGCATTTAAGGATAGTGCAACTTGCAGTAATCAGTTTTTGACTGCGAATAACGGTGTGTTTAAATCATTTGCAAGTTATGCCGAAGGTAAACCAATTTCAAACCCAGGTGTAGTTGATTTATCAGATAGTACGACAGATTTAACAAAGCCATCATCAGCTAAGATTTATCTTAATAAAGTTTATTTAGGTGCTAATGCAACATCACAACTAATCACAGAAGTTGGTAAACCTTTGCCAGGCTTGTCAGTGGCAAAAGTCAAATCAATCTATATCGGAGATTTTGTAAGAACAGATAATATAGATGATACTAAGTATACAGCGAATTTAGTGATAAATTTAGACTCAATTAGTAGTGGATTTACAGCCTTAAAGCCAATTAATTTAAAAATGAATGTGCAGACAACAACAGGTGATATTCATGCAAGATCGCTAGCAAGTTGTACCACAAGTGATACAGGCGGTGGCGGTGGGCCCGCAGGGCCTGGTACAATTAGTGTGATTAGCGGTACTACTTGTCCAGTTGGAAAAAAAACAGTATCCAAGTTATGGGCATCAAGGGATTGTATTTGGTGTAAAACACCTAATGATTGGGCTAGTAACCCTACATCTTGCGATTATAGTGCTTGCGCACCTAAGGGATACGGGTTTTGCAAATCTGGAGATCGAATTTACTGTTATTCTAATGTTGTAACCAGTGTTATGTGTTTAAATTAATTCAGAACTTAATTTCATAATGACTTAAACCGGATAACGACACTCTGTGGCCGGTGTTTCCATGATTGAAATACATTTCAATTGCGGCAAACTCAAACGAACTTTTTCATAAAGCCATTGAGCAAGTAATTCAGATGTTGGATTTTCTAATCCAATGACTTCATTTAAAACTTTATGATCAAGTTGGTCTAAGATCGGCTTCATAATTTTTGTGATCTCGTGATAATCGACAACCCAGCCAATTTTAGGATCAAGATCGCCAACTAGAGTGAGAACAATTTTAAAACTGTGACCATGCATTCTAGAGCAAGGATGATCTTTCGGTAAATGTGGTAAAAATCGTGCTGATTCGATTTGAAAATGCTGTTTTAACTCAAACATTTTATAATCCTTTTGCTAAAATTTCCGCGTATTGTTTAGCGAAATATGTAAAAATAATACGTGCACCGGCTCTACGAAATGCATAGAGACTTTCTATCATTGCTTTTTGTTCGTCCATGGCTCCGGCAAGGGCTGCGAACTTAATCATAGCATATTCGCCACTCACATTATAAGCAGCTATCGGTGTATTGACGTTTTGTGATAAGTATTGAATGACATCAAGATATGGAAGACCTGGTTTAACCATAATAATGTCAGCGCCTTCTTCGATATCTAGATAGGCTTCAGTCAGAGATTCTTTGATATTACGATAATCCATTTGATATGTTTTTTTGTCTCCTGCTCTCGGGGCCGAGTCTAAAGCGTCGCGAAATGGTCCATAAAAACTTGAGGCATATTTCGCTGTATAAGCCATTATACCAGTTTTTTGAAATCCATTTTCTTCTAAGGCTTCGCGAATAGCGCCTATGCGACCGTCCATCATGTCAGACGGTGACACAAAATCAGCTCCGGCATCAGCATGAACTAAAGCCATTTGTGTTAAGATAGAGACTGTTTCATCATTGATGATTTGGTTGTTACGTACAAGTCCGTCATGACCATCAGATGAAAATGGATCTAGCGCTATATCAGAAAAAATCTGAGCTTCAGGAAACTTTTGTTTGATCAGGCGGATTGTTTGAGGAACAAGACCTGAAGCGTTTAAAGCTTCAGATGCATTCGAGTTTTTAAGTTCGTCATTAATTTTAGGAAAAAGTGCAAAATGCTTAATCCCTAGTTTCAGACAAACTTCAATTTCTTTGAGTAAGCCATTGACGTTGTATCTGGCTAAACCAGGTAAAGTTTTAATATCTGTTTTTTCAGCAGCGCTTTCGTGAGTGAAAAATAAAGGATAAACGAGCTGTTCTAGATTGAGTGATGTTTCAGCAACCAAATTGCGGATATCTGGTGTTGAACGTAGCCTTCTGGGACGAGTAGTCAAATTAAGACGCGAATCCATAAAAAAACCGACCTTTTTCTTGTAAAATGACATTCAAATGACAATCAAATGAGAATGAAGAGTTATATTTGTTGTCGATGAATGACCTGTTTTTTTTGCATTTAGACCAATCTGAAATTGATCGTATTAATAATACCAATGCTTCAAATAGAAGTACATCAGTAAAATCGATACGTACATTCTTGATGAATTTAGCTTCGAATCAAAGAACTGAATTTAAAACATGTTTACGCGAAATTCATTTTTTATCTCCTGGCTATTTAACTCCTGATCAACTTGATTGTTTGAATTTGATAAAGCAAGAAAATCCAAATTTAATTTACGAATCAGAATCTGCTTTTTATTTTTTAATCGAACTTTTATGTGGCTTAAAGTCCCGTATCATTGGTGAAACTGAAATTTTTGGTCAGTTTAAAAAGTTTTATGATCAACTTGATTCTGATCAAAAAATAAAATTTTTACCCCAATCGTCAATGAAGTTTATCGTTGAATCAGTAAAGTCTATTCGAGATACCCATGTCAGACATTGGGGTGCTCACAGTTATGGTTCATTAATAAGAAAATTAATTAAAGGCCATCTTTGTATTGATGTTCTTGGTTTTGGTCATCTAGCCCAGGAAATTCAACCATGGATCGCTGAAAAAAAGGTCGTTTTTCATGTTCGGGATTTAACTAAAGCAACTCATCAGGCGCGAGAAAAGAATTTAGTTGTTGATCTGAGAGAACATCGTGATTCTGATCAATTTTCAGACGTTGTGATTTTAGCAGCCCCTGTGACTAGTGACTTTTGTGTAAAAAGAATATTAAATGCCCAACTTGTTATTGATTGTCGCGCCCTTGATGAGAGGACAACAAGTGTTAAGCAACACTGTTTGTGTCCTGTCATTGAGTTGCAAGATTTGTTTGATTCTTTGGACCATGAAAGAAATAAATTGGACATGCAAAAAAACGAAGTTCAGAGACTGATACAAAACTTCATTTATGAATTTTATTCTCGCGAATCTCACAGACCTATGGGATGGTATGATCTATGTCTTTAAAGCAATTAAAAATTTCTGCGCGATCATCTCAATTAGCTAAACTGCAAGCTTATATGGTTGGTGATGCCCTTATAAGTCATAATCCGAATTTAAAAATTAAATATGAATTTAGAGAATCTCTAGGGGATAAAAATTTAACGGACCCACTTTGGAAAATGCCGGAAAAGGGTGTGTTTACAGAAGATTTTTATCTTGATTTGGTGCAAGAACGCACTGATATGGTGGTTCATTCATGGAAAGATCTGCCAGTTGAACACAAGACAGATACTTTTATCTCTGCCACATTGCCGCGTGCAGATCAGCGAGATATATTAATATTAAAAAAAGATCGTTCACATAAAAAGATAATAAAAATATTTACGTCATCGCCAAGACGTGAATACAATCTAAAACCTTTTTTAAAAGTAGCATTGCCGAGTTTACCAGAAGAGGTCACTTTTCATAACATACGTGGTAACGTACCAACTCGCTTACGAAAGTTATTTGCTGATGCGGAAATTGATGGATTAGTTTTAGCAAAAGCTGCTGTGGATCGTTTTTTACAGTCACGATTAGAAGATTTACAAGATGTGCAGAAAGAAATTCGTCAATATTTTGCTGATCATTTATGGATGGTTTTGCCACTATCAGTTAATCCAAATGCTGCTGCTCAAGGAGCTCTAGCTATTGAGATTAAAAATGATCGTCAGGATTTACATAAAATGCTGACTGCTATCCATGATGAAAAAACATTTAAAGCTGCTCAGTTAGAAAGACAAACTCTTAAAAAGTTTGGTGGTGGTTGTCATCAAAAAATTGGTATTTCGTGTTTATACCGTTCTTATGGTGAAATACTTTTTCTAAAAGGAATGACAGATCAAGGTCAAATCCTTAATGAGCATAAGTTAACCCCGCAATTCAGCCATCATCGAATAGAACGTGCTTTTAAAGGGACTTGGAGCTCAAGTTCTTTACGTCCGTATACCCAGCGCGGAAATCTCAAATTTGATTTCGATTTTGAAAAAGAGCGTAGCGGTTTTTTTGTAAGCCAAATTGCAGCATGGACGCATGACTTTCATCAACAATATAATCAATCTCGCTATAAACACTATATTTGGACTGCTGGATTGGAAACATGGAAAAAACTAGCCGAAAAAGGTGTTTGGGTTAATGGATCGGCGGAAGGTCTTGGCGAGGACGAAAACAAAATGATCGAGGCATTGGTTCCCAAAGCAACTTGGTTAAAAATTTCACATGATCAAATCGAAGATAAAAGAAATTCGATGATGACCTACAGCTTAAATTTAAAACTTAGCGACGAACAAATCGACGAAATTGAAAAGCAAATTGATGCATCTGAAATTATATTTTGGACGAGCCCATTTTATTTCTCTGAAATGTTTAAATTATTTCCGCAAATTATACAAAAAAAGCATGCCTGTGGTGTCGGGCATACATTTAAATACTTAGTTTCTAAGTTTCATATTCAACCATATTTATTTCTGAATGAGCAGGAGTTTAAAAAGTTATGAGTGTAAGTGTGCAAACTGCAGCAAGATATTCTAAATCAACCGAGTTATTTGAAAGAGCCAAGCAGGTTGCACCTGGCGGCGTACATTCTCCTGTTCGAAGCTTTAAAGGTCTTGGACAAGCCCCTGTGTTTTTTGAAAAATCACAGGGAGCTTATCTTTGGGATGTTCAGGGTCAAAGGTATATTGATTTTTGTCAAAGTTTTGGTCCGCTTATATTAGGACATCGTGATCCAGAGGTTCAAGAAGAGGTTATGAGAATGGTCCACACGGCCTGGAGTTTTGGAGCATGCGAGCCATATTCTCTTGAGTTAGCTGAATGGCTCAAAGCACACTTACCATGGCTTGAAAAAATGCGTTTTGTTTCATCTGGGACTGAAGCTGTTATGTCGGCATTAAGAGTCGCTCGCGGTGTTACAGGGCGTGAAAAAGTACTAAAGTTTGATGGTTGTTATCATGGACATGTTGATAGCTTACTCGTATCTGCAGGAAGTGGTCTAGCCGGTGAAGCTGTATCTTCAAGTGCTGGAATATCGCAAGCGATTGCTGGTTTAACACTTGTCTGTCCATTAGATGATGAAAAAAAACTTGAAGAAATTTTTACGATTCACAGTCATGAAATGGCAGCTGTGATTATTGAGCCCTTGCCGGCAAATTATGGCTTACTACCTCAGAGAATTGAATTTCTCAAGTC
>Ga0255174_1000725_pt1 | contig 10651 bp, 14 predicted proteins | sample Atl_Atl_RepB_8d_FD_189953 | JGI IMG/M metagenome (GOLD analysis project Ga0255174, IMG submission 189953) | Freshwater microbial communities from Altamaha River, Georgia, United States - Atl_Atl_RepB_8d | ecosystem: Environmental > Aquatic > Freshwater > River | place: USA: Georgia | collected...
GCGCAGAGCGTCAGGCCGTGAGGCCGTTCAACACCTGCGAGCCGACTGCGCGAATGAGTTTCTTTCGGTCGCTCAACGTGCCGATTTTGCTCTCGAGTGGTCCGTCGATGAGCAATGTTGCAAGCCCATGAGCAACCGACCACATGGTCGTAGCGACGACACGAATGTCGTCGACTGACGCCGAGACCCCGACGATGGTCTGCACGGTTCCAACCAAGGTGTCGAACGCAGAGTCGGCCGTCTTCTGAAGATCTGGAGACTCGCCAATCTTGCACAGATCAGAGCGGAACATCACTCGGAAGTAACCCGTATTCGCAAGTGCGAAGTTGACATATCTCTCCAGAAGTCGAATCGAAGGATCTGGGTCTTCGTCACGACGCACGGGTGCCGCCAAATCAGCAGAGAGCGTGCGGAAGCCGATGAACGCAATCTCGGTGAAGATTGCATCGCGATCGCCGAAATGGTGGTACGGCGCTTGGTGGCTGACTCCTGCGTTGGCAGCAATCTGGCGAAAGGAAAGACCGTCCGGGCCCGACTCGGCGATGCAGTCCACGGCGGCGCGAATCACCTTTTCCTTGAGCGACTCAGCCATGACTTGACACTATCAAGTTCACTTCACTAGACAGTGTCTACATGAACCAGAACACTGTTGTCCACCCCAACCCCACTGTGCAGAAACGTCGGTGGTGGATTCTCACGATCCTCAGCCTCTCGGTTTTCCTCGTCGTCGTCGACAACCTCATCATCAACGTGGCGATTCCAACTCTCGCGCGCGAACTCGACGCGACCACCAGCGGCCTGCAATGGATCGTCGACTCGTACGCACTCGTGTTCGCTGGTCTGCTGCTCGCCTGCGGCGGCCTGGGCGACCGATTCGGTCGCAAGATCGTGATGCAAATCGGCATGTTTCTCTTCGGCGTGTTCTCCGCGTGGGCCGCATTCACTGACACCACCGAACAACTCATCATCGTGCGCGGGCTCATGGGTATCGGCGCGGCACTCGTCTTCCCGAGCACGCTCGCGATTCTCATCGACGTATTCCGCGACCCAATCGAGCGCGCGAAATCAATCGGCGTCTGGTCGGCAGTTTCTGGCGCCGCCGTGGCGTTCGGCCCGGTGACGGGCGGATTCCTCCTCGAACACTTCTGGTGGGGCTCGGTATTTCTCATCAATGTTCCGATTGTCGCCGTTGCATTGCTGCTGCAGGCAGTGTTTGTGCCCGAATCAAAGGATCCGAACGCCGAGCGTCTCGACATCTCCGGCTTCCTGCTCTCCATTGCGTTCGTTTCCGTACTCGTCTACACCATCATCGAAGGCCCGCACCGTGGCTGGACGAGTGTCGAGTCCATCGTCGGTTTCATCGCTGGCGTCGTTCTGCTCGCAGCTTTCATCTGGCGCGAACGCAACACCGAGCACCCCCTGCTCGATGTACGCGTGTTCCGCGACATGCGGGTGACGGCTGCGACATCTTCGATTTTTATCGCGTTCTTCTCGCTCTTTGGCTTCACATTCTTGATCACGCAGTATTTCCAGTTCGTGCGCGGCTACGACCCGCTCGAATCTGGTCTGCGCACGCTGCCCTTCGCATTCGGGGCCGGAGTCACGGCACCGATCGCGGCACGACTGTCAATCAAGTACGGGCCGAAACGAGTGGTGCCGTTCGGGCTGTTGTTCATGGGTGTCGCTCAGATGTGGGCGGGCACCTTCGCGGTCGACTCGGCATACTTCGGGCCGGTGATAACCAGCATGGTGCTCATGGCATGCGGGCTGTCACTCGTCACCAGCCCGTCGTCAGAGTCGGTGATGGGTTCGCTCCCACGCGAAATGGCGGGTGTGGGCTCCGCAATCAACGACACCAGCCGCGAAGTCGGTGGCACGCTCGGTGTGGCGATTATCGGCAGCATCTTCGCCACCACCTACGGCCCGAAGATCGTCGAACTGCTCTCCGCCTTCTCGCTGCCCGAAGCAGCAGTGTCGGCGGCCGAAGAGTCCGTCGGTGCTGCATTTGCAGTGTCTGAGCAGGTCGGCGATCCCACGCTCTCAAGTGCGATACGTGACGTGGCAAGCACTTCGTTCCTCGACGGATTTCAGGTGGCCTGCACGACGGTCGGCATCGTCGCGATTCTCGGTGCGTTGCTCGCGCTCAAGTTCCTGCCCGCTCGAGTAGCGCATGTAACCGAGTAACAGATTGTTGATCTAGTACGTCGGCACCGGAGCACGGACGTCCCACAGATGATGCACCGGGTCGTGCATCAAATAACGCGCAATCGACTCAACATTGAAGGCTGAACCGTCACTCCTGAAGCCACGTCGACTCCACTGGTCGGACGAGACGGCATCGAAGTGGCAAGCAAGAGACTCGGCCGCCTCTTTCAACGCTGCAGCTACTTCGGCCGGCGCTTGGCTTGGGTAGTCGTCTTCTAGTGCCGTCTTGTCCTGGTCCCAGTTGTCGAAGTGCGGGTCAACCTCTTTCAGCATCAGCTGCAGACGTTCATCGAACTTGCGAAACACATCTCGCACGTGGCATCCGTACTCGAGTGGCGACCACATATCTCTACGCCGACGAACCCGAGCGTCGTGACGTTGAAGCACCGCGACCCAACGATCACCGAGATCTCGCAAAACTGTCCCCGAAGATTTCGCCTCAAATGATGAAGCATCAAAGCCACAGTCCTGGCAGGGTCTCTCGAGGACCCAAGTCCAGTTCTTATTGTCAGGAACAATCTCGTCGGTCACCTAGTAGACGGTAGTTGAGGCGATTCACACAGCAAGAAGAATTTCCATGCGGCGACAAAGGCGTAAATTCAGCCGCGGTTCAGGTCGCTGACGACTCCACTGCTGGCACGAACGAGATCGTTCGGTGTTATCGGAAACACGTCGTTCCAGGTTCCCGCTGCCGCCCACACCTAGTCGTAATGCAACAAGTCCGGACCAACGAATACGCATAGTTGTGTGCTGTGACCAAAGGGAGGCACTCCGCGCCTGGGTTTGGAACCCTTACATCAATCGGATCACGAGTCCAATCGACGCGGTCGGATCACCAGTTCGCCACCACAGTTCGGACAGCGATGACTCATCTCAGAGCCACAAGCTGCACAAAACGTGCACTCAAAACTGCAGATCACAGCTGGTCCGTCGTCAGACAATGACGATTCACACCGCTCGCAGACCTTTCTCATCTCGAGCATGGACTCAGGCCTCCTTCGACCACAACTGGTCGATGAACCGCTGGTCTTCGTCAAAGAGCCAACACTCACGCGGCTTCTCATCCTGCACTCGGTAAAGAAGAACTCTCTGAACTCGTCGCGACGGATCTCCCAGATCCTCTATGGCGAGAAGTGCGCCGAGCGAATCGCCCACCAACACATCTTTCACATCCACGAGTTTCCGAGATGTCCGAACCGATGCCTGCCCCAGTGCTGCAAACGCTGCATCACGTCCTCGGTGAGTACCGGCCAAAGGGCTCGTGCCCATGTAATGAAGCTCGATGTCGTCGTGGTATGCGGCGAGCACCTTCTCGAGATCGGATGCGAGCCAGGCTTGGGCATACGACCGAAGCGCCCTCTCAATTTCTTCTTTCCCAGCCATGTACCGACAGTAGTTCTCGTTCAAGTAACCGTCGCCAACGCTTGAGGTGGGTCTCCATGCCCCCGTTGGCACGAACGAGGTCGTTCGGCGGGATCAAGAACACGGATCCAGGTTCCCGCCACGGCCCACACCACGTCGCACTGGAGTTGTTCCAGGTCAAAGAAGATCCGTGGTTTTCTCGAACCGAAATTCGAGGTCACTTCCTCGCTGGGAGCACAATTGGGACTTCAAACCACTCGACGGTCGGAGGGCTGCCGTAAGTCTCGCTAACGCGTTTGCGCCATTGATCGTTGAACCACGATTGAGCGCTCGCCTTCGAATCCCACAGATACACCCCACCGAATGTGCCGTGGCTTCCGAGGATGAAGTGCTTCCGCAACAAGCCGCCAACATTGCGGTACGTCTCTTCGGCGCTGGCGAAGCCACTGAGAACGAGTTCCTTTGAAACTCCCTGTGGAATCGGGATTTGGACGAGGGTGGCCACGTGTGAGTCGAACGTGGAAGCAGGTGTTCCACCCTGGACGTTGTCAATTGACAAAGGCGCATCGAAGTACCGTACGTACGCCTCATTGCCGCGCTCACGCTGTATTCGTGCAAACCATTCGGGGTTGAACCACTTTTCCGCAGAAGCAGAGTCACGCCAGGTGTAGATACCGCCGAAATCGCCACTTTCCGTTTCGAAAGTGAACAGTTTGAACTCAAGACCATCAATCGACGAGTAGAGGTCGACCGTCGCTTTCATCTTCTTTCTCACGAGCCATTTCGGTGCGAACTTCGGCACGGGAATGCGAACAATAACAACGACGTTGTTCTTGATAGTTGACATTGGATGTTTCCTTTCAGTGGTTGATCATGCGAAATCGTTGACGAAGATGACCTTGGTACCGGGTGCGGTCATGCCAGTAGCCGCCTCGCTGAAAGGAACGACCGACGTGACGAGGCGCGCAGGATCAAGGATTCCGTCAACGACGAGATCGAGAACGGGTCGTGCCGTGGCAATGGCGTGAACGCGTCCGATCTCGTAGCGAACCCCTTTGTTGTACATCTTCTGCAACGGCAGCGACGACATGGCGCTCGCTCCGCCAGACACGCTGGTCACCGTTCCACACGGCTCCACTGAGCGGAACGCCAGATTGCGACCAGCATCCAGCACGTTTGCATCCACGACGACCGGAAACTTTCGATCGAGCCTCAAGTCCGCCCATATTCCCTTTGCATCAATCGCCTCAGCACCCAGAGAGGCCGCAAGATCCAGTCGACCGCCGTCATCATCCACGTAGACGACCGAGCGAGCGCCGAGAGCAACCGCCGACATGACGGCATACAGCCCGACGGATGGCGCGAGACCCCCGATCACCAAAACGTCCGACCCTGGCCGTTCACGAAGTGGTGCGGCGACACACCGGTAGCCGTCTGACACGTTGTCGGGTATCCCAGCAGCTGCAATGGGATCGACTTTGTCCGGCAGAGGAATCAACATGACGTCGGCCCACGGCACTCGAACGCACTCGGCGAGTGCTCCACCCAGGTCGACTCCACCATGTGGCCCGAGGCCAAATGCCGTTCCCGATGCCACCTCGGAACAGGCGTTGGTGTAGCCACGCTTGCACGGATCGCACGCATTGCAACTGAGCTGAAACGGAACGATGACCTTGTCCCCTGGTTTGAAGCCCGTGACCGCTGTGCCAAGTCCGATGATCTCGCCGACCATCTCGTGTCCCATCACGAATGGCCCCTTCATCGGATACAGACCGATGGCAATGGCCGGGTCGAGATCACATCGCGCCACTACCAACGGCCGCACTAACGCATCGCGCGAGTCGACGATCGTCGGCCTGTCGACCTCTTCCCACGAAAGATCCATTGGCCCGCGGAACATCAATGCCTGCACGAACTGCCCTCCCAGAGCTATGATGACTGTCATAAACCCTATCTATGAAGGTCGTCATAGTCAAATGAGACGCCGAGACGTGCGCAGTGAGATGGTTCAAGGAGCCATCAATCTCTTGGCGACCAATGGAGTTCAGGGCACATCGTTCGCCCTGCTCATCGACGCAACCGACGCCCCCCGGGGATCGATTTACCACCACTTCCCCGGCGGCAAGTCGGAACTCATTCGCGATGCAGTTGCGTCAATCGGCGCCACGGTCGTCTCGATCATCGACAGCCTCAACGTGAAGAAACCTGAAGATGCCGTAAAGGCATTCGTCGAAGGATGGCGGGCTCTCTTCGTCGGCGGGAACTACGACCGAGGATGTGCAGTTGCAGCAACGAGCTTGGGTGCGGGGGAAGATGCGAGTCTGCGTGATGCGGCACGAGAAGTCTTCGAGGCGTGGAGCGTCTCACTCACCAATGCCTTCGTCCGAACAGGAGTCAAGAAGTCGGACGCTGCCGATTACGCATCGCTTTGCATCGCGGTCGTCGAGGGTGCCCTCATTATGGGCAAAACAACACGCACGGACAAGATTTTCGACGTTGCGCTACGTCAGTTGACGACACTCGTGAAGAGGGCAGGAACAACGCGATGATCCCCAGACGTGTGGCCATCACGTGGCTTCAGATGGTGCTGATGGGGGTTTTGGTCTACTCGCTCCTACTGGTCTTTGCGGGGAGGACAGCCGGCACTCTCTTTTCATGGCTCGGATTCGGGCCAGATGAATCAATCGACACATCAGAAGTTCGTGATTACTTGAGGTTGCCTTTCATGGTTCTCGGTGCGGTGATGGCGGGTTGGTCAGTTTTGATGATCCAGTTGGTGCGCGGTCCGCTCCGTGAAGGCTCGCGATGGGCCTGGCTGTTCATGGTTCAATCGCTGGTTCTCTGGTTCGTTCTCGACACTGGAATGTCCATCGTGCTTGGGTATCCCACCCACGCACTATTCAACATTCCGTTTGCAGTCGCGCTCGGCGTTCCGCTGCTGAGCCTTCGTTCGTCAGCGAGCTAACACCTTCAGCCGCGCCCCAGGTCAGTGAGTGCTCCTCCACTGGCCTCCACCAACTTGTGTGGCTCGATGCCGAACACGTCGTTCCACGTGCCCGCTGCTGCCCACACCTCGTCGTACTGCAACAAGTCCAGATCAACAAACACACGCAGTTGAGTGCTGTGACCAAAGGGAGGCACGCCACCGTTGGTTTATGAAACCTGTTATCGCTTCACAATCATCTCGCAGTTACGTCACAAGCCTTCGATAAAGACCAAACTTGAGAAATCGGTCAGTTCGTTGATTCGCAGATTCTTGTAGGGCTCATAATCTGCGGACTTGTACCAGGCTTCGGCAACTTCCATGCTTGGGAAGCGGAGTACTGCTGCCCAATTACCCTCAAACGATCCCTCCTTGATATTTGGAGTCATTGAACCGGCGATCATTTCAATATTCCATGCACTCAGTATCGGCATTACGTGTTGCACATAACGCTCCATGAAGTCGCTCGGATTCTTCATATTTATTTGGACCATGCCATAGGCGGGCTTTGTCTCTTCACTCATCAACAGCTCCATTTCGAGGTGAACTAACTTGCGATTCACAACTTAACAGACTAACTTGTGACATGCAAGTTAGTACTTTCGATCAAGCAATGACTAACGACAGCACCAACTATTAGGAGAAACAGTTATGAATGAACGAGTACTTGTCACCGGAATCAGTGGCTACATCGGACAGCACTGCGCAGCGGAGCTGTTGAACCAAGGTTTTCAGGTGGTGGGAACCGTCCGCTCGCTGTCAAAAGCCGACGCCACACGGACAGCCATTGGCGCGGTCGCTCCTGTCGACAAACTGTCCTTTGTCGAAGCAGACCTTCTCTCCGACGCGGGGTGGGACAAGGCAATGCAGGGATGCACATTTGTTGTTCACGTGGCATCGCCGTTTGTACTCGCCGAGCCGAAGAACGAAGAAGTACTGATTGCCCCCGCCGTTGAAGGAACGAAACGAGTGATTAACGCTGCTTTGCGGGCTGGCGTTCAACGATTGGTGCTCACATCATCAACACTTTCGATGGTCGCTGGTAGGCCAAGTGGTCGCTACGGAACCGATGCCTGGTCAGACCTCAATGCCGACATTGGCGCGTATGCAAAGAGTAAAACGCTGGCGGAGCGTTCTGCTTGGGAACAAGTCACCAAAAGTAATTTGGAACTTGTCGTCATCAACCCTGGAGCCGTTTATGGACCGTCGCTTGGCGCTGAAGTAGATGGACAGAGCGTAGCGTTTATCAAGGACTTGATCAGGGGCAAAGTGCCGATGATTCCTAACGTCGCCATGGGAATGGTTGACGTGCGAGATGTTGCCCGGCTCCACGCTGTGGCACTGACGACCGCGAGTGCAGCTGGACGGCGATTCATCGCCGCGACATCAGAGCCGATCAGGATGAGTCACGTCGCAGAGACACTGAGAAATGCTGGCTACAAGAAAGTCCCTTCTCGCAAGGCACCAAATGTGGCAATCAAGCTTATGAGCCTCTTTGACCGAGAGGCTAAAGGCATGTTGCCGCTTCTCAACCTTTCCCATTCTTTTGATAACCACGCAACCTTCGATGTACTCAAGTGGATTCCAACACCGATCGAAGTTTCTCTAAGAGAAATGGCCGCATCGCTCTGAATTAGAATGAGTGTGTGAGCAGAATGGTGAAATCTAAAGAATTCGATTGGCGCTCGGCTTGTCCCATCAGCTCTGGTCTCGATTTGCTTGGCGACAAGTGGTCACTCATCATCATCCGCGACCTCATAACACATGGAACTCGCACCTACTCAGAGTTTCTTGAGTCACCAGAACAAATATCTACAAATATCTTGGCTGAAAGACTTCGCATGCTCACTTCAATAAATCTGATTGAGCGAGTAGATCGAAATGGAGTTGCTCGGAATAATGCTTTTCAGCTCACGCCGAGCGGAGCTGCGCTTCGCCCGACACTTGAAGCGCTTGGTAAGTGGTCACAAAAGTATTTGAAGTCATTCCACCCTGAAATCGTCAGACTTGATTAGCTACCCTCACCTCACGCGAATCAATCAAGGAAAAACTAAGCGCGCTTCAAGTCGGTGACCACACCACCGGCGAAGCTCACGATGTCTGCCGGTGCAGCACCGAAGTTCTCGTTCCACGTTCCCGCCGCAGCCCGAACTTCGTCGTACTGCAACACGTCCGAATCAACGAACACGCGCAGTTGTGTTGTGTGGCCGAACGGAGGCACGCCGCCGTTGTCTTTGGAAACTCTTTGAGACTCCGTCAGGAGATACCGAACCACGGCTCCGATGCAAGGTCGCCGTCGAACACCCTTCGATCCTCGGGATCCGCGATTGGAACCTGTGCGGCACTGTTCTTGTGTTGCCTGGTCTCTGAAGCCTGGCCGAGGCAAGCGTGTGAACGGGCAAGTGCTTCGTGCGCGTACGCGAGGTCAAAGTCAGCGAGAGACGATGCTTCACAAGTTGCCATACACCGCTTGGCGTAGTTCATCGCTTGAGCACCCTCTTCACGCATGACCCAAACGCGCGATAGCAACCAATCTGCACGTGCGGAGTTAGCGGGTGTCGATCCCTCGGCACGTTGCCAGTGATAGGCCGCGGCATACGCGCGGCGTGTCATCTCTTCGGCTTCTTCCGATGAGATCTGGTCTCTGGGTTTTCCGAGCATCTCCCAAGTCGAGTTGTTCGCCTCGATTGCCAACGAACGATGTGTTGACGGATCAACTGTCATACCGACAGTCTTTCAGATTGCTGGAACGGTTGATCAAACACGCTTCAGGTTGGTGACGACTCCCCCGCTGGCGCGAACGAGATCGTTCGGCGCAATGGGGAACACGTCGTTCCACGTGCCCGCCGCGGCCCACACCTCGTCGTATGTCAACAAATCCGGATCGATGAAGATCCGAAGCAGCCGCGAAAAACCAAAAGGCGGCACGCCACCAATCGGAAACCCGGTGGCCTCTCGCACGGCATCTGCGTCGACACGAGAACACTTCGTACCACCTGCAGCCGCAGCAAGTTTCTTTTCGTCGAGCTGGTTGGCCCCGCTCACGTATGCCATCACGATCTCACCGTCGACTGCGAAGACCAGGCTCTTTACGATTTGACCGACCTGTACGCCGATTGCGGTGGCGGCGTCTTGTGCCGTCTTTGTCCCTTCGGGAAAGCGCCGAGTGACGATTGCCAGTCCGAGCGCCCGACCCGCCTCCACCACCCGCGCCACATTGGGGTGCACGACATCACTCATGAAACAACGACCGTAGCAAGTGCGGCGACCTTGCGACATCGTGAGGTCGTCTGTGACGCAAACAACAATGGCAAAAAAGTAGTGCGGCTCCACTCCACTAATTAGTCGTCGCCAGCAGAGCCCGCAAGCGAAAAGAGCAGCGCGCCCACCAGCGAACATGCGCCGGCAGCGAGATAGCTCGAACGGTATCCGCCGGCAAAGTCGTGCAACGCGCCGAGCAGCAACGGGCCGCCCGCCGTACCTGTGAACGAGATTAAACCCTGGCGCGCCGCAATACGCGGATAATCGAGCACTCCGAACTTCTGCGCGATGAGCAGGCTCTGCATGAGCAACATGTTTCCGATGGTGGCGCCAAAGAGCGCGATGCCAATTAGTAGGCCGACCGACGAGTCCATCATTCCGATGATTGCGAGTGAAACACCCTGTGTTACTGCGATCATCACGGTGAAGCGAGTCATATCGAGTTGAGCAATGAGCCGACTAGCAGTGAACCGGGCGATGATCGAGAACAGCGACAACACCACGGTGCCGAGAGTTGCGGTAGCGCGGTCGGTGCGCTCTTCCACCATCTTCACGAGTTGCTGCACGCCGCCCACTTGCGCACCGAAGGCAAAGATGTAACCGATTGCGACCATCAAGAAGAACCGAGTCTTGATAGCCACAGCGAGTGGGGTGCCAGTCATCACTGGCGCTGAAGTGCTTGCGGCACGTTCGCCGTCGGGCATCCAACCGAATTGGTGAGGAAACGGCAGCAACAACAGGGTGGCGATCGGCACGATGCCGACGAACCAGATGGCAGCCAACCAAGGTGATCCGGCTTCGATCCCTCGCGTGTCGAGAATCCACTTGATGAGCGGCGTG
>Ga0255174_1000730_pt1 | contig 10579 bp, 8 predicted proteins | sample Atl_Atl_RepB_8d_FD_189953 | JGI IMG/M metagenome (GOLD analysis project Ga0255174, IMG submission 189953) | Freshwater microbial communities from Altamaha River, Georgia, United States - Atl_Atl_RepB_8d | ecosystem: Environmental > Aquatic > Freshwater > River | place: USA: Georgia | collected...
ATATTCATTTTAATCAATCTAAAATTGAAGATAATAAGGAAGCATTAAAAAAATTAGTTTATTATTATTTAATATTAGAAAAAAAAGATAAAAAACCTATAAATTCAGTTGCCTATTTTCACTTTAATAATGGAGCTATTCTTCATGACATTCTCCTAAACGCAAATCTATCATTAAATGGTTATAAAGAATCCTTTGGTATAATGGTTAACTATCATTATGAACTTGAAAAAATCGTTCAAAACCATGAGGATTTTGTTAAAAAGGGCAAAATCACGTTTTCAGAAAAATTAAAAATTTATGCCTAAAATTAATAGAAAAGTTTGTGTAGCTCCAATGATGGACTGCACTGATCGACATGATCGATATTTTTTAAGACTAATAAGTAAAAACGTCATGCTTTATAGTGAAATGATATCTACCGGCGCGATTTTAAAAGGTAAGCAAAAAAATGTTTTAGAATTTAGCGAATTTGAAAAACCTGTCGCTCTTCAACTGGGCGGATCTTCATCTAAAGAATTGGGCCTGTCAGCAAAAATTGCTCAAGATTATAATTATGATGAAATTAATTTAAACTTAGGCTGCCCAAGTAAAAAAGTTCAAAAAAATAAATTTGGAGCATGTTTAATTAAAGAACCAGACTTAGTTGCGGAATGTTTAAATAGCATGGTGAATTCAACAAATCTGCCAGTAACAGTAAAAACTAGAATTGGCTTTGATGATATAGAAGATTTTGAATATTTAGATAAATTTATAAAAAAAATTGCAAGCACGGGAGTCAAAACAGTTATCTTGCATGCAAGAAGAGCAATTCTTAAAGGTTTAAGTCCAAGAGATAATTTAAGAGTACCTAAATTAAATTATGGAATTGTAAAACAAATTAAAGATAGTAATCCTAATTTAGAAATTATTATTAATGGTGGAATCACAAAAACTGATGAAATTAAAGAACATTTAACTAATGTTGACGGCGTAATGATTGGCAGATCTATTTATCATTCACCTTATTTTTTAGCAGATATTGAAAAAGAAATATTTAAAAATGAAAACGTTCCAACGCGTGAAGAAGTGGTAAAAAAAATTGTAGAATATTGTCTTGTTGAAGTAAAAAAAGGAACAAGAGTTAATCAAGTTATGCGTCATACTGTTGGATTATTTCACGGAATTAATGGAGCAAATTTTTGGAAAAGATATTTAAGTGATAATATGTTAGTAAGAGATGCTGATGTAAACAAAGTTAATTACATGCTTGATATTGTTAAGAATAATTCAATAAATATAATTGAAAAAATAAATTAATTTACTGTTTCAAATATTTTAAATAATAATTGAGATATATGCTGAGGTTTTTGGTTTGAAAAATCAGATATTTGATTTCTACAGCTAGTTCCGTTAGCGATTATTATATCTTCATTTTTACACTCTGTTTTAATTGTTGGTATTAAAGTTAGGTAGGCCATTTTTTTTGAAATATTATAATTTTTTACATCATAACCGAAAGAGCCTGCCATTCCGCAGCAGCTTGTTTCAATTGTTTTATGGTTGATATTTAAAATTGTTAATAATTCTAACAATCCTTTTAGTCTGTCCTGAGATTTTTGATGGCAATGACCATGTACGAATACATTGTTTGGGAATTTATTAGGTGTAATTTTTTTTCCATCCTTAATTTGCTCTAGTATAAATTCTTCAATTAAATAAAATTTATTTTTAATTTTTTCTTTATTTGTAATATTTTTTAAAGACTCGTATTCATCGTTAAAAGTTAACAAACAAGAGGGCTCAATGCCCACAACAGGAGTTAATGTATGATTGTTTTTAATGATATAATTTGTAAAACGTTGCATTTCCGATACTGCCTTGTCTAATTGACCATAAGAAATATAAGTTCTTCCACAACATAGGGGTCTTCCTAATGTGTTATCGTCAAAATTTGGAATAATAGCTTTGTAATTAAATTTATTTAAAATTTTAATTGCATAAATAAGGTTTTGAATTTCAAAATTAATATTAAATGTATCTGCAAGTAAAATTACTTTATTAGAGTAGTTTTTTTGAGAGTAGTAAATATCTTTTAATGGATTAATATTTTGCACTTCAGGCATAGTTCGGTTTGTTGAAAAATTGAATAACAATTCTAGAACTTTATTTAATACAGGAATATTTTTAATCATATTAAATATAGGCGCCATTATTTTAATAAACCTAATATTTTTAGGCATATTTGAAATAATTTTATCTTTTAATTTCATTGAGAACTTTTTGTAGTAATAAAATAAAAACTCACTTTTCATTTTAGAAATATCTACGCTCATAGGACATTCTCTTTGACAGGCCTTACAACCCACGCACAACTCCATTGTTTCAAACATTTCTTTTGAAACGAAAGAATCTTTTGGTAGTTGATTAGAAAGCGCTAAACGCAAAGTATTTGCTCTACCACGCACTAAATCTTTTTCTTCTTTAGTAACTCTATAAGAAGGACACATAACACCAGAGTCTAATTTTCTGCAGGCGCCATTATTATTACACATTTCAACAGCATCGGATAATTCTCCCCAATTAGACCAATCGTAATGCGTATTAATTTTTTCTGCTTTATAATTTGCTTTATAACGCATCAATGATCTATCATTTTGTTTATAAGATCTGACTATTTTATGAGGATTAAATAAATTTTTTTTATCAAATAAATCTTTTACGTTTTCAAAAGCATTAACTAATTTTTTACCAAACATCATTTCATGAAACTCAGAGCGTAATATTCCATCGCCATGTTCTCCTGAATGTGCACCTTTGTATTCTTTTACCATTTGAAAGGCTTCTTCAGTAATACTTCGCATATTCTTTATATCTTGCTCTGACTTCATATTGATGATTGGCCTCACATGTAATGTACCTACAGAAGCGTGTGCATAAAACATTCCACTTGTATTATATTTTTTAAAAACTTCATTTAATCTTGTTGTATAATCTGCAAGGTGATCAAGGGATACCGCACAATCTTCAATAAAAGCTACTGGTTTTTTATCTCCTTTGAGGGACATTAAAATATTAAGGCCTGCTTTTCGCATTTCAAATATTTCTTTTTGATCTTTTAGATTTTCATGGAATGAAAAAACATTATTCTTGTTTTGGGAGAGAATTAAATATTCAAGATCCTTAATTTTATGTTTAACTTCATTTAAATTATCATTAATAAATTCAACCATTAGTACAGCTTGAGGGCGTCCTTTAAAAAATTTCTTTATGGATCCTTGAAACATTGGAATTGCATTTGCAAGATTTAAAAGATTGTCATCCATTAACTCAACTGCAGTTGGTTTTAATTTTACAATTTCTTTTGTGATTTCCATGGCTTGTCTAAAATTTTGAAATGCACAAAGGCCAAGCATTTTTTGTTTTGGAATAGGAGAGAGTTTTAATTTAATTTTATTAAATAAAGACAAGGTTCCTTCAGAGCCAACTAAAATATTTGATGTGTTAAATCCATTTGGGTTAATAAGATCTAGGTTATATCCACCAACACGTCTTTGGGTTTTTGGAAAATTGTCTTTTATTTCTTGTTTGTTATTTTGATAAATTTTAATGAGTTCTTCTACAATTTTATATTGTCTATTTTGATTGTTTTTAGTGATGAGATAATCTTTGTTTATATTTTCAAATGTATAAAGTGATCCATTATCTAGAATAGCTTCAACTGCTTCAACGTTATGAACCATGTTGCCATAATAAAGTGATCTTGAACCACAACTATTGTTGCCAGTCATTCCACCAATTGTCGCCCGGCTACTAGTTGAAACGTCTACAGGAAAGCACAAATTGTACTGTTTTAATTTTGTATTTAACTGATCCAATACTAATCCGGGTTCAACCCAGGCTGTTTTTTCATCTAAATTTATATCTATGATTTGATTTTGAAATTTTGAATAATCTAAAATAATACATTCACCAACAGTTTGACCACATTGTGAGCTGCCAGCTCCTCTTGGCAAGATAGGAAGTTCATTTAATTTACAATATTCCAGTACACTCAGTACATCATTTGTGTCTTTTGGAATTACGATACCGATAGGAGTTATTTGATAAATTGAAGCGTCAGTGCTGTACCTACCTCTTGAAAAATCATCGAATAACACTTCTCCTTTAACTAGAGATTGAAGTTCTCTTCCAATTTTTGAAATTGTATTTTGATTTAATTTCATATTTAATCAATTTTTCAAAATTAATTATATATAGCTTTATGTCAAAATCGAACTCTTTAAGACCCGGAAAACACTTATTACAAATACCTGGTCCAACAAATATTCCAGATCGAGTATTGCGTGCGATGAGTTATCCAACTATCGATCACCGAGGTCCTGATTTTGCAGAAATTACTAAAAGAGTTTTGGATAGACTTAAAAGTATTTTTAAAACAACTCAACCTGTAATTATGTATCCAGCTTCTGGAACAGGCGCATGGGAAGCTGCAATTGTTAATACTTTAAATCCAAGAGATAAAGTATTGATGTTTGAAACAGGACAATTTTCTTATTTATGGGCAGAGCAAGCAAAAAAACTTTCTTTAGACGTAGAACTAGTGCCAGGAGATTGGCGACATGGAATTGATTCTAAAGTAGTTGAACAAAAATTAAGTCAGGATAAGAATCATAAAATAAAAGCATTGTTAGTACTGCATAACGAAACAGCAACAGGCATTACTAATAATATAAAAAACATTAGAAAAGCAATGGATAGTGCTAAGCATCCTGCACTTTTATTAGTCGATACCATTTCATCTTTAGCCTCAATCGATTATCGTCATGATGAATGGAAAGTAGATGTTACAGTTGGCGGATCTCAAAAAGGTTTGTTGTTACCACCGGGCCTTTCTTTTAATGCTATTAGTCAAAAAGCTTTAGAAGCATATTCAAAATCAACTATGCAAAAAGCATACTGGGACTGGAAACCAATGTTAGAGAATAATAAAAATGGTTTCTTTCCTTACACACCAGCTACAAATTTAGTTTTTGGACTTGATGAAGCTTTAAACATGTTAATGGAAGAGGGATTAGAAAATGTATTTAAACGTCATACAAGACTGGCAGAGGCAACAAGAATTGCTGTTAAAGCTTGGGGTTTAGAAATTTTAGCAAAAAATTCAGATGAATATTCAAATACCATTACAGCTATTCTTTTGCCCGAAGGTCATGACTCAGATAGTTTAAGAAAAGTTATATTAGATGAATATAATATGTCTTTAGGAATGGGACTTAACAAAATTAAAGGAAAAGTTTTTAGAATAGGCCATCTTGGTGATTTTAATGATTTAATGTTAGCGGGTACTCTAGCTGGAGTAGAAATGGGTCTTAAAAAATCTAAGATTCCTTTTAAATCCGGTGGGTTGATGGCCGCTATTGATTACCTTTCAAAGTAGATTTCGCCACTTTAATTAGTTACAATAATTAAATTAAAATTAAAAATAAGGGGATACTTCATGTTATTTAAAAAACTTTTTACAGTCGCTACAGTATTATTTTTTGTAACTTTTTCAGCAAGAGCAATTGAAATTAAAATTGGTCATGTGGGCGAGCCTGGATCCTTATTTAATGATTCAGCTGAACATTTTGCAAAACTTGCTAACAGTAAATTAGGTGCAAAAGCAAAAGTTGTTAATTTTGGCTCTAGTCAATTAGGTAGTGATAAAGAAATGATGCAAAAAGTAAAACTAGGAACATTAGAAATGGCGGTTCCATCAACATTTATGTCCACTGTTCATGATGAATTCGGCGTATTTGAAATGCCATATATAATTAAAGACAGAAGTCACATGTCTAAAGTTGAGAAAGAAGTAGTAAGCCCAATACTTTCAAAAAATTTAGAGGAAAAAACTGGCTATAAAGTATTAGCTGTTTGGGAAAATGGGTTTAGACAAATTACAAATAATAAAAAACCAATCAATGTTCCCGATGATTTAAAAGGAATTAAGTTAAGAGTTCCAGAAGGAAAATGGAGAGTAAAAATGTTTCAAGCTTATGGAGCAAACCCAACTCCTATGGCATTTGGAGATGTATTTGTTGCACTAAAAACTGGAACAATTGATGGACAAGAAAATCCTTATACTCAGATTACAAGTGCAAAATTTCATGAAGTACAAAAGTTTTTAAGTGTCACAAACCATGTCTACACACCTGCCTTTGTAGTCGTTCATAAAGAAAGTTGGAATAAATTACCAGAAGATGTAAGAAAAATTTTAGAACAAGCTGCAAAAGATACTCAGCCGTTTGTATATAAACGAGCTGCAGAAATGGAAGTTTCTTTATTAAAAGTAGTTCAAGATGCTGGTGTAAAAGTAAATACAGCAAATAGAGATGCTTTCGTAAAAGCAAGTGATCCAATTTACAAAGAATTTGCAACAGATGTTAAATCTGGAGCAACGCTTATTTCTAAAATATTAGATCTAGCAAAAACTAAGTAGATTTTAGTTTTAATAAAAAATGGTCTCTGCTTCATCGGTAAAGTCTTACGATAGATATCTGCAATATTTTATTTTTTTGCAGATGATTTTTCTATCATTAACGGTGGTTGTAGGGGTTTGTTTTAGATGGTCTGGGCATTCTCTAGTTTGGTATGATGAAGTTGCAGGAATTCAACTTGCTTGGATTACTTATTTTGGTTCTGCGTATGCTTCTTTAAAAGGACTGCATATTGGAATGCCTACTTTGATAAAAGTTTTTCCTAAAGATATAAGAAAAATATTATTTGTAATATCCAAGATAATTATTTTTTTATTTTTTTTAATTTTAACTTACTACGGAACAAAAGTTATTATTGTTCTAAGAGGAGACACATTAGTGACTCTAGACTGGATTCCTCAATCCTTTGTACAAGCTGTAATCCCAGCTTCATCTATTTTAATTATTATCTCTGAGTTTTTTTCCTATGAAGAAGCTTATAAACAAACCATGAAAGATTAATGCTAGTTTTATTATTATTTTCAGTTTTGTTATTTTTGCTTTTTATAAATATTCCTATCGCGATTAGCATTGCCGTTGCAACAATAGTAGCCATGGTTGCTAAAACAGGACCTCAATATTTAGTTAACACAGCTCTTGCTATGTATAATGGAGCTAAAAGCTTTCCATTGATTGCTATTCCTTTATTTATTTTAGCTGGAGCTATTATGAATAGCTCTGGTATTTCAAGAAGATTAATTGCTTTTGCCTCTGCTTTAGTTGGTTTTATTAAAGGCGGTCTAAGCATGATTACAATCGCTACATCAATGTTTTTTGCTGAAATTTCTGGTTCTGCAGTTGCTGATGCTTCTGCATTAGGTTCAATTTTAATACCTGCAATGAAAGAAAAAGGTTATTCACCAGAGTACGCAGCATCTGTTGTATCTTCTGCTTCCTCACTTGCAATTATCATTCCGCCATCAATTCCAATGATATTATATGCGGTAATTGCTGGCTGTTCAGTTGAACAATTATTTGTTGCAGGGTTTGTTCCAGGATTTTTAGGTGGTTTTTTAATGATGGCGGTATCTTATATTTATGCAAAGAGAAAAAATTTACCAATTGAAGAGTCTTTTAATCTTAAAAATTTAAAAAGAACCACAAAAGAAGCAGCATTAGCTTTTACATTACCCATAATAATTTTAGGCGGAATATTTGGTGGATTTGTAACGGCAACGGAAGGCGCTGGTTTGGCAGTAGTTGCTGCTTTAGTAATAGCCTTTATTTACAAAGAATTTAATTTAAAACAATTTTTTGATGCAACAGTAGAAGGAGGATCGCAAACAGCAACTGTGATGTTGTTAGTTGCATCTTCCATGCTTCTTGGTGAATTTCTAACTGTAGAACAAATTCCTCAAAAAATTGCCTTGTCATTAACGACGTTAACTCAAAATAAATATTTAATTTTAGCAATCTTAAATATTTTTTTATTTATTATTGGTTTCTTTTTACATTCTGCCGCTGCAATAATTTTAGTAGTTCCGGTTGTCATGCCTTTAATTAATAGTTTAGGAATTGATCCTGTTCATTTTGGCATTATCGTAACTTTAAATTTAGCTATCGGTCAACAAACTCCACCCGTTGCTAGTGTTCTTGCAGTTGCATGTTCTATTGCAAAAACAGATATGTGGGCAGCATCTAAAGTAAATGTTATTTTTGTAGCTGTTTTAATTTTTATATTATTACTTTCTACTTATGTTCCTATAGTCCCAATGTCTTTAGTTGAATATTTTTATAGATAATAAAATGTCAAAACTAATTTTACAAAAAAAAATTAGCAATTACATAATCGAAATATCATTAAATCGTCCTGAAAAATTAAACGCATTAACAAAACCGATGTGGAAGGAATTAGGAGAAGTATTTAAAAAACTATCTACTAATAAAAATTTAAGATGTATTGTGATTAGAGGGCAAGGAGGAAAATCTTTTTCACCAGGCAATGATATTAGCGAATTTACAACTGAGCGTTCTAATAGCAAACAATCAAAAGATTATGGAAAGTTTTTACACTCTACACTAGGAGCCATATTAAATTGTCCTATTCCAACAGTTGCATTAATTGAGGGTATTTGTGTCGGAGGAGGTTTAGAAATAGCTTCTTGTTGTGATATTAGAATATGTGGAAAAACATCTAGATTTGGAGTGCCTATTAATAGACTTGGTTTAACAATGGCACCAAGAGAAATGCAGCCTTTAATTAATTTAGTTGGAAAAAGTGTTGCTTTAGAAATTTTATTAGAAGGCAGAGTTTTTGATGCAGCTGAGGCTTTACAAAAAGGTCTAGTTAATAAAATCGTCGTTGATAGTGATGTTGAGAAAGAAGCTTACGAAACAGCGGAAAGAATAGCAGATGGAGCTCCTTTAGTTGCAAGATGGCATAAAAAGTTTGCAAAAGAGCTTTCAAATAATAAAAAAATTACAGATAAGATGAATGACCAAGGATATAAATGTTATGACACTGAAGACTTTAATATTGGATATAAATCGTTCTTAAATAAAATAAAACCTAAATTTAAAAATAGATAATTATGCCAGGACCTATTCATGGCATTAAAGTTCTTGAACTTGCACAAATTATGGCAGGCCCTAGCTGTGGTTTGCTTCTTGCAGATCTTGGCGCTGACGTTATTAAAATAGAAAAAATTCCAGATGGAGATGATACTAGAAGATTTACCCCACCCGATATTAATGGAGAGGCCGCAGCCTTTATGACGATGAATCGAAATAAAAAAGGATTTGCCTTAGATTTAAAAAGTGATGTTGGCAAAGAAGTCTTTAAAAAAATGGTTAAAAAAGCTGATGTAATAGTTGAAAATTTTAGAAAAGGAACCTTAGAAAAGTTAGGTATTGGTTATGAAAAACTTAAAAAAATAAACCCTAAAATAATTTTATGTGAAATATCAGGATATGGAAGAACGGGACCTTATGCTGATAAAGGAGGATTTGATTTAATTGCTCAAGGAATGACAGGTCTTATGAGTATCACAGGAGAAAGTTCAGATAAGCCACCAATGAAAGTTGGCGCCCCTATTACAGACATCACTGCAGGAATTTTAGGGGCAGCAGGTATACTTGCTGCTTTAATTCACCGAGACAAAACTGGAGAAGGGCAGAGAGTAGATACCTCTTTATATGAAGCTGGAATTATTCATACTTATTGGCAATCTGCAATTACAAGTGCTACTGGAAAATCGCCAGGACCCTTAGGATCAGCTCATCCATTAACAGCCCCTTATCAAGCTTTTAAAACCAAAGATAAATGGATTACCGTTGGAGCGTCAAATCAAAATAATTGGATATATTTATTGGAGGCTTTAGGAAGAAAAGATTTACAGGAAGATAAACGATTTAGTAGCAATGCTAGTCGCATGAAAAATTTACAAGCACTTATTGAAATTTTAAACAAAGAAATGGTTAAAAAAACTTCAAAAGAATGGTTAAATATATTTGACCAAAAAGGTCTTCCATGCGGACCTATTAACACTATAGAAGAAATGTTCGAAGATTCTCATACAAAAGATAGAGAAATGATTATTGAAGTTAAAAACACTAAAGCTGGATCATATAAGTCTGTTGGAATGCCTATCAAATTTTCAAAATCTAAAATAGAAAAATCAAAAGGAGCGCCTGTATTTGGTGAACATACAATAGAAGTCTTAATAGATTATGGTTTTAGCAAAACTGAAATTAATAATTTAATTAAAAATAAAATAATTTATTCCCCCAGTAAATAATATTAAAAGTTCTATTAAATGTTTTTTAAAAGATTATTTTCACGTAGTAATTTAGAATTAAAAATTAACGACGGCGGTAGAGCAGCCGCTGGTTATAAAGGACAAGCTGGTGACTGTGTGGTTAGATCGATTGCAATTGCAACAGGAATGCCGTATCAAAAAGTTTATGATGATTTATTTAAAGCTAATCAAGAATTTAGAAATACATCAAGAACTAAACTAGCTAGAAGTTTAAAACAAAGACATGATACGCCAAGAACTGGAACTCATAGAGCAGTATTAAATAAATATTTAGAAAAGTTAGGTTGGAAATGGACGCCTACGATGTTTGTGGGACAAGGTTGT
>Ga0255174_1000734_pt1 | contig 10480 bp, 11 predicted proteins | sample Atl_Atl_RepB_8d_FD_189953 | JGI IMG/M metagenome (GOLD analysis project Ga0255174, IMG submission 189953) | Freshwater microbial communities from Altamaha River, Georgia, United States - Atl_Atl_RepB_8d | ecosystem: Environmental > Aquatic > Freshwater > River | place: USA: Georgia | collected...
CAAGAGAATTATTAAGAACAGTTATTTCAAACATGGAAAGTGGTCATCCTCGAGAAATGCTTGAACAAGCAGTTTATGCATTCTTTACCTACATTGATGAACATCCAGATGGTTATCGAGTTTTAATTAAAGATGCACCAGCAGCTCAAGGAGCTGGAGCTTATTCAGGCTTAGTTAATGACATTGTTGATAAATGTGAACAAGTTTTAGGAAATGCTTTTGATAAATATGGTTTGCCTAGAAAATCTGCAGGAATTTATGCCAGAACATTAGTTGGCTCTGTTGCTCTAAGTGGCCAATGGTGGCAAGAAGAAAGACATGTCTCAAAAGATGAAATAGTTGCTCAAGTTGTTAACTTTGTGTGGAATGGTTTAACTGATTTACAAGCAAAACCAACTTTAAAACTTCAAAAATCTATTTAATTCTTGCACCTGGTACTGGGCCATAAGCAGTAACTGCTTGTTTGCATGTACCACTACTTAATAAATCAATTGCAATATCTGATGCAGATGTGTCATCAAAACATAAAAATACACAAGTTGGTCCAGATCCAGAAACTATTCCTTTTAAAGCTCCTGCATCTTCACCTGCTCTAAGTAATCTTCTTAATTCTGGTTTTAATGAAATTGCTGCAGGTTGTAAATCGTTCACTAAATTATTAGCAACTTCATTTGGATCTCCTGCAGCTAGTGCTTTTAGAAGTTCTAATGAAATCTCTGGATTTTCTGTTTGTTTATCTTTTGTCAAATGATCAAACTCTGCATAAACTTCAGGAGTTGATAAGCCATAGTTACTTGTAGCAATTACCCAATGTAGAGAATTTCTGTGAAGTACTGGTGTTAATTGTTCTCCTCTGCCATAACCTAAAGCAGTATTTCCATGAAGTAAAAATGGCACATCAGAACCAACTTTTGCAGCTATTTGATTTAGTTCATCAATTGTTAAATGAAATTCCCATAAATGATTTATTCCTAAAATTGTGGCAGCAGCATCAGCACTTCCTCCTGCCATTCCACCTGCGATGGGAATTGATTTATGAATATGAACTCTTGCATGAATTGGTTGATTAACATGTTTAGCAATTTCTGTGATTGCTTTATTAACTAAATTATCTTTATTGGTAGGAACTTTCTCAGCATCATTTCCTGCTACAGAAATTTCTTCTTGTCCAGGTCTAACTTTGCTGATGGTTACTTCATCATAAATAGAAACTGCATGAAAAACTGTTGCTAATTCGTGATACCCATCTTCTCCAAGTGGAGCAACTTTTAATGAAAGATTAATTTTGGCAGGAACTTTTACTGTGCAATGTTTTGGTGCTAAATCTTGAATTGCTGCTGTCATGATTTTTTAACGTTTGTTAATAAACCACTTTTTTTCATGACATTAGTCAATCGCACGTAGTCATTCACACTTAAAGCTTCCCCACGAAGTTGTGGGTCAATATTTGCACTTTGAAGTAAATTAGATGCTTTTTCACTTCCACCGCATAATGAACTAAAAGCTGATCGAAGCATTTTTCTTCTTTGTTCAAAGGCTAAATCGATAACTTTGAAAAGTTCATTTTTTATTGATTCATCTACTTCTTTTTCTCTCTTTATTTCTACTAGATCAGAATCAACATTTGGTATTGGCCAAAATACATTTCTTGAAATTGCAAAGGATTTTTTAACTTGTCCATACCATTGAACTTTTACACTTGGGGAACCATATGTTTTTGAATTAGGTTTGCTTGCTAAACGATCTGCTACTTCTGATTGCACCATAACTAAATAGTTAGTAATAGTTGGAAAAGTTTCCAAAATATGCAAGATTACTGGTACCGAAACGTTATAGGGAAGATTTGCAACTAATACATTTGGTGATTCTGAAATATCTGACTTATCGATTAATAATGCATCTTTATTGATAACTTTTAATTTCTCTTGCTTAAATCCTTTTTTTAAAGCAGTTTTTGGTAGTAAATTTGCCAATCTTTCATCAATTTCTACAGCAGTTACTTTTGCATCTGTTTGCAAAAGAGCAAGAGTCAAGGAACCAAGTCCTGGACCAATTTCTAGAACATGATTATTGCTATCTACATTGGCAACTTTAACTATTTTTTCAACTGTATTTTGATCAATTACAAAATTTTGGCCAAGTTTTTTGGTTGGTTTTAGATCTAAAGATTTAGCTAATTCTCTTATTTCCGTGGCAGTTAATAACTGATTAGACATCTAGAATTTTCCAAATAGTTTTTCAGCGTTATTTCTAGTGGCATTCGTGACTGTTAGTAAATCAACATTCATCTCTTGAGCCATAGTTTGTAAAGTTAAAGGAATCATGAATGAAGCATTTGGATAACCTCTATATGGCATTGGGGTTAAGAAGGGTGCATCTGTTTCAACTAAAACATTTTCTAATGGAGTTACTTTTAATGCATCGCGTAAATTTTGAGCGTTCTTAAAAGTACAAGTTCCAGCAAATGATAGATACCATCCTCTTTTAACTAATTCTTTAGCAAATTCTGCATCTGCTGAGTAACAATGAAAAATTACTTGATTAGCTTTTTCTTCATCCAAAATTCTTAATGCATCAAGGTGTGCATCTCGATCGTGCACCATTACTGGTTTGTTGTATTTATTTGCAATTTGTATATGTTTTCTAAAAGAATATTCCTGATACTCTCTTCCCTCTTGTGCTGTTCTAAAAAAGTCAACTCCAGTTTCACCGATTGCTTTAACAGCATCATCTTTTGCTAAATCTGCGATTTCTGCAATGGCCTCATCTAACGCATTTGGACTTTTTTCTAATGCAATAAGTGGTGCATCATTTGGATGAAGTGCCACAGTTGCATGAACTTGGGAAAATTCTTTTGCGGTTTTTACTGCCCATTTTGAACTTGGAACATCAACTCCAACTTGAACAATTCCACTAATTCCAACAGCTTCAGCTTTTTCTAAAGCATCTTCAACACTTAAATAAATATCTTTATCTTCAATGTCTAAATGACAATGAGAATCAATAGTTGTGGCAGGTAATTTCTCAGGAAGAGGTGGATAATCTCTTTTTTTTGATTCAGTCACACCAAAATCTTTTCTTGCTCTTAAACCGTTATCTTTATTGTTCATCTTCAGCAAGTCTTGGGAAAACTGCTTCACCTTTTGTAACTTTACTTCCTACCGGCAGTTTTGCCCAAGTTCCTACTTCTGAAATTTTTTGTTCACTTATTTTTCCAATAGATTCATTTGCACCTAAAATATTCCATATTTTTTCTGTAGCTTTTGGCATTACAGGGTGATACAAAACAGATATTGCGCGCAGTGCTTCTGCTACACAATAAAGAACTGTGGCTAAACGTTCTTTATTTGCTTCATCTTTTGCTAATTTCCATGGTTCTTGTTCAGTAACATAAAGATTTGCAGCATCGACAATCTTTTTTATAGATAAAATACCTTCAGAAAAATCTAATTTGCACATTGCATCATCTGCTTCAACGCTAGATTTCTTAATAATTTCAACGATTATTTGATCTTTTTCATTCAAAGTTCCAGGTTGAGGAATTGCTGAATCAAAATACTTTTCCACCATCGCAGCTAATCTTGATGCAAGATTTCCTAACCCGTTTGCTAATTCTGCTGTGTATCTAGCAGTTAAATCTTCCCATGAAAAAGATCCATCTTGTCCAAACCTGATTGCAGATAAAAAGTAATAACGAAATGCATCAGAACCGACGTAATCAACAATTTGAGAAGGAGCAATTCCAGTTAATTTAGTTTTACTCATTTTTTCTCCACCAACTAATAACCATCCATGAGCAAACACACATTTTGCTGGTTCTAAACCTGCAGCCATTAACATTGCCGGCCAATAAACAGCATGAAAACGCAAAATATCTTTGCCAACAAGATTTACATCAATTGGCCAAACACTTTCAAATAATTTTGCATCTGAAGAATTATTTTCTGCACCAAAACCTGTTGCAGTTGCATAATTAAGTAATGCATCAAACCAAACGTAAACAACTTGATTTTTATCCCACGGTAAATCAATACCCCATGAAACTGCAGATCTTGACATTGAAATATCTTCTAAACCTTGTTTTAAAAATGACATAACTTCGTTATAGGCAGATTGTGGTTGTATTGCTTGAGGATTTTTAGTGAAATGATCAATTAAAGGTTGTTGAAATTCTTTTAATTTAAAAAACCAGTTTTTTTCTTTTAGCATTTCAACTGGTTTTGAATGAATTGGACAAAGCTCTAGTCCATTCTCAATTTTTAAATCTCCAGGTAATTTAAATTCTTCGCAACCAACACAATATGGTCCTTCATAACTTCCCTCATAAACATATCCACGATCTTTAACTAATTGCCAAAATTTCTGAACAGCTATTTTATGTTTATCTGAAGTAGTTCTTATAAAGTCATCATTTGCTGCATCAATCGTTTCTAAAACCGGAAGCCATGCTTCTTTTACTAATTTATCTGCCCAATCTTGTGGTTTGTAATTATTTGCTTCTGCAGTTCTTTGAACTTTTGTTCCGTGTTCATCTGTTCCTGTTAGAAACCAAACTTTTTCACCTCGTTGTCTTCTCCAACGTGTTAAAACATCACCTGCGGTAGTTGTATAAGCATGACCAATATGAGGAGCGTCATTTACATAATAAATAGGTGTTGCTAAATAAAAAGTATCTTTGCTACTCATGAATCTAATCTTAGAGATGCATCATAAAGCTTGCTTCTAGACAATCCTCGTTGTGCAGAAATTTGCGCAACTGCGTCTTTAAAACTCATTCCTTTTGAAACCAAGTCTTTAACACTTTTAATCGCATCTTCATCAACTTCAGGTTTTTTTGAATTATCAAGACCTGCAATTACTAATGTTATTTCTCCTAAGACTTCATTTTTTGTTGCCCAAGCAACTAATTCTTTTATTGTTCCTCTAATAACTTCTTCATAAGTTTTAGAAATTTCTCTAACCACTGCTGCTTTTCTATTTTCTCCAGTAATTTCTAAAATATCTTCTAAAGTATCTTTTGTTCTGCGTGGAGATTCAAACAAGACCATAGTTCTAGATTCTTTATTTAAATTATTTAATATTTCAGTTCTATCTTTACCTTTTCTAGGAATAAATCCTTCAAAAGAAAATCTATCTGTAGGTAAGCCTGATAAAACTAGCGCTGAAATCACAGCACTTGGTCCAGGTAAAACTGTAATTGAAATATTTTCTTCAATTGCTTTGTTTACTAATTTATAACCAGGATCACTAACTGCTGGTGTTCCAGCATCAGAAATTACAACTACTGTTTTACCATCTTTTAATTTAGATATTAGATCTGGAATTTTTTCTGATTCATTTTCTTCAAAAAGAGAAATCACAGAAGCATTGATTTCTAAATTCAAATCTTGAAAAAGACGTCTGGCTTTTCTAGTATCTTCAGCAGCAATAATGTCTGCTTTTGAAAGAGTTTCGATTAAACGCTTCGAAGCATCCAAGACGTTGCCCAAAGGCGTTGCCGCCAAAATTAGTTGCCCGCCACTCATAGCCCTAATCCTTTCAGGTTTAATTTGGCCGTAATCTTTTGAGTCGTGGGACAAAATATGCCAGCACATGCACGAGTAACTAGTGATATTCATAAAACTAACGAACTAGTTGATGTGATGCCAGGCCTATCGTTTCTTAGTTGGGGTTTGACATTTCTTGTCACAGCAATTGGTGCACTTGTTAGATGGCCCAGATTAAGTCAGCCAAATGAAATAGTTTTTGATGAGACTTATTACGTTAAAGATGCATATGCGATTCTAAAGAATGGTTATGAAAGAACAGCTGTTGAAAATGCTGATCAATTAATTTTGCAAGGTCGCACAGATGTTTTTGAAGCTTCAGGTTCATTTGTTGCACATCCTCCAATGGGTAAATGGGTTATTGCATTGGGAGAACAAATTGGTGGATTAAATTCTTTTGGTTGGCGAATTGGTGTTGCTTTTATGGGAACTCTTTTAGTTTTAGTTACTACAAGAGTTGCAATTAGATTAATTCGTTCAATTTGGTTTGGTGCTTTAGCTGGCTTCTTAATTGCAATTGATGGTTTAGCAATTGTGATGAGTAGAACTGCATTACTCGATGGAATTATGACTACATTTCTCATGCTTGGTATTTGGGCAGTTTTAATTGATCGAGATTACTCAAGGAATCGAATCAGTAGAAAATTAACTTCTGAATCAAGTTTTGGCGGCAGATGGACTTGGCATCCATACAGAATTGTCGCAGGAATATTTTTTGGATTGGCAATTGCCACGAAGTGGAATGCACTTTGGTATCTAGCAGTAATTTTGCTGCTGTCGTTAATTTGGGATTTTACTTTCAGAAAAATTAGAAGAGCAAAAAAGTCTTTTTTGGGAACTGTATTTTTAGATTCTTGGCTTTTAACAATTCAAGTTTTATTTGTAGCTTTTTTGACTTACCTTATTTCTTGGACAGGATGGATTCGTTCTGATAACGGTTGGGGAAGATCAACTTTAGAAAGTGATTCTGTAATTAATAATTGGGAAAGAATACTAACGGCTCTTTATAGATATCATGAACAAATTTGGAATTTTCACATCAATCTAACGACTGATCATAGTTATGAATCTTATGCACTAACTTGGCCAATTTTGTATAGACCAACTTCATTTTTTTACAAGGAAAATTTGCCAAATTGTGCAAGCAGTAATTGTGCTCAAGAAGTTTTAGCTATTGGCAATCCTTTAATTTGGTGGGTTTCTGTAGTTGCTTTACTTTTGTTACTTTTAAATTTCTTACGTTCTAGAAATTGGAGAGCAGGCACAATTGTTGCGTTATTTTTAGCAGGATGGGCACCTTGGTTGATCTTTCCTGAAAGAACAATGTTTTATTTTTATGCGATTTCTTTCTTACCATTTTTAGTAATTTCAATTTCTTATGTTGCTAATCTCATACATCAAGGTTTGTTGGCAAGAGGCCAATCTTTAAAAACTTTTTATGTCTTGGGCATAAGTCTTTTAATTGCAACAATAATTTTGTCTTTTTATTTTTATCCAATTTGGACTGCTATTTCATTGCCTAAAGAAGAATGGCTTGCCCGAATGTGGTTTGCAAAGTGGATTTAAGCGCCCTTAGCTTTCTTTAAAGCTTCGAAGAATTTCGCACCTTCAGTCACTTCTTGCTCAACTTTTTCTTCAACTTTTTCAAATGGTCTTTCATCCATTATTAAATCTCGTTCTGGATCTGGTTTAATCAAAGTTTTTGTTTCAACTGGTTTTTTGTAAATTACATAATTTTTTCTAATTACATTTGTCACAATTGGTTTAGGTTCAACATTTAATCTTTGTGCTGCAATAAATGCAACAGTAAGCCAAAGTAATAAAAATCCTAGAGAGATAAATGTCACAAATTGAGAAACATAATTAAAGTATGAAGCAATAATTACTGACACATTAAGTATAAATAAGAAAAAGGTAACATTTCTTCTTCTTTTTGCTGCAGTTACTGAAACTGAATCCGTAATTTTTTTACGATCTGGAATTAATTGACTGATTGATTTCATTGCATTATTAAATCTGGCAATAGATTTAGTCTCATTTGACTGTTCACGATTTTTTGCAAAAGTTGGATACAGGACTATTGCCCAAAGACCTAGCACGATAGCTAGCAGTAAACCTGACCCCATGTTAATAGGTTAGAAGTTTTAGTGATTATTTATTTAGAAAATTCGGGGTGTGTTTAAAAAATAATAATATTTTTACTTGTTTTTTAGTTTTGAAACTAAAGAATCAGTTATTTCATCTTCATGTATTGCATAAATCACATGATTTCGCCAAGCTCCATTTATATGTAAAAAGTTTGGTCTTATCCCCTCTTTTCTTAATCCAAGTTTTTCTGCAACTCTTAAAGATTTTGTATTTTCGGGCCTGATTGCTATTTCAATACGATGTAACTTTAATTTTTCAAAGCAATAATCAATCGCTAAAGCAACAGCTAAAGGTGTGTAACCTTTTCCTGCAAATTCTTCACCAATCCAATAACCAATGTAGGCACTTCTTGTTGAACCATAATTAATATTTCCCACCGTAACTTGTCCTGCCAATTTTTTATCTACTTGCATAACAAAAGGAAGACTTCTTTGCTCTTTTGCTTCAATTTTTAATCTTCTAACAATTTGAAAAAAATTTAATTTTCCATCATTAAATTCTTCAGGAACAGTTGCTTCCCATTCTTTAAACCAATTTTCATTTTGATCTCTAATTTTTGCCCAAGAAAATTTATCAGAATATTTTAAAGGCCTTAAAGTTAAATTATCTTGCTTTAAAACAACGGGCCAATAAGGCGCCATTTAATTTCCTAAAGTTTTTACGAAATCTTTTAACCATTGAGTAAACGCTGGACCAAAATCTTTTCTCTCACTTGCTAATTGCACAACAGATTGAAGATATGACAATTTATCTCCTGTGTCATATCGTCTTCCTTTAAAAATTACTGCATGTAATCCTCCACCATCAGAAGTACTTACATCTTTTGCTAAAGATTTCATGGCATCGGTTAATTGAATTTCACCATTTTTTCCAGGCTTGGTATTTTCTAATACTTCAAATACTTTTGGATCAAATAAATATCTACCAATAACTGCATAATTACTTGGTGCATCTTTTTGGTTAGGTTTTTCAACTAGATCAAGTACTTTAACTACATCTTCTTGATCAGTTTTTTCAATTTTTGCTGAACCATAAAGATGAATTTCAGTAGGAGCAACTTCCATCAACAACACAACTGAACCACCGTGTTTTTGTTGAACTTCAAACATTTTTTGTAAAACATAATCTCTAGGATCAATTAAGTCATCACCCAATAAAACTGCAAATGGTTCATCTCCCACATGTTCTTTTGCCATTAACACGGCATGACCTAAACCTTTAGGGACTCCTTGGCGTACGAAATGAATTTTTGCTAGCTCTGAAGGATCTTTAACTTTTTCTAGCAAGTCATTTTTGTTTTGTTTGGCTAATTCATTTTCTAGTTCAGGTGAATCATCAAAGTGATCTTCTAAAGCGCGTTTACTTCTACCGGTAATAAATAAAACATCATCAAGTCCTGCTGCAACTGCTTCTTCAACTACATATTGAATAGCAGGTTTATCAACAACAGGAAGCATTTCTTTAGGAGTAGCTTTTGTGGCAGGCAAAAATCTTGTTCCATAACCTGCAACTGGAACCACTGCTTTTAAAACTTTTTTCACGCCTGTTTCCCAAATCTTTCTAGCTTCTTACTTTATGCATAAAGATTACGCGTACCGAGTATGCTTCTTGTCCAATGCCTACACAAGAACCCCAAGAGACCAAGCAATCTTTGCGAAAACGTCTGCAAGAAACAAGACGAAATACTAAATTAAGCGATTTTGATATTGAGCAACTTACCAAACGTGGACTATTTGAACTTTCTAAAACATCAGGTGATGTTTGCATCTATATGTCTTTACCAGAAGAGCCTCCCACAAAAGATTTAATAAACGAAGTTAGAAAACTTGGCAGAAATGTTTGGTTACCAAGAATTAGTGGTGATGATCTTTTATGGGTTAAAAATCCAGATAATTTTGCAAAAGGTCCCTATGGAATTGATGAACCTGTGGGAGATGCAGTTTTTGCTAGAGATATTAAAAACTTAGGTGCAGTAATTTTGCCTGGTCTTGCAGTTGATGTTAACGGCACAAGATTAGGAAAAGGAAAAGGTTTTTACGATCGAGTTTTATCTCAAATTTCAGAAGATGTGAAAAGAATAGTTTTATTGTTTGATTTGGAATTTATCTTAGAAATTCCCAAAGAATCTCACGATATGAGCGTGCACACAATTGCTACACCTTATAGATCAATTCATTTCACCACTCCAGATCCTGACTAAACAGGTACTGAAGTTCCTAAATACAAACCAATACCAAAAAAAGCTAACCCTGCGCCAAAAGTAAATGCTGCATAGCCAAAAGTTGTGGCCCAATTTCTCTTTTTAGTATTTTCATGCATTTCCAAAGCAAGAGTTGAAAAAGTTGATAACGATCCAGCAAAACCAACAGTTAAAAATGGTTGAAACCAAGCTTGCCAACCTTCCATGGCAAAAAAAGCATCAGCAAAAAGTGCTGTGATAAGTCCTAGAACAAAAGAAGCAATAATGTTTGCTGGTAAAGATCCCATAGATATTTTTGAATTTTTTGTTAAGAATCTCAAACGAAAACGAAGCATTGAACCTAATGCTCCACCCAAAGCGACTGCAAAAAGTGTGGCAACAGTTTCGTTCATCGATCACTTCTTTGTTCAGATTTTTTTAAAGCAAAACTTGCTGCTGCATAGCAAGCAATAAAAGTTATAAATACATAAATAAATGCATAAATCCAATTTTGAGATTGTAATTGCCAAGTTGTTTCTAAAATAAAAGTTGAAAAAGTAGTGAAACCACCTAAAACTCCAACAACCCAAAAATGCCAAACATCTAA
>Ga0255174_1000739_pt1 | contig 10458 bp, 2 predicted proteins | sample Atl_Atl_RepB_8d_FD_189953 | JGI IMG/M metagenome (GOLD analysis project Ga0255174, IMG submission 189953) | Freshwater microbial communities from Altamaha River, Georgia, United States - Atl_Atl_RepB_8d | ecosystem: Environmental > Aquatic > Freshwater > River | place: USA: Georgia | collected...
GAGAAATTAGCATTAACTTTTTCAAATGCCGTGCGTAGGTCATCACCTAAACCATCGTTTACTTGATTACCTATGTTAATTGTCTGTATAGCCATTTTGCGCTCTCTTTTTAATATTTACCGTTACGCTAGTCTAACAAAAACCTGGCCACTTGTGCCTGTTTTGTGGTATGGATAACCTACAGCTACTCCTGCGGTAGCTGCGGCAGCATCGTCGGCATATGGTCCAGGTATACCAGTCCAGGCTGTAGTCTGAACAGTTGTGTCTGGAAATGTTATACCTGTCGTAGCAAAAGTATACTTACTAGCATTACCTGGATTAGGCTGTATCTGCACCTTAAGTCTATCTGGGCTGGTAACCACTACTGGATAGAAGCCTGAAGTGGATGATGCTGCCGCTGTTAGATTTATTTTGATCACTCCAGGGTATCCTGCCACAGGATATACGGTGCTGCTCACAGTGGTATTGCAATTAGCACCTACTACAGTCCAACCTGCAGCAATGTTTAAGTTGGTGGAGTTGTATGTGACAAAGAAGTAGTTGGTGCTTTCTGAACTGGTTGATGAAGTAAAATACCCGTCAGTGTTGAATGTATATTGATAGCCGCTGGTGCCTCGCAGCGCAGCATCGTCAAATGATAAGTAGCCTGTGTCCCAGGCTGTGCTCTGTCTTGAGCCATCAGCGAACACCACAGCACCAGTGGCTGCATCATCAAATATTAAAGCGCCTCTGGTATTAAGATCCCCGCCAAACTTACCACCACTTTGAACTACCAACCATCCTGAATAGTTTGAGTTTAACCCACCGTTGTTCGAAGGTAAAGCTGTGCCAATAAATAAACTGCCTTCTACCGCAGCACTCATCGTTCCAGAGCCATTGGCTGCAAATGTAAACAGGCTGTTGGTAGCACTAGAACTAGAACGATAGACACCTGCTTTGTCTATGCCTGCCTGAGCGACTCCGGTTGGACCTGACCAATAACTGCCAGTGCCACCATCTACGGTAAGATTTGAACCGTTGCCGATGTTAAAGGCATTCAGGGTTGGACCGCTCTGTAACAATACCACAGAGCCAGATCCAGAATATGACGAAATGCTGTTGCCCTGTATCTGGAAGGTGTTGTTCTGGCCTGTCTGTATGTTTATGGTCTTGTTGGTAAAGACATCTGAGCTTGATGCAGTGATGCCTGTTGCGCCAGTAAATGCTGTAGTTTGAATAGTGTTGTCTGGGAATGTTATACTACCATCTGCGCCAAATGCCCATAACTTTGAACCACCGCCTATGCCCGCACCGTTTGATATTATAAAAGTATCAGTCGGTGATGTTAGTGCAAGATTTCCAGATACTGCCGAAACTTCAGAGCCGACTATTTGAAGTTGATCATCTGTAGAAATTGCCGGAAACAATGTGTAAGGTTCAGGACCGTCTGTAATTAATGCAAACTCAGCACTGCCACTAATTAACTTGCTAACACCTTGCGAATTAATTGTTAGTTGACCGTCGTTGTTAACACCTAATGCTGTGCCGCCTATGTAGATGGTGTTGTTACTGACATACAAACTCTTCCAAGGTTTAACAGCACTACCTAGGTTGCCGCCAAGAGCAGCCTGTGGAACAACATCTCCGCCTATTGTTAAATCGCTGGTAACGGTAACAGTCTGGTCGATGGTGATTGCTGAACTATCTGTAGTGGTCATTACACTACCGGTAAATTCGAACGCTCCTAGATTTAACGTTGTATCAGCATTTAATCCCAGTGCAGTATACAGTTCTGTAAAGTTTTCGTTAACTTTGACAAAAGCGGCTCTAAGGCTATCACCTGTTCTATCGTTTGCTGTTGCGCCTATGTTTATTGATTGTTTAGCCATCTATCCGCTCCGATTATAATACAACCCAGCTAAAACTATCGCTGAGTATTTCTTTAGCTGTATTAGGACCCACAGTAGTAATAGTTGCAGCTAATGAATCTTTTACGGTTATCGTCGATACTCCATTGCCATTACTGATCACAAATCTTCTACCCGGAACAGTCGCAGCACTGGGAAATATGAGATCTTGTGCAGCCAAAGGATTGGCATAGATAATATTTCCTGTAATAACTCCTGTGCCGCTTAAATCTACACTGGCATCTAAACTAGATACATCCTGAACATCACCATACATCGTTCCAACGATATGTATATCTGGTGCTGTGATAGTTAATGTAGTTGTTTTTGTGATATTGCCGTTGAGGTCTCCTACTAATTTTCCTGCTGCTCCGTCGATTAATAATGTTGTTCCGTTCTTGGCATATAATCCATCTTTTAAAACAATATTAGATTCTGCAGTGATATCTGTTTCAAAATTTACAGCACTGTCAAATTTGATTGCACTAGAATCGCTGGTAGAAATTTTACTGCCTACAAATTCTAATACGTTACTCGAAAATAATTCGTTAGTAGATGTATCATACATTAAAGGTCTGCCGTTGGCAGTTGAACGAATTGGACTAACATAAAAACCAGCACCAGTCGAGTTCAATGCTGATCCGCTGGCATTTAAAATAATAGAACCTGCGTCTTGATTAGTAAATCCTGCCCTGTAGCCTAACGCGATAGAATATGCTCCTTGGTTAGTTTGACCTGCACTCCAACCAATTGCGATTGCTGATGTTCCTTGGGTGATTTGAGCTGCGGTATAACCAATACCAACTGCTCCCGATCCTTGCGTGACCTTACCGGCGTAATAACCAATAGCTACACCAGCCGATCCTTGACTATCATTACCTGCATTGTCTCCAATAGCAACCGCAGTTAGTCCTTGAGATATTTGACCGGCTCCGCCTCCTAATGTTATTCTAGTCTCTGCGGTTCTTAGTGTAGTCGCTGAAACGTTGCCGTAAATGTAGCTGTTAACGCTATCTACTAACACCGAGCTATCGTCAGCAAATACAGAACCAATTATATCTACACGTTGGTTAAATGCTACGCTGAACGTGTCTGTGGCCACATCTTTGGTAGTGATCAATCCGTAACCTGTGTTGATATACAGTGTATCCGATGTGCTATCAGCTACGATCGGGTTTAGTGTATCTCCGTTGATCACATAGTTTCTAAATGTAACCTGTGCCGGAGCAGAGTTTGAAATTGTAGCAATACCCGTAGTAAGGTCTGTTGATACTGTGATACCGAATCCTTGTTGAACTTGTAGAACTCCGGTATTAGTAATTAGAATTCCACCAGTTGCAGCACTTACAGAAATTCCAGATCCTGCAGTTAGTCCGCTGGGCAACGAAGTTGAATTTGTTAAGCTAGTAACACCTGTATTTGTTACAGTGATATTACCTGTGGCAGAACTAACTGATATAGCAGTCCCTCCCACTAATCCTGTTACACCTGCGTTATTAATGGTAATTCTTTCTGCAGAACTATCAACCACTAACTGCATCGCAGTTCCGGCTGTAAGATTTAGAGTATCACTAAATTCGTTAGCTTCAATAACATTAAAATCATCAACCGATACACGCTTGAAGAATGTTTTTTCTGGATCAATGATTAAACTTCCAGCAACAGTTGATCCAGAAGGAAGATCCACACTAGTATCGATTCCTTTGATATGCGCCGATCCTAACCAAAGACCGTTCATGGTATCAGTTAAGTTATCTCTATAACTGTCAACGTGCAATCGTTTCCAGGGTTTGATAATATCACCTAACCGAATCGTATTTGAAGTGGTTGGTATTAAATTATTGTCAAACTGTTCAAAATCGATTAACGATCCGCCCCCACTGATAGACGCTGCTAATGTTTCAAAGTTAGCATTAATTTTAGTAAATGCGTCATTAACGTTACTCCAAAGTAACGGTGGTGAGCCTGATGTTATCTGTTCTAATGGCATTATGTTCTCCCTACCGCAATTTCAATTGTTCCGATATGATCCGAGTCGTAGTCTTGTAAGGCTTTACCGACTACAGTTCCTACCTTCACATCTACAGCGGCTATTGCAACACCGGCTATCGATGATGTCACTAACAGATCGCCTTTCTTAATTTTTCCTACTACACGACAAGGAACACGTCCCTGTAGAGCGACTAGATTTTTAAATCCTGGACATGCATCATACATGACAAAAGCTGCGGTATTAGAAACAACACCTGCTACTCTTGTATCGCCTTTTACGTTTGTAGTTGTAACTTCTTTGTCTCCGCCGAATACTAAAACGGTTCCAACTTCGTATTCTTTATCGCCTTCATAGTATTCTGCTAAGTCAGCGGAATATGTTGCCTGCAATCTTGATTCGTTCGGTGATGTTCCTGTTAAAGTCCATCGTCCAGTGATAGTTCCTGAGGTAGTATTACCACCAGTAGTTAATGCAGTGGTCTGCACACTTGAACAGGTAATAGGCGCATCGCTAACACCGTTCTGTGTTTTGAAGTTATGAACATCATTCCAGTAAGCGGTTTTCTTATCGATGGCCAATGTTCCATCTGATATTAGAATACCACCAGCTGTATTATAACCATAGAATCTAATGTAGCCGCCCGATCCAGCTGTCGCTGTATCGACAGCTAAGTTGGTGTCGATCTTCAATGATTGTAGATCAGCGGTTCTTCCACCGAAGTCACCATTGCTGTCTCTTACGATAAGTTTGCTGGCTTCAACAGATGAACTAGAACCAGCAGCAGAATCAATGACTGTGTAGTCACCATCTGATGCACCTGTGCCTCCTGTTCTTCTTAAGAAGCCGGATGAACTGTATTGTGTTTTCTTAACAGCACCACCATCATTGACCACAGTAGTGAATGCGACCGCTCCTACGTTAGCTGTGCTCAGTCCAGAGTTACCTAGAACAGTCTTTGTTCCGATCTGTTCAATTTTGCTGGTCAATATTCCGTTATTCTTAACAGATATCCAACCGCTGGTTGCATCGAACTGATTAGAATCAAAACTTGCTAGACCTCTATCTGCCTGTGTAATACCAGTAGCATTACCTCTGGTAGTAGCAGCATTCATATTCAGTTTACTTTGATCAATAGCTGCTGAAGCGTTAATATCAGCATTGAGGATAGCACCTGCTTGGATCTGAGCATCTATTTGATTTATCGCACTGTCAACGCCTGGCCTTAATTCAAAAGAAATATCTCCGATGATTTTAGCATTGATAGCACTGTTTCCAGATCCGGTAAATGTGATAACATCAGCTGCTTGGACATTTGTTACTGTGAATTCTTGTAAGTTATTAAATGTCAAGCTTCTAAGGTTAACAGCATCCTGCGGATTGGTTGGGTTTGAAAGATTGATGATCTTATTGTTGTTAAGATCCATGGTTCCTTTCATACCTAACTGACCATCTAAAGACATAAAACCACCGCTAATTGGCGGTATTAAATTAGTGCCGACAATCGGACTACCACTGTGTGATAGGCCCAATCTTCTATCAATATATGTTCTAGTAGCATTCTCTGTAGGAACAGTATCTGTGGCATTGTCAGTCATTCCCGAATCTGTTGAGAATTCTGAGATAGGAACACCACGTTTGAAACCAATACCGTCTAGGTTACTTAGAGCGATAGCCGCTGAGAACGATACTCTACCAGTTCCTTGGTCAACGCTGAAATAAGGTCCTACCCTGAAGTTACCAAATTGGTCAGTGGTTACATAGAATACACGACCTACGCTACGTTCTTCAACTTCGTTGGCATCGTTAACCGCATTAACTGGCGGTCCGTAAATTTCGTTTGGATAGTTGGTATCTGCGTAAGAACCTGTTCCGATTTCTAACAAATCATGACCTGTCACACGAGTTAACGAAATACGAATAGTTAGAGAACCATCAGCACCGTCTGATCTGATAGGAACACCTGCCTTGATCGTATGTGAATTTTGATAGGCGTTTATTGGATTAACCAATGCTCTATTGAGTGTGACTCTACCGTAAGGCTGACCAGTATCTGTTTCGTTTTCATAGTTAGAAACGATATATTCCTCCCCACGGAATACGAATTTACTTCCGTCTGCCCTGGATGTGTCTGCAGGACTTAGAGCTACCACTGCGAAACTAGTATCGCCTGCTCGTCCTGTTACTTTACCCACAGTGTGTGTTCCGGATTGTGAACCAGAAGTATCAACGGCTGTGCCACCCGGGGCTTCGGAAATTCGGAAGCTATTTAAACTTAAACCAGTTGAAATAACAAAATAATGTTTGTTTAAACTGATACCTGTTGGTAAACTTCCATCAGTTGTGAACTTTAAGACATCTCCAGCTGAGAATCCATGAGACGCTCTAGTAATCACTGCTGGTGAAGCTATTGTTATAGTGCAGGTCGCTGTTGTTCCTGCGACATATTCTCCAGGTTGATAATATGTAAAATCTATGTAGTTATAGTTTTCTCTAAGAGTTGTCTTAGTTAGACCTTCCATAAACAGTCTATGTGTTCCGGATCCCGCACTGGCTATAACTATAGGAGTTCCGTTAGCAGAAGCAGCTAATCTAAAATCAGTATTAGTTAATCCATCTGATATAACATAGTAGGTAGTTCCTATAGCATAACCTGTTGGTAAAGTTCCTGTAGTAGTGAAACTAACTGTAAAGTTTTCTAAGAATCTATGAGTTCTTCGTCCAACAATAGTAAGGCCAGTTCCGTTGGTTAATGTAGCAGAACTTCCTGAAGGAGAAGTTGAAACCTTAAACTGATCGTATCTTGGAACTTCGATGATATAATACGTTGTTCCAGAGGTGAATCCGTTGGCGGTAGATGTTGGGATAAATCTATCGCCGATTTTTAATCTATGATTAGAACTGGTCGTGCAAACGTTTGTTGCGATAGTTGTTACAGTAGCAGTTAAAGATATTACTCCTGGTGAACCTGCTGTAAATAAAACGCCATATGGTTCGTTTTTAGTATCGCTGTAATCTTCAAACTGTAGAACACGATATACGTCTTCCGATTCAGCTAATACTAAACCAGTAGATGGTCGAACAGCTACTTCAACTAGGTCGCCGGTTAACACGATTTGAGAATTAGATCTCAATGACATCTTAGTTCCGTCTGGAATAGACGCATATAAACCGTCAAAGTTTCCTGTGGTGTCGCTGGTTAGGTTTAATCTAGCAACACCTGTTGGTAAGTCAGCTGTGGTAACAGAAGTAACTGGATATCTATAGATTAAGTTACCATGATCGACTTCTAGTTCTGAATTGTTAAGCGGTTCATAATCGTAATTGTTTACGTAGATGAACAAACCGCCCGTGGTGTTAGCAAAACTTGGACTTGGATAATAACAGTCAACTCTTTGTGACATGTCAAAATACATGGTAGTTGGAGTTGAAACTTCTAGTGGATCTGAACCTTCTGCAACTAGAGCATAGACACCGTGTGCGCTCGATCCAGCCACAGAACGAATTTGTGCACCGTTCAACGAATAGTATGAAGTATAGCAGTAGTAGGTAAACATCGACACAGCTTCAACTAGAGCACCGTTGGTAGCAAAAATACCATAGCCCATGTCGTTGACCTGTGTAAAGTCGTTGCCTAGAATAGATCTATTACCAGGCATTAGAATTTCATATCTATTAGCGTTGGTGTTTACAAACCCAATAGTTTGTGTTTGTATCGTTGATTTATTGGTCTGTAATGCTGTCCTTGCTGTTAGTAATGCTGCGGTATAAGAATAAGAACTTAGGTTAGGCAGAGTTTCTGCTGGAGCAGATCCAACACCTCCACTGACAGTGGCTACTAAATTGGCCATCAATGTTTCAACTGTGGCAGCTTCTGTTGCAGTAGCACCTGTTCCTGTTACTCTAGGAGTTGTTGAATATGTTGTGGTTGGCGCAAGATTTTGTATGACCTGTTTAATCAAATACTTTGTGTAATTTAATGCCGCAGCAGTTTCAGAAACTTGTCCAACAATTTGATTTGTTATAGCAGATCCTACACCATCATAGTATTTTAAGCCGGCATCTCTAGTTTGACTGTTTCCACCGTAGACTAAGTCGTAGGCCACTGCTTCACAGATAAAGCCAACATCACGAGCACAGGTTAGTGAATCATAAACAAATGAACCAGTGAATGGAGCGATAGAACCTGCGATTTGTGCGTTAATCCAAGCTACAGTTTCATCTTTGATAAAGTCAACGTTGGCTAATAATAATGTTTTGGCATTAGCTAGGTTAGTTGATAATCCCGGGGGATTGGTCATTATCAAGGTTGGGGAATATATCAAACCTCTATTGACGATCTTTGTTATAATATCAGAACTTGTGTCAACGGTATTTTTAGAAGTTGTATCAGCAACGACGTCTTTAGCCAATGTGTGGGCATATTCGATCGCTCTTATAGTAAGATCTTTTTGGCTATCAATGACTACTTCGGCATTGGCTAAACGATAAGTTGAACCTGCTTTTCTAGAATTATAGTTAGTTTGGAATACAACATCATAACCTAGGCCGTCAATAATTAATCCAACGTCTCTGTTACAAATTGATTCGTTGTAACTGAATAATGTATAAGGCCATTGTGTAGTTTCATCTAAGACAAATGTAGCAGTGGATCCGTCCTTGTTATAGACAAAGTCTCTGATATAGTTGATACGATAAACAGTATCAAGATAGATAAAGCTACATGGAAGTTGTGGATATCGATCTAATCCAGTAACTTGGAGTCTAGTTGAACTTACTACATTGGTAATCCTAAATTCTAGGTTACCTGAGAATCCGTCAACAAATATACCACCAGCAAATGTTTGAGCATCTATACTCTTAGAGAATGAAGCACACTCTTGAGCATACGGGGATTTGGCAAGGATCTGTCCTTCTGGATCGAGAACACACATGAAACCACCGTGTCCTTGAGCAGTAATCGCCTGCCAACGAACTGCATCATTAGCAAGGAATACGTCCATCTGATCATTTTCTTTAGGATAGTTAACTGAACCAGAACCATCCATTACATCTTTAAGAGCAGCAATTAGATCGTCGACTACATCAGTTGCACCTGATTCTGCAATATACGCTGTGTCGATAACCTGGTCATAGTCTGTTTGATTTCTAGTAACAGCTACGTTATTAATAACTTGTCTGGCTATAACATTTAATCTATCCACGGCTGCTAGAGTCTGTGATAGTTGAGTTGTAATAGCTATACGACCGCTGGCATTTTGATAATATTTTAATGCAGCCGAAATAGTTCTACCATAGCCACCCCACTTAAGGTCAAAGATAAGAGCGTCAATAATTAAGCCAGCATCTCTTTTACATATTCTGCTGTCATAGGTAAATGTTGTGGTAAATGGAGCAGTGCCAGCAGCAATTTGATCATCGATCCATGCTACAGTTTCTTCAGCAAGGAATGATCTGTTTAAGGTCAATAATGCTGCGGCTAATCTATAAGCACCCTTGTTATCAATTTTTGGATAAACAGGCTGCGAACTGTTTTGTAGATAGTGATAACCGAATTCTTGTGTTGCAGTCGTTAACCCGTCATTGGTTAGATCTCTGCGGAATTTCATAAATGCCCAAGGGCTTGATGATGTTCCTTGTCGTGGTCTAACAATAACTCGTCTAAATTCATCACCAACAATGGATGTATTTTGTGGAACTCTTAACGGATAGTTTTCTTCATAGATACCACTTTCTACTAAAACAGTAACCTGTGTAGATCTTGCAGCATCTCCATACATAATAGGCTCGCCTAATTCAAAGGCACCGTATTTGATATCGACGTCGAATATTTCGTTTCCGCCGCTGTCTAATGCTCCACTATGAGAAAGTATTTGTGCTAACGCACCAGAATTAACACCTTTTAAGAATAAACCTTCTCTAATATCTCGACCACGATATGCTGTTGGCGTGTTGGTCAAAACATCACCTGTAAAGTCTGTTCTATAGTTGTCTGTTCTAATTAAGAACCTTGGTAGGTCAGCTACAATAGTTGGTAGTGTTGTAAAACCAGATCCTTGATCGTCAATAACGATAGAAGCAATAACTCCACCTGTTACTACAGCAGTTCCGAATGCACCTGTGCCTCCACCACCTGTAACTCTAACAGACACTAGAGAATATCCTGTGCCTCCGTTGGTAATTGCCACAGAGTTTACTTTGTAGGTAACATCAAATGTAGCACCACTACCAAATGCACTGTCTGTGGTAGTCGTTATTCCAACTGATCCAGGCAATGCTGTATACACACCTGTTGATACTACTCTAAATGTAACAATAGCACCTGGAGTAGTTGCTGTAGATAATACTTCAACGATAGCTGGACCACCGCCACTTGCAACAGTTCCGCCTGACAGTGTTAATCGATCACCAACGTTGTAGTTTACACCGTTGTTGTTTGCAGTGATTGTATCGACACTCATTCTAACAGTAGCAGCGAATCCTGCTCCTGATAACGGAGAACTATCGATGTCTGTTAATGTGCAAGTTCCGGCTCCGTTATTAAATGTTAATAACTTTTGATAAGGACCTAGTTCTAGTCTA
>Ga0255174_1000742_pt1 | contig 10373 bp, 7 predicted proteins | sample Atl_Atl_RepB_8d_FD_189953 | JGI IMG/M metagenome (GOLD analysis project Ga0255174, IMG submission 189953) | Freshwater microbial communities from Altamaha River, Georgia, United States - Atl_Atl_RepB_8d | ecosystem: Environmental > Aquatic > Freshwater > River | place: USA: Georgia | collected...
TTATTTGATAAGATTCAATCGCATTCATATAGCCATCGAGGAAGCCAATTCGATAACAACCAACCACAATCATTCTATCCCGAGAAGCCTGATCTGAAGCCATGTATTCCTTTACAGGAGCTTCGTAAGTTGATCGCCACTTCCTCATAACCGCCAACATTTCTTTTTTATGGGGTCCGATTCTATCTGCCATTTGCTCTTTATCCCTTTTAGATAGATTGTCAAACTTAAGATAGGAATCAGTTAGCAATTTCCCCTGCTTGAACCCGTTTACAAACCCATCTCGGTAATTGAATTGATCCTCGGATATAGCAAAGGCGACCATTGCCTTCCGTTGACTTTTAGTTATGGGTCCATTTGTGCCAACAGGGTTTGTGGTCGCCTTCTTATCTCTTTGACTTCCAGAAGTAGTTACTTCGTCCTTTCCCTGCCTTTCTGATTTGCTGACGACCAGCGATTCATCAGAAGGCCTTACAGCTTTTTTTGAATCGGTCTTGGTAGTTACATTCTCCCCTGCTGCCATAATGCCATCGTTTAATTCCTCTTGACCAACACCAACTGCAGGACTTGAAAGGTCACTACGCTTCACGGAAGTAACAATCAACTTGAAGGCTAAGATTGCAGGTATGGTTGAAATCATGGCTCCAAGAGCCCATTTATTGCCGATACGCCATTTGGAAAGATAGTTGGTGGAAAAGACTTGTTTTGGCAACGGAGGCTTTACGGAAACATCATTAGGTATTGAATTGCTTGCTCCTGAAGAGTCACTCGCCTCGACCGCCTTTGGGAGCGAATCAGCAACACGGTGTAGAAAAAGACCTTTCACTTGACCTGCCGGAGCCCAACCCTTTAGACCCTTCCGCCAGACTAATGTAAGGGGATCGATACGTTTTGACGCAGCAAGCTGTTGGAGCTCTTCAGGTGTTACTGGCCCAAAACGTTGACCATGTATGACATAATGCCAAACATTTTTCATAAGACATGCTCATTGGCTTAAAAATTTAGTCCCGTCTTTCTTGTGCTTAGTTAAAAAACGGTCTCCACATTAAGCGCTTCCATGCGCAAAAATTAAGCTGGCATCCTGTCAGATAATTGATGAGAATTTGCAACAGTCAGCATCCGGTTGATTGCGCCTGAAGGGTCACAAATTGAGTGATACCCACGTAAAATACATTGAACGGATGCAAATTAAGGTCTAATCATATCTAGATTCCCTAAACATTGTCATTACCTTGCCCTCGAGTTCCAGTATAAGTTGACCTTTGAATCTTCTGTTTACTCTGTCCTCGTATAGCTTGACAATTTCTTTTACCTCGGCCCGTTGCTTCTTAGGGTCAAATGGAATTTTCTCAAAGGCGTCCAGAAGCTGACTTGTTTTTCCATTATGTTTTTTGTGTTCGCTTTCAGTCGCATAGATATCAGGCATGTTTTCCAAATGGCTTACAATTGCCTTCATGGCGTTGACTTTGGGGGTACCATTGCCAATTGAGAAAACTTTGAGGCCCATGAACACGCAAAAAAGGAGCGCCGCTGATTTGATATATCCTGCAGCTCTATTTCCTTTGCCTTCAAGCCATCGCTGGTAGGCAAACAAACCGGTTCCGCCCATAATAGTGAGCCAAATTGTCCATGTAAAAATGGTCCACACAATGGGAAGCCAAAAGCTTATTCCATAGATAACCAAAAGCGCAGGCACAGCAATTATGGCTATGGCTATAGCCGATGTCTGCCAGTCCGAATCATGATTTGATTTATCTGCATCATTTTCAATGGCGGAGGTGTCTGGAAACAAATTCCGAACAGACGAAGCCGCAACCCACTTATCAGAACCCCTTGTACATACCAAGGTTGATTGGTCGATAGTGCCTTGTGATGCCAGCTCTTTCAAGGCTGAAAAGGTGAGTGGGCCAAATGATTCTTCACCGACAGCGTAGTACCACTTAGCAGCAGCCATATTGGCCTCGTCAATAGTAAGGGCTCCATCACTAATTGCGGGCTTTGTTCAGAAAAGGGCCAAAATTCTTTTGGGGACTCACTAGACCTTGCTTAAGTGATCGAACTAATTCAAGGAAAATTCGTGCCAGTTTCCACCGTTGGCCCAGAATCTGAAGGAATTCCGCATTACAAATAGCATGCCGACAGGAAAAATGTTTTCTTATAGTGGGGTACGGGAGAATATTGGGACCAAGATGCTGTGGAAGCCGAAACTAGGCTCGCTTCATTAGTTGCAAAGGCTCAGGCTGGTGACCGTGAAGCGGTTGCCGAGCTTATTTCCCATTCCATCGACCGTCTTTACATATTGACGAGAAGAATGCTCCAGACCTTCCCAAGACTCCATCGATGGGAGGAGACTGATGACGTTTTTCAGAACGCAATGATTCGGCTCCAAAAGGCCTTGGAGCAAATCCAAATTGAGTCGCTCAAACACTTTTATAATCTGGCAGCCCTTCAAATCCGAAGGGAGCTGCTAGAGATGAATCGGGTCCATTTTGGAAAATTTGGAATCGGTGCAAATCACAAGAGTACAAATGTTTACCAGAAAAGTATTGATGCGGAATTAGGACATCCACCCGAGGAATTAGAAGGATGGCTCAGATTCCATCAGGCTATTGAGAGCTTGACTCATGACGAGCAAGAAGTTGTGAATCTGCTCTACTACCAAGGTGTTCGCCAAGAGGAGGCAGCCAAAATCCTTGATATGCCTTATCGGACATTGAAGCGTATATGGCACTCAATTCGCTACAAACTCCATGGTGTCCTCGATGAGAACCAATGATTTGCTGGCAGACCTCCTGATCGAGTGGGAGGTTAGTTTTGAAGATGGCAATGAAAAGACCTCTGAAGAACTTGGTGGGTCTAACCAAGATTTGGTTGAAGAGCTTCGAAAGAGGATCAAGGCTCTCAAGGCGACTGAGTGGATGGACTTGTCTGGCTCTTTTGGTGGTTCAGAGAAAACAAATCAGGACTATTCCGGCCAGACCATCAATAATCGTTACTTGATTGAGAGCTTCTTAGGCTCTGGCGGACACGCTTCCGTATGGGCCGCACTTGATTTGAAATTGGCAAGGCGGGTAGCAGTAAAAATCCCGCACAACGCTAGCATATCCAGCAATCTTCAGGCAGAGGGGCAGCGAATTGCCCTGCTAAAGCACCCGAATATTCTACCCGTATTTGATTTTGGCAATTGGGGTGACCTTACATTCATCGTTACAGAACTAGTGACTGGGATCAGTTTAGAAAAGACGATAGCCAAAAGTAGGCTATCACCATTCAGGGCCTGCCAAATCATCCAAAGTGTTGCCGGGGCGCTTGATCATGCTCATGCGTATCAAATTGTCCACTTGGATGTAAAACCGTCAAACATATTGGTGGATCAAGACGGTACGGCCCGACTGTGTGATTTCGGGGTAGCTGTTTCGAGTGCAGCCCCAACTCACACTCTTACCGGGACACTTCAATATATGGCCCCGGAGCAAGTTTCGGGGCAAAAGGTTTCACCTCGAACAGACATTTACTCCCTTGGCGTGCTGGTACATCTTTTGTTTACCGGCGAACTGCCATACCGGGCCCGGCACCCAGTTGAATTCAAGGACGCCATAGCTTCAGGGTCAGTCTGTTTGGCCGGTGACCTTTCACCGAATATTCGGCGAGTTTGCCAGAAGGCGTTGGCCCTCGATCCTGCCCTTAGGTACGAAAAAGCATCACAATTAGCTGAGGACCTTACCCCCAAGAAGACCAACCATTTCAAAGGGCCATTGATGTTGATGGTGTTGCTGATGGGGCCAATGTGGTTGGCATTCAATAATTCCGGTCCTAACCTGCCAACACTAAATGAAGATTGGCTTTCCCATGTCCACAGTACAGAAGCGGCGGACCAAATTCGACTTGTTCAAGAAGAACTTGTCAGGCGAAACACCAAATTAGCTAATCCCGGAAAAGCCATTATCAAGGACGGCGTGGTTGTTGAATATGAGTTGTCAACTGACTCTGTGTCCGACATATCACCTATTCGGGCCTTCCAAAAACTGGAAAAGTTGACCGTTGCCGGGACTAGAACCGCTAAGGCAAATGGCAGATTGTCTGACCTGAAGCCCTTGAGCGGAATGGGTATAAAGTGGCTGAGTGTCACATACAACCGACAGTTGCAAGATTTGGGACCATTGGCTGACCTGCCTCTTGAATTTCTCAACTGTGGGGAGTGTGATGTCTCGGACTTAAGCCCGCTTAGAACCTGTCCACTAAAAGTGTTGGTTTGTGGTTTTAACCCTATATCCGATCTTAGCCCGCTAAAGGGGCTTTCTCTCGAAGAATTACATTGCAACACAACAAAGGTTCGTGATTTGGGCCCGGTAGCCGGGATGCCCCTAAGGGAAGTTAGGTGCCAAGACTCTCAGGTCGATAACTTGGAGCCCCTGAGAGGAGCTCCGGTGGGCCTATTGGAGTGCCACCGAACCAACATTACCAATATCGCCCCGCTCGCAGGGAACGCTTCGATATGGGGGCTGAACATATATGCGACCAAGGTCCATGACAAATCGCCATTGGCCACCCTTCCGAAGTTGCGCTTGCTTGCCCTCAGTTATGACCCCAAGGTTGATCACGATATTCTTGTTCAAATGCCATGGCTTGAAGAAGTCAACAATCAGCCCGTCAAGGCTTTTCTCAAGAAAAACGAAGCCGGTCCAGCCTTATTGCGGTGAGTTAAAAAACCAGTAGTCGCCTTTGCCTAATTTGTCAAAATTTCTTGGTCTTTTGATGAAATCCTTCGCCAGCCTAGAACAATTTTCCTGAAATGTTCCAGTTAAACTGAAAGTAATTAGTCCACCTTGATGATTAGGTTTTGAAGGCTGTGGCCTTCAGGCTTATCAGGCTCAAGGTGCTCCCTCATGAACTCACTTACTTCATTAGATCAAGTTGTCGGTCAAAAACTTGTCGTTGAACAGGCCAAAGTCGCCCTACAAGCCGCCAAGAATGACGGAACAAAATTCGATCACGCCATGCTAGTAGGCGGTCCCGGCCTCGGAAAAACACAGATAAGCCAGTTGATTGGCAATGAAATGGCGGATGGCTTTCTGGAAGTTCTTGGCCAGAGTTTATCTTCTACCGATCAACTTAATCCCACCCTTCTTTCCCTCGCCACACGGGGCCAAAGGCCGGTGCTTTTCATTGACGAGGCACATGAACTGCCTAAAGACATCCAAACAGCACTTTATCTTGCCCTAGATCAGGGAAAGGTGGTTCTACAGGGCCGCAACAACTCTAGGCCGATTGGAATCCCGATCGGGTGTGACTTCACCGTTCTTTTGGCCACAACACATGAGTACCAGCTTCTTCCACCACTTCGGGACCGAATGAAGCTCGTCCTTCGATTTCAACATTACTCTTCCAGCGAACTGGAGGAAATTTCCAAAGCTCGGGCTGATGCGATGAACTGGAGAGTTGAAAATCAAGCAGTATTTTCCTCAATTGCTGGCCGATCTCGAGGAACACCCCGTCTTGCCTTACGTCTGCTCCAAGCTGCATACCGGTGTTCACGAGGTAGAAACGGATCAACCATTTCTGTAGAGGACCTTGAACTAGCTTGTGAATTGGACGGAATCGACTCTTCCGGACTTGGACACCTCGACCGGCAATATCTGTTGATTTTGGCCGAAGGGCCCACCGCCTTAAATGTGGCAGCATCTCGCTTAGGGATTCAGTCAAAAACTGTTTCTGACTGCCTTGAGCCTTACCTACTCCGTACCGGACTCATGTACAAGGACGAATCTACAAAGCGAAAACTGACACAAAGAGGCCGTGAACTAGTGGAGAGTTTCCACAATGCTTGAGGGCCAACCTGTAAAGCATGCCATCAGCGTCTCAGAAATGGCTTGTAACCTTGCCCTATCCCGGCAACGACTGAACCAACTCATCCGCCAAGGCAAGATGCCCAAACCGGATAAAGATGCAAATTCCAAGAGGCCCTTCTTCACCCTCGAGAAGCAACGGGTCTGCCTTGAAATACGGAAGACTGGCTGTGGGCTGGATGGCGTTCCAATTTTGTTTTATTCACCAAGGAGGACCAAGAAATCTCCCGCTGTTTCACCAAAAAAGAAAGGGCCAAAGGTCCACCCTTTGGCCACCTATTTAACTTCGCTGGGGAAAAATCCAACTTACGAAGAGTTGGACCAGACTTTAACCCGCATCTATCCGACCGGATACGAGGACCAGTCCATCGAAGAGGTCATTGCCAAGGTCTATTCCGAATTGGCCAAGACCGCTGAGTAAAAACTCGAACGATAAGAACCATTATCAGTTGAGTTTCCAGTTCTAACTGGAAACTTTGTGGAACATTTCTGGAAAAATCATGACCACAATCCAAGAAAACTGGAGCGATAATGTTGGCCTTTTGGCCCAGTTCCTCAAGGAGCAAGACTATTCCGCCAATACAAAGCGGGCCTATCGGAACGACATCCAGTCTTTCGTGAAGTGGTTCGAGAGTGCCAACGCCGAACCGTTCAGGCCAGACCGAGTAACGGTTTCCGATGTGGTCGGGTTTCGCACCTCGATGCGGTCTTCTGGTAAGTCAGTTGCAACGGTCAATCGATGTCTAAACGCCCTTAGGGCATTTTTTGGATGGTTAGTCGAAACCGGAAGTATTCCAAAGAGTCCAGTCACCAAGGTCAAGGAGCTTGGGCGGCAGCAATTAGCCCCTAAGGGCTTAGAACAATCAGAGATTCGCCGTCTCTTAAGGGAGTGCGAACTTAGACGGGATAACCGGACTCAGACTATATTCGCTCTTCTTGCGTACACGGGTATCCGAGTAGGCGAATTGTGTAAGCTGCGGATTTCCGACCTGACAATCAAAGAACGAACTGGTTCGATCCTGATCCGGTCTGGAAAGGGAGCCAAAGAACGAACTGTACCCCTGCCTGCCGAAGTCCGACGCATCCTCCGAGAGCACATACCGCAGATTGGTGGCCCTGACGAGGCGTTTGTTTTCCAAGGTCAGCGAGGGCCCCTCACGCCAACAGGCGTAAGGACGATCTTCAGAAAGTACGCTCAGATTGTTGGTTTCACGATTTACCCACACCTTTTCCGCCACACCTTCGCCCACGCCGCTTTAACGGCCTCCAACAATGATCTCGTAGGGGTTAGTCAGCTTCTGGGGCATGAAAGCATCAACACCACGGCAATCTATACACAAAGGAGCCATAAGGAGCTCGGTGGGATTTTGGACAAGGTGTCTTTTTAGAGGAGGACCGATAATGGATTTCTCGAAGCGGGAGTACCTGTTGAAATTCCGACAGAACTATGGTGGGGTCCGCCAGTATCGAGTTGGAGATTACTTGTGGACACGGCTATATCCCAAAGTCATCAATAGCACAGAGTATTTCATGTGCCGGTTTGAGCCATGGAGCCCGGAATACCGAAAGCCCGCCGCAGAGTGTTGGGATCACTTCGATGAGGTTTTTAGCGGCGAGTTTCTTGTGCCTTGCGAATATGTGGAGTTCGACGAAGAAGCCGAGGTTGAATTCAAAGCTGAAAGACAGGGTTTAATTAAGACCTTGAAGATAAAGTGGCTTGAGTCTGGCGGTACTTAGAAAATAAAGCAAAAAAACGGCTCTTGTACTAACAAGCTCATTTGGCCGTCTTGAGATATGCCGAACATAGGGAGGCAGCTTGATCCAGCCAGCCATTATAATCCGCAACAAATTACCGACTATTTTTCTTTCGTCGCCCGTCAAATCCCGATCCGCAAGTCAATTCGGGTTCAAACCAGCTTATCACAAAGCTAATCACAGCAAGCAGCAGTAAAAATCCTCCGGTCATATTTATCCATCTCCATTGGATCGCCTTGGCCCAATTCTTCCGAGAAGTCAAAAATGACTTCAATATCACCAGTACAAGGCAAGCATTCACATCTTAATGGAGCTTACACCATAGTCATAAACGATAGTGAGCACCTCATATGCCTTTTTGAGCCGGCAATTAGCCGGCTTAAAGACCTCGGTTTTATGTGCTCCGCCGTATCACGTTGATAAGGAGCAGACCATATGACCAAACTTAATTGTCCAAGGATTTGTCCAAGGATTTTGTCCAGTTCGATGCCTTCCGCAAGCTCTTCCACATAAAGGACTTACGAGTGGGACCGCAGGGATTCGAACCCTGAACCAAGGGATTATGAGTCCCCTGCTCTAACCGTTGAGCTACGGTCCCGTTCGACGCCCGCAGGCGGTCGAAAAACTCAATATAGCGGCCAAAACCACAGGAAAACACTGAAACCGCTTACGATTTGATTCGGTCAATCATTCCAGAGGAATTCGGTGGTTAGGGGCTGCCAAATTCTCCCAATATTCTGAAAAATCTGCCCGGTTCCTGCGAATATAGCCTTGGAGGAACCTGCCGTGCCGCTTCGCGTCTGCTTTTCCCGATTTTCTTGTTTCCAAAGCCACCCCGGAAATTCCGGTTCATCCGAACCGGAAGGGGATGGTTTTTCGGGGGATGGCGAACAGGATTTCACCATCGCCATGTGGCGGAAAGAACTGGCGGATGCGGGCCAGAAAGCCTGGATTGTGGTTCCAACCGCCCGAAGGCGACGGGCTTTGCAGCAACCCCTGCCCAACGGAGCTGAAGGGGCCCGTTTGCTTCCCCGTATCGTTTCTCTTGCGGAGCTGGCCTCGCATCTGGGCGGTTTCTGCATGCGCCAAAGCCGGTTGATTGGCGGTGCCGAGCAGGCCCTTCGATTCTCCCACGCCCTCCAGGCCACCGGTCAAACCCACTCCCCGGGCATGGTGGAAAAAGCCATTCGTGCATGGAATCAGCTGCATACGCAGGAGCCCTTGGCCGAGGAAGTGGCGGAATCGATCCGGGAAACCGGACGGGATTTGGCCACCAGGCGATCCGAGGCCCTGCAACCTGTCATGTGCTTGTACCGCGAAGGCCTGGAAGCCGATGGCGCTTCCGATTTCCATTCCACCACTGAGAACCTGATAGATGAACTCGGCGAATCCGATTCGCCGGTTGCCCGCTGGGTGGAACGCAATCTCCCGTTCATCCTCCTGGATGGTTTCCACCATCTCGACAAGCAGTCACTCAGGCTGGTTGAAAACCTGGCCAATCTCACCGAGGTTCGCTGGTGGATACCCTCCATTCGGGGCCAATATTGGCATGGGGATGTCGAGCGGACCCTCGAGCGTTTGTTCCTTCCCACAGGCAGGTCCATGCAAGATCCGGCAGAACCTGACGGCCCCTTGGCCCCGTTGGCTGCCTGTCTTTCCACACCCAAGACGGAATCGCCCATCCCGTTGCCCCAAGGTGCCCTGCGCATGGCCCTGGTGGCCCAGCGCCGTGATGAACCCTCCTGGGTGACAGCCGAAATCCGGTCCCTGTTGCGCGATGATCACCACTTGAGGGAAAACCCCCACCGCATAGCCATCGTGGTGCCGGACAGTTCCGAGGCCACCAGATTTCGTATGGCTTGCCAGCGCGCCGGAATCGCCTGTTCGCCCCAGGCGGAAACCATGACTTTGGAGTCATCCCGGTTGGCCCGTTTGGTCCGCGTCGCTTTGGCCGCGAGGGATGGCCTGTTTTCCCACGAACAACTCCACACCCTGCTGGGAAGCAGTCAATTCAACCGCAAGCTGGAAAAGAAATGGCTGCTTCCCCAATTGCGCCGCCTGGGTTTGGGTGTGCGTAAAGCCAAAACCCCTGAAGCATGGCTTGAATTCTGGACCCATGCGATTCAAAGGGCCAGCCAACCGGACAAGGATCTTCCCTCGGCCGCTGAGGAGAACACGGGCAGGCAACAATGGGTGGCAAACCTGCTGGATTTGGCGCGGGCTGCCAGCGGTCGCCTGCGTGAATTGGTGGAAGTGTTCGCCTTTGTTCACCCGGACAAGTCCCCCGGTTCCACGTTGGTTTCACGCCTTGCCGCTTTCCTGGCGGGCCTCGAGTTGGATACCACCCTTGCGGGCGCCCAAAGGCCGGCCGGACTGCCGGAGCGGGAACTGGAGGAGGATCAGCTCGCCTGGAACAACCTGCTCGATGCCCTGGAAGGCGTCGCCTCCACTCCGGCTGAATATTTCATCACCAATCCGGACACCGATGAGCCTGACTTGGCCACAGCCCTCACCCTGGCCATCCAATCCGAATCTTTCCGCCTGAGGGCGCAGGACACCGCGGCGGTCCAGATCCTGTTACCAGAAGCGTTGCGTGGAGGCTATTTTGACATCCTGTTTTGGACAGGGATGCGGCAGGATGCCTTCCCCCCACGGGCCCGTGGCGAGGATCACCTCGATCCAGCCGAACCAGGTCGCATCGAACGGGAGGCGAAGCTCATGCTTTGCCAGGGACTGATTTCCACCCGCCGCGTGGTCTTCACCAGACCGGGA